>Ga0137360_10001539_pt1 | contig 13601 bp, 16 predicted proteins | sample Mad1_60_16metaG_FD_104924 | JGI IMG/M metagenome (GOLD analysis project Ga0137360, IMG submission 104924) | Vadose zone soil microbial communities from Angelo Coast Range Reserve, California, USA - Mad1_60_16 metaG | ecosystem: Environmental > Terrestrial > Soil > Vadose zone | place: USA... | reverse complement strand
GTTTTCCTCACCTTCAATACCGAGCTGGCGCAGTCCATCTATGCAGGCAGCGATATGTTTTTGATGCCTTCACGCTTTGAACCCTGTGGGTTGGGTCAACTGATCGCGATGCGCTATGGGAGTGTGCCTATTGTGCACAGCGTAGGCGGTCTGGCAGACACCGTACAGGAATACGATCCACACAGCAGCCAGGGCAATGGCTTCACATTCACCAACTATGACCCCTGGGAATTGTTTGCTGCCATTGTACGTGCCCTGGAACTCTATCGCTTCACTGACATCTGGCGTATCTTGCAACAACACGGCATGGCCGCCAACCATTCCTGGCAGGCGTCGGCCCTGCGCTACGTCGAGATCTACCGCAATGCGTTGGCCTTCCATAAAAGCGGCAAGTAGATGGCTGACTATGGCACACGTAGCTGTCCGCCAAAGGCGGCGTTATAAGCTGTCCAGCCGTCTGGGCCCGCCGTCCGCTGGCAGTGATCGAGAAATTCCGTCAGGTGAGCCTCTGTCGTATCTGCCTGGTGGACGATCAATGCCTCAATGGTTGCAGGGCAGACAGGTGAACCGAAGGCTGGCGTTCCATGGTGGGCCAGGATAATATGGAGCAAGTCGGCGAACGTGACTTCATCGAGCTGGTCCATCCCTTGTGCTTGTTCCTGTACGTAGCGCATGCCCAGGATGATATGTCCGACCATGCGACCCAGCGGGGTGAACCCTGCTCCTGGCCGTTCTTCTAGCTCTTCCAGTTTGCCGATATCATGCAGAAGTGCGCCTGCGAGAACAAGACTCTGCTGGCATGGATAAAGCCGGGAGAGCTGTTGCGCGATCGTTGCAACGTTCACCGTGTGTTCGAGCAAACCACCAACGACGGCTCCATGATGGCGTACAGCAGCAGGCCAGCGCCGGAAGCGTGTCATCAACTCGGGCGTGAAGCAGCGATCAAGGAGCTCGCGCAGGCCTGGATGCTCTACCTCGGCCCTCAGCCGTTGAAAATTGGTCTCAAGCTGTGCCAGGGGACGACGTGTCCCAAGGACAAAAAGGTCGATGGGCGCTGATTCATCCATCTTGATACGAACCAACTTTATTTGCGCCTGGTTGCGATACTCTTCGACTGATCCTTCTACCAGGACTACTTTGCCTTCTTGTGGGGTGAGCGCCTCCATCTGGGGTGAATCGAATTGACGTGCTACAATTTCGTTTCCGCGTGGGTCCCCCAGTTTGAGATAGAGGTACGGCTTTCCGTTGATGGCTATACGCGTTTGCCATCCTACGACAAGTAGCCAGCCATACACTGTACTGCCTGCCTTCAGTTCGCTGATGATAAGTGGTTCTGGTTTTGTCTTTTGTCTGTATTGTAGTGGTTGATTAAACATATTTCCTCCTGGCTGTATGCGGTGTCTATGTATCAAATACAGGAGTTGGGGGAAAAAGCGGAAATTGTTTTGTAGGACTGTGGGGACAAAAAAGGCACCAGGACCCGAATTGCAACTCATTGACGTTCCTGGCAACGATGCCTATACTAGAGGCAGTCAAGTGTTTCTTGGAGGAGTATTCTGTTTTGTGAGTTTAGAGCATTCTGGAGAGGGTTTCGATAGCGATGTAGCAATGATCCAACGTCGCGCCACCTTAGCACATTTGTACAATACACTTCCTGAGTATGGGTGTACTACTTTCTGGCATGCTATTGAAGAGCCCGATACCTCCAGGTCTTTGCCCTTGGAAGTGTTGGTGAGGTGCCTCCGTGCTGCTGTAATACGTGGTGACGATCAAGGACGGAAGCGCATTTTGGAAACTATCATTCGCCGCACGCAAACAGCCAATGAATACTGGGTAAACAACATCTTCAAGAACATGAGCTTGCCAGTAGATGAGCGAAAAGCGCTCGCTAGTGATCTCTATGCCAACCTGTGCGAAGGCGTCATTCGTGCACTTCTAGACCCACAGCGCACCTTCTGGGAAGAGAATTTTTGGCACAGTCTGCGCTTTGAGCGCAAGCATGCCTATGCGACATTGATGGTACGCGAAGGATATCGGCGTAGCCAATATGCGAAGCAAGGTGAGCGCATTCCTCGCACACTGATAAAAAGCCTGGATCAGCCTGTAGAGGGCGTGGATGGCAGAGAGGAAGTCGATATTGAAGATGGACGAGCGCAACAGGCATTGCTGGCCGTTGAGCATACTGACCTGCTGCGCCTCGTGTTACGTCTGCCACAGAAGCTCAAAGCGGTTGTATTGCTCATGTTCTGGGAAGATCGATCGGAAAAGGACACGGCGCGCATATTAGGCATCAGCGATCGTACTGTGCGCAATCGATTGCAAGAGGTGTCGAAGATATTACGTAGCGAGCTTGAGCTAGAAAGAGAAGGCAGCTATGGATAGGCAACAAGAAGAGGACGTATTGCGCATCACCGCGCAGTATGTCGCGGACGTACAAACGGGGCGCCAGCCGCACCTGAGTGATTATCTGCTGCGCTATCCGCAGTATGCTGATGAGATTGCCGAGTTCGTGGCATATTATCACGCGGTCGAAACAGACCTGCCAGAAGAGGCTGCAGGGGAACTGGAGGCTTTCCGCTCGTTGCCTCAACTTTCAGAAACTTCTCGTGTGGCTTTGGGACGTGCCTGGGAGCGGATAGCGGAGCATGAGGCAGGAGCAGGTGGTGGAGACATGACATTATTGATGATCGCACGTAAGCAGGGGATATCCCTGACCAAATTGGCAGCCAGGATCGGCTTGAGTAGCGATATTGTTGAAAAGCTCGCCGAGAGCCGTCTCACGATAGATGCCGCAACCGTTCCCCTGGAAATGCATAGACGAGTAGCACGGGTGCTACAGCAACCTCTGAGTGTGGTGCAGGCTTCTATGAGACGTTCAAATCGCTATCCTGACCGACTACAAGTGGCTGTGGCCTCTGCCCTTTCCCATACAGGGAAGCGGCCAGACTCCCAGGTCCAGAGCTTCCGTGAAGCGCTCGAGCAAAGTGTGCAGTTATCGGCTGAGCAAAAAGCTGCCTGGCGGGATATCCTGGCCCGAGAAGGATTGTAGGGGTGGGCACTGCCGGATGCAGCACCCGCCCCTAGAAAGCCGCTTTCTCCCATCGTCAAGTCAGGTTTGTGGCGGTTTCCCTTGCCACCGTCAGAAAGTTTTGCACAATCGCTGAGTGGGCATCGCGTTGCCAGGCTACTGCCATCTCAGTCAATGTAGCCGTTCCCTCTAGCTCGCGATACACCACCCCCTGGCTCCGAATGTTTCGGGTTGATAGAGGAACCAGGGAGACCCCCATTCCAGCAGCGACCAGGCTCACGATCGTATGCATCTCTGTTACTTCTTGGATCACGTTGGGACTGAATCCAGAGGCGAGGCACAGTTTCATCAACTGATTGTAGTAACCCCCTCCTCGTTGGCGCGATTGGAGCACAAACGGCTCATGGGTCAGTAGAGGCATGGCGATTCGTTCCCGCAAGGCCAGTGGATGCTCCTCTGGGAGCACACACACAATTGGTTCCTGGCGAACCACCTCGACATTCAGCATTGGGGCGCTGATAGGCAGGCGTAGAAGCCCAACCTGAATGTACTCCTCTTCTAACGCTCGTACCTGCTCTTGAGTCGTCAGTTCTCGCAAGGCGACCTCGACATGAGGAAAACGTTCACGATAGACACGCAGCATCATGGGAAGCAGATCGTAGGTGCTTGAGCTAATGTAGCCGACCACCAGCCGCCCCTCCTCTCCGCGATATGCCCGTTGAGCTGTGCGTTTCGCCTCCTGGACCTGGACGAGAATATTCTGTGCCGCTGACAGAAATGCCTTTCCTGCATCTGTCAGCTCTACAAAGCGCTTCGTTCGGCGCAAGAGGGGAAAGCCCAACTCGTCTTCAAGTTGCCGAATCTGCTGGCTCAGGGACGGTTGCACGATCGAGAGCCTTGTAGCCGCCCTTCCAAAGTGCAGTTCCTCCGCAACGGCGACGAAGTAGCGTAAATGGCGTAGTTCCATCCTTTCATTGCTCCTTTCATAGGCTATACCTATTAATCTCTTAGTAATTATGTATTGGACATGCAAGTCCAATGGCCTTATACTTTAGATAAGGGAGGAGGATGAGAAGGAACTGGAAAATGAAATTGTTAAAAAGGGAGAGGACGAGAAGGAACTGGAAAATGGAATTGTTAAAAGAGCATATGATGGATAAAGAGCAAAGGAATAACAGGTATGGGAAATTTGAGGCAGCTAGTGTGAACGCCGTAGCACGTCCTGCTACGGCTGTTGTTCGCGGAGTTCATCATGCGACCAATACTGCTGCTCTGCGTACTGACAAACGGGAGGATCAGGTGGATAAGTGGGTCGTGTTTGTCCTGGCAGCGGCGGCGAGCTTTATGACCACGCTGGACGGCTCGATTGTCAATATCGGCCTGCCGAGCATTGCAGACACTTTTCACGTGGGGGTGAGTGGGGCTACCGAGTGGATCATTATTGGGTATCTGGTTGTGATTGCCGCACTTCTGCTCACTTTTGGACGTCTTGCCGATATGATCGGTCGGAAACCGATTTTTTTGGCAGGGCTGCTGGTTTTTGTCCTTGGATCTGCACTTTGCGGCCTCGCGCCCTCTTTGTTGCTGCTCATTCTTGCTCGCCTTTTCCAGGGGATAGGGGGCGCGCTCATCTTTTCTGTCAATGTTGCGATGATTACCAGTAGCTTTCCCAGCAATAAGCGAGGATTAGTCCTGGGCTTGAATGCCGTGGTGATATCGCTGGGCGTGGCGGCCGGGCCGACTCTTGGAGGGATCATTACCCAGTATCTGACCTGGCGTTGGATCTTTTATGTCAATGTTCCCATCAGTATACTCATCCTCTTCGCCGGGATTTACTTTTATAGGGAGCAACGCCCGCGGCAGGGGCAGCATGAGCGTTTTGATCCGATTGGCGCGCTGGTGCTGGCTGCCGGACTGGCCGCCCTCACACTGGGCCTCTCGTTTGGTCAGGAGTGGGGATGGCTTTCGCCTGGCACGCTTGGTACTCTCGGGATCGGCATAGTGATGCTGGGCGTGGCGGGGTATGTGGAGTCTCATGTTGAGCATGCCATCGTAAATCTCGGATTAGTCTTGAATCGGGTCTTCGCGTTTGCAAATATTAGCTTCATGCTCTGTATGATGGCGTTGTTTGCACCTGGTTTTCTTCTGCCATTCTACTTCGAGCAATTGCGCGGTTTCTCGACCATCCAAACCGGCCTGTTGCTGACTCCATTGCCGCTGACGCTTGCGGTTGCTGCGCCCTTGAGCGGCTGGCTCGCAGATCGTTTGGGGTCACGCTGGCTCTCTCCTGTCGGGTTGGCAATTGCGTGTTTCGGCTTATTCCTGCTCAGTCAGATCAATGTGCAAAGTTCTACCTGGGATATCATGTGGCGTCTCGCCGTTATCGGTATTGGTCAGGGTCTTTTCCAGTCGCCTAATACCCGTACCATGATGGGGGTAGCCTCTCATAATGCTCAGGGAGAAGCGTCCGGGCTACTGGCTACGGGGCGCGTCATTGGACAAAGCATGAGCGTGGCTCTTACGGGTACGGTCTTTGCGGCTTTAGGAGGCGCTGCGGCGGGGACACTGCTGTCATCGCAGCAAACACAGAGTCTTCCCCTAAAGAGTATCATTGGACTGCAAAATACGTTTGTGAGTAGCTTGCACGCGGCCCTGCTCGTCTGTGCCGCTTTCGCTGCACTCGGCATTTTCACAGCGCTAGCGCGCGGCAACGAGGTGGCTGTGGAGAAAGTGAAGTAGGACGGTGCCTGCGCCCTTGTGGTTTGACTTGATTAAGGGTTCTCTAGCAGCTTCGCTAATGCGGAAATCGTACAAAAACGATAGCATTCAGCCCTGTGAATCAGGAAGGTCTCTTTCGTCGAGCAGAGCACCTTTGAGATTTGTTCCACTGAGGTCTGCTCCCTTCAGGATTGCTCTGGTGAGATTGGCTCCCTTGAGGTTGGCCCCGCTCAGGTCGGTCCCCCTGAGGGTGGCTCCGCTGAGACTGGCCCTGTAGAGATCGGCTTCCCTGACGCATGCGATGGAGAGATCGGCCCCGCTGAGATCGACTCCGCTGAGGTCGGCCCTGCTCAGCGTTGCCCCTTTGAGGTCGGCCCACCTGAGAAGGCTATCGTTGAGGACTGCCTTGGTGAACTGTGCCCACCTGAGGTCGGCCGCGCTGAGATTGGTCTCCCTGAGGGTCGCCCCGTTCAGCATTGCGAGCCGCAGGGTCGCTTTCCCGAGGTCGGCTCCGCTCAGGTTTGCTTCCCTGAGGTCGGCTCTGTTGAGGTTTGCTCCTCTGAGATTGGCTCCCTGAAAAGTTGCTTCGGTGAGGGTCGCCCAGTACAGGTTCGCCTCCCTGAGGTCGGCTCCGTTAAGATTGGCCCCGCTCAGGTCGGCCCCTCGAAGATTGCTTCCGAAGAGATCGGCCTTGCTCAGGTTCGCCCGCGAGAGGTTGGCTCCGCTCAGATCGGTTCCTCTAAGGATTGCCTCGCTCAGGTTCGTTCCGCTCAGGTTCGTCCAGGTGAGGTTCGCTCCATAGAGATCAGCTCCGCTCAGGTTCGCTTTCCTGAGGGTCGCCCCGTTGAGTGCAGCCTTGATGAGGTTCGCCCGAGAGAGGTTAGCTTCGGAGAGGTCAGCCCCGCCCAGGTTCGCTTCCCTGAGGATCGCCTCATTGAGCACAGCCTTGATGAGGTTGGCCTGATAGAGGTTGGCTTCGGAGAGGTCAGCTCCACCCAGGTTCGCTTCCCTGAGGATCGCCCTGCTGAAGTCTGGCCGTCTCTCTAGATGCTTTGCTCTCCATGTATTCCAGGCATGTGAACCTTTTTTGAGAAGCTTGAGTTGGTGTTGGTCTGCCACGCTGTCACCTCTTCTCCTGTCGTCGCTCTCATTATATGATTATGGGGAGGGTATTTGCCAACTCAAAGGCCCAGCCGGCAGGGTTTGGGGCCACTCCCCAGTTGAGGCGCCTCGCCCTCTCTCGTACGAGTATAAGGAGGAAGTGTCATGAAAGCATCATGAGCCTCGTCATGGGCAGTGGCCCCATGGGGAAAACTCACAAGTCCTGGCTCCCAGCGTTTTCGCTGATTCAGGAGACCTTCTGGCAGGATACTTTTTCCTGGGTTTGCTCACGCAGCGACTTCCCGTTTCAGCACAACCATTCCATATGTCGAGTATAGACCCCTAGAGAATTGATGATGGTCGATGAGGAGAGTGAGCACAAACCTCGCCAAGAGTGGGCTATTAAAAGCAGTCAATAGATGCGTGGTGCTTGCAACGTAGGGGAAATCGATCTACAATACACAAGGTACGAAAGACTTGTAACGAAGAAAGGAAAACGTGCTTGGCAGCATCACCCTCAACACGTCGCATCCGTGTTGGTGTACAAATGCAACCGCAACATACGACCTACCCGTCCTACATGGAAGCTGTTCATCGCTTCGAGTCCATGGGCGTAGATACCCTCTGGGACTGGGATCACTTCTTCCCCCTGTCTGGCAACCCGCAAGGCAACCATTACGAGGGCTGGACACTCCTGACAGCGATGGCAGCCAGCACACAGCGGGTAGAGGTTGGTTGTCTTGTCACCTGCAATACTTATCGCAACCCCGCTCTTCTCTCTAACATGGCAAAGACGGTCGATCATATCAGCAATGGACGCCTGATCCTGGGCATAGGCGCGGGCTGGTTTGAGCGTGATTATAGCGAATATGGGTATGAATTTGGCACAGCAGGTAGCCGCCTTGACGCATTGGAGCGGTCCATTGAAATCATCAAACAACGCTGGGCAGTGGATGTGCCAAAACCCCTGCGTCCAATTCCCATCTTGATCGGTGGCGGCGGTGAGAAGAAGACACTGCGTATTGCTGCGAAACACGCGAACATGACCCACTTTTTCGCCGATGTTGCAACATTTACCCACAAAATGGCAGTGCTAGATAGCTGGTGTGCCGAGTTTCACCGCAACCCGCACGAAATCGAACGTGCCTGTAGTGTGGGCAACCACACCAGCGATGCGCAGCGTGACGACTATGTTGCCGCAGGCGCGTCACATTTTATTCTAGGCATGAGCGGAACCTGGAATTATGACGCCATCGCAGACCTGGTGCGCTGGCGCGACTCTCGCAATAGCAAGTAAGGATAATGAACCGAACGGAGCGGAATGTTTCGTCTATGGCAACGACCATTGCATATCTCGACTGTCACTCCGGTATCAGCGGCGATATGTTCCTGGGAGCATTGCTTGATGCAGGTCTCTCACTGGACACGCTCAGAAATGCGCTGGCAGCGCTACCCATAAGTGGCTATCAACTGGTGCTTGAGCCTTTTCATGACAAAGGCGTACGCGGCTCGCGCTTTGACGTCGTGCTGGCTGAACAGGAGCAGCCAGCACGTCACCTTGCTGATATTGTCGCGTTGCTCAATGCCTCGACGCTTCCGCTGCGTGTACGTGAAACGGCATCTGCCATCTTCCGGTGTTTGGCGGAGGCAGAGGCCACGGTACATGGCACAACCGTTGAAGAGGTCCACTTTCACGAAGTGGGGGCTATCGACGCGCTGATGGATATCGTCGGGGCAGCCATTGGCATCGAGGTAATGGGTATCTCTCAACTCTATGCCTCGCCGCTGCCTCTGACCAGCGGGCATGTGCAGACGACTCACGGGTTGCTACCCGTACCTGCGCCCGCCACAGTAGAGATTCTGCGACGTGTTGCTGCTCCCTGGAAGCCGTGTCCCATCGAAGGTGAACTGGTGACACCCACGGGAGCTGCTATTCTGGCAACCCTGGCGCGCTTTGAGACGCCAGCCATCGCCATTGAGCGTGTAGGTTACGGCTTTGGCCGGAAATCGTTTCCCTGGCCCAACTGCTTGCGTCTCTGCCTGGGGCGTGCACAAGGAACTGTGGGTGATGAGGTGCCGGAGACTGACTGGGTGACGGTGATCGAGAGCAATATCGATAATATGAGCGGCGAACTTCTGGGTGGGTTGATGGAGCGGTTACTGGCTGCTGGCGCGTTGGACGTCAGCTATACCCCTATGCAGATGAAGAAGAATCGCCCTGCGACGATGGTAACGGTCATTTGCCCGCCAGAGCAGGCCGATGCGCTGGCGCTGGTCCTGTTATGTGAGACTAGCACTCTGGGTGTGCGTTTACAGCACATGCAGCGACTCAAAGCCCAACGTACGCAGGAACGTATCGAGACGCCACTAGGGGAGATGCTGGTGAAGGTCAAGCGCCTGGGGACGCGGATCATTAGCGCTGTGCCGGAGTATGAGGAGTGTCGGCGCCTGGCCCTGGAACGGAATATGCCGCTTGAAGAGGTCTACGACGTTGCACAGCGTGCTATTGCAGTCACTATGATACGATAACTTTGCTGGCACCGAGGTGAACTATGGACTTCAAAGATTGGCGCAAAGCGCCGAATACAAGCGAGACAGAGCAAGAGCCTCCCAAGGTCGAGCGATTCCGTGGTCGGCGCTACTACGACTACGTTGAAGAGCAAATCCGCGAGGCGCAAGAGCGTGGGGAGTTTGACAATTTGCAAGGCTCTGGCAAGCCCTTGCACCTCGACGATAATCCCTATCTTGGGGACAAGGCGATGGCTTATGGCTTGCTCAAGAGCAACCAGGTGGCTCCTGCGGAGATTGAACTGGCGAAAGAGATTCGTACGCAGGCGCAGCGAGCTGAGGCAAAGCTGGAGAAATTGCGTCACCTGGGCCGCACGTTCCGTACTCGTCGTGTTCCTCCATCCACCGGTGAGAAGCGAGCCTATAACGCTTCAGTGGAGAAGGCTGCTGCCGAATACGAGCGCACGTTGCGCGAACTGAACAGCAAGATTCTGACGCTCAATCTGATGGCTCCGCCGGCTATGCACCGGCCTCTGCTTGAGGTTGAGAAGCTGGTGCAGGGCTTCCGCGAGGCATGTCCGTTGTTGTGAGGGACATCGGAGCCTGATGAACCAACGTTACTTCTTGCGCTTGTTCGTCTTCCTGCGTTCCAGGAAGTCGTTATAGTCGGCACGCGAAACGCGATATTCGCCGCCCACATCCACAAGCTCACCGGAATTGAAATTGAAAAATGCGATGTGTTGTGTGTGAACTGCCACGCAAAACGCCATTGGAGAGGAATGCATGAGACTAACAGTTGGGAAGAAATGATACCGCTAGCAGAAGAATAAGAGCCGGTGGTCAGGATCGAACTGACGGCCGTTCACTTACGAAGCGAATGCTCTACCACTGAGCTACACCGGCTTGTGAAAAACGTTGATTGTTAAATTTACGAAACCGCTGCTCTACCAACTGAGCTACATCGGCTTGTTGTTTTGCCCAGCTACTTACACAGAAGCCCTTCCATAACCTCAAGAAGTCCACCGGACACAGCAGATTATAAACCCGAAACAACCTCATGTCAAGCGTTTTTGCTGCCCTGCGGGTGTGATCCATCACAATCAGTAACCTGCTTTTCGTCACAATAGATGGGGTTTCGGTAGCAGCAGGACAGTAACCAACGTTAAGGAAATGAAGCACCTTGCAAAGCGGCTGGAGAGAAAAAGCATCCACCAGCATGCATCCTGTTTTTTGATGACTGCTCAACTTCCTTCTGAACGTTGCATCGGCCTGTAGGGCCAGAAGAGAAGGAAGAGAGAATAAGGGCCTTTGCTTAGCGTTGGTTACTGTCCTGCTGCTACCGAAAACCCTTCTTGAGCGTTTCCAGATGGTACGCCCAGCGATGCCTGAAATCAACGTCTTCTACCCCCGTATAGCGGGGCTTAGGTGGTTTTTACTGGAAGGCCAGGCGTATGCGGATGAGCCATTCGCGCGGCAAATTCTTGGACGTGATTATCTTTGAAATGATGGGCAGCGAGGAGAGCACGCTGATTTTTCACTCACCGATCGCTGACAAGATTCGCCGGATCATTAAAGGCATCGGGAAGCGTCACGGACTCAGGGGCGAGCGCCAGATGTTCTTCAACGATGATTGTTCGCCCTTTTTACTCGAGTTGAGTGAGAACGAGCTCCCTGCTATGCGACTGCTCAAAGCCTACCAGAAGTTGCATCTCTACATACCAAGCGACCTGGGATATATCCTGGCCTGCAAGCTCATGGCGGGCAGGCCTGAAAAAGACCTTGCCGACATTGAAGTGCTGTGCCGGACGCTCGGCATCCAGAACCGAGCACAGGCACAACAGGTGGTGAATCGGTACTTCCCCTCCCCCTTTCATCAGGCCACATACCTATTGCCTCGCACATTGGACGGGATATTCGGGAAATGATCTTCGATTCAACACTTTCGCACATCTTCGACGTGACACGTCTTCCGGTCCTCGTCGAAAAGGCTGGTCAGACATTTCTCTCTGTGGTATGCTTTACGTAGCAGGAATGTGTATCGAAACGATAAAGAGAATGCACCGATGACTTTTCAATTCAGGACCCAAACACTAGCCATGGCCTACGACGAACTCGCTTCAGGCAAGGAAGGGTTTCGCGTGGCCGTGGGCAATTTCATGAACGCATTCTTTTTGTACGACGTCGAGAGCCGTCAGCGCCTCCTTGACGATCCGATCCAGATGCCGGAGAACCCCACAGAAGAGCAACGCGGCTGGGCAGCGTTCTGCGCAGGTGCAGCGGAATACCTGGCCTCGCGCTACGACTTGCAGTGCCCGGCCTGGGCGAACGATGCAGCCTATCGCATGCCGGAGCCGTGGTATATCGTTCCCAATGCCAACCAGGCGACGCACGAGGCTTTCCAGGAAACGGCCCCTGAACCGTTCCGCCGACGCAATGTGTTCTGTAGTGATCGCGTCTTCACGAACCCACATCCATCTTCTAAAGAGCCTGGGAATCTGGCCGACCTGGAGCGAAGGCGCACCGAGATCCTGGCCGCGCTGCCACAAGCAGAGCGCGAAGCCTATCTCGCGGCGCATAACGCGAAGATGTCAGGGAAGCCGCGTATCCATATCGTCTCGTAACCGCGCCAGCAAGAACGCTTTCATGCCAACCACAGAACACGCGGTGCAACCTTTTTGAGAAGGTTACCTCTACAGGTTTATTCGCCCTGACCACGAGCTGCCCGCAAGTGGCCTTTCAGATCCATCATGGCCTTGCCCCACCGGTCAACATACAGATTGAGTACCTCGCGCTGCGCAGGCGATGCACAATATGGGATTTCGGTAGCAGCGGGACAGTAACCAACGTGAAGGAAATGAAATAGCCTGCAAAGGGGCCGGAGAGAAAAAGCATCCGCCAGCATTCATCCTCTTTTTGATGACTGGTCAACTTCCTTCTGAACGTTGCATCGGCTTGTAGAGCCAGAAGAGAAGGAAGAGAGAATAAGGGCCTTTGCTTAGCGTTGGTTACTGTCCCGCTGCTATCGAAACCCTGGTTCTTTAGCTATTAGCGTGCCACGCCATGTGAACGTTTGACCTTCATGGCTGAAGAGCTAGCGTGACTCCGAGCCTATTCTAGTGAGAACTGTCACTTTCCTATCAAATAACAAGCATATCCCTATCAAATTATCAACTTTCTACTAGGAAATACTTGTCATAATGTTGACGTATCACTATGAATATGGTAGTATGTTCCTATCAGATGGGATTTTCTTCGCCACGAAAGAGGACGAGCTATGCAGATAGAGGCACACATGCAGACAGATTCCCCTCCTCCTGCTCGCCATCGGGACCTCACCATTGAGGAGGCAATGGCGCATGCAAACATCAGGAGCCGTATCACGCTGAAGAAATATATCGAGAAGTTGAACATCCAACTGAAAAGGCCAGGCATTGGCAGCAAGCGGCTCTATATGACGTGGGATGACGCCGAGCACGTTCGCCAATTGCGAGAGGATCCGCTCAGGCTCGATGAGTTGAAACATCCCCACTACGAGAAAGGTGCACACACCAAAACATAAAGCGGGGGGACAGTGAGATATTCCTGTCTTGCGCACGACGGGGTACCATGTCGTCGCTTTGATGCAGTTCTTGCTTGGAGATGAACTTTCCACAAAATGTGGAAAGTTGGTCAGTCAGCAAAAGGATGAGAGATATCATGACGGATGAAGAAACGGAACAGGAACAGCGAGGGCTTCTTCCTCTCGAGGGAAGAAGCAGATCCCTCCTCCAGCAGAAGAGAAGTTGAAGCAACCTGGATCGCAGCCAACGCTCTTCGATGACCTTTCGGAGTAGCTATACAGAGAAAATACTCGTAGCAAGTGCTTCACATTTATTTCGCTCGTCATGGGGAGCATCCCCAGGAAGGAAAACCATGTACACGCCTCTCTGTGAAAGTTACGGGATAGACGTTCCCATCTTTGCCTTCAGTCATAGTCCTGCCGTGGTCGCCGCGGTGAGCAAAGCCGGGGGCTTCGGCGTCCTTGGTGCTGCTGGCTTTGAACCTGGGGAACTTGACCGCGCACTCCAGTGGATCACGCAGCAGTGTGCTGGCAAACCCTATGGCATTGATCTGCTCATCCCCGCCAATTACGTTGGCAACGCAGAGGGTGGGCTCGATCAGCGGGACCTGGAAAACTACATTCCAGACGGTCATCGCGTTTTCGTCAATGATCTGCTCTCACGCTACCAGGTACCGGAGCTGGCTG
>Ga0137360_10001538_pt1 | contig 13602 bp, 12 predicted proteins | sample Mad1_60_16metaG_FD_104924 | JGI IMG/M metagenome (GOLD analysis project Ga0137360, IMG submission 104924) | Vadose zone soil microbial communities from Angelo Coast Range Reserve, California, USA - Mad1_60_16 metaG | ecosystem: Environmental > Terrestrial > Soil > Vadose zone | place: USA... | reverse complement strand
TGTGTCTCCGTATTGATTTGCGCAACGGCTGAACCGATCACTTCCACTGTAGTTACGCTAGCCCCCACGGTCAGTGCAAAGTTAAGATCAACCTTGGAGCCAACGGTCACTTCGATTCGCTGCTCCATTTTCGAAAATCCGGCGGCTTCCACAGCGACCGTATAAATGCCCGGCAGCAAGTGCGTGACCGTGTACGCGCCGCGATCATCGGCAGTGGTGTCGCGCGCCGCGCCCGTGGCCGCATTAGATACAGTCACTTTGGCTTTGGGCACTGTTGCGCCCGAGGGGTCCGTCACGACTCCGCTAATCTGCCCTGTTTCCGTTTGAGCCCAAGCTGTGCCAGCGAAAGCTAGCAGCAGAGCTACAAGACAAATCTCAATTACTCTTCGCATGTTTATCTCCCCCTGCTTGAAGGCCTTGCCAAATCCACTAATCTGCAAATTTGACATGGCAGTCCAGCGCATGAATTCTCGGCACCGAAACCGACCGTTAGCTTTCGTAAGAAACAGCACTTAAAGCGCCATTCGGAATAGGAATCGCGAAGTTTATTTTCAATAACTTAGGAGAGGGTATTTCACGCGACTTATGATTTCGCGGAAGTGCACCGAAAACATCGATGCTGTCTTTTGTGCAGTTCGTATCGTATCCATGAAACTTCACGGCGAATATCTGTTGAAATAAACCAATTGATACAACTCATCGATGAATTCCAGATTATGTAGATCTCGCCGACTGTCGGGTTGAAGCAGACAAGACAGTGCAGAGAGCGAAGAGACTTTGCAGCGCTAGTGTGAGTGATTCGCTGTGGCCAAACCAAATGAATTGATGGCCAAGCAACTTTATATGGAAGGAAGCGTCCAAACACTTATGCCTGGGGGATAATCGAAATGAAATACCTATTGGGAATGACGATCGCTTTCGCCCTTTCACTCTCCATTTTGGACTCCACTCACGATGGTGAAACCAGAGCGCAAACATCCGCAGCGGAGAAGGATCAACGGCCAGTGATCGTGGAGCTTTTCACGTCGGAAGGCTGTTCCACTTGCCCTCCTGCGGATGCACTCCTTGCGCGGTTCGAGGAGCAACAGCCCGTTGATGGCGCGGAAATCATCGCGCTGGAAGAGCATGTCGATTACTGGAATCAGCAGGGCTGGTCCGATCCGTTTTCCGCGTCCGAGTGGACCCTGCGGCAACAGCAGTACGTCGCCGCCTTCAAAGGCGACGCGGTTTACACGCCGCAAATGATCGTAGACGGGCAAAGCCAGTTCATAGGGGGCCGAATCCGGGAAGTCATGGCAGGGATTGGAGTGGCGTCGCGCAGCCCTAAAACAGAGATTGTTATTGGTCGTGCCACCTCTGGCGAGAGCCGCGTGCCGCAGTTTGCCGTCAGCGTAGGAAAGCTGGCGGGTGAAACGGAGGGGAACACCGCAGAGGTCTGGCTGGCGATTACGGAAAAAGGCCTGCATTCGGAGGTGAATCGCGGAGAAAACGCCGGAAAGGACCTTCACCACGCGGCGATTGTTCGCTGGATGCACAAGGCCGGCGTCGTGGACAGAAGGAAAACCCCTCTAACCTTCCTTGGAAACACCAGCGTGAAGTTGAAGCCGGAGTGGAAGATGGAAAATCTTCGCATAGTAGCTTTCGTCCAGGAGAAAACGAGCAGGCACATCCTAGGGGCTGCATCGATGAAATTAGCGAGGTAAATGTCTGAGACTAGTGTGGTATGATAATATTTAATCTACTACTTTTTGTAGTAATCAGTGACCAGCAATTACGATACAATTGGCCACGTTGCGAGACAGCGCGGCTCCGAATAAAAGGGGATGCAGCCGAATGATTGGAGCACTTTCCAGTGGCGCGATTCACCTTCCACAGCTGGCAGTGACACGTGTGCCGGAGTTTCTACAGTCTTCGCCCGCAGTCTTGTCGGCTCTGCCTGCCTGGTTTTCATGGAACCCGTTGTTACCCTATGTCGCCGCAGTTCTGCTGTTGGCTTTCGGCCTGAGCATAGCGATTAAGAAAGCCCCGCCGCAGGCGAACTGGCTGGATAAAATCATCCTTTGTGGTCCTGTGTTCATCGCCATGCCCATGGTTGTATTCGGCATGGACCACTACTTATTTCCCGCAGAGACAGGCCGGATCATACCTGCCTGGATTCCGGCCCATACCTTCTGGGTTTATTTCGTGGGAACGTGTCTCATTCTGGGAGGCTTGAGCATCGTGTTCCAGAAATACGCCGGGTTGTCGGCCGGACTTTTCGGAGTCATGCTTCTCTGTTTTGAGGCACTCATGAATATTCCCGCAGTAGTGGCCTTCCCTCACAAGCTGATTATCTGGTCGCTGGCCGTAAGGGAGTTTTCCTTCAGCTGGGGTGCTTTGTCGTTTGCCGCAATGCATACACAGGAATGGAGGACTAAGGGCACGCATTGGCTTATCTCTGTCGCGCGCATTGTTCTTGGAATTGCTTTAATTTTCTTCGCCGCGGAGTACTTTCTTCATCCCGAACTCCTTCCGGGAGTTCCCCTCAGGCAGCTGACGCCCACTTTCATTCCAGCCCATTTGCTCTGGGGGTATTTGACGGGTGTGGTCTATGTAGTTGCCGGCGTCTGCCTGCTCGTCAACAAGAAGGTACGTTTAGCGGCCACAGGGGCCGGGTTGTTTGTTCTTTTTGCCGTGATCTTTTTTTGTGTGCCGTTCATGCTCCAGTACGCTTCTGACGTTGGAAAGGGACTTAATGTCCCGGCCGATACTCTGGTACTGAGCGGAGGGATGTTGTGCCTGGCTGGAAGCCTGCGAGAAAAGTCGGCGAGTTCAAGCAAGAGTATGAGCATGGCCGGTTGACCAAACAAATCAAATGGATTCAACACACGCCTAGCGTTTACATATTCGACGTGGCATCCGGTGGATAGGGCCTTGTTGCAGTCTTGGTGCAAGAGAAAAGGAGCCTAAGAACTTTTAAACCCGCTTCAACGCCAGTAGCCAATTGGAATAAGACTGCCGTGGAAAGCCTGACCGGCGCTAGGCGACCGACAAATCAGTCCCGATCCAGGATTGCGCAAGACATCTCAAATTCTTCCTATATGTTCGAGAGACCGAGTATTCTCTCGTTCCACTTACGCGTAACAACCAATCACCTCTGATCGACTGCTGGATCTCTTCGACCCAGGCTGCATTGACCAACACCGAGCGATGGATTCGAAGAAAGCCATACCGCTTGAGGTGTGCTTCCATTATAGAAATCGACTGCCTAAGACTGTAAGAGTCGGACTGCCGCTGCAGCAACACGTGGTTTCCATGTGCTTCTACTGCGACGACTTCCGCAGGATTAAAGAAAAGTATCTTTCCCTTGGTTTTGATTGCTATCTTTGCGAGCGTCGCTGCCGGTACTTCCAGTGAGAACTTAAGGTCTGCGGCTGTTGTGCCTCGGTCCCGTACGACATCGTAAAGAAGGCTGAGCAACACCTCATAAGCAGACTCAAACGATCGGACCCTCAAAATGCTATCAGGACTGTTTCTACCGAGCGTTTCTGATTCCTGCGCGTCACGTGTCTCTTGGAGCGCATTCAAGCGCGAACCTTGGCCTTGTGCCAGGGGGATATCCATTAGCTTGATTCCCGCGAGTTTAGATCGAGAGAATTCGCTCATCAGAATACTCAAACGGAATCTAGCCGTCCCAAAGGATATCTGCCGCTTCACCATGGACGGTTGCGAGCAAGATCAGATGCAAAGTACCGATATATTGATCTTGCGCGGAACAGTGGTCGGAGGCAATATCCACTCTGGCCAATTCCGCTATGACCACTAGGATCCAGCGATGAAGGCAGTGCCAGGCGCGTTTTCACCCGTCATAGCGGTCGACCGGAAGGCCGCGGTGCCTATTCACAGGCAAATCTATGACGCCTACCGCACCATGATTATCGGGCGCAACTTGGGCGCCGGCCAGCAAATTCCCTCCACCCGAACTCTGGCCTCAGAGCTTGGAATTTCTCGGATTCCCGTTTTGACCGCCTATGCCCAACTTCTGGTTGAGGGCTATTTCGAGACCCGGGTGGGTGCAGGAACGTTTGTCTGCAGTTCTCTTCCAGATCAACTGGCGTCAGCTGAAAGTCGCGCTACCAAATTGAATGGAGTTCGTTCTGGGCCTCGCCCAGTTGCACGCCGATCTTTACGTCTTCCTCGCAACGAGATCGCTCCTTGGCTGCGCGGTTCTGGAGCATTCAGCGTGGGTCAGCCAGCCGATGATCAGTTTCCATTTCAGATATGGTCGAGCCTGGTTATGCGCCAGTGCCGAAGTCCGCGCGCAAGCGCACTTCAATACGGAGGTCCGCTCGGTTATGAGGAGTTGCGCGACGCAATTTGCACGTATCTGAGAACGGCGCGCGCCGTCCACTGCAATCCGGGGCAAGTAATGATTGTCGCAGGTTCTCAGGAAGCGCTTGAGATTTCCGCGCGCGTTCTCCTCGACGTTGGAACTCCAGTGTGGCTCGAAGAACCTGGATATTGGCTGACTCGACGTGTTCTCGACTTGGCGGGCTGTCGGGTGATACCCGTCCCGGTTGATAGGGAGGGTATGGACGTAGCTGCCGGAATCAAGGTGTGCCGCAAGGCCCGGGCTGCTTATGTTGCGCCCTCCCACCAATTTCCGCTCGGAGCAACGATGAGTGCTTCGCGTCGCCTCCAACTGCTGGATTGGGCTCAGCGGTCGGGATCATGGGTTATTGAGGACGATTATGATAGCGAGTATCGCTACGGGAGCATGCCCATCGCGTCGTTGCAGGGTCTCGATTCAAATTCGCGTGTGATATACATCGGAACTTTCAGTAAAGTCTTATTCCCATCCTTGAGGATCGGCTATGTAGTCATCCCGCCGGATCTCGTTGACCGGTTCATAATGGTCCGCCAGGCCCTGGATCTTACACCTCCTCATTTGTACCAAGCGGTACTCACGGACTTCATAAGGGAAGGGCATTTCGCGCGCCACATCCGAAGGTTGCGGCTGGTTTATGGCGAGCGCCGAACTGCGCTTGTCAACAGCATACGCAAAGAGTTTGGGTCTTCTCTCGAAGTGCTCGGATCAGAAGCCGGTATGCATCTCCCCATCACGCTGCCCACAGGATTCCGCGATCAGGAGATTGCGGCGCGGGCCGCACACGAAAAACTTTGGCTTTGGCCGCTTTCGCCTGCCTATGCGGGCACGACTGCCCGACAGGGATTCATTTTGGGGTTCGGAGGCACGACGGCGGAGGAGATGCCGGACGCCGTTCGCCATCTGAAGAAAGTGCTCACAGCGGATCCGAGACCCACCTCATAAAACTGAAGCAGTGGCTCCGCTGGAACTCACCCGTTCCGCGGAGGGGTCAATCCGTTGCGTTGCGATCGGCGAAGACGTCCAGGCATTGAAACAATTGCTTGGCCCAGCCATCGATGCGTAGAGCGTGCTTCATAATCGGCCTTCGTGAGCCACAAAGTTCCCGGGCTCCGGCTTGTTGCCGCATCCCACACGAGTCCAGGCCATCTTCGGAGTATTTATTAAACACGCTGCAGGCAGGCGTGCCACGGAAAACAGCGGCGGCAGAAGGCACCTGTGAGGTCAAGGTCGTCTAGCCACTTGTGTTGATCACAGCGTTTTCCTCAGAGCAAGTAGACTTCGAAGTATGCAAACACGCGGGATATCCTCCAGGGCCGTATCGCCAAAACCCAAGAGGAACTCTAGACGAGAAACTTTGCCCAAATAGCAGCGGGAGAGCGGCAATATGCGAGGGTTCTGGCGGGCGGGGAGCGATTCCTCTTATAATCGGAGCGTGATCTCTTCGTCTGCTGCCCGTTCCGCTACAATGCGTAACTTAAATTTTGGAGTCCTGCTGCGTCGCTGGCGCGCTGTTCGACGCATTAGTCAATTGGACCTAGCCCTCGATGCTGATATCTCTACGCGTCACCTGAGCTGCGTCGAGACGGGCCGGGCTCAACCGAGCCGAGAGATGGTGCTGCGACTTGCCGAGGCGCTGCAGGTCCCGCTGCGCGAGCGCAATGCGCTGCTCCTGGCGGCCGGTTATGCACCGCTCTATCGCCAGACCGGTCTCGATGCACCGGAGATGCAGGCTGCGCGCCACGCCGTGGATCTTCTCATGGAACAACAGGAGCCATTTCCCGGAATCGTCGTCGACCGATATTGGAACACGCTGAGGATGAATGCCGGCACAAGGCGCTTTCTGGGGCTATTCCCGGGCTGCGATTCTATGACGCCACGCAACGGAATCCGGCTCGTATTCCATCCGAAGGGCCTGCGGACATTCATCGAAAACTGGGAGAGTGTCGCAGCGCGCCTCATTCAGCGGGTGCATCGCGAAGTTGCGGCTAACCCCTCGGACGAGACAATGAAGTGTTTCCTTGAGGAGCTGCTCAGTTATCCGGACGTGCCCTACCGCTGGCGCTGCCTCGACTTCGACGACACCCCTCCGCCGTTTTTTACCATCAACTACAGGTGGAATAACTCCACGCTTCGGTTGTTTTCCACACTTACCACCTTCGGCACTCCGCAGGATGTTGCCCTGCAGGAATTGCGCATCGAAAGTTTTTTCCCTGCCGATGAAGCCACGCGCGCCGCGCTAACCGCAGCTTGACGCAGCCCGACGTGGCGAGTACGCGTTAGCGACGGAACCATCTCACTCGAACGCAGTCTCGCCATGACCTCGGAGGTCATGGACTGCGTTTTTCCTCTATTGAATACTGAGCGTGGAGGAATGACCGATGCGCAGGCGGAGTTTATTGAAGTCCATTGCGACCCTCGCCGCCGGTACTGGACTGGTGGGGACGGGTAAGGCGAGTGCACTCAGCAGGGAGTTGCTAGTTACTCCTGCCGGGGAAAAACCGCGGGCCAAACAATTCATTGAGGTGGCGGACGGCACGAACCTGTTCTTTAGAGACTGGGGGACGGGCCGGCCCTTGGTTTTTGCCGCACCGTGGGGCCTCAATTCAGCTTGGTGGGAGTACCAGATGGCGGACTTGGCTGGTCGCGGACTGCGCTGTGTCGCCTACGACCGCCGCGGTCACGGCCGTTCGGCCATGGCTACGAGTTCGATACGCTTGCGGACGACCTGGCGGCGGTGATCGAACAACTCGACTTGCGCGATATAACTCTCGTAGGGCAATCCTTAGGTTGCGGCGAAGTCGTTCGCTATTTGTCGCGCCACGGCGCCAACCGCGTCGCGCGGATAGCCTTGGTTGCGACGATCACTCCGTTTGTTCTAAAGACGGACGACAACCCAGAGGGCGTCGATCAAGCGCGCCTGGAAATTGTGCGCAAAGTGTTGAGCAAGGATCGTCCACATCCGATTGCCGCAGCCGCGCCGGCATTCTTTGGTGCGCCTAAAAACGCGGTCTCTCAGGAAATCATGGACTGGTGGGTGAGAATGATGGTCGACGAATGCTCCCTGAAAACAATGCTCGACCTCCAACGCATGTTCACCGAAACTGACTTTCGCCCCGAGCTGCGTAGAATTTCCGTGCCGACGCTCCTCATCCACGGCGATAACGACACGTCGACACCTATCGAAACGACAGCGCGCAAAACAGCCCCACTGATCCCACGCTGTCAGCTGAAGGTGTACGAGGGCGCGGCGCACGGGTTGCCGATCACGCATGCGGATCAGCTGAATGCAGACCTGCTGGCATTCACGAAGAGCTGACGATCGCCCGACCACACACACTTGCATTCACAGGGGCGCCGTGCGAACAGTGAAGTGAATCCGCTCATCGCGGTTTCGATTTCAGGTTGCGAAGGGTGACCGTCTCGAACACGGGCTGCCGTAAGGAAAGCGTCGATCCGTCAAGTATCGATTTTTGCGGAGAGGATTCAAGGAATCCGATCAAAAGATTTCGCCGGGAGGTCTTCGCTTCTGAGTTAGTCTCACATTTGACATGTCGTAGACCGAAGTACGAGCTGCTATTTCCATTGTCACAACAACGCTAGTTCGTAGCTCATGGGGATGACGATGTTCGTCGCTCCTGCGAAATGTTGCACCCGCTTGATTGACAACAGTCCCTTGAGGAGCAACTTTAGCGAGCAGCTCAACGTGATCCTGAAAACGCTGTGCCGTGCAAAACGTCTCACGGCGTCGAATGCCGAAGCGCTTCACGGCCTCAGCGCTCCTGCAGACTCTTTCCTCTTCCCCGGCGTAGTAAGCCCAGTCTGAACCAGGTAGATGGTCAAAGACCACAATGTTGGGTGCCAAGGCTCTCGTATGCGCCAGCGCCTTCTGTGGGTCGACGGTCTCCTGCAGACAAAATTCAAAATACACGACATCGCCAGACAAAATGACCTCTTCGAAGTCCGCATGGACTACGTCCACGGATGCCTGCATGCCCTTGGCCGCAATATTCCTTTCGAGTTCTCGGAGAGCATCGAAATCACGATCAATAGCGATTAGCCTTGTCGTACTGATGGACGGGTCGAGGAGTTGCCTTCCACCGGCTCCGACAAAAAGGACGACTTTGCCCGTAAAGTCATAGAACCAGTGAAGGTTCGCTGCAAGCTCTGCTCGAGTACGCCGGCATGCAACAACTCCATCAGCCGATGGTTGTCGCGGTAGTCGACCACGACGCTGACAATCACTGGGCCGTGCGTTTCGAGAGCTTTCTTGAACGTGGAAGAGATCTGATCACGCCTTTCTATACTCAATCCTTTTGCGCCGAACGCCTCGGCAAACCGGATCACATCGACTGGACCAAGAGCCCCGCCAGAAAGCCGCCCATATTTCACCATTTCTTGAATGCCAACCATGTCGTAAAAACCGTCAATCCAGACCAAGCGAACGAGGTTGCATTCGAGCCGAACGGCAGTCTCAAGTTCCATTGCCGAAAATAGGAAACCTCCATCCCCGGAGATAAAGATTGCTTTCTCGCCGACACGAACCAGGCAAGCAGCGATCCCTCAGGGCAAACCAACGCCGAGGGTTTACTGTCTGTTGGTCATGAGGAACTGCCGCGCACGAAAGCTGTAAAGATGTCGAGCTAGCCAAATCTGGAACGATCCCATATCCACACACAGTGTCATGTCATCACTGAGCAGTCCCTGACGTTCCAGTACAAGAAGCATCGGATGGACTGGGACACCGTTCAGCTTGCTAGCGCAATCTGTGAACATGGCCCTATCCCACGCAATTTCGTTGAGAATCGCGGTATCGGCAGCAGGCATTCGCCGGTCTATCTGGCCGGCAAGCGCTTGGAGAGTCGCTGCTATGCTTCCTGTCAATTCAATCTGTGGCCGGTAATCCTTATCAATATCAGCGCGCACAACATCGATATGAATGAGATTTCGCTTCCTGCCTTGATTCCACAGACTCGGTTCGTATTCGATTGGGTCGTACCCGACAGCAACAACGAGGTCAGCCGCATCAAGGAGTTTGTCAGCCAGCTGAGTGCGGAACAGGCCGACTCGGCCGCCGAAATAATCAAACAAGTCTCCCGGCTAATTAAATTTACTGCCTCAGTAATCGCACCTGAATCTGCCGGTCCTACCCTCGCAGATGGCGTCGGTGTGAGGACCTCACCAGCTGCTCTTCCGTTTCCCATTTCATTCTCCTGTTGACATCCCACAGGCGAAGATTCATGCTCCTGTTTGCATTCCACAGGAGGCCGCGTGGCGCCCGAAAAATCCGAAATCCTGCAAGGCACTCTCGATCTCATGGTTCTCCGCACTCTCGAATCCATGGGCCCGCTCCACGGCTATGGCATGGCACGGCGCATCGAGCAAGTAAGCGAAGAAGCACTCAGCATCAATCAGGGCACCATCTACGCCGCACTTGTTCGCCTCATGCAGCGCGGCTACATCTCCGCCGCCTGGGGCGCCTCCGACAACAATCGCAAGGCGAAATTTTATTCCATCACGAAATCGGGCCGAAAACAGCTCAACGCCGAAACGCGCAACTGGGAGCGAATCTCCGCCGTCATCGGCCGTGTGCTGCAACTTGTGGCAAAAAGCTAGCGCCAGGAGGAGTACCCCATGTTCGCCACACTCCGCTCTCTCGCTTCGAAAATTCGCGCATGGTTTTCTCCTCGCAAGCCCGCCGACGACGAATTCGCCCAGGAGCTCGAAGGCCACTGGGAGCTTCTCACTCAGGAAAATGTGCGCCGCGGCATGGACCCGCAGGAAGCCCGCCGCGCAGCTCGCATCCGCCTGGGAGGCCTAACGCAATTGAAAGAAACCAATCGCGAAGCCCGCGGCTTGGCGTTCCTCGATACGCTGGTGCAAGACATCCGCTACGCTTTTCGCATCTTGCGCAAAAATCCCGGCTTCACCGCCGTTTGCGTCCTCACGCTTGCGCTTGGAATTGGCGTGAACACCGCCATTTTCAGCGTCGTCTATGCGGTGGTGCTCAAGCCGCTCCCCTATCCCGATTCGCAGCAGCTCTACACTATCTTCCAGCAGCGCCCGCAGGACGCCAGCGTCCAAGCCGGTTTCTCCTACCTCGACCTGCAGGACGTGATCGCGCAGGACACGGCTTTTAGCGGCATGACCGGAGTCTCGGCCCATGAGCTCACTCTCACCGGACATGGCGATCCCTTCATCGTCAGGGTGAGCGATGTTACTCCCGACCTCTTCTCCGTCTTCGAGCAGCAGCCCCTTCTCGGCCGCGTGTTCCGGCCCGAAGACGGCAAACCCGGCGCAGCGCATGCCGTCATCCTCAACGAAACTGTGTGGCGCAGCGTCTTCTCGGCGGACCCTAACATCATCGGCGCCTCGATCAACCTCGATAAGCGCGTCTTCACCGTCGTCGGGGTCATGCCCTCAAGCTTCAGTTTTCCGCTGTTGTCCGGCACGCGCGAGGTTTGGATACCCGTGGGCCAGGATCCGATGTTCGAATCCTGGATGAACCTCCGCGGCAGACACTGGCTGCTCACCACCGGCCGGCTCAAGCCCGGCGTTTCCCTCGCCGAGGCGCAAGCGGAGCTCGATGTGATCGGACAGCGTCTCGCAAAGCAATTTCCAGCCGAGAACGCTGGCTGGGAGATTCACCTGTTCCCGCTTCAACGCTTTTTCGTCGGCGACGTTCGCTCTCCGCTCCTGGTGCTTCTGAGCGCGGTCGCGCTTGTGCTCGTCATCGCCTGCGCGAACCTCGCGAACCTACTTCTCACGCGCGCCACTTCCCGAACCCGTGAAATCGCCGTCCGCACCGCGCTCGGCGCAGGCCGCGGCCGCATCGTGCGCCAGTTACTCAGCGAAACCGCCGTCCTCGGGGTGCTTGGAGGAGCTGCCGGCATCTTTCTCGCCTACTGGGGCGTCAACGCTCTCGGCTCACTCATTCCGGAAAGCGTTCCGCAATTGAATCCGATTCGTGTGGATCACGTCGTGCTTTTCTTCGCGCTGGCCATTTCCGCTGTCGCGATCTTTCTTTTCGGCTTGGCGCCCGCATTTCTTGCCGCCAAATCCGATCCACAAGCGAGCCTGCGCGAAGGCGGCACGCGTTCGGGCGAGAGTATCGGCGGCCGCCGCGCCCGGGGCATTTTTGCCGGAGCGGAGATCGCGCTCGCGATGGTGCTACTGGTCGCTGCGGGTTTGCTGATCCGCAGTTTTTCGAAGCTCACCGCCGTCAGTCCCGGCTTCGATACCGCACACATCGTCAAGGCCAACATCGCATTGCCGCGCGACCAGTACAGAACGCCGCAGCAGTGGCTCGCATTCACGGACGATCTTCTCGCGCGCGTTCAAGCCGAACCCGGCATGCAGGATGCCGCTCTCGTCGTCCCCACCCCACTCGCGGATGGCGGCATCCGCGTGCCCCTCGAGATCGTTGGCCAGCCGCCTGCCTCCGCGGCGGAATCGCGCACCGGGAATTACGTCGCCGCTAGTCCGAACTATTTTCGCGTGATGAGGATTCCCCTCATTGCCGGCCGCTTCTTCACGGCAGACGACGTGATGTCCACGCCGCGCATCACCTGTATCAGTGCGGCCATGGCGCGCGTCTACTTCCCCAATCAAAATCCGATCGGCAAGCAAATTTCCTTCTCTTTTCCGTCCGATCCCAGCGTCCCCCGCGAAATTGTCGGTATCGTCGGCGATGTGCGCGATTCCGCTCTGGGCGAAGAGCCGAAGCCTATGATGTACGTGCCATTCGCGCAAGCTCCGTTTTGGGGTTCGGATCTCGTTGTCAATTCCACACTTTCCACCGCCAGTGTCGCCGGCGCGATCCGGAAGGATGTTATCGCGATCGACAAAGACTTGCCCGTCGGCGACATCGCGAAAATGACGGACGTGCTTGCCACAAACGTCGCTCAACCGAAATTCCGAACCGAGCTCCTGGTACTCTTCGCCGCCATGGCTCTCGTTCTCGCTGCCACGGGGATTTTCGGCGTGATCTCCTGCTCCGTGTCGCGCCGCACGCGCGAAATCGGCATTCGCATGGCGCTCGGCGCTTCGCGCAACTCAATCTCCCATATGGTTTTGCGCGAAGCGTTGCTTCTTGCGCTCGCCGGGCTTGCCGTCGGAGTTCCGTGCGCCTTCGCGGCGTCTCGCTTGCTTAGCCACATGCTCTTCGGTGTCTCGGCAAACGATCCCGTCACTTTGATCGCCGTTGCCTTCACGCTCGTTGCCGTGGCGGTGATCGCCAGCTTTGTTCCTCTGCGCCGTGCCATGCGGGTGGATCCCATCGTCGCTCTTCGTTACGAATGACTCGCCTCGCGTTACGCGACACCACAGGCAAAAAAGAGCCGCGACAAACTCTTTATGTCCGACAGTCAAACATCAACTAGAGTTGCTACGCTGGCTGGCGTCAGGAAACTTCGGACAGACGACGGAGTCTGGTTTGCTTACCACACGGCTGGCACGGGCGTACCCACGGTGCTTGCTGTCCGCGGCTGGGGGCGGCGCCGGCTCGGGTCACTCTTGGCGAGAAGTGAGCAAGCACCTAGATTTTGCGAATCTTACTGTAAGTTCGCCGCCATTGATCTGCGAGGACATGGCGAATTCGGCCAGCTGGACACTGGATTCACGCTGGAAGTTTTTACCCGTGACATTCTAGCCGTTGCAGACCACATGGGTGCATCGCCCCTTGAGATAACAAGCGGTGCGCCGCCGTATTCGCGGGTGCAACTTTCCCATCCCTGTCGGGTCATATGAGATGCCCATCTCAAGCTTTTTCGGCTGTATCAAATCTTCGTTGAGTAGACTAGTGTGCATCGGCCGTCTCGCGGCGGCCCTCCACTAAAAACACGTGGAAATCCGTGGCGAGCGGCTCAGCGTCGAGCTGCCGCATCATTAGCGCGACTTGACCCCGATGGTAAGTGGAATGGTTCGCCAGATGTTGCATCAGGTGCGCCAAACTGATTTGGGTTGTGCGAAGAGGAAGCATCCTTCCCAAGGATTCGTTTGTTACGCGATTCACAAACTCGACTTGTTCTCTCTCGACTTCCGCCCACTTTAACTGCACTGCGGCGACGTCAGGAAACGCATTCGGAGTGAATAGGGCGTCGTGTCGAGTCCACAAATCTGTCACGAAGGCGGAGCTAGGGGTCGGCTCCTTCCAATACGTAAGCCAACCCCACTCGCCCCCGATGATGTGCACGAGCGTGTCTCGCACAGAACGGAAGCTGCCACCCAGATCACGC
>Ga0137360_10001533_pt1 | contig 13611 bp, 12 predicted proteins | sample Mad1_60_16metaG_FD_104924 | JGI IMG/M metagenome (GOLD analysis project Ga0137360, IMG submission 104924) | Vadose zone soil microbial communities from Angelo Coast Range Reserve, California, USA - Mad1_60_16 metaG | ecosystem: Environmental > Terrestrial > Soil > Vadose zone | place: USA... | reverse complement strand
GCCGTGTCGCAAGAGCGGAGTGGAGTGGTGCAAGGCAAGCTGGACAAGGGAGTATTCCCGGTGAACGCCGGCTCGCTCTTTCCCGCCTTGCGGCGATTAGAGCGGCAAGGGTTGATCGAGGGTGCATGGCGGGCAGCGGCGAATAACCGGCGGGCCAAGGATTACCTCCTCACCAAGCGGGGGCGCCAGAAACTCAGGTCCGAAGCGCGGGGATGGCAAACGCAGGGTGCGGCGACTGCCCGGATACTGCAAGTGGCTTCAGGAGAACGGTGATGCGCCTGATCAGCATCATCGGCGGCGGGCTGCGAGCGCTTTTCCGAAAGCAGCAGGCGGAGCGCGATCTTGACGAAGAATTGCGGGCTTACGCCGAGAGCGCGGTGGCCCAGAAGATGCAAGCGGGCATGAGCCGGGAAGAGGCGCTCCGCAAAGCGCGACTAGAGATGGGCAGCATGGAAGCGCTGAAACAGGATGTCCGCGACGTTGGGTGGGAGGCGGCGCTCGAAAGCTTCGTCCAGGATGTCCGCTATGGAATGCGGATGCTCAGAAAGAATCCGGCGTTCACTGGCATAGCCGTGCTGGCGCTGGCGCTGGGTATTGGAGCGAACTCGGCAATGTTCAGCGTGATCGAGGCAGTGCTACTGCGGCCGTTGCCGTTCAATCATGCGGACGAGTTGGTGCGCGTGGCCTCGACTTGGGAGCGGGGCGGCATAACCACGCCTTACTCGTCGTCGGCGCCCGACTTTTTCGACTGGCGCGACCAGAACCGCTCCTTCTCGTCAATGTTCGCCTACCGCACGGGCGAATACGCGTTGACCGGGCGCGGCGAAGCGAAACGCGTGCTTGCGGTGATGGCCACCGCGGAGATATTTCACACGCTACAAGTGCATCCCGTGCTGGGGCGCGAGTTTCTGACGGAAGAGAATCGCCAGGGTGCCAATCACGTGGTGGTGCTCAGCTACGGATTGTGGCAAGCGGACTTTGGCGGCGCGACAGACGCGATCGGGAGGACCATCGAACTCGACAGCGAGCCGTACACCATTGTCGGAGTGATGCCGGCGGAGTTCCATTTTCCGCTTACGGGTAGCGACGCTTACGTGCCCATCGGATTCGACGACAAGGTGATGACGCAACGGGGGGCGCATTATCTGCATGTCTTGGGACGGCTGAAGAGCGGCATCTCCGTGGCGCAGTCCAATGATGATCTGGCGGGGATCATGGCGGAGCTACGCAGGCTCTATCCGGATAAAGACGGAAAGTGGGGCGTGCGCGCAGACCGGTGGAGCAGCGCGCTGGTGGGAGAAATTCGCCCGGCGCTGCTGGTGCTGTTAGGAGCGGTAGGCCTGGTCGCGGTGATCGCGTGTGCCAACATTTCCAACCTGCTTCTGGCGCGGGCGACGGTGCGTCATCGGGAGCTGGCCATGCGCCGCGCGCTGGGGGCAGGACGTTCTCGGCTGGTGCGCCAGATGTTAACGGAGGGTTTGTTGCTGGCGCTGCTGGCCGGAGCGGCTAGTCTGCTTCTGGCGCACTGGGCGCTCGAGTCCATCGTGAGCTTCGGGCCGAAGGATATACCGCGGCTTCGAAGCGTGGGGCTGAACGGAGCGGTGCTGGGGTTCACACTGAGCCTGGCGGTGGCCAGCGCGCTGCTGTTCGGGTTGCTGCCAGCGCTGCGGTCATCGGCCCTGGACTGCAGCGGCTTGCTGAAGGCGTCCGCTTCGTCCTCGCGCGAGGCGGGACGAGCGCGCAGCGCGCTGCTGATCGGGGAAGTAGCGCTGTCAATGATGCTGCTGGCCGGCGCCGGACTGCTGGTCCGCAGCTTCATGGGATTGAGGTCACTGAGCCCGGGCTTTGACCCGCACGGCGTTTTGACCATGGATGTCAGCGTGCCGGAGGCACATTACAAGAACAGCCTGGCGCTGCAAAGCTACTGGGAGGAGGCCATGGCGCAGCTGCGCGGGCTGCCGGGTGTAACCTCGGTTGCTTTGGTGACGCCGCTGCCGCTTTCCGGCGATGATTTCAGCAGCAGTTTCAGCATAGAGGGCAGGAACGTGCCAGAGAAGGATCAGCCGTCAGCCGAGCTGCGCGCAGCGACGCCGGATTATTTCCGCAGCATGGCAATTCCCTTGCGGCAAGGGCGGACGTTTACGGACGCCGACCGGCTGGGCGCCGCGCGTGTTCTTCTGATCAGCGAAACGGCGGCGCGAATGTTTTTTCCGAGCGGCGAGGCGATCGGGCAGAGAATCAAATTTGGCGCCCGAGGCGGATACGAGAAAAACGAGGGCGAAATCGTGGGGATCGTGGGTGACGTGCACCACTTCGGCGTGGACGCCCCCATCCCGCCGACTTTTTACGTTCCGCTGGCGCAGTCGGGCGTAAGTGGCGCGACAGTGGTGATTCGCGCGCAAGGGTTGCTTGTGCTGGGACAACCGGCGCGCAAACTGGTGCAACGCATGGACCGCGACGCTTTGGTGGGAGAGCCTGTGCCCCTTGAGGCGCTGGTCTCCGGGTCGCTGGGGCAGCGGCGCTTTTACATGATGCTGCTGGGTGCCTTCGCCGCGTTGGCTTTGGTCTTAGCGGCAATTGGATTGTATGGAGTCATTTCGTATTCAGTGGCGCAGAGGACACAAGAGATCGGCGTCCGGGTGGCGCTGGGTGCCACTCGAAAACAGGTGTTGTCGATGATCATGTGGCAAGGGCTGCGATTCGCGGCGCTGGGGCTGGCCATGGGTCAGCTGATGGCGATGATACTGACCCGCGCGCTAAAAGGCTTGCTGGTGGGTGTGAGCACGACGGACCCGCCGACCTTGGCAGTCACGGCGGCGGTATTGCTGATCGTGGCGGCGCTCGCTTGCTACGTGCCGGCACGACGTGCGGCGCGCGTAGACCCCATGGTGGCACTGAGGTTCGAGTGATTCCTTAGTCGGGTAATCTGCTGAATCGGTTACCTGGGAATTTGGCTTGGCCATCCGTTTGTCTATCTAACGCATAATCGGGAGATCCCCCGCGAGAACTCTTCGGGAGATACGGTGGCTGGGGATGGACTTGCAGTGGAAGTTTTTGTAGCATCTCCGGCATGAAAAAAGTGAAATCTGGCAGTCACAGTTCTGCGGCGAAAGCCAACGGGGCTCCGAAAAACGTTGATGAATACCTTGCTGGTATCCCGGAACCGGCCCGCAGCACCTTGAGCAAGATGCGCATGGCGATTCGGTCCGCTGTGCCACCGGAGGCTACCGAAACCATTAGCTATCGGATGCCTGCGTTCAAGTACAAAGGAGTGCTGGTGTGGTTCGCCGCTTTTTCGAAACACTGCAGTTTGTTCCCCACCGCCTCGGTTGTCGAAACGTTTAAGAACGAACTCAAGGGCTTCTCCACATCCAAAGGGACCATCCACTTCCCCACGGACAAGCCACTGCCGACTGCGCTTGTTAAGAAACTGGTGAAGGCGCGGGTGTCGCAGATCGAAAGCAAGAAACGGCGCTGAGCCGGTCGCCCAAATGCTAACTTGTGTTTTCTCTCCGTAGCTGAACAGCGACATTTCAATTCTACTGTTTGCGGTTCTCGACAGTATAGTGGGCTTCGAGGTACAGAATGATTTTCCGCGTGCTGTCCTCAGGAATGCCTGCGCCGAAGGTCTTGTTCATCTTGTTCACCTCGGCTTCCCAAGTCGCCGCGGGGAGTGGCGGCTGCATGGTGATGTAACGCGGGCTGTGACAGCTGTTGCAGTAAATCTGAACTTCCTGGAGGCCATCTCCGGGGGTGAGATCCACGGCAGGCACCGGGTAAGCCGAAGCCTGGTAGCTCGAATCCGGCAAAAGCTCGACAGGCGCCGCCTGCCGCACGCTTCCGAGTTCCGCTGGCGAGTAATAGCCTTTTTTCAAGTCGCCGTAAACGACGCCCGCTGCTATCACCAAGCCGCCCATCACAAGAAAAAACGCTTGGACTTTGTTTTTCATCGTGGTTCTCTCCTTAGCCGGCATTTCCCACGACGATTTCCTCCCGCTCGATCCGATTCCAGAGGTACCCTCCTGGATTCCAGACCGGCTCGTCGGGCTGTGTGTTGTTTTTTTCATCGGTCGCGCGCACCGCCAGCGAATAGCGTCCTGGCGATTTTGCGGTCCACGACGCCTCCCAAGTGCGAAAGGAGTACGCGCCATGGTCCTCTTCGAGTTTTGCCGTCATCCAATTTATTCCCCCGTCATCGGAAACCTCCACGCGGTTCACGCGGCCGAACCCACTAAAAGCGATACCCCGCAGGGTGACGTTCATTCCCGCAGGAATCTTCGAAGATCCATCGGGCGAGATGAGGAAAGAGCGCACCGGAAGCCGCTCGATGGGCACTGTTTTTACCTTGCCTGCCTTGACCTCCTCGGGGGTGGTGTTCCCTCTCGGCGTATCCGGCACGCGGTATCCAGTCTTCATCCAGAAATTTTCGTCCGGCGCGTCGAGAATGCGGATCCACGTCAGACATTTGGTCCAATAGGTCGCAAAATATCCGGGAACGACCAGTCGCACCGGAAATCCATTGAGTATTGGAAGCGGCTCGCCGTTCATCAGATAGGCGACGACGCATTCGTCCAGGACAGGATTCCCAAGGTCCAGCGATTTGAGAAAAAGGTTTGAGCCGAGTCCCTCTGGCCCCTGCCCGGTTTCCAAGCCCTGAAACTGCACCAGCACCGAGCCCTTCTTTACGCCGGCCATATCGAGAAGCTCTCGCAACCGCACTCCGGTCCACATTGCGTTCCCCATCGCGCCATTACCCCATTGACCGCCAGGCACGCGCGGTTGCAGCCGACTGCGACTGTTACCTGAGCACTGATTTACCGCGGCGAGTGAAACCGGTTTGAACTTCTTCATCAGCTCGGGAAGGCTCAGCGCAAGAGCTTTGCTGACGTTCCCCTCGATCTGAAGCTTCCAGGTTTGCAGATCAACGGCATTGGGGATGCCTTCGAGATGCCAGCGCACATAAAAAGCTTCGTTGGGTGTGAATGCCGTGCGGAAATAATGGCGTGGCGTTTCGAGCTGAACAGGCCGGTCGGTTAGCAGAATCAAAGGAACTTTTTGGGGCTCGGTCACATAGGGGCCGACGGAATTCCAGTGCGAATTGGCCCCAGGCCCGGTGAAACTCTCCATCCCTTTTCCCGGAGCAGGCTCTTGGGCCATCGTGACGTGCGGTCCCAGCCATCGACCGATGGCGATTCCACTGCTCGCCACTCCCACAATCCTCAGCAAACCTCGCCGAGAAAGACATCGCTCGGTCATATTCATAGAGCACCCTCCGACTTGCGGACTATTGGCTGGGGCGTGAGAGGCGTCAACCTATTCTTGAATTGCCTTCTTGGATCGCTGCCGTATACATACAAGGAAAGGGAAAAACCCGCTACCCACCAGACCCTTCCTCATGACCGGCGACTGCGATTAGCGGTTCACCCTTTTTGTTTCTTCCCACGGTCGAGTTCCTTATCTATGATTCGTCGCACGAGTTCGGCAACAGAAATACTCTTTTCCTTGGCAATCTTTTCCAACGCCGCTTTTTGCGGTTTCGAGAGATAGATGTTTGTTTGTTCGTACCCCATGCTGTATAACAAACAGCATTACGTTCCGAATTGCACGCACTATTTTAAACTGTTTAAGGCTCGCTTACCCCGCCCTGAAGTGTTCAGCCGGCGCAGCTCGCCACTCGGTCAATCTCGGATCGCCAGGACCGAGATGAGGTGGCAGGCGCGGGGTACTTGATGTGCAACAGAATTCCAGAACATTGAGATTTTCTCCTCACTTTTGGCGGCGCATGTGAGGAGCCGCGTACTAGGCAAGAAATCTTTCTACAAGCAGGGAAACCGGCAAGGCAGCGGCCCGATTGCTTGTCCGGCTTCAAGCGCCCTCAGAGTCCCCCATCCCGAAACGGTCAAAAGTGAAACATCCCCGGCGCTCCATAAGTAGCTCCAAAAAAAGACACTGGATCTGTCGATCTTGTGGCCACTCGTTCGACATCTAGGTAGAGCCGAGATAAGGCGGAGGCCAAATATGAAAAGACAGTATCCCCAGTCTTGGAACTGCCAACTCGTCGTGGGAGTGGCCATCGTTGGGTTCGCACTTGCCAATTTGTTTTGTAAGCTCGATGAGACGGCGGTACGCGGGTGCAACCTTCTTGGCCAGACAGCATGGGCTGCGTTTAGGGTATTGAGCCAGGTTATTCTGGCGTGCTGGCCATCTGCACCGTGGTACGTTTTTGAGGATTCAAAGTTTTTGCAGCAGTTGCTACAGATTGGCGCATCCGTCTGGCCGCTGATTTGCCTCCTGGCTGGCTAGGCGGGGCAGGAAGCCGCAACGATAAGGCCTTATGGAGGCCAACCCTTAACAATTACTTCCAAAAAAGATACCGTACTTGTCGATCTTGCCGTCGGTCGTTCGATGTGTAGGTAGGGGCTCGGTTCAGCCGGTCGAGACCGGGAGGAAGCCCGGCCGGTAACCCTAAGCCAGAAGGAGATGTAGCTATGCGATTCATGATGCTGATGATCCCGAAGGGGTACGAGAAGGCAAAGCCAGGCGCCATGCCAGACCCCCGGGCCGTAGCGGCGATGATGAAGTACACCGAATCCCTGCAGCAGGCCGGCGTGCTGCTGGCGCTCGATGGCCTCCACCCGCCGTCCATGGGCGCGCGCGTCTCGTTCACAGGCGGGAAGCCGGATGTGACCGACGGACCCTTCACCGAAGCGAAGGAGGTGCTCGGCGGCTACTGGATGATTCAGGTGAAGTCCAAGGAAGAGGCGGTGGAATGGGCCAAGCGCTGTCCCGCTTCGGACAACGAAATGATCGAAGTTCGCCAAGTGCAGGAGTTCGAGGATTTCACTCCTGAGGTCCAGAAAGCCGGGCGCGACGAGCCCGCGCTCGGCGAGCAGCGGAAGCAAGGTCAGGCGTCGTGAAGCCTTGGCGGCACACCGAACTGGGGCGTATGCTCCCATCCGTATTCGTTGACGCTTCTGCGGCCCTATCGTGCGATGGACAGAAAGATTCAAAAGAAATCACCGCACTTGTCGATCTCGCTACCTCTTGGTCGACGCATCATTAGAGCCCAGGTTCAGCCGGCGGATACCGTCGGAAACTCGGCTCCGGAACCGATAGTAAAAGGAGATCTGACGATGCGATTCATGATGCTGGTCAAACACGCCGAGAACTTCGGCCATCCGCCCAAGGAACTTATGGACGCCATTGGGAAGCTGAGCGAAGAGGCGGTCCAAGCCGGGACCATGGTCGAAAGCGGCGGACTGGCCCCCACTGCGGTGAGCACGCGCGTCCGCCTCTCTCGAGGGCAGGTAACCGCGATCGACGGGCCTTTCACCGAGGCCAAGGAAGTCGTCGGCGGGTATGCGGTTTTTGAGTTGAAATCGAAAAAAGAAGCGATCGAAGGTGCGTTGCGCTTCATGGAACTCCACAAGAAACACTGGCCGGGCTGGGAGGGCGAGACTGAAATTCGCCAGGTGTTTGGGCCGGAAGACTTCGCTCCCAAAGCATAGAGCGCTCGCCCGTACGGACGGACGCGAAGAGGCCGTCGCGCCCGTCCGGCTTGCACCGGTGGATTGAAGATGGTGTGATGGGTAGCCGTGACGACTACCCATACGCATCGCGCGATCGACGCGGTCTGGAGGATCGAGTCCGCCCGGATCATTGCTGGTCTCGCGAGGATCGTGCGTGATGTGGGTCTGGCCGAAGAGCTCGCGCAGGACGCTCTGGTCGCCGCGCTCGAGCAGTGGCCGGAGTCGGGCATCCCGGACAACCCGGGTGCCTGGCTTATGGCCGCCGCGAAGCATCGTGCCATCGATCTCTGGCGTCGCAACAAGCGTCTCGAGCGCAAGCACGAGGAACTGGGTCGCGAGCTAGCGGCGAAGCAGGAGATGGCAGTGGCGGATTTCGACGCCGCGATTGACGATGACATCGGCGACGATCTGCTGCGCCTCGTGTTCGTCTCCTGTCATCCAGTTCTCTCGACGGAGGCGCGCGTTGCTCTCACGCTTCGTTTGCTCGGAGGTTTGACAACGGAGGAAATCGCACGCGCTTTCCTCGTTCCGGAGCCCACGGTGGCCCAGCGCATTGTCAGGGCCAAGCGGACCCTCAGCGAGTCACGCGTCCCCTTTGAGGTTCCCCGCGGACCCGATCTTGCCATTCGTCTGTCTTCCGTGCTGGAAGTCATCTACCTGATCTTTAACGAGGGCTACTCCGCCACGGCCGGCGAGGACTGGCTGCGCCCGGCCCTCTGCGAAGATGCCCTGCGTCTCGGGCGTATCTTGGCCCAGCTCGTTCCGAGCGAGCCGGAGGTCCACGGCCTCGTCGCGCTCATGGAGATCCAAGCGTCGCGCTCAGGCGCGCGAATTGGTCCCTCGGGGGAGCCTATCCTGCTCTTGGATCAAAACCGTGCGCGCTGGGATCAACTCCTTATCCATCGTGGTCTCTCCGCCCTTCAGCAGGCCGAAGAACTGGGAGACGCCCTCGGGCCATATGCGCTCCAGGCTGCCATCGCCGCGTGTCACGCTCGTGCGCGCACGGCCTCAGAAACGGACTGGCAACGCATCGCCACGCTCTACGACGCTCTTGCCCAGCTCATGCCCTCGCCTATTGTGGAGTTGAATCGTGCGGTTGCACTCGCCATGGCCTTCGGTCCAGCGGCGGGTCTTGAGCTCATCGACACACTGGCCTCGGAGCCGTCTCTGCGGGCCTACCACCTCTTGCCCAGCGTCCGCGGCGACTTTCTTTTCAAGCTCGGTCGCTTCGCCGAAGCACGGGCCGAGTTCGAGCGGGCTGCATCGCTCACGCGCAACGCACGCGAACGAGACCTCCTGCTCGACCGCGCCCGAGCGTGCGCAGGAGGACTACCACAGCCCGGGCTGGGGTGACGAAGGCCGCGCGTCTCACTGTCAGCCATGCCAAATCGTACTCGGAGACTACCGATTTTTGAAAGTTGCCGACCATCGCCGCAACCAATCAAGGACGGGCTGCTTGCGTCGTAAGAGCGAGGTAGAGCACGTAACCATTTCGAACCCGTTCGGCCGGCAACGATCCCTGCGCCACTCTTGATCACAGCCTTCACGCGTGAGATATCATGCGATTTAGTGGAGGTCACGTAATCAAGGCGAATGAAGTGGGATCGGTGGATTCTCAAGGAATTTACGCGCTCTTGGAGATCCCTAGGCGGATGCCGACGAGATATTCTCTTGTTGCCGCGCAATAGTCACGTAGTCTGCAGCTCCTTCCAGCACGCTCCAGGCTTGCCCGTGAGATTGGGCATAAGGCCAAGCCTTTCACACGCCTCGGTCAGCCGTTGAGCGCACTGTCCTGGCGGCCCACTGTTTTCGCACTCCCGCCAGAAAGTGCTTCTTGTCCTTTTGTATTTGCCGAACAAGCCCTTGATTACCGGTGTCTTCGTGCCTGGCTGCCCACAGAACCATTTCCGCGAGGACCGGCGCAAGATCGATGCCTTTTGCTGTCAACCTGTAAATCACTTTTCGCGCGTCCGACGGATCTCGGTCGATGGTGATGATTCCGTGAGCTTCCAACTTCCGCAAACGATCAGCCAATATGTTCGTCGCAATTCTTTCGTGAGATTCCAGGAATTCCTTATAGCTGCGAAAGTTCCGCAGCATCATGTCGCGGATAATCAACAGCGACCAGCGATCTCCCAGAATCTCCACCGACGCATTTAGGGGACACCCCGACCGCCGCTTCGGACTGGTCTCCTTCTTTTGCATCTCCAGATAGTATCAGATTTCACTTGCATTTCACAAGTCACTTAATGCAGACTCGCTTTCATTATGCAAGTGGTTTCGCAGGACGTTCAAGGCAAAGGAGAGCACCATGGCAACCGCGAAACGAGAGTTTAAGAACCTCACTCAAGTACCTGACATCGTGACTTGGCCCGAAACCCATTACGTTTTTATCGAGAAAATTGGACCTTTCCAAAATACCGCTGCTCCAGCTTGGAAGGACTTGCATCAGCTCGTTCCCAGGATTTCGGAACACAACAACATCACCGGGTACCTGAGCCTTTACAAGGTGGAGCCGAAGATATATCGCGCGGGTGTTTCGCTCGCTGCAGGACCTAAAAATTTACCTGCAGGCTTGGAATATACAAACTTCGAAGGCGGGAAATACAGCCGTTTTATTTTGACCGGACCCTATTCAGACTTGCCCGAAGCATGTGGCCGCGTTTTTGAGATTGTGTCCGAGACAAAAATCCGGCTTCGAGGTGACTACTGCATTGAAAATTACACCAATGATCCGAGAACAACGCCGGAGCAGCAGTTGGTCACCGAAATACTCATTCCCACCGTCTAGATACCCCACCGGTGCAGGCGGTCTTGGCTTCGGAGGACTTTCCAAGCCGTCGCCGCAGGGATCATGATTGCTCACAACCCGCTCCACGGATCCGCACAGGCGGCACTAGCGCATCCGGAGGCGCCAGGGAGTGAGGCAACCCGCAGCGCGCTGCTAGATTCTGAGTCCGGTATAGAACGCCACGCGGAGTTCAAAACGGGATGCGCTATGCCTGGCTCATTTCCCTCGGCAATGCTTCGAAGAGAGGTGTCTTCATGGGGATTTGGCATCGTCGTCGGATGATTTTCGTTTTTTCAACCGGCCTCCTCTGGCCGATCTGCTCAATCGCTCAAGAGCAGCGCACTTCACAAGAGAGTTCCGCTGGTACTGCAAACAAGAAAGAGTCCCAAAAACAAGCGAAGCAACTTGCTAAAGAATTGGGGCCTGCCTATGGCTCATGGTTGCGAGACGAGGTCCCGGACATCATTACCAAAGATGAGCGCCGCGCGTTTCTTGGCCTCTCGACAAACGAAGAACGCGAGCAATTCATTGAGATTTTCTGGGACCGGCGCAATCCCGAAGCAGAATCGTCCACCAACGCATTCAAGGAAGAGCACTACCGCCGCCTGGCCTACGCTGACGAGCACTTCGCTTCCGGCATTCCCGGCAGGAAAACCGACCGCGGCCGCATCTTTATCATCTGGGGTCCGCCCGATGAAATCGAATCTCATCCGGCTGGCGGCACCTATGATCGTCCGCTCGAACAGGGAGGCGGTTCTACCACCACGTATCCATGGGAACTTTGGCGCTACCGCCACTTGGAAGGGATTGGAGAAAACATTGAAATCGAATTTGTGGATCCGAGTGGCTCCGGCGAGTATCACATCACCGCCGATCCTTGCGAGAAAGACGCCCTTGCGCACGTCCCCGGTGCCGGCGCGAGCCTATCGGAGATGTCTGGTCCATTGACAAGAGCCGGTCGCTTTTCCAACACTAACGGGACCACTTGCCCGATGCCTCGAGGTGGAATGACGGCAAGCACAAACGAGTTCGAAAATCTCAGCCGCTATTTCCGGGTTCAGCATGCTCCCGAACATTTCAAAGAGCTAGCGGAAAAAGTCACTTCTCGCATAGTTGCCAACCATCTTTCTTTCCAGTACCGCGCGGACTTTTTGCGAGCAACCACCGACACCGACCTGGTTCCCATCACCGTGTGGTTGCGCAATCGCGACCTTAGCTTCCAGAGCAAACAGGGCGTGCAATCGGCCGTGCTGGATCTTTACGGCCGCATTACCGATCCCGGCGGCCGCGTCGTTCAGACATTTGAAGATGTCATCTCCCGGGGTATTCCAGAGTCCCTCTTCCAGTCCTCACGGGATCTCTACTCGATTTATCAGAAATCCGTGCCTCTTCGGTCCGGACTCTACCGTTTGGATATCGTGATCAAGGATACCCAGAGCGGAAACATCGGCGTTCTGGGCACCGCTCTTCGCGTGCCTCATTTCGACCAGGAAAAACTCGATGCAAGTTCACTGATTCTGGCTGACCAGATCGAACGCGTCGCTTCCCGGGAGATCGGGACCGCTCAGTTTGTGCTGGACTCCTACAAAGTGCGCCCGCGCCTGAGTCAGGAGTTCTCTGGCGCCGATAAACTGGGCATTTATCTCCAGCTTTACAATCTGAAACTCGACGAATCTTCCCACAAGACGAAGATTTCGGTCGCCTACCGCATCAGGAAAGATCAACAAGAAGTCTGGCGCGCGGTGGAGACCGAGGACCATCTTCACCAGGGCGGCGAGCAGGTAACGATTGAACGTTTCATTCCGGTCAGCTCCCTGGCCCCTGGTCGCTACGCAATCGAAGTCACTGCCATCGATCTGCTGACCAACGAAACCGTGATGCGCTCTTCGGATTTCACCGTGAAACCCGCGCCAGTTAAACCGAGTGTGTCCGTCCCCATTCTTTGACCTCCTCCCCGGACAAAGTCCGTCGGGATGCGTGTGATCCTCAACCTCGCCAAAAGAGTGCCCCTGCAAGATCTGGCGGTGATACACTCCTTCTTAAATTTTATTTGTATAAGTATCTCGTATGGCAGCTTGGGAGTATAAAAGCTGACATGGGACTAATTAGACTTCGCAAGGCAAACGAGGCTGGAGAAGACGTGGGCGTTCTTTTTGTCAATACTGACCAAATTGTTGCCATCATTGCTGGCCAGAATACGACAGAGCTCCAGATGACTGACGGGCATACTCGATGGGTAAAAGATACTCCTGAGGAGGTCGTCTCGTTCGCGAAAACGACCACATAAGGACCTTCATCTGGCGAATTGATACGGGGATCGATTTTAGCCGTATCGCGCCGCGAGAGGGCGGTGAGTCTCACTTTCGTAAATATACCTGGTGGTTGCGAAATTTGGTCTAAGCCCCTCGGTGACACGCACGCCACATCGCGAGTGGCTCGCGAAGGCCCCTGCAGCCCCGCGCCCCTAATGCATCAAGCGGCTGTTACTCTTGCAGGCTAAGGTGCAAGGAGCGGCAGCATGAATTTGATCCTAGGTGCTGGGTGCGCCTTCATCGGGCTGGCTCTAATTTTCTGGGCTACGCCCTTGTCCATCCGCTACAACGCCTGGACCACTGGTCTGCGTCAACGTCACCCCAACATCAATCCGCCGCCGACTCCGGAATGGCGGGCACGGAATACCAAGATCATGACAGTTATGTTTCGGGTTGCTGGTGTGTTCTTAGTTCTGCTTTCGATCATGCATTTCTTGCCGCTGATCGCCGCTAAACCAAACTGATTTTCAAACTGTACCACTACCGGGCGGCTTTACTTTTGGTCAAAGCAAAGATTTGGCGGTGATCCAACGCGCGACAGCATTGCGTTCCATAGTTAACTACAATGCTGGTGCGCAGGGAACTGATGGTGCGCTCCCTACGTACAACCTCTGGGAGGAACATCATGAAGCGTAAGAAAGTGACGATGCCGCGGCTGTTCACCGTGGTTCTTCTGTTCGCCGGTATCGCTAGTTGCGCTTCGACGGCTAACAAAGGCGTCGTGATCGCGATGGGCGGAGGCAACGGAACTCCCGAAATCTACGAGAAGTGGAAAAGCTTGGGTGGTGGAAAGAACGCTCACGTGGTTCTCATTCCAACTGCGAATAACCCCGGCGATGACATCGCGCCGGTTGTCAATGGGCTAAAACAACTTGCCATCCCCCAGTATTTTGGGCGCTCTCGCGGAGTATTCATGCGACCACCAGTTTCGATGCGGCTGTCGCGGTCTCTGGCGAAATTTATTCGAGGGCGATGAACT
>Ga0137360_10001532_pt1 | contig 13612 bp, 19 predicted proteins | sample Mad1_60_16metaG_FD_104924 | JGI IMG/M metagenome (GOLD analysis project Ga0137360, IMG submission 104924) | Vadose zone soil microbial communities from Angelo Coast Range Reserve, California, USA - Mad1_60_16 metaG | ecosystem: Environmental > Terrestrial > Soil > Vadose zone | place: USA... | reverse complement strand
TACATTAGGAATACTGCTGCCACAAAGTTGATAAGGTGAAGTCTCCTCGTCGTTCTATGTTACATCCAGCTGACATTATCTTAGCGTATCTCTGAAATCATCAGAAAGCGCAATAAAGAGCGCACAGCCAAGGCCATAGCCTTAGCCAAGAAGGAAGCAATGGGCGACTTTTCTCATCTCAAGAACAAGAAGGGACAGTTTATTCAACAACCTCTTCCGCAGCCGACTCTTCCAAATATTTCTATCGATGATGACCTAGCCGATATTGCATCATTACAGAAGCGCGCAGGTACCCCGAGTACTACTTACACCGCGGGCGAAAGGCAGTATGCGACCGATGCAAAAACTTACGACTACGCAACGATGCCCGCGTACAATATGCCTTACTCCCATGTCCAGGATCCAGCGGCATATGCTCGCTACAATCCCTCAGTCCCTTCGCTTCCAGATGAAGGCAAGTACCACGAGGACGATTATGGGAGCACTACGGATTTTGCTCTCTCCGCCGAATCCCATGGTCAGGATAACCAGTCTGCACAACACCATGGATCCCAGGACTACGCCATGGATCCGTATGACGTCTACATTGGGTACACTACAAACGAGCAGTTTGATCCCAGCGGTGGCCAGTACGGGGTTCAGCAAGGGCAACATATACACAATGCACCGGATGATGTTGCTTATGATTCCCGGGCATATTTTGATCAGACCGGGAGCCAACATGGGCATCAGCCGTCGCAACCCTGGCACGACGGCGGACAGTTCCATTCTGTGTAGCGGAATCGTATTATCTGTATTACAACCCGTTCATTCGTTCCTTTGGTCATGTCACTTTTGGACGTCGCATTTTCAATTCATTTCTTTTTTACTGTAGTCTTCCTGTCCCTTGGCTTCTCCAGTCCTTTTCATATCTAACTTATCCAGAGAGTACCAAGAAATTTCGCCTATGGTGCAATGATGTACCCCGATGAATGCACCTTGCAATAATTTTCCGTCATCGATATCACCGTTTCGTATAGCGGAGGAAGCGAGAAGCAGCTAGCATTGTATTCAGCGGCAGAAGATGAACCGCACCATGGATTAACATACCCATAGTACTGATGAAGTTAAACCCTTTTGGAAACGTACAGTCATTCCAACTTTGCCGCAAACCTAGGAAATTAATTCTCACCGAAGAAGGCGAAAATGATCCAAGCATCCCGCCAGCGATTCTCGTAGAGCATGTTCAGTGGCGCTATGTATTCTTCACCAACCTATTCAGCGTTGTAGATCAGTTGTACTATTTTTTTGACACCAGAAATCCAGAAGTCAAGCTTGCCTTGTACTGGCAATATCTACAAGCTTGGGTGTCACTAGGGTTTTCCAGATACCCTCCGAATGCATCCACGAAGTCGTTAGCCCACGAGGCACAGGAAAGTCCAGGTGGAGGGTCGAAAATAGCAAATTCGCCTGCCTTGCAGCGTATCTGCAATCCACTTAAACAAGAAAGGTAAGCCTGTGAAATGATGCTTTACTTGGAGCATAAGCATAATAAACGCACTGGAGCTCGGTGGATAGCATGGCGCTTAGCAGTCGGGTGAATGGGTTGAGTTGATACACCCATTCCCTCCAGGTGTTTGCCAGATTCGAATACGGGATGATGACGCCACCTGGTCAAAATATAGAGAGTTACTCAGCGTAGAGTCACCTGCGAAGATCGAAAGTGTACAGACAGAAAGTGGTCAAGATAACCATGATAAATGGGTCGAACAAGATGCCCACTTGGACAGAGGGCGTGATTGCTGCGACGAGTTGCGCCAAGGATACGCCGAACAATTCCAAGAAAATGATGACCACCAGTTGCAACCCAGTTCCGCCCAACCCGGCTGAGCCTTGACCGAATCCTTGAACGAAAATCTGTAGTTCTGGGGTTGGTGAGTTGAAGTGACGTGTATTGGACCCGATTACCATGATGATCCAATAGATAATTCCGCATAGTATGCAATATGGTAGTTCGCCAAGCAATTGGGCGATGGCGAACACCTCAGGTAAATACATGCCACTGGAGAACTCTGTGTGTGTATTAGCGAGTGGCAGAGTGTCACCTTGATAACGCAAAGACGACCTGCCCCGTACAAATATCCCTGAGTATATGGCGAAACTGTTCTGAGTACGTGACGCCGAGTAGTCAACAATACGTACCTCGGTTTGTCATAAAGACTGGCAGGACCTGATTCAGTAAGAAAGAGGGGAGGACGGTGACCCAAAATCTGTCACCGAAAGAGTCAGCAACAACCAGTGAACGAATACAATAGGACAATACATCGAAAACATTCGGTATTGAAGGTCTCTTAGGCTCCTCCCTAGCTGGAAGAATACAAGAGATACAAACAACGAGGTGCCGAAGTGCAAAAAGAGTCGCGTGAAAATGTAGTCAGGGGAACGCCACAGTGTAACGAATGCTCGCTTCGTGACCACGGAGAGTTGGTAGAGAAACGGCGTCGCGTCTGCTCTACATTAGACACATTTGTCCGAAAGACATTTAGCCACTCACAAGTCGGTATTATTTTGGTTTGGCCAGAAGTGGCAGACCGTTTAAGTTCACGTATCTCTTGCTTGACAACCTGGAATTCCGGCGAGTCTAGCCAGATGTCTTTCCAGTCGCGATGTCCGACCCGTGGTGTTATCCCAGCGCCAATAGCATCTAGCATGTACTCTGCGATATTCGCGCCTGGGGGGCACACTGCGTCATATCGAGCAAAATAGTCTCGTACAACACGCGAGTCTGGTCCGATATCCCCAAAGTAGACTGTATGCCCTCCGTTCTCGAGGAGAAGCAGGCGATCAAAGCTCTCAAAAAGTAGAGAAGAAGGCTGGTGTACCGTGCAGAGAATAGCTTGGCCTTGGTCGGCGAGTCTTCGCAAGACGCGAATCAAGTTCCGAGCGCTTAGCGCATCTAAACCCGATGTAGGTTCATCCAGGAACAGGAGGAGCCCTGGCTTACTAGCCAGCTCGACGCCGATGGTGAGGCATTTGCGGGTCGCGGGATCAAGATTCTGAACGATGGCATCAGCAAAATCATGAAGTTCTAGGAGTTCTATCATCTCCTCGACGTATGCGTCCTTCTCTTCCATTGGAACATCGAATGGCTGGCGCAGATACGCTGAAAAGCGAATGGCCTCGCGTACTGTCGCGGTCCCTTCGTGTACGTCCATTTGTTCAGCATATGCCGTGGATCGTGCAAAATCTGGTCCGGTAGGGTGCCCGTTGACGAGGATGTCCCCGCTGACAACGCCGATGTTTTTCCTTTTAGCCAATACATCAAGACATGTCGTTTTTCCAGCGCCAGAAGCTCCCATGAGTGCAGTCAGCGTTCCAGGCTTAACATAGCCAAATATGTCGCTAAGCAGCTGTCGCGTGCCGTAGGAGACTGGGACATGGTAGCTAACACCTTCCCAGGTAAAAACACCGCGATCAGATGACGTCCTATTCGAACAAAGTATTAAATATCAGCGTGTCATTCTACAAGTCCCAAAGGCAGCTTTTACTCACGTCACATCCTTTTTGGTAACAACGTTTTCCGGATCGACTTCTTCGGCCGTCCACGCCTGCAGTCGGCTTGCTTTTCGTTCGCGGAGTCGATCGTTCAATTTGCGCGTCTCTGACGTCTCCCTAACAAACAAACGTGAAAACACCCTGCTGGTGCGTTGCTTCGTAGTGTAAGTCGGAAGCTCAAACAGCGAGCCTGGTGCCTAACGCCTACCGGAAGGAAGTCTAAAATGAGAATCTGAGTTACTTGATAAAACAACATCCAGCCGAGGACGACGACGAAATTACGACGCCAGATGTCATGATCGTCCATGTCGTAGGCGGTTAGCAGGTACGAACGACCTGAAGTAGTATTGGAACCCGGCTTTGCCCCCAACAGAGTGCAGACTTGATTCGGTCCTAGGCTGCTCCTGGGGTACGTTATTGATAACAACCCTAGACATTTGGCGTGCTCATATACTTACGGATATTTGCTGACATTGAAGCCATTTCTAGGAACCACATAGCTGCCATCGCAGATTAACTGGAATGAAGATTGGGATTGTCAGAAACAAGACAATCATTTCATATAGAGTGGATTTACGTTAAGCCCGCTATACTCGTTCTCCATCAAACCAGAGAACGCTGTGGATGACATGTATCAACGATACAAAATCTGAAAACAGGGTCTACTCACCGTAAGACATGGGGTTCAAATAGAACTGAGCTTTACGTTCAGCATCAGTTACTAATGGGAAGAGAGCGACTTACTATCCAGAACAGCCACTGTTTCATCTGCTGTACTGGGATGAGATACCCGGTACAGAGAACAAGGCCCGTGACAAAAAATGCACCCAAGCGAAAGGCAGCCTCGTATGAGAAAAAAAAGAAGCCCAGTGTCCGGAAGAGGCCTTGAATAGCCAGAAACACCATGTAATTGAAAAGGTGGAATGTCCAAAAGGCACCCCCGGAACGGTGAAGATTGGCCATAAAATATATAATGACATCGTAGACCAGAACACGAACGACGGAGAAGGGAAGATCTGAGAGTGCATTCCCGAGTGAGAGAGCTGACGGACGGTAGAGGCTGTAACTTGTCTGCAACCTGTTAAATACTGCCGCCGCCCGGAAATCAAGGGATAACGTGAGACTCACCTGTTTGTGAAGTACAGCACGTCCGCCAACTTGCATCGACAACTACAACAAATCAGAAAGTCGAAGCGCCGAGCGAATGAAGACCCACTTCACCAAATGCATCGAGGCAAGATGTTAACATGCTGATGAAAATGACGCTAGTGCGAGTAAATGCGCCGTTCGATGTTGACGGCTGGTCAAAAAACGCGGCTCCGATAATAATGGCAAGGACCTAAAAGGTTGGTTAGACGAAATCAATCTCTTGGTGAGCCTACGTACCAGCGACAAGGAAAAACTTGTCACAAGCTGGAAGCGGTCTTGGAGCCTCATCTGAAACTGCCGCCGTGCCAATGCCATAACTTGCCCTGCATACCCGAGGATATCTGGACCTTTCTTCGGGGCCCTGTTGTTCTTCTCAAGAAGTACGGCTTTTTTGAACGCCTCTCGGCTGTCTTTAGTGGACACTTTGTGATCCTCCAACTCCCTGCGCAAATCAAATCCAAGATTGGATTCCCGGAATGCTTGTTCCAAGGCCTCAGGAGTGGATGGAATATCAACTACGTTTCGTCCACGGCAAATTTGCCGTTCATTTGGGTGTGTGCAAGCCGTCAGGTAGTCCACGGTCGGTTGTCGAGGAAGTGACTTGAACCCGATTTCTTCGAAGTATGAACGAGCCAGGGTAGGTGGGCCGAGGTATATCTGCCGTCCTTCATCTAGGACGAGAACCCTATCAAATAAACCATAGATCCCTTCACCGGCCTGGTACCTGAGTTGTCGATTAGTGAGCAGGTTTCTGGAAAATCACATTCAAGTGCATACAGCGTGACAAAAGTCGTTTGGCCTAATACGTCCGTCATAATTCGCAAACTTCTCACACAGTCGAGGGCAGTTGATGCATCCAGACCACGAGTAGGATTATCCCAGCACTGCACAGGAGCCCCTGTCGACATCATTTCAGCAATACTTACCCGTTTTCGCTCGCCACCTGAAACTCCACGAACGAACTCATCGCCGACGAGTGTGCCAGAAACGTGAGACATATTTAGCATTCTGAGTAACATCTCTTGAGCCTGTATGTCGATATCCTGACCGGAAATTTTCGGGAGACGACCATTTGAACTGGGGGTTTTAGTTGAAAGAACGAAAGATAGGGTTTGAGCGACAGTCAGAGTGGCAATGTGCGTGTCATCTACAGGGAAAATCAATCCAAGGCCATCAGAGATGATCTTACGCCGTACCGTCCCGATTGTATACGATCTCATCTTTGTAAGTCTTCCTCACCTCCGCTGCGTCTCTTCCGCCATAACAAACGTCACCGCGTACGGAGGAATATTCATCACGCTGGTTTGCGATTACCTTCAGAAATGTTGTGCAACCTGAACCAGGACAACCGATGACTAGAATCATCTCCCCGGGCTTAGCTAGGCCTGAGCACCTGAACACATATAAGCCTGATCAAAGTGTGATAGTCACGTTGGTCTCAGAACTTACTTGTTCAGAATCGTCTTTGTGTTCCCATCTTTTGTAGGTGAGCTCCTAGACAAAAACCTCCACATAGAACGGATGAGATTGAGGCCATCCCGAAGCATGTACACTGAAGAAGTCGAAGAGTAAGCTTTAAGTAACCCGAAAGCGAACAAGAGGACCCACAGTCAAATGTCTTGATGTATATCTATTTGAAAAGTAAGATGGCTTATTCAACTCCCACGAAAATTACTTCACCTTGTGATCCTTGTCCCCATGAACCACGACATGAAGGTCTTCCCAGGTGACCGCTACGTGCTTAGGTTGAATTCCGGCAGCTTTATTGGCCTTGTTGAACGAAATGAGGCAATCTCGGAGATCGAAAGGGCCATAGTTATCAAGAGGTCCCATCTCGACGTCTTTTTCGCTCGACAGCACCAGTTCTGCACCACGACCTTGAGACGAATGCGTAGCGAGCCGCGTCAACGGTACATTAAACCCAGTTCTTGTTTTCTGGATCCAAGAAAACCCGTTTCTATCAGCACCAGACGAAGACATCAAGTCCTACAGAAAGCGAGTATCTGGAGGCGGAGGCACCGAGTCACTTCGATGTGCAACTCAAGTCTGATATGAGAACATGGCTCAGAGATCATGCCGAGTAATAAAGCTTTCTGGACGGTGGTCGCCGAGGTCCTCATGGATGCCACGTCCTATTCTGAATGAAGGGAGTACCGCGGAGAGTCGGATGTATCGACAAGCGCAAGGAGGGTAGTCTTGACGGTCAATGGATAAGCTATAGGGTCGGAAAATCTGCGCGTGCACAATTGCCCTCGAACTTAGAAAATAAAACTGATTACCTCCGAGGTATTGTGGAACCGACTCGGATGAGGAATTCGCAATCGAGGTCTCGATCAAAGTGGAAACGGAAGGAAGAAAAGTAAAAGCAACTTCGTTCTTTCGTCGGCAATAGCCGACGGATAATAAGACAAGAAATTTACGCCACTATCATCTTCAATTTCATCTGCACCAGTCAAGTACCTACAAAGGCCATTCAATATTCTCGCCGTAGTTCCAGTGGACAGCCTTGGTGGAGATATATTCATTGAGGGCATGGCTACCCAATTCCCGACCTAGTAGAAGACGCCACAATTACGACCTGAGGCACATTTCTGGAAAGGGTTGATCTCGCGTACCGATACCGCTCTGCTTCTTGCCACCAAATGGCACGTTGTTATAAAGAACATTGTATTGATTGATCCAGATCTGAGTGACCTAGTGAGTTCCGTCGCGGTGGATTGCCAAGCATATCTCACAGTCCCAGCCTCCAGAGCGGATGACACCCGGTGACACTGCGCTTGATCAGCTATATGGTTATAAGCCTAAGACGGTGGAGAATGAAAACAAAAATGGCTACTGGAGTGGAGGCCTGCGGCAAGCCCGTACGTAGTATCATTGGCGAGGTCGATGGCTTCTTGCTCAGTGTGGAACTTTCCGACTGAAAGTACAGGTCCAAAAATCTTCATCAAAAGTCAATATGTGGCGTGGTGAAAATTGGGATTCCTGCAGCACCTCTTCTTTCACCTACAAAGGAACAAATTTTTATGACGTCTCCTTGCGTATTCCTATACAACACTTACGATCTTCATATCAGGGCGGATGTCGGTGAATACTATCACGAGAGTTAACATTTAGACTTCTGGGGAGCAAAGCATGCGCACTCGTGGCATCTACCCAGTACCCGGGTGTTATGCGCCTTTCGCCTCCAACTATAACCCTGGCACCTTCCTTCTTCCCAGACTCGATATAGCTCCAAACACGGTCGTATTGGGTTTTAGAGACCTTAAGTTGGCAGGTGAAACGGAGATCAGCCTCAATGGCAAGGAGAGGTGCACACCACAGGACCACCTCCAGACTTTTCATCAAAGCCATCTCCTATGACAAGCTCCTTAGCTTTGGCCGCCAGGGTGGTGACAAATTTATCGTAAATGGTATCTTGAACATAGAGTCGAGATCCAGCCGTGCAGTCCTGGCCAGTGTTATAAAGGATGCCTAAGGCAGCCCAGTTTGCAGCTAGCAAAATGGTCATGGTTATGGGTCAGAGGTCTATTCGGACTCAGGCCTATCATATCAAACCTTGCTCTATATTCGCCGACTCGAAGACGATATGTGGCGACTTGCCACCTAGTTCAAGAGACACTTTCTTGAGATTGCTCTTTGCGGCGGCTTCCATGATCTTGCGACCAGTGACGGTAGAACCCGTAAAGGCGACTTTGTCAACACCCTTATGAGCGGCCAATGCTGCACCGCCAACAGATCCCAAAGACGGAATTATGTTGATTACCCCTGGAGGGAAACTGCGAACCTCCGTGAGGAAAGGTCGGGGCTGATACAACCACGCCATACCCTGCCTCTTTGACCAGTTCAGACAGTTTCTATAATGAATAGGTCATACGACGTGTCTGGGATCATGGCTTGACTGGATAGCGTACCAGCGCAGTCAGTGGGGTAATTTCAGAGGGCTTCATGACGATCGTGCAGCCAACTGCAAGTGCCGGCGCGACTTTCCATGCCCTGAGTCTTCTGAATGAAACTAGAACCAGAACTCAGCAGAGTTCGGCATACCACATTTGAATGGGGTAGTTCCAAGGGATTCTGTCGAGAGTCATTAGTAGGAATCACCTCATGCATTGTGTAACAGACATCTGTCCGCAGACGCCAACTGGTTCCGGATGTGTGATTGCAATTTTAGTCTTGTGATCGATTTCGATGCTCTAATCGGAAATGAGTGTCTCCATAAATGAAATGGGATCAAGGGGATAAGAAAACCTGGCCAAGGATTTTGTCGGCCCAGCCAGCATAATATCGAAGACATCCTATGCTGTCACCAATGTCGAAGTCTCTGAAGGAATAAGAAATAAGATGGGAGCAGTATTCTGGACTTTTCCTTGAACACACCGGGCAATTTTTACAGGCTTTCCATTGTTCAGACACTCCAGCTCGCCAAGGATCTGCTGATCTCTCTCCATAAGATCAGCTAACTTATTAATCAGCCTTGAACGCTCGAAGCCTGAGACGTTTTTCCCCCAAGTTTCACGGAAAGCTTTCCGCGCGGCTTCAACTGCAATGTCGACATCTCTCTCAGAGGCTGGGACATGGTGTAGTGACAATGAGTGACGCGAACGACATGATAAGTAATAGGAACGGGAAATCACCGGCAGTAACCGTGCATAACTCTTCCTCCGTGGAGGGGTTATAGACTCTGCGAAGTCAGATTGCGTATGTAAGTGGAGTTAATGGGTATATAATAGATCAAGAGGGGGTCGACCTGATTGGGTCAAGGTTGTCTACCGACGGCACAAACTCGTTATTGATAAATAGCCCAGTTTGGACTGGAATCTTTGAGTTGGACTTGGGGATGGATAGCTCAACGACGTTTGTCATGGTGGCTAAAGTGGCTGCCCGTGGTGGGGAGAATTGAAACGTCCGCCGCGGTACCCGAACTTATAAGGCGGAGATAATCCTTTGATTTTAGATCCGGGGTCATTCCCATGTAGTACTTGTCAGCCAAAGGGACCCATGATATCCCTTTCTATTAAGTAAAGTAGGATATGTGTGACCAGAAATCCCACAGATTAGATTCCACGATCTGCCATATCTTTCGCAGGCGTCCTTCCCACTAGAGCCCACCACAATGCACGCATCGCTGCACCAACCGCTCGTCTCCGCGCACCCGTCCTCCTCCAAACTGTCTTGGTAAGAGTGAGCATGCAAAGTATAAAGGAAATGTCCAAGAATAACCGCCGAAAAATGACGAAGGTGGGAGAACGTCCTTCGTTGTTGGAAAGGAGTATGGCAAATTCGCGTATCGATTTCAGCATGCGCGCTAAAGTTTTGAATAAAACGGCCCAAAGCCCCATCTCGTCAAAGTCCCAAGAAATAACGTCGCGCACTCCGTTGGGAGAACCACTCCCTGCAAACGTCGGAGAGGACCTCGATGGCCCAGGAGATGTCCTCAATGGTTGTGCGCCGAAAGAGTGGGATTCAATTATCTCAATACGTTCGGAAAGTGCTGCGAGTTGCGTCTGAATACTTTCTATGGCCCGTTCAAGCGCGAGTCTAGAGGGTGGGCGATGAGGTAATCCACTGGCTAAGAGGGCATGCGACCGCGTAGATGGCGGCCGGCGGTAGACCGGTGGTCCGTGTGGTGCCATCAGATCTCGGGGAACGGCTTGTTCAGTATAAGGTTGGGGATACGGGGAAAAGGAGGCGGTCGACGGGTCTCCAAAGGCTGTCAAAGTTTCAAGACCTTGTGGTTGTGAGGCTGGAACACCTGGAGTTGACAACAGCGTCGAAATCGTACCAGGAGTACGGTATCTATCGGCTGAGAGTGACGATTGTGGTCTGTTTATGGCAGCGGTCTTCTCAGAGGCTCGTGAACCCATTGCTTCATCATCCGTTGTTTCCTCTTCGGATGCACTGCCCTCATGCCGGGCCATCATATCCGAGTCGCCCCGGGGCTGATGTAGGTTCTGCACCGAACGATAAATGGATCCCGATGCATCGCCTTCCGAGCTGGAGGAATCAGAATCCGGGGACCTCGAAAAATTTCCTAAATGACGATTTATTCGCACCGGAACAACGCTCAATGTACAAACGACGCACCGCTGTGAACGAGATTGGCCGGGTCTCCTCCGTATGATTCGAGTTCTCCAACGAGGTCCCTAGCCACAGTTTTGTCCGAGTACCTTCGCAAAACCTAATGTATATTTAAGCACACATGCAAGTTGCCTACGCGAGGAGAATAACCTTGAGGAGAGCATCCACATAAAGCCATTTTGCCTCGTAAGTATCTAGGTCCTTGTGCTTGGCCCATGCATCCCTGCGATGGTGTAAGCCTCAGCGTGGTAGACTAGGGTTCAAAAAACCCACCATTTGGCACGACCTAGCATATCCCAGATGCCCGGTCTTGGGGTTGCAACGTTTCCGGCTGTCGCTGAGACAAGGGGTAGGTGGGCACTACAAATATCCTGGGACGGTGGGCTCACCCTGTTTGTAGAGACTAGGGCATAATAAGTTAAGAGGATAGAGCCGGAATGGTCGACGAAGTGGCACACCTGTACATTGCCAGCTTTTCCTCGTAGCCAGTCTGTATGGGACCAGTCTTTGGTAAATTCTGTACAATTTCCACCGCTCGGTCGTATTGGGCATCAATTAGCTCGCCCGAGCTCATTGTATTGTGGTTTACGCACGCACCCCTTTGATGTTATCTAGGAAGATGTGCAGGTAGGATGTATCAGAGAGAAAGTAGAGGTAGAAGATGTGGCGCAGTGTAACTTATGGTCAGGCGTGAGACTTGCGCGAGCCTGCCATGCGTTGCATGTGCTTCAAAGCAAGTCCGCTCGCCCCACCGGATCCGTCCTTCACCTCACAAGTATTGCTAAATAGAGGGCATATAATTATGCAAAATATTATGGACATAGTGACGCTGGGGGAGGTAGTGGAGTAGTCAAGGTACAACTGGCGTATTCGATGGCGTTAGGGCACAAGACACCCCATTTTTCCAACTGTACTTCAGACCGCCCCGTATTCGTTCTTCTTGTGAGCTTACTTCCTTCCCTATTCCAAGCAGACATAGTCAGCACGACGGGCGCCGCAGGACATTAAGAAGTAATCAGTAAACTGACCTCGCCATACCAAGCGTCCCCAAGCTTTGCCATGAGTGCTGCCCTTTTTGAGGGATGTTCGGGTGACGACCCAATAGCAATCCGAAATCCCTTTGCTAGTCCATCTTGTCTGGTGGACGCGCTGGCCAACGCCATCTACAGCGTATCGTGACAAGACTTGATAGAGGTTCGCAGGCCTTGTGGAGAGACCTGGAGAAAGATTTTTGGGCAAGAGCTTTTGGAAGGCCACAAGGACGTTTGCGCCGCTCATCGTATTTTCCGAGAAACGATCAAAATTGGGTGTGTGTTTGGGAGACTCAAGGATCTCAGTGGAAATGACTTTCGTGACGGCGTGTTCGTCTTTGAACTCCGCCATACGCGTCTACCGTCATGTCATGGAGGGCTCTAACACGCCTCACGGTCCGTCCACACGGCATTGGGTTGTACCCTCGGCGATGTACCTCAAGTTGTTCCCAAAGAGGTCCAGAACTTGTCGAGACGGATGACTGTGCTATCCCGTTGAAGCCAACATGGTCTGTAGACGACTTATTATCCTCTTACCCCCGTCCCACTATATCATCCTCTGCCCTGCACCGACTTCACATCTTATCCGCACTCATTCCGCCGAAGGAGGGCACATTAGCACATTCGAGGCTTACCCGCGAGCTGGAGGACCTTGTGAAGCTCGTGGAGAGCGTTAGGTTATTCAATGCTCCCGGTGCCTCGAGCACTGTCGACACCACGTTGGATTCCCGCATCTGGGCTGAGGGAATGGGTATAGATCTTCAGAAGGTTACTCCAAGAGATCGTGATCTCGCCGCACTTGATCCCGTAGAACTTCTCTCCCGAGCAGGTCGCACAGAGAGCGGTTTTTATGTCGTACACTCTGACCGGGCGAGGAAGCAGTCAGTACATGTGGTCGGTGTACGTTATTGCAGCTGATCGGGTTGCATTGTAGGAGCCCAGAACATTCTGAGGGATCCTCAACCTAGGACAAATCGCTCTGGACTCGGATTCCCTTCGACGTCATTTAATAGGCTGTGCAACCCTAAGCCTGAGATACGGCTAACCGGGACTATGCAAATAAATGTTTTGTTACATTCCTTTCGAAAGGGTCTTTGTTGAAGAGAGGGATTGATGCTACGTAATATATCATTATGTCATTGAAACGCGTCAATAAACACCGTGACGTCGCGCGGTGACGGAGCGTTTTGCTCCTTGGAATTGTCGATCTCAGTTTGCCGCTCAAAGCACCGTCGGGCGTGCACTTCCATGGGTCCATGCTCATCCATATCAGGGGAACTACCAATAGACTCGTATTTCAGTTCTGCAGGCGCCATATCTAACAAAGAGAATGGATCCAGGAAACGGAGGACTGGAGCTGGTGTGGACGATGCAAATACAAAGAAACAACGGACAGGACAATCATCCAAAGCTTCGGACTTGGATGCGCAACGAAAATCTCGCTCTGGTATGATCCGCGACATCTTCAGACGGGAGTATTGCTGAATGATAACCAAACCTATTGATTAGGACCATCGGAAATGCGACAAAAGGCTGTCACTGCAAGCGTCTCTAAGACTCGGACGACATCCATACCCACGCCAATTTCTGTAGTAAAGCTGCCGCATTCAACATCACCTTTACGAGTGTCCGGAGATGTGGTAAAGGCAATGTTTCTGAGTCCTTTATTTTCTTCCAAATGTGTTTCTAGGAAGTTATCACAATCACTTCATCGTCGCCCGTTCGGGAGGTTCTTCCCGACGCAGGGAATGCGATCTGTACAGCGAGGAACGCTGTTAGCGTGTCCGGTTTGCCAACGCCTCAGACTGTATCCCATGGGG
>Ga0137360_10001521_pt1 | contig 13660 bp, 8 predicted proteins | sample Mad1_60_16metaG_FD_104924 | JGI IMG/M metagenome (GOLD analysis project Ga0137360, IMG submission 104924) | Vadose zone soil microbial communities from Angelo Coast Range Reserve, California, USA - Mad1_60_16 metaG | ecosystem: Environmental > Terrestrial > Soil > Vadose zone | place: USA... | reverse complement strand
GACCGGGGCGTCTGAGCGAACCCAATCGGATTGTCTCCGCGGCCCTGGAGATCTTACAAACAACGAACGGGCCCGTGAATAAGGACCTTGCCGGCGAGAACCTTCTTATCACCGTCGGTGCAACTCGCGAGGCCATCGATCCGGTACGATTTCTGTCCAACAATTCGTCGGGCCGAATGGGATTCGCACTTGCCGGCGCCGCAAAGAAAAGGGGCGCTCACGTGACGATTATCGCGGGTGCTACCACCGCGGATCCGCCGGTCGATGTGGCAATTATTCGCGCTGATTCAGCCGCTGAAATGCATGCCGCCGTCATGAACGAGTTGCGTGGAGCTACAATTTTCATCGGCGCTGCGGCGGTTGCTGACTATCGGCCCACTGCACCGGCGCTGCAAAAGATTAAGAAAACTGACACCGAAATCACCATCAAACTTAAACGAACGGAAGACATACTCGGCGATGTCGCAGCCCTCAAGCGAGACGACCTGTTGGTGATTGGCTTCGCAGCGGAGACTGAAAATATTCTTGGCAATGCGCGCGAAAAACTGCGTCGTAAGAACCTCGACGCGATTGTCGCCAACGACGTTACCCGCGCGGGCGTGGGATTTGACACAATCACCAACGAAGTAACAGTGATCAGCCGAGACAGAGAAGCTCCGATTCACGTGCCGCTAATGCCGAAGACCAACGTGGCCAACATCATTCTCGACGAGGTCGTACGCCTGCGTGCACGCGTCAACCTTGCTGCGATTCGACGACTCGCGAACGGACGAAAAAAAGCGTAGTTGAGAAATATCGATTCAACTGAAATGCAGAATCCGGAACTTTCGCACGAGCTTCTTTCGCTAGCAAGCAGCGTCCGCGAACAGCTTTCTTACCTGCATGAGCTCGGTGTTGAAACTCTAGCGGCGCCTGAAGCGGCCCAGCCGGGCGAATTGGTTGCAGCATCTCCAGCGGACATTATTCAGGAGGCGCCTCCAGAGCATTCTCAGGTCTCACTACCATCGTTGGGCCAGCCTTCTGCGGCCACACCCGCCGTCCTTCTGAAACCGAGACGGTCGCCGGCAGAAATTCTTGAAACCACAACTGACACTCTGTTTGGAGATTTGACGCCGCCTGCCGCGAAGATCGAGAAGTCTACTGAAGCTTTTGAAGAGATTTGGGCTGACGTCGGGGACTGCACACGTTGTGCGCTTCATCAGGGACGGACCAACATAGTGCACACTGAAGGTAACCGGCGCGCGCGCCTGATGTTCATCGGCGAAGCACCCGGCGCGGACGAGGATGCGCAAGCGCGACCCTTTGTGGGGCGCGCGGGCCAGCTCCTCACGAAAATCATCGAAGCTATTGGTTTTAAGCGGGAGGACGTCTTGATTGGTAACGTCAATCGCTGCCGGCCACCCGGCAATCGCCCGCCAACAGAAGAGGAAGTAACGATGTGCAAGCCTTTCCTGCTGCGCGAGATCTCTTCAGTCCTGCCTGAAGTCATCGTGGTGATGGGAAACACCGCCACGAGAAATCTGCTGAATGCAAAGCAAGGAATAACAAAGCTGCGTGGAGAATTTCAGGACTATCATGGCGTCAAGGTGATGCCCACTTTTCATCCGGCCTATTTGTTGCGCGATCCATCGAAGAAACAAGAAACATGGAAAGATCTCAAGAAGGTGCGCGACTATCTGGAAACGACCGCGAAGCGTTAAGTCATAGAATGGCCCCGCGGCCGCTTTTGCAATTCAAAATTTAGCGTTACCTTCTGACGCGTGCACGAAACCTCCCAATCAATTCGCAGAGTTTCAACAGCTCCTGGTCGTCCGCACGAAACGGACTCGCCTCCTGCATCTGCCCTACCTCAATATGCCGAAGTGGCTGTTCCCGTCCATGTGCTAACCACTTTCATTTACCGCCTGCCCCCTACTTTGCGAGCAATCGCGCAACCCGGGTCGCGTATTGCTGTGCCCTTTGGCAGAAGACTTGTTACCGGCTACATCGTGGCTCTGCACGCGCAGCTGCGGTCAGGCACGAGCCTGAAAGAGGAGGACATCAAGGAAGCGCGCGAGATTCTTGACGCGGTGCCGCTTGTTACAGCTGAAATTTTAGAGCTCACGCGCTGGGTTTCGGAATACTACCTGGCGCCGTGGGGCGAAGTGTTGAAGGCAGCCTTGCCGCCGGGTGTAAGCCCTCGCGTAGAGCACCTTTTGACGATCACCGAAGCAGGACGCGCTGAATTGCACCATTCTGCTGCGGACAACGAGAGCATCAAAAGACGTTTGCTGGAGTTCGTAAGGGACGCAGACACGATTGCGCTGTCTTCAGTCGCCGATAAGTTGAAAAGCGACGAAGTGACCAAGGTTGCCCACGCACTTGCTGGTGAGGGCTTTCTAGACATTGAACAACAGTCCGGAACGGATTCCGTGCGGGCAAAATATGAGCGGCGTGTTCGCTTGTTGCCCACGGTTCGCGATCCGGATAACGCGGCGAAGCTCACTGATGCCCAACAAAGAGTGATCGAGACGCTGGAAAACGAAGAGTCATTGCGATTTGCCGACTTGCTCGCGCGCGCGCACGTTGGCCCGTCGCCCGTAATGACGCTCGCGAAACGAAAGCTGGTTGAAATTTTCGAGCAGCAGTTTCGTCGCGATCCATTAAGCAATTCGCCTGCGGCGGCGGTAACAGACTATGTATTGACAGAAGACCAGGAAAGGGTAATTGCAGAAATCGATCAGTCTTTGAACAGCCACACTTACGCACCGTTCTTGTTGCACGGCGTAACTGGCAGCGGCAAGACGGAGGTTTACATTCGAGCGATGCGCGTGGCCCTCAGGCTCGGCCGATCAGCGCTGATGCTGGTCCCCGAAATTGCGCTGACTCCCGTATTCTCGCGGCGATTGCAAATGCATTTTGGCGAGCAGGTCGCGATTTTTCATTCATCGTTATCGAAAGGTGAACGCTTTGATGAATGGACGCGCGCCCGTAACGGCACGGCGCGCATCGTTATCGGCACCCGCTCAGCGGTGTTCGTTCCCATTCAAGACCTGGGCCTGGTCATTGTTGATGAAGAACACGAATCAACTTACCGCCAGCAGGATTCACCACACTACAACGCGCGCGACACCGCGATCGTGCGGGCGCAAAAACAATCAGCTGTGGTCGTGCTCGGTTCCGCAACGCCTTCGCTCGAATCGTTTCATAATGCGAGCACCGGCAAATATCAATATCTGCAACTGCCGAATCGCCTCGGCGATCGACCCCTGGCAGTGGCCGAAATCATCGACATGCGCGCGGCATTTGCGCGTCACCACCGACCGGCAATTTTTTCTGATGAATTGTTGCAGGCCATTGACGATACGCATCGTCGCGGCGAACAATCAATCATCCTGCTGAATCGTCGCGGCTACTCGAGTTTCGTTCTCTGCCGCTCTTGCGGCGAAAGCATTCAGTGCCCAAACTGCGACGTGACGCTGACGTATCATCGCAGTGAACGCGTCATCATTTGTCACTACTGCAACCATCGTGAAGCGGCGCCGGCAAAATGCCCCAGCTGCGGCGGCAAATACATTTACTACGTGGGCGAAGGCACGCAGCAGATCGAGGAAAAACTGCGAACGCTGTTTCCTTCGATTCGAATTGCGCGCATCGATCGAGACACAACGTCGCGCCGGCATGCATTTGAAAAATCTCTGCTGGACTTCAGCGAGGGCCAGATCGACATGTTGGTGGGCACCCAGATACTTGCCAAGGGACACGATTTCCCCAACGTTACGCTGGTGGGAGTGGTATCGGTCGATGCCGGCCTGGCGTTACCGGATTTCCGCGCAGCCGAACGGACATTCCAACTGCTAACTCAAGTCGCAGGTCGCGCCGGGCGCGGCGATCTTGCCGGCAAAGTTTTGATTCAGACTTATCATCCTTATCATTACGCTTTGCAGCATGCGAGTGGCCAGGATTACGCCGGCTTCTATGAAGAAGAGATTCGCCACCGGCAGAACCACAGTTACCCTCCGTTTGTCGCGCTCGCATCGCTGCTGGTTCACGGCGCGAAGCTGGACCAGGTCAGATCAGACGCTTTGCAACTGCGAAACGAACTGGACGTAGCGAATCCGGATCGCATCGTGCGCGTCCTGGGACCGGCGCCGGCCGCGCTCGCCAGATTGAAAAATGAGTTTCGCATGCAACTGCTAATCAAAGGTCGCAAGCGCCAGCAACTGCGCGACGTTATCGATGTGGCGCTAAAGGCGGTTGCAAATAACGGAGTCAACCTGCGCTCCGTTAATGTTGAGATAGATCCAGTTTCAATAATGTAAGAGGGCATTACACAAAAAGTCGTAAACGCGAAGAGAGCGAAATCAGAACCCGCAATAGGATTATGAGTTTGCCTAGTGAGTCTATTCCATTGTGGGGTCGGCAAATACAGAACCGGGAGCGGACCGGGGTCCCCGCGCGGGCAGCCCGCGTGGGGTGGTGGATGCGACTGGGTCTGCGAAGTGTTGAGTTCCACGTCATCGTAAGCTAGCGTTCTCGGTAATCCATGAATCGGAGATGTTGTCTATCGCAAGTCCGACCCAGTCGCTACCGCTCCCGGTTCTGTATTCCTCGACCCACGAGAAGAGGACGACGACGCTATTCCCGATCCAATTGATGCGTTAGACTTCCAGCATGAAACTTTCAGAACTCGCCAGGTTGACAGGGGCCAACGTTGACGGAGGCTTCAACGACGTCGAAATAACCGGCGCCGCCGGGCTCGACGATGCTGGTCCAACCGACGTTAGCTTCCTGGCAAACCCTCGTTACACAGCGAAAGTAAATACGACGCGAGCCGCGGCGGTCTATCTCGCCGAAGCGGCGCCTACCGATCGGGCGATTCCTGTGCTGCGCGCGAAAGATCCGTATCTGGCCTACACACGCGCGCTTCGCTTGTTTCATCCCGAACCAACCTTTGCGGCCCTGATTCATGAATCAGCGGTAATCGATTCATCAAGCACCGTAGCCGGAACAGCGCGGGTCGGCGCTGGCGTTGTGATTGGACCATCGTGTCAGATCGGGGACGGCGTGCACATTTATCCGAATGTCACGATTTACGAAAACGTTTTCGTCGGCAAGAACTCAATTATTCACTCAGGCGTTGTTATTCGCGAGCGTTCCCAGATCGGTGAGCGAGTGATTATCTATAACAACGTCGTAGTCGGTTGTGACGGTTTTGGTTATGCAAAAGACGAACAGCGCCGCTGGTTGAAAATCCCGCAGACTGGTCGAGTGGTTATTGAAGACGACGTAGAGATTGGGGCAGGCACTACGATTGATCGTGCTTCGGTTGGCGAATCACGCATCGGGCGCGGCACGAAGATCGACAATCTGGTGCAGATAGGGCACTCGTGCACCGTCGGCGAAGACAGTTTACTCTGCGCCCAGGTTGGTCTCGCCGGCAGTTCGCATATTGGCAGTCGCGTGATTCTCGCAGGCCAGGCTGGTGTCGCCGGTCACCTGACTATTGGCGATGATGTTGTCATCACTGCCAAAAGCGCCACCAGTCACGACGTGCCTTCGGGAAGAGTAATTTCCGGTATCCCTGCGTTTGATAACAAAGATTGGCTGCGCTCGACGGCGGCGTTCAGGCGTTTAGGTGAGATGCAGCGAAAGCTGAGGGATCTGGAACGGAAACTGGAAGGCTTGCTTGACAAGCAAGACTGAACTAACGCTTTAGCCGAATGGGATCCTCGCAACTCATCGCTCCGTTAGGAGCGAAATGTTTATAGAAGGATGCTTCTCCCGAAAAGACTCTGGCTTGGTTAGTTGTCGCCTTAGCGACAACTAACCAAGCCAAAGCTTTCTCATCAGCACTCGACTATAAACATCTCGTTCCTACGGAACGAAACCCTAAGTAATGGCCCCGCCGTCCACGATCACAACTTCACCATTCATAAAACTATTTCGGTCGCTAACCATAAAAGCGGCATACTCCGCCAGTTCTTCCGGCCGGCCGGCGCGTCCGGCAGAAGCCCAGAAATGGTGCAACTCCAGCAAACGTTGCGGCAGCCCCTGGGCCAAGTCAGTATCAAAAATTCCGGCGGCAATCGCATTTACTTTTACGCCAAACGTGCCCGCCTCGCGTGACAGGCACTTTGTAAACCCGATCATGGCCGCCTTTGAAGTTGCATAGTGCACCGCGGTCGGCAGGGCCCTCATTGCGCCGATTGAAGTGATGTTGAGAATGCTTCCTTGCCGTTGCCGGATCATCTGTTTGTAGATGGGTTTCGTAACGGCGAAAAGGCTACCGACGTTCGTATTGATCACCTCATCCCAGGCGCGATCAGTTGTGGTAGCGAAGTTATCGCCGCGATTGATGGCTGCATTGTTTACCAGAATGTCGATGCCACCCCACAGCTCCACAAGTTCGCGCGTGAGTTTTTTCAAGCCAAGGCGATCGGTCACCGAAATCTTGAAGCTGAGCGCACGGCGCTGATGATTTTCAATTTTCGCGACTATCTGCACGGCAAGATCGTCGCGGCTGTTGTAATTGAAGGCGACGTCAGCGCCCTCGCGCGCGAACACTTCACAGAGCGCGGCGCCAATTCCTCGTGTGCCTCCGGTAATGAACGCGCGTTTTCCTTCGAGCAGTAAACTCACAGACGGATTAGTCTCCTAAAAAGCCCGCTTCTCATTCGGCAAGCGGGCATTCCTTTTTTGAGATCTCAGATCTCAAATTTGAGATCTCATAACATCTTTATCGTTTGCGTGGGAATTAAACTCTTAAACGCGAGAACAGTCAAACGGGTGGTCAGGCAGAGATGGCTTCAGCCAGAATGACTTTTTCCTCAGCCTCGATCGAACTTGGAATGAGGGCAGTGATCTCTTCAACAATTTGCCGCGTGGCGTTAGGAATAGCCAGGCCAATTGTCGCCGCGCGCAGAGCCGAATAATGCGCCGTATCTTCAACCATACGACGAATGACGGGAACGACATCGCCGGCCCTTTGCAGCAACACCCCAGCGCCACGCTTTACAATCAAACTGGCAGTGGCAGCTTCCTGCGGCATAGGTTCGGTGATCGCGTCGCCGATTATCGGCAAGCGGCAGGCGAACGCTTCAAAAGTTGTCAAACCGCCAAGTTTGGAAATCATGACGTTCGCGGCGCCCATCAACTGTTCGACGTGTTCAGAATAGCCAATCACCTTTATAGGAAAAGACGCGTCCCGGGCCAGGGACTCAGCATCAGCTCTCAGCGTCTCATTCCTGCCGGCCAGAAAAATTGCCTGCACTTCCAACTGCCCTCGCACCAGCTCGCGAAAGATCTGCGGTATGTTGCCGCCGCCTTCCCAACCAGCGTTCACAAACACCGTGAACTTTTCCGGGTCGAGGCCAAGCGCCTTGCGCGCTGCCTGCGCCGCTTCTTCGCCTGGGTAAGCAAACTTTGGATGCACTGGCATGCCCGATATCTTGATGCGCTGGGGACTGATGCCGTAATCGATCAACTGTCGCCGCGCTTCGTCGCTTGCCACCAGATAAAGCGTGACATCGTCGCAAGCCCAACCCTTCCAAAAACCGTAATAGGGATCGGTAACTACTGAAACCAACGGAACGCGGTCGGCGAGTTTCAACTCTTTCAGCACGCGCGCAAATAGGTGTTGCGTTAGCGGATGAACGCTGACGACGACATGCGGGCACCAGCGCTCAAAAAGCTCCTTGATAAATCCGATGCAGCGCTTATGAAAGAACTCGCGAGTCTCAGGCCGAAAGCGGTTGACGAACCAGTAGAGATACTTCATCCAGTGCTGCCGGTTACGCAGCAGCCAGTTGTAAAGGTTAACTAACCTTGCCGTGATGGAGTGGGACTCTTCGACGGCTTTTACGACGCGCACCGCATACGACTGGCCATCGAAGAACTTCTGCACGCCGGCAACAATCGCCGCCGCAGCAGAACGATGTCCGCCACCGGTGTCAGACGAGATAATCAGAATCTTAGGAATGCGCTGCGACACTGGAAAGAATCGTTCTTTGTACTTTGTACTTTGTTCTTGCTGTTTACTGTTCGCTGTCTACTGTTTACTGTTTACTGTTTACTGTTTACTGCTTCTACGCTCTGACCGTCATGCCTTCTGCTTCAGGCCGCAACCGATCCATCTCTTTTCGCGCCTTCTTCATTTCCTTTTCCAGCTTCTTGATTTGGATCAAGTGGCCGGGATTGAAAGGCAACGACGGGTAATAACTGTTCGATTCGTGGGTGCAGAAACAACCGTCGGCGGCCTTCTTTCTGCGTTCCTTCATGGCCGGCGAAAGCCATAGCTTTTGAAAGTCCCAATCAAACTCGCGCAGATTTCCGATGGGCGCCAGATTCTCGCAGGATGAAACCGTGCCCTCGTCGTAAATAACGCCGCCGGCTGTGCCTGCGTAACAGGTCAGCTGCGCTTGCTGCGTCTCTTGCGTCTTTGCGATCAAGCCATGCATGTAAATATCGATCGCAGCCTTGAAGAAGCCGGCATTGCCGCCGTAATTGTTCTTGAGCGCCGCGTGACGCGAGTCGTCATCAATCATCGTGGCGAGTTTTGCATAGCGCGAATGATCGATGTCGAGCTCAATGGGATCGGCTGACGGCGGACGAATGTAGTTGAAATTAACTTTGTCCGGGCGCAGGTCATACTTCAAAAAGTCGTACCACTCAAAAATCGTGTCCTGATTCGAATTCATGAAACAGGTGCACGTTTGAATATCGAGTTTGGGATAGTCCTTCTTGATCGTCTGGAGCTGGCGCGCGGTATCGATGGCGATGTCCCACGACCCAGTCTTCTGGCGAATTTTTTCGTGCTGATCTTTTAACCCATCAATGCCGAGCGCGACCGTCACGTTAAGCTTGGGACACTCTTCGAGTATGCGCGTGATGTCAGGAAAGATCCGTTTCTGAATCTGACCGTTGGACATGATGTAGATCGATTCGAGCTTGTTGTTTGTATAAAAAGCGCGCGCGATTTCCGGGAGGTCTTTGCGCGTGAATGGCTCACCGCCGGCCAAAATCAGCACGCCCAGATTGCCGCCCAGCGTCTCGGAAATTCTTTCAATCTCGTGCGTCTTCATTTGCAGCTTTTTGCGCGGGCGGTCGTCCAACTCGTCCGTGAAGAAGCAGTGCGTACACCGCATGTCGCAGACCGAAGTCACCAGAATGTTCAATAAAATTGGCGAAAACGGCTGGCCAACCGCCAACTTCGCGTAACGCTTCAAGAGCTCCTTTGTCGTAAAGTCCATTTCAAACCTCAATTACTAATGCGCATCATTTGATGCGAAACAGAGATTAACAGATAAGGTCCTTTTAACGTAACCTGAATTTGCTGAGTGTAAAAGTTTTGTAATTGTTTCCCGTGGCATAGACTTTTTAGTCTGTGTCGTTCTCAGCAATCACAGACTAAAGTCTATGCCACCACTGAGGATGCTAAGAAACTCCGGCGCGTTCGCTGCGACTGGGAATACCCAGCGCGCGCATGCGGCGATAGAGATGGCTGCGATCGACTCCCATTAGTTCCGCTGCTCGCGATACGTTTCCTTCAGCTTCGTCCAACTTTCTTTGAATGAACTCGCGATGATAGGCGTCGGTCGCCTCTTTAAAGGAGGGAAATCTGAACGAGGTGGCGGGCGCTTCGTCTTTTCCGTGCGGCGGCAGATCAGCCGCCATCACCTTAATTCCCGGGTTCATGATCACGACTCTCTCAATCGTGTTTCTCAACTCGCGCACGTTGCCCGGCCAGAAATAGTTTTGCAGCTCTTCAATTGCTTCCGCCTCGAACTGCTTGGGAATCTTTCCGTAAGCTTGCGAAAAGTTTTGGTTAAAGAAATCAACCAGCAACGGTACGTCCTCGAGCCGCTCGCGCAATGGCGGTAGCTCAAACGGAATGACGTTCAGACGGTAAAAAAGATCCGGGCGAAATTTTCCCTGTTCGATCTCAGCGTCCAGACGCTTGTTGGTGGCCGCAATTACGCGCACGTCAACTTTCACTGAGTTGCCGCTGCCCACTGGCTCAAATCGCTGTTCTTCAAGGACGCGCAAAACCTTTGCCTGGACGTTGGCGCTCATGTCGCCAATCTCGTCGAGAAAAAGCGTGGCGCCGTCAGCCAACTCAAACTTGCCTTTCTTCGCCGCGGTGGCTCCGGTAAACGCACCTTTGACATGACCGAACAATTCCGACTCGATCAGCTCTTCTGGTATCGCAGCGGAATTGACTTCAATAAACGGATCGCCGGCGCGGCGCGACTTGGCGTGAATTGCGCGCGCCACCAACTCTTTGCCGGTACCGGATTCGCCGTAAATCAACACTCGCCCGTCGGTGGGGGCAACTACCGCGATTTGTTTGCGCAAAGCACGCATCGCCACCGAGTCGCCAACCATCCGGTACTCATGTCCGAGTTCGGCCGACATCTCCGCGTTCATTAGTTCCAGTCGCTGCTGCTTCAGCGCGTTGCGCACAGTCAGCAAAGTCTTTTCCAGCGATAGTGGTTTTTCGATGAAATCAAAAGCGCCAAGCTTGGTTGCTTTAACTGCGGTTTCAACATTTCCATGACCGGAAATGATTACGACAGCGGCATCCGAGCCGGCGGCGCGCAACCGTCTCAGCGTCTCCAGGCCATCGATGCCCGGCAGCCAAACGTCAAGCAGCACGCAACTAAAGGCGCGCTTTTCGAGAGCGCTGAGACACTCTTCGCCGGTGGCGACCGCTTCTACAGCGAACCCTTCATCTTCCATCACGCCACGCAACGTGTCGCGAATGCCGGGTTCGTCGTCAACAATGAGAATTGAATGCATAAAAACAGAAGTCAGAAATCAGAGGTCAGAAGTCAGTAAGCAATAGCTCGTCACTCACTTGTCACTTGTCACTTGTCACTTGTCACTTGTCACCTGTCACCTGTCACCCGTCTATCCACCGGTAGCTCAATCACAAACCGCGCGCCGCGTGGATAGTTTGCTTCAGCGCGAATGCGGCCGCCATGCTCCAGAATTATGCGCTGCACAATGGCCAGGCCGAGGCCGGTCCCTTCGCCGCGCGTCGAAAAGTATGGTTGGAACAACCTTTGAAAATCAGCCGGTCGAATTCCGTGCCCGGTATCAGAAACTTCAGAAGTCAAAATACTCCGCGCCGTATCAAAGCGCGTGCTGATCGTGATTCGCTTTTCGCCGTCTACATTTGCGAGCGCGCTCATAGCGTTGTCGATCAAGTTCACAAAGACCCGGCGCAACTGTTCTCGGTCCAGCATTGCGGCGGGTAGTTGTGCATCAAGCAATGTTTCAACGGTCACGCCATCCAATCGATCATCGTAGAGAGAAACTGCCTGGCGCGCGACTTCGTTCAAATCCGCGAGTTCGGGTCGAGCGAGCGGCAGACGGGCAAAGTGTGAGAACTCATCGACCATGGCTTTTAGGCCGGCAACTTCCCGCGTAATGGTTTCGGTACATTCGTCGATGACTGCGGCCACGTGCTTCTCCTCGGCCGCGCGATCTTCGACCGCACCTGATCCATTTTGCGATCCATTTTGTTCGCTGGCTCGACGATAACTCTTGGCGATGCGTTCGGCGGAAAGCTGGATGGGCGTCAACGGGTTCTTGATTTCGTGAGCCATGCGCCGAGCAACTTCGCTCCACGCTGCGGCCTGTTGGGCGGCAAGCAGTTCCGACAAATCTTCAACTACCAGTACGACGCCCCGCTTTTCTGCGCTGACTGCGCGCAAAGCCGTCGCCGTCAGAGCTACCGGAAGCGTTTGTCCGTTGGTCGCACCTGCGAGTTGGGCCTGCTCGCTTGCCTGCCCCGTGCGTCGCGCGCGGCGTACCAGGCGATCCATCACCCGCCAGTTTTCCGAGGTAATCAGTTTCTCAAGTCGCTGTTCGCCATTGGCGGGTGTTTCCAGGCTCAACATGCGTTTCGCTGCGGCATTGATAGTTGTGACTCGATCATTCTCGTCAAGCGAAACAACTCCGGTCGAGAGCGATTCGAGCACTGTCTCAATGTAGTCCCGGCGTTCTTCGAGTGTTAGATTTTTTTCGCGCAAGGCGGCCGAGCCTGCTTCAATCCGGGCGCGATTATCTTCAAGCTGCGACGTCATCTGATTAAACGAGTCTGCCAACAACGCGAGTTCATCTTCAGCAATCGTGCTCACGCGGTGACTGAGGTTGCCACGGGCAATTTCGTCGGAGGCCTCAGCCAGCGCCTTGATCGGCGTGGCGATGCCGCGCGCGAGATAAATGGCCACCCAGCTGGAAACAAACAACAACATCAGCGTCATCAATCCCAGCGTGGATAATCCAAGCAGGCGCACCCGGCGTTGCCGCTCTACCAGTTTGCGATACTCGCCTTGCGAGCCTGTGATGGTCTCGTTCAAATCGTTGGTCGCGCGCCGCCCCGGCACAACAATCAACTGCTGTGTGTCAGCCAGCGGAATAGTCACCGCATCAAAGTCTTTGCCATCGGCAAGACTGTCGTCTTCGCCTTTCAACGAACCCGCCTGGGTGAGAAGTTTGTCGAGCTCGGAATTCTCCGCCGCAGTCAGTTGTCCCGTGCTTCGCGCCACCACCTGACCGCTGCCATCAACGATCTCAACCGCCGCCAATTGTCCATTCGCCACCACCCGGTCGAGCGTCTGTTGTCTGTCAGAGTCTGATTGCGGATTCAAGACGACTGCCAACAGCGACGCCGTATCGCGCAGGTTGCGCTTCTGCGCGTCGACGGCTTCGCGCTGCACCTCCTGCGCTTCGTTAACCACGCGTGCCGGTAAACTCCCAAACCACTTCTCCAGAGATCGATTAAGGAAGAGATATGAGAACGAAGCCATGGCGATGATGGGAAGAAAACTGATCGCGATGAAGTAAACCAACAGACGCGTTTTGATCTTGGAACCGAGCTGGCGCTCGTGCCGCTCGCGCCGCAACTTCAGCAAGTTCCGTACGAAAATGAAAGAGAAAACTACGAACGCGACAAAGTTCAGCGTGGACAACGCATAGAGCAAGACCGTGTCCGCGGCCGTGTCGGGTGGGATAATGGTCCATAGCCACAACTGCTGAGAAATAATGATCGCCAGCAGCAGCAACACCGTTATTCCCAGGCCCCAGAGCAGAATTCTGCGCCGTCGTTTTAACCTGGCGGGCTTTAAAGCTTCACGATTTTCGTGGTGATTACTCATGCGGGAAGTGGGCCCAAGTTTAACATAGGCCAGTAGGACAGGCATTCCTGCCGGTCCGGGACGAGCGAAGATTCCTGGTTAGAGAGACCGAACCGATTTTCCATTTACCATTTTTCATTTCTCATTTTTCATTTGCTGCTTTCGACTGGCCCGACCAGTCTCCCAGCGTGAACATTTCCGGTCCTTAGTCTAGAATCTGCGCGCTCTTCAAGACTCTCCGGCTGCACATATCAATGGACGTGCAACAGATCTTCATTAACGACACGGGCCGCCTGCGCAGCGGTTGGCGAGCGCTGATCTTTATACTTGTCTATATCGCCCTGCTCTTTTTGCTAAGCATGGCGGTGCGGGTTGGCTATGCGGTGGGTTTACAAATCGCTCCGGGTCGCAGCCTCGGCGCCTTCAACGAGGACTTGATCTTTCGACTGATACTACTCGCGTCCGCATTGCTGGCGGGTTATTTGTGCAACCGCTGGTTGGAAGTTTTGCCGTGGCGGGCACTCGGCTTGACGTTG
>Ga0137360_10001505_pt1 | contig 13716 bp, 15 predicted proteins | sample Mad1_60_16metaG_FD_104924 | JGI IMG/M metagenome (GOLD analysis project Ga0137360, IMG submission 104924) | Vadose zone soil microbial communities from Angelo Coast Range Reserve, California, USA - Mad1_60_16 metaG | ecosystem: Environmental > Terrestrial > Soil > Vadose zone | place: USA... | reverse complement strand
TGCGCCTTCATCTGTGGGATGGACCGACAGCGGGGGTAAGTACGGTTTGAGGCAGCAGACTAAGTATCCGTTTGAGAATACGGTCCAGATACAGGTGTCAGGTTCGCGGCCAGCGGATTACACCCTGTATGTCCGCATTCCAGGCTGGACAACTTCGGACGGAGTGCTCTCGGTGAACGGCACACGAGTTTCCCAATCAGCTCAGCCGGGGACTTTCGCTGCGATCCATCGCGTCTGGAAAGATGGAGATCGAGTAGAACTCGAACTGCCCATGCCGTTGCGTCTCGAGCCCGTGGATGCTAATCACCCGAACCTGGTGGCCTTGATGCGCGGGCCGCTGGTTCTGTTCGCCATGGCAGATTCCCAGCCGGCGTTCGACAAAGCCGAATTGCTCCGGGCGCAGCTGGCGAACAATGCCGCCGGAGACTCGATCGCTACTTCAGCGGATGGGAAGTCAATCTCGATGCGCCCCTTCATGAGCATCAACGACGAAAGCTACAGCACCTATGTCGTGCTGAAGAGTTAAGGGGAGCCCCTTGACAGGGGAAGCAGCCTTCTAAGGGTGAATTGGCTGCATCTTAGGGAAACCAGTGACCCGACAGTTCTTACAGCTGGTCCAAAGCAGCCCTTCCGGATCAGCACGGAGCGTGAAATCCGGCGCTGCGAAGCCGTACTCGATTCGCCCCATCGCTTGAGATAACGAAGGTTCCGGGGACGGCAGCGTCCAACTGTCCTCACCGTTCTTGTCTGCCAGGTTGTTGCCGAACTCCTTCATCAAGTTCTGAAGAGCTTCGTCAACCGCAAACTCCAAGCCAAATTGACGCGCAACGACATTCCTGAAATCACTCACCGGGTACTCGATCTGTTTTTTGGTCACAAAAGCTTCGCTGAAATCCGGTTTCTCCGGAGAACTTGCGACAAACGATGTGTCTCGGCTGCGGAACTCCGGCAGCGGTGACTGGTACGCACGCAGTTCGATGTTGCAGTAAGGGCACCAAGTGCCCCGATAGAATAGCCAACCCCCAGCTGTTGCCTTCGTGGTCAGGCCATATGAAATTCGGAGCCTTGCTTCCCACCTTCACCGTAGAGGTCGCAATTTCCGACAGCTGGAGGTTGCGCACATGCTCTCCGAGAATTCGCCTCTTCTCCTCGGCCAGCTTCTGCCTGCTCGTGTGTTTGTACTATTCCAGTTGGCCATTGAGCTTCGCTCCACTCGATGAGCTTCCGAAATATCTGCGACGTTGCCGGTTAGCGGTGTTCTACTGCTCTCGGAGCGACGATGAACTCGCCTTTGTTCACCAACAGATCCCCGTGTCTTAGCTTCATGAGCCGATTGCCTGGGAGCACCAGGAAGAGCTCATCCTCAGCCCCGTGGAAATGCCACACGAAATCGCCCTTCATCTTGGTGACCTTGACTGCCGAACCTAACAGCGACCATCCTAATTTCTTGATGTGAATCGCACACGATGATATTTTTGCAATGTAAGTATGAAACTCGTTCAACCATCTGCGCTCGAACGCGAAGATCTCAGGCTTGTAGCTGCTGCGTGAACGTGAGACATTGCGCCGCCCGACCCTGACCCGCAATAGTCCGCATACGACCAGACAGCGGTAGCGAACGCGCAGGAACTGGCGATGACTGAACAATCGACGTTGTGGTTTACCCGGGTGTCGGGAGGACGTGTGAATCAACGAGCATCCGATCTGCTAGCCGCACTGACAAGCTTGGCGACTACTTCGGGCTCTCGGCTTGACCGGTTGAGGAGCGCCGCGGCGCTTCTAAGGGATAGTGGCCGCTACCGATGGGTTGGCTTATATGATGTGGACCGCCGTGGCGGAAAGGTTGTCAATATCGTCTGGGACGGTCCCGGGGCGCCGGAATTTCCGGAGTTTCCAACGACGAAGGGTCTCACCGGCAGTGCAATTGCCGAGCGAAAGACTGTCAATGTCGGAGATGTATCGGTCGACCCTCGTTATCTAACTGCGTTCGGCACGACCAGATCAGAGATCATCGTACCGATCGTCAATCAGGATGCGATTGTGGTTGGTACCATCGACATCGAGAGCGAAAACCCAAATGCCTTTGACGAGGCGACGGAGCGATTGCTTGAGCAGTGTGCCCATGTCCTACGGCTATTGTGGCCTGGGCAAGCGTGATTGCAATTCATGGTTGATCTGGCTGATCTAGCGAAACCTCATCCACCACCGGAGTTCTCTATGTCGGATGACCACCGAACCAAGCCGGCTGTCGGGCCTCAAGAGGGAGATCTAAGCATTAAGCTCGTCGCATGGACCGCCCGGACATTTACATTCGACCTGCCTCTCGGCGCATTTCCGGCGGTGCTCGAGCGTCTGCGTGGCACACCGGCTCGGGCTACAGAATTGATCTCCGGTGCAGCGGAGAACTTGCTGAGTATGCGACTAAACGGAAAATGGTCGGTCAAGGAGCATCTCGGCCACTTGGCTGACCTGGGAACTCTTGAGGAACTCCGACTTCGCGAGTTCCTCTCGGCGCCGCGATCCTCTCGGCCGCCGACATGGCTAACCGCGTCACCGAAGCCGCCGGCCACAATCAAGTGCCTATGGCTCACCTTCTCAAGCGTCTTCGTAGTCGCCGCTTCGACTGGGTACGGAAGCTGGAGGCGCTGACCGAGGAAGAGATAAGTCGCACTGCGCTCCACCCCCGCTTACAACAGCCGATGCGGATCTTGGACTTCGCGTATTTTGTCGCTGAACATGATGATCATCATCTGGCGCAGGCGCGTCATACGATCCTCGGGCTAGGCCGGCCCACGACCACTCGGAGAACGCAATCATGAATCCGAACTCAACGATATCGGTTCCTGGGTGAGAACTTCTTCTGTAGCCTCCTACTGGTATGGCCTTATTGTTGGGTCTTCCCCGCTCGCCTTCATTGCGCTGGAGCAACGAACTCTCCCCCCTTCAATTGCTACGATTCTCATTGTGCTGGCTCCGTGTGCCGCGAAAGAAAGACGCGCGTCGGCGAATCAGTCAATCACGGTAAGAGCGGCCCTCCCCCCTTGATTCGGATACGAACAGTTTGGCCACATTGTCAGGTACGACAGAGCAAGTGCATAAGGAGTGAACGATTCTAGATGTCAGATAGTTTTAGGCCTGGACAGAAAGCCCCCGCTTCCGGGGTGTATAAGAGCAGCCATGCGCAAGAGCACATTCCGGCCCATTATGTGACGGTGCTCTACGAGGGCACCTTCCCTCGCTGTCTTGAGTGTTCAAACTCGGTGCGTTTTGAGTTGGGCATTTCCGCCGTTCACGTCGACGCCCACCCGGCATTTAGGCGTGACTAGGCTGATTTCGAGACCCAACCTCATCCCTTTTCTGAGAACTCAGTCCTTGTACCGGTGCTGTCAATGTTGCCAGTAGCGCCAGCGCGTGCCGATTGGTTACCGAGCGGCCTTAGCAGAATCTGCTTGGTGAAGAACTAATTGGCCTCGCGGTCGGAGTTTTGGCAAAGCTCGCCAGGTCTGGTAAGGGCGCGTGATTGGCCGGTATCAGTCTGGGCGGGCAGCGTTTTCTGCCTCGCGGAACACATTTCTAAGCGCACACACAACCCACAGCACCATCGCTATAATAGACACTAGACGCGCGACCCTCTGTGATCAAGGCAGACCGCAGACCCGTTCCTTCGGGACCTGGGAATTGCGTTCAAATAGACAGAGGAGTCTCAGGACAGCAGCGAATCCTCAAGAAGCGATGCAGTCCCGGGATTCGTGCGGCGGAAGAAAGTAACTCCTGGTGTCAGGGGAGAATCCCATGCGCAAGATCGCAATCACGGTCGGAATCGTGGTCGTCGTCATCGTTATCGCAGCAACCGTGTTCGTAGCGACTTTCAACCCTAACTCCTACCGAGGGACGATCCAAGGAAAGCTGGAGCAGCAGTTGAATCGGAAGGTGACTCTCGGCCACCTGGACCTGGGATTGTTCCCGGTTCGTCTTCGAGTGGCGAACCTCTCCATCGCTGATGATCCCAAGTTTAACAATACCCTGCCCTTTATCCAGGCCCAGGAGCTGAGCGTCTCCGTCAAACTCATTCCGCTCTTAAGCAGGTCCCTCCAGGTCAATTCGCTGACTCTCGAGCGCCCCAGTGTTGAGCTCATCAAGGATGCTCAAGGCGCCTGGAACTTCGCCAGCTTGGGGCAAGGCGCTCCCGGGCAGGCGGGAAGCCCTGCTACATCGAATATAGGATCGGCCACTAAGCCCCCGAGTAGCGCGCCGGCACCTTCCAGCGAGGGGCAGTTTTCACTGGCTGAGCTGGCCATTAAGGATGGGCAGGTCGCCATCACCGATTTAGAGGACAGAAAACCGCGAACCGTGTACGACCACATCAACCTCAAGCTCACCGACTTCGCCCCCAACGCTCCTTTCAATCTCGACGCCTCTGTCCATTTAGCCGGCCCGGGAACCCAGGAGGTGCAATTACAAGGCTACGGTGGTCCCTTGTCACACGCGAATCCCGCAGCAACACCGTTTAAGGGCCAGCTGGATTTGAAAGCCGTCCAGATCGCTGGGCTGCAGAAATTTCTACAAACTGCGGCATTAGTCAACACCGATGGAGTGTTGTCGGGACATACAAATATCGCCAACCAGAACGGCGAGCTTTCTGCGTCCGGGCAAATGAATATTGCCAATCCGCGCCTGCATGGCGTCGAGGTGGGATATCCCATTGACCTCGACTACGACCTCAGTGACGATCTGTCCCACCAGTTGCTGAGGATCCGGAAAGGTGCGATCAAACTGGGGCCGACTCCTCTTGAGATCACTGGCACGGTGGATTCCAAACCGACCCCCGCACAGCTGGACCTGAATGTAAGGGCCAATGAGGTCTCGATCGCCGAAATCTCCCGGTTGGCAGCGGCCGCAGGGGTCGCTTTCTCTCCCGGCACAAACGTGAACGGACGGGTCAACGCAAATATTCAGGCGCGGGGAGCGGCGGACAAGCCGGCGTTCAACGGAACGATTGCCGGACACGACATCCAGATTACCGGAAAGGACATCCCCAAGCCGGTTCTGGTCAAGTCGGCCACAATATCCCTTACTCCGGCAGAAATCCGTTCGGACACCTTCAACGTCACGTCGGGTGGGACCATGGCGGCCGTGCAATTTGCCTTGAAACAGTACACGTCAAGTTCCCCGAATATCGATGCGACGCTGCGCGCACCACAAGCGGCGCTCCCAGAACTTCTTTCCATGGCCAAAGCCTACGGCGTGACCGGACTTGACAAGCTCAGCGGCGCAGGAAATCTCAGTCTCGACATGCATGCTGCGGGCCCGTTGAACTCCTTCAGCTCCGATCAGATCATGCGGGCACTAAACGGCAACATTGGCCTCAATTTCAATAACGTACGCTACGCCGGAGTGGACATCTCTCACCAACTGGCCTCCCTGGCTGGCCTTCAGCAGAAAGACCAAGGCTTCACAAACATCTTGAAGATGACCGGCAACATCCCGGTCAAAAATGGAATCGCCCAGACGAACAATCTGCAAGCTGCGCTCGACATCGCCAACGTGGGAGCGACGGGCACGGCCGACCTGGCCAGCCAAGCCCTCAACTTGCAATTAACCGCTGTACTCTCCAAAGCTGTCAGCCAAGGGGTAGGCGGCCAAAGTATCGGCGGCGCGAGTGTCGGCAATTATATGAACGCGGCTTTGGCGAACAGCCAGGGACAGCTCGTAATACCGGCGAATGTCACCGGGACTTTCCAGAATCCCAAGTTTTCGCCTGATCCCAAGAGAATGGCGCAGATGCGATTGAAAGGCCTTATGCCCACTGCGGATAATCCTCTCGGGGGGGCTTCCTCGATCCTCGGAGGATTCCTGGGACAGAAGGCGCAGCCTGCCAAAGGACAGCAGCAACAACAGAATCCCGCGGATCAATTGATGAATCTCTTCGGCCGCAAGAAGAAACAGTAGTCATCACCTGGAAATCCGACCTGCTCGCGACGTGCTCACGCCTGCATTATCGCTTCCCAGGGACGACGGTGTAGTACCTGAGAAGCTCTCGTCTCTAGGTCTGCCACTTCGTTCCTAAGTCTAGTCTGGTCATACATGCTGCTCTCGGATTCAAAAACGAACCTGAGAGCCAACTCGACTCTGTTCCAGCAGCCCGCTCGGTCATAGATCGCTCTCATTATGTTCTTAACGACAAGCTCAGTAGTGCCAAGAAACTCTGCAATCTCGCTATTTTTCAGACCAATCGTTACGAGGATGGTCGTTCGGAATTGTTGAGGAGTTAAAACGCTCATTAAGGTGGTAGTGGGAACAGCTTTCGCCATATACAAATCACTCCAGAAAGATAGTCATTTCGAAGCGGCGCGTAAATCGTCCGGTGCCGAAGCAACCATGACCAATGCCCGTCTCCCCAACAATCGTAGTTTAAGAATTGAGAGCGGTCATTGCGCTAGCGCAGTCAGGTGCACCCGGAGCGTCGGCTAGCCCTGAGGTCCCCTACGTCTGTCACTCTTGGTGGGCTTCCGTAATTGTAGGCAGCTTTCAATGGCCATGGTCCTCTTGAATATCACCTTGGCACTCTTCTTGAGACGTGCCCCGAGAGCGGCATCGGGAGCGCTATGGGCGAATACCATGAGTCGCGTAGCCTCGGTTTGGATTTCATCTAGTCTCTTCTGAATCTCGTTGATCACCTTCCGATTTAGGCCCATGTAGCTGACACGCTCTCCTCTTTTAGCCTGAAGAAACCGCATGCTTCAACCCCCGCTAAGGACTGCACGACCGTTGGATCAGGGGAGGACTGAGCACACGACAGAGATGCTACCGAAAGGATTGAAAATGGTCGTTGCGCGAGCGCAACAATTAAAATGTGGATCGTCGGTTTCACGGTTCACGGGTCAAGCTGAAGAAGGTGGTGCGGCGGGACGCGCCTCAGAAGCGAACCGAGATCCGAGATGCCAGCGCGTCAGGTTCAGGAAACGATCGAGGCGGCAGTAGCGTACGCTCGGGCGGTTGCGACTGTTCTCGGATGGCGGCAACAACGATTTCCAGAGCGGTGGCGGTGATCGCCGGGACAACTACGGTCGCAGTCAACAAATGTTGTCGTACCCATTCCTGGCCGGTCCTGGGAAGACCATCAACACCGAGAAAGGGCAGGCGCGACTTGGTCTTCCTTTCTTCTCCGCTGGTCTGTTCCTGAATTGCTTTCTTCGCCCCAAGCGCCAGGAAATCATTTTGGGCCTGTACGGCGTCAACTTGTTCCTTGTGGGAAGTGGAGAGGCGGAGCCAGGACGCAACCGTCTGATAGCCGCCATCCTCGGTCCAGTTGCCACTTTTTAACACCTTGATCTTCACGTTTTCCGGCTTGCTTTCATACATGCCGGCCGCGCGTTGTTCCGTCGCGGCACTTCCGGACGGACCCTGGATGTACAAGACAGAACCACCCTTGGGCAAGATGGCTGCAAGCTGCCATCCCTGGATACGGCCCACTTGCGCGTTGTCGGCGCTGACCGCAAACACTGGGGCGTTTCTCGGAGAATGCAGTTCCCTCAGGTAGTCGGGCTCGCAATTGAGAACACCCCAGCCTATCCCCGCCGCCACCGCAGCGTGTGCGACCTTGGGGAAGCAGGTTCGGCTTGCTGGCTCCACCAGGATCGCATCAACGCCCGCATCGGCTGTCTGGATGATCTTCAGCAGCTGTTGGCTTTGATTGATCGCGTCATTATCCGCAAACAGGGTTTGCACTTCCACATCCAGCCGGACAGCAGCTTCCAGAGCGGCAGCGGCTTGTTCGCGCTGGTAGTCGTTGTCGTTAGTGATCAGCGAAACCACAAAGCGGAGTTTGTTCATGGCAAGTTCCCCGAATCAGAGGTCCCGCCGGTCGCGTAGGCTTCGTGTCGCCGTCGAGCCGGCTTTCACCCCGCGCGTGCTTTATCTCATCACTCCCAGAGTTATGCTTCTGGTCGATTATTTGAGACTACGTTTACACCTGCGTTTTGCGCTATTGTCAGAACGATTACCCGGTTGAAGAATGCAGCGAGCTTGTTATTCCGGGAACGGCTGGATTTTCATGGGTGGTCAGAATGGGAGTGGTCATGAAAGTTGTGACCAGCGCCATGAGAACCATCATGGTCAACAGAACAGGCGACAGGACACCCAGATCCAGCGCGGCGTTCAGGACTACCAGTTCTACCAGTTCCACCAGCGCACGCGTGTTCATCAAAACGCCGAGGCCGAGCGAGTTCAATGTGGAGGGGCGCTGGTCGGCGGAGGCAGCGAGCCTTGCGACGCTATCCTGGTAAACACAATTGGCCGGGCCGTGACGATACCTTTTCCCTCCTGGACGGTAACGAATTGATTGGATTTGATGTGCGACATGGAGTCCTTTTGGCCGCTGGGCCATACAATCGTCATGCTTACCGTTTTGCCCTCCTCGGGCTTGCCCAAGCCGAAGGTCAATGGTAGTTCGCTCTGAGATAGATAGCTGGAACCTGTCTTGACCATGCCAAAAAGGCGCGCTCCCGTGCTGGTTTTGACCGTAATTTTTGCGCCTATGCCATCGCGATTCGATCGCGTACCGACGGTTTTCACACGCAGCATATCGTTTTGATTTCCGTTGTCATTGCGCAGCAATCGGGCCAGACCGTTGTTGGCGGTGATCAGCAGATCCAGATCGCCATCATTGTCAAAATCGGCGTAAGCTCCGCCGCGGCCAACCACGGCCCGTTGCAGCGCTGGTCCAACTTTTGCCGTTACTTCCTCGAACCTCTTCTTCCCCAGGTTGCGGAAAAGATGTGGCGGTTGGGCGTATTTGATGGTTGGCTGCACCACGCTGACGTCGTCGGAAACGTGGCCGTTGATAGCAAGAAGATCGGGCAGCCCGTCTAAATCATAGTCAAAGAAGAATGTGCCGAACGTGAGCGACCGCGTCGATATTCGGGCGATCCCGGTAGCGGGGGCTTCGTCTGTAAACAGGCCCGAGCCATCGTTGTGATAGAGCGCCATGCCCTCGTTGGTGAAATTGCCGATTACCAGGCTTTGCCAACCGGAGTTATCGTAGTCCGCGGCGTCGGTCCCCATACCGGCGCGGGTAGTGCCGGCATCGCCGTAAGCAACTCCGGCCGCGACACCAACGTCGGTGAAGGTTCCGTTGCGATTGTTATGGTAGAGCTTGTTCGGCTCGGTGTCGTTGGTGACGAGGAGGTCCAGCCAGCCATCGTTGTCATAGTCCAGAAGCGCAATGCCGAGCGCTTTGCTGGTGGGATCGTAGAGACCGGCGCGGCGCGTCACGTTTTCGAACGTTCCATTTCCCCTGTTATGGAACAGGGTCGAGCTTTGACCCTTGTAGGTTTGCGGTGTGCAGTAAGACTTGTTCTTATTGTCGAGCGTGCAATATTGATCCGTCTCAATCGACCACTCGATGTAGTGAACCACGAACAGATCAAGCTTGCCGTCATTGTCATAGTCAAACCAGACCGCGCTGGTGGAGAATCCCACGTCGGCCACGCCGGCTTTCGGGGTCACATCCACGAACTTGCCATTGCCCAGGTTGTGAAAAAGATGGTTGGAACCAAGAGCTGTAATGTAGATATCGACCTTGCCGTCGTTGTCATAGTCGCCGACGGCGCAGCCAAGCCCGTACATTTCTGTGGCGAGTCCCGCCTGCCGCGTCACGTCCGTGAAGGTGCCATCCTGGTTGTTGTGATAGAGCGCGGGGAAAGAGTTACCAGACTCGTGCCCGGGCCAATCCATTGAATTGACGAGCAGGATGTCCTGCCAGCCATCATTGTCGTAGTCGAGAAAGCAGGCCCCACTGCCCATGGTTTCTGGGAGATATTTCTTTCCAAAAGCACCGGTGTTGTGTTTGAAATGGATGCTCGCTCGGGCGGTCACATCCGTGAACTCGATGGGCCCGGAGGGGCGCGCGGAACTCGCCTCTGGACTTGGCGCAAGCGACGCGGCGGCCGGGGTTGGCGCGGGCGCTGCAGATTCCGTCGCGGGTTTCGGCGAAATGTCTTCAGGAGCGTTCGAAGGTTGTTGTTTGCAGCCTGCCAACAAGATGAGCGCGGCAAGGCAGTAGAAAATCCGGCTTCGGAGCATCAAGATATCCAGGTTCCCTTTCACAGACGGTCATTTTTACGGACGGTCGTTTTCACCCAGTTCAATGGGCCGCCAAATTCGCGGTGCGGGCACGGCGCGAATCCATCCAAATCTCAATAAGCATGGCGGTGGGCCCCACCATGAACAGCGCATAGAAAGGAGCGTAAACGATCTGTTGCAAACGCATCAGCATCTCAACCAGCGCGATCACGAATACGACAACACATTGCCAGAGCTTCGATCGCACCGTGGTCTTCGGATCGGTAATCATGAAGAAAATAAAAAGCTGGTACATGGGTCCGGTGATGGGCGCAATCTCGGACTGCCAGGGACTGCCAGTGATCCAACTGCGCAAAAACGCGAAAGCAAGGAAGGACGCCACATAGATGCCGGTGATGTGGAACCTATGCAGGCGCCAGATAATCAACGAGCCCAACCCCCAGATCACAATCATGGGCAAGAGATAATTGCCCCACTGGATGCTCAAACTCGCGACAGTCTCAGGAACCAGGAAGAGCATCGCCGAAATGCCGAAGTTTGACGGGTTCCAGATGTGACGGCCTTTGATTCGCAACACGTATTTGGACATGATCGAGACCGCGCTGCACAGGGCGTAAGGCCAAAACGCAGGCGAGCGAACCAGAATCCCGACGCTGATGCCGGTGATATACGCGCTCGCTGGATGCAGCCATTTGTGAAAGAAAATACGGCCCAGCACCAGCTCAGTCGTGATACTTACAACGATCGCTAGCAAGGTCTTCTGATAGCTTTCAAGAATGCCGAACGAAAGGTGGCCGGCAAGGAGGATGCAGGTGATGAAAATCGGCGCAATGTAACGGTTGTCGAGGCTGATCCACCGCTTCCACCGACTGGCCGGGGCCGGCGGCGGCGTGACAGTCGTGATCGTTTTCTGGCTAATCTGCTGGCTGGTCTGCTGGCTCATGCCGGCTCCTTGATCTTGTGCAGCTGGTCAGCGGTGGGCTTGTCGATGATTTGTACTTTGCCCGACGGCCAGCGAATCACGGCCTTTTCAATTTGTGGATATTTGCCCAGGCCAAAGTGCAACCGCCGCTGATTTTGCGCGGCAAAACCACTGCCACCGGAAACTTCCTGCGCCTGCTGTTGGCCATTCCAGAACATCGCGACGCGAGCGCCGATCGCGCTGCGGTTGCTGGCGGTTCCTTCCAACTCAAACTCGATCCACTCGTTCTCCGGCGTCACCGTGTTCTTGTACACCAGAAATGGCCCATTTTGGTTGGCGACCGCGACGTCGAGGACGCCGCGGTTCCACAAGTCGGCAAGCGCGACCGCACGACCGTCGTAAGTGTCGCTGACTCCGACGGCCTGGGCGACATCGACAAATTTCCCGGCGCCGTCGTTTAGCCAGACCCGCTTGTTCTGGTAGCCCGACAGACTGCGGCCCTCAAACGCAGGCCAGTTCCTGGCATCGCCGATGATGGTGCTGTTGCCGCCGGCGACCTTGGAAAAGTCATACCAGTAGCTTCGGTTCCGATCCAGCGAGATATAGCCGTTGGTGAGATACAGGTCGAGGGTGCCGTCATTATTCAAGTCGCCAAACTGCGCCCCAAAACTCCAGCCCCCGAGCTCGACACCAAAGTCACGCGCCAGATTCTCGTACTTAATGGCGTCGCCCACGGTTCCATCTGTGGGCACCCACAAGTTATTTCCCTGGATCAGGATGCCATCTTCAGAAATGTTGGAGACATAGACGGAATACCGGCCCTGGTTGAAGATATCGCCAAACGCAGCATTCATCCCACTCTTGGGAGCAAAACCTACGCCAGTCTGCTCACCTACTTCATGAAACCGCTTCCCGTCATTGAAGTAAAGCTCCGACACTCCATAGTCGTTAGCCACGAACAAATCAGAATGTCCGGTGCCGCGCAAGTCCGCGGCCGCGGCGGCCAATGCCCAGCGCCGACTGTCGATGCCCACTTTCGCACTGACCTCTTCAAATTTGCCCTTGCCCAGATTGTGGAACAGATACTTGCGCCCGCCATTCTTGGCGTACTCGAAACTCTCGGGCATAATGCGCGTCGTAGTGAGATGCCAAAGGTCGATGTCTTCGGAATAATAGCCGCCGACAAACAGGTCCAGCAGGCCGTCGCCATCGTAGTCAAGCCAGATGGCTGTATTCGCATTGATCCAGGACGGCAGTCCGGCTTGCTCGCTTACGCGTGTGAATCCGCGGCCATGGTCGTTGTGGAACAACTCCGGGCGTCCCCATTTGATCAGGAACAGATCTTCGTATCCATCATTGTCGTAGTCGCCCCACACTGCACCGGTTGAGACTCCAGTTCCAGCCTGATTGACGTCAGCAATCCCCAGCTCGCCGGCCACATCCTTGAATGTGCCGTCACCCTGGTTGCGGTACAAAGCATTCTTGCTTGCGCTGGCGCTATTTGTTACATAAATGTCAGACCAGCCGTCGCGATCAAAATCGACGATCGACACCGACGCGCCCATCGAGGCAACCTCCGGCATGATTGGATCCAGTTTGGGATCGAGGGTCGGAGCTTGATGAACAAAATTAATGCCCGCAGCGTGAGAAACCTCCTGCAGGCTGAATCCGTGGCGCGCCAAGGCAGTTTCCGCGCCCACCCTCGATCGATCCTCAGCACGCCGTGCCGAAATTCGCTTCATGACCAGAGGAGTGGCCAGCAACCCAACGAAGAGGATGCCCAGAACGATTCTAGCGATCCGGCCTCCGGTCATTGGAGCGGCTCACTCCGCAAGCTGTTCTTGAAGACTTCAGGAGTCACGTAACGCGTGTGATACGTCTGCCAGTCCTCGGGATGGTGGCGGTAGACCCACTCATCTTCAAGCTTGCCAGGCCGCATGGTGTACTCGTTTTTGGCGTGATAGGGCAAAGGCAGGACGGTCTTCGAAAAAGTGGAGTTGTAGTCGCCATCCTTGATCCAGCCGTCACCTTTGACGACGAAGTCGCGGACCCAGCCTGCGGGCGGTGGCGGCTGCTCGGGGAAACGCAGCGACATCTCGTCTCCTGAATTCACAATGGCGTAACGGTCATCGATTTTCGTCAGAAGCTCGCGAATATCGCCGTAGCGCGTGTAATAACCGATCAGGTCGCGCCAGTGTTGCTTGGTTCCTTCAATCTGGTTGTAGTCGGGAACTTCGGGCGCACCGGCGCCCACTGGCATGTGCATCACAGAGTAGCCGCGATAGTGCAGATCGGCCACAGCCGGATCTAGAGTCACTTCCTTCAGCGGTGCGTCCGGCGCACCCTGTGCCCAGTGGATGGCGTCCCAGTAAATTTCAAGATTCGTCCGCAGCCGCACATGGCGCGGTGTTCCGGGACGAAAGATGTTGGTCAGATTGAACAGGATTGTCTTCTTGCGGCCCGCCGGAAAGCCCAGGTTGTCCTGCGCTGTGATCCAGCCGCCGTTGCCGTCCGGCACTTCGACGCTCAAGCCATGAGCGCGCCAGCGGCTGCCCTGGGTTATGGCGACATTCACCGATGACTCGGTGTCATGGATCGAACCTTGCGCGATCAGGTACAGGGGACCGCTATTGGGCGCGTCATCGCCGAGGTCCACCTCCAGATAGTGATCGCGCGTCAAGCCCTGGAACTGGCCGCGCCCGAAGCTGTTC
>Ga0137360_10001503_pt1 | contig 13721 bp, 9 predicted proteins | sample Mad1_60_16metaG_FD_104924 | JGI IMG/M metagenome (GOLD analysis project Ga0137360, IMG submission 104924) | Vadose zone soil microbial communities from Angelo Coast Range Reserve, California, USA - Mad1_60_16 metaG | ecosystem: Environmental > Terrestrial > Soil > Vadose zone | place: USA... | reverse complement strand
GAGGAAAATATGCACACCCGGAAGAGACACAGGACAACCCTTGGAACAGGGACTCCAGTGGTACGGCCGAATGCCTCCTAACCAGCACGGATCCGTTTTCTTCACCACGATCAAGCCCGGGACGGTACCCGGCCCAGACAACCAGGAGCAGGCTCCGCACCTGTTGATCTCGGTGTTCATGCGCGGACTCCTGAAGCGACCGGCGACTCGGATGTACTTCCCTGGCGACGTGCGAAACACGAATGCCCCGATCATGAATCTGGTGGAACCCGCACGACGTTCAACTCTGATCGCGAAGAATACCGAGGCCGGCCCCGGGATGTTGGAAGGGAATGTTGTTTTGCAAGGACCAGACGAAACAGTGTTCTTCGACCTGGGACTGTGATCCATTGGCATGGGTTGGCTAGATCCGTGGCAACAGCAAACTCGAAGAAGAAGAGGAAATGGCCATGACCGAAGTGCAGCTTCTGATCGGCGATCGCGATTCTGCCGCAGCCGGGGCGGCAACATTTGTCCGGCAAAACCCGATCTCGGGCGAAGTAGCTACGCGAGCGGCCGCTGCCAGTACCGATGATGCTATCGCAGCCGCAGAAGCCGCCGCGGAAGCGTTCCCTGCCTGGTCTGCGCTGGGTCCCCACGAACGGCGCAAGAAGCTTCTGCGCGCCGCTGACCTGCTGGAAGCTCGCACGTCGGATTTTATTTCGGTCATGATGGATGAAATCGGCGCAACCGCCGGTTGGGCCGGCTTCAATGTTTACCTCGCGGCGCAAATGCTGCGCGAAGCCGCCTCCATGACGACACAGGTCTCAGGCGAAGTGATTCCGTCCGAGATCCCAGGAAGCCTGGCATTTTCCCTGCGCCAACCGGTGGGCGTCGTCCTCGGGATCGCCCCTTGGAACGCTCCAGTGATTCTGGGCGTGCGGGCGATCGCTGTCCCGCTTGCCTGCGGGAACACGGTGGTCCTGAAGGCATCCGAAGTCTGTCCGGCCACGCATCGCCTGATTGGAACCGTGCTTCGCGAAGCCGGACTGGATCATGGTGTGGTAAATGTTCTCACGCACGACGCCGCCAGCGCCTCGGCAATTGTCGAGACCCTCATCGCCCACCGCGCGGTGCGCCGCGTGAACTTTACCGGCTCCACACGGGTGGGAAAGATTCTCGCCGTTACGGCTGCCAAGTATCTGAAGCCGATTCTCCTGGAGCTAGGAGGCAAAGCCCCGCTGATCGTCTTGGATGACGCCGACCTGAACGCGGCGGTGGATGCCGCTGCCTTCGGTGCATTCATGAATCAGGGCCAAATTTGTATGTCCACGGAACGCATCATCGTCGATGAAAAGGTGGCAGATGCGTTCGCACAGAAATTCGTAACCAAAGTACGGGCTCTGCCCTGCGGCGATCCGCGAAAGGGCGAGGTCGTCTTTGGTGCCGTGGTTGGAATGCCTACGGTGGATCGCGTCGCCGCCCTGGTGAAGGACGCTGTAGCGCGCGGCGCCAAAGTGCTTCTCCAGGGCGATCCGCACGGCACGATCATGCCGGCCGTGATCGTGGATCGTGTGACTCCCGAAATGCAGATTTTTCGCGAAGAGTCCTTCGGACCGTCGGTGTCGATTACCCGCTTCAAGACCGTCGAGGAAGCGATCCAACTGGCGAACGACACCGAATACGGGCTTTCTTCTGCGGTGTTTGGCCACGACATTGCCCGGGCCATGGAAGTCGCGAAGCGCATTGAATCCGGCATGTGCCACATCAACGGCCCGACCGTGCACGACGAAGCGCAGATGCCCTTCGGCGGCGTGAAAGCCAGCGGCTACGGCCGTTTCGGCGGAAAAGCCGCGGTCAACGAGTTTACCGAGCTGCGCTGGCTCACGATCCAGACAACTCCGCGCCACTACCCGTTTTAGCGGCTACACGCCAGCGCGCTCCGCCACGACTGAGTGCACCGCGTGCACAATCTTCGACTCGTTGGGAAGCAGATAGCTTTCGAGCGGCTCGCTGTAAGGAACCGACGCGTCGAGCGCAGTAACCATCGTGATCGGCGCGCGCAGATACTCGAAGCCCTTCTCGGCAACCTCCGCCGCAATCACGGCGGCCGCCGACGAATGACGCGGCGCCTGATCCACCAGAACAAGTCGTCCCGTCTTCTTTACCGATTGCACGATCGTATCGGAGTCGAGTGGCGCGAGAGTGCGCGGATCCACGACCTCCGCGCTAATTCCCTCCTGCGCAAGCTGTTCGACAGCAGCCAGCGCCTTCTTTACCATCCAGGCCGTCGCCACGATGGTCACGTCGGTACCGGCGCGCTTCACGTCGGCCACGCCCAGCGGAATCACGTACGGCCCTTCTGGCACCTCGCCCGTATCAAGCGTGAGCATGTAGTGGTGCAAATACACTACCGGGTTATCGTCGCGGATCGCAGCCGTCATCAGCCCCTTGGCATCCGCAGGGGTCGAGGGTAACGCAATCTTCAGTCCGGGAACACCCATCATCGTGTGATAAAGGCAATTCGAGTGTTGCCCGGCCCAACCGGCCGCAAATCCAAAGCCAGCCTTCAGTACCATCGGCACTTTCACCTGTCCGCCCGACATATAGCGGAGCCGTGGAGCCTCATTGATTACCTGATCCATAGCAACCAGCATGAACTCGCTCATCCACAGCTCGACGATGGGCCGCAAGCCTGTGATGGCAGCACCCACGGCGACACCGATCTCCGCCGTTTCTGAAATCGGAGCAATGCGCACACGATCCTTTCCGAACATCTTCCGCATTGGGTCACGATCGGTCATGGCCATATTCTGGCCGTAGAAGATCACATTCGGATCGCGTTGCATTTCTTCCATGATGGCGGTTGCCATGGCTTCTCCGTACATCATTTCTTGCGCCATAAGACCTCCTATGCGTACACGTAGTTGGTTGCTTCTTCGGGCAACGGCAACGGACTGGCTAGGGCAAACGCCACCGCATCATCCATTTCTGCGCGGGCGCTGTCTTCGATTTTCTTCGCATCCGCCTCGGTGAGGACGCCTTGGTTAAGCAGGACAGCGCGGAAGAGCTTGTTTGGATCTCGCTTCAAGGCTGCCTTGTACTCGTCCTTGTTGCCATAGACGCCCACCGCTTCGTGCTCAGGGAACTGCGTGGGTGCAGGAGGCACCGTGATGGCATTGCCGTGTGCGCTGAAGCGATAGAACTTCGACTCAATGAGACTCGGGCCTTCCCCGGCGCGGGCACGGGCGGCGGCTTTCCCCACTTCGTCATAAACCTTCAACGGATCGGTTCCGTCCACGGTTACGCCCGGAATGCTGAAGGCCGCCGCCTTTTGCGAAAGCGGATCGCCCGCCATGCAGTTGGCATCTTCCAGGCTGATATGGGTATAAGCCTGGTATTGGTTGTTCTCCAGGATGAACACAACCGGCAGCTTCCAAACAGCCGCCAGATTCAATGTTTCGAAAAACGCCCCTTGCTTCGCCGCTCCATCCCCGAAGAAACAATAGACTACCTGGCCGGTATTCTTGACCTGCGCGGTCAGTGCCGCCCCGGCCGCATGCGCGATGCTCTGTCCCACAATGGCAGAGGTCCCCGGAAAGTGATTCGCCGGATCTGCCAAATGCATGGACCCGCCAAATCCCTTGCACAGCCCGTCCTTCCGGCCATAGAGTTCTGCCATGATTTTTCGTGGCGGCGTTCCCAGCACGATCGGCTGCGCATGGCACCGGTAGCTGGGCATCGCCAGATCGTCGGTGTGGCGCGTGGCCAGGGCTCCCACAGTCGAAGCTTCCGCCCCATCGGCCAAGTGAGTGTGGCCGCGCATTGCTCCGGGATGTTCGAGGAAGGTGCGTTTCACATGCTCCTCGAACTCGCGAATGCGAGCCATCTGCGTGTACATCCAGATCAGCCTGTCTTTTCCGAGCTGTTCTCTCTCGTGCATACGTCACCTCTTTGATGGCACAGAATCACCCGGCTTGCCGATGTGACACAATGAGCCCCCAACCGGGACTTGTGTATTTTCTTCCGCGATGATCTTGAGGAGGATGCCGTCTGTCGGAGATTCCAATTCATAGCTCACCTTATCTGTCTCCAACTCGACGACCGGGTCACCTTGATGAATGGCATCGCCTTCCTGTTTCAACCAGCGAAGCACACTTGCCCTGGTAGTCGGAATTCCCCCTGCTTTTGGGACCTTCAGCGTAGTAAGAATGACTTCCCTCCTCGACGATGGTGCCCTTTGTCAATACACTTCGCGATCAATGCACTTCGCGATCCACCGAGGCCCAATAGGGCTTGCGCATCGTCTTGCGGTCGAGCTTTCCGGCCGGAGTCTTTGGGAGCTCCCGCCAAAACTCCACCGACTTGGGCGATTTCACGCCGCCCAGCTTCACCTTGCAATGGGCGAGTACAGTATCCTGGTTGAGCAATTTACCGTCCTTGAGGACGATAATGGCTTTCACCGCCTCACCCCACTTCTCATCGGGCACTCCAATAACGGCGCACTCCCGGACCTCCGGCAACGCCATGATAGCGCCTTCGACTTCCCCGCTATATACGTTGAACCCGCCGCTGATGATCATGGCCTTCTTGCGATCGACGATATAGACGTACCCGTCCTCGTCCACATAGCCAACGTCACCGGTGTGGTGCCAGCCGTGCGCCCGGATTTGTGCAGTGGCCTCGGGCAGGTTGTGATACCCGCCCGTCAGCAGCGTTCCGCGCGCCACGATCTCTCCGCATTGGCGCGGAGGAAGAATCTTGCCGTCGTCGTTCATGATCGCAACCCGCACCGCGGACGTAGGCTTCCCACAACTGCGCAAGCGTTCCGGATGGTCGCCGCCCGCAGCCGCCGCCACCGTGGCCGGGTCCAGCCAGGTGAGAAGCATCGGCGCTTCCGTCTGGCCATAAGATTGGCACATACACGACCCAAAGGTCTCGACACCTCTCTTCAACTTGTCAGGGGATACCGGTGAACCTGCTAGCAGAAAGATACGCAAACTGGAGTAGTCGAATTTCGCAACTTCAGGGTGCGCCAGCAAAGCATAGAACGCAGCCGGGGGGAGGAAGAGATGGGTTACACGGTACTGTTCGATGGTGCGTAAAACTCTCAGCGGATCAAAGTCTGGCAGGATGATGTTAGTGCCCCCAAGCGCGAACATCGTGAACGCAACTACCCCCGCGGCATGAGATAACGGAGCGGTGCACAAGCATACCGGAATGGCATCACCGCCTCGCCAGTAATGCGTTGCCATTGCCGTCATCGTGCCCCAGGCGAGGTTGGTGACGCGAACTCCACGAGCGGGTCCGGTCGTTCCCCCGGTGGGCACCAATCCCATCATCCGATCCAGGTTGCCGTGAGCATCGACCCAGTCCGGTTCCCGTGCGTCGCCGTCGCCTTGTGCCAGGAAACTTGTGAGGGAAGGATTGCCTTCATCATCCGCGTCGAGACAGATGAGATGCCGTAACGAGCGAACCTGCGCCTTAATCTTGTGCGCCTCGTCACGAAATCGACTGTGGTAGAAGAGCCAGACCGCTTGGGAATAGTTCAAATACTCGACATTCGCGTCGGCGGCATTTCGAACGTTGATGGGAACCCACACTGCACCAGCCCGCAGAATGCCCAGCATGCAGAACAGCACGGCTGGGTGATTCTGCGAGTAGATGGCCGCGCGCTCTTCGCCTCGTAAGCCATTCGCCCACATCGCGCGCGCGATTCGCTCGCTGGAACAACGCGTCTCAGCATAAGAGTACCGGGTACCGCCGTCCACGATCGCAGGTCGGTCAGCATAAAGCTCGGCGCTCTTGTCGAAGTGTTCGATCGCTCGCATCACAACCCCCACGGTCGGCCACGAACCAAACACTGCCGCTCGGGGCCACAACTCAACACGACATTTTCAATTTCGAGAGACCGTGACTCTCGAGAACACGCAGAATCTCACGGGCGCCAAAAGCCTCCGCGGCCGACGCAAACCCTGTCTTTCGGGGAGCCACTCGGACCAATTGTTGCGCGGCAAATGCCTGAATCAGTCCAGTCTGGCGGTAGCAGCACGTTCCAAACACGACACACTGCACGTTGTCCGTGCTGCCCCGCCCGACTACAACATCAATGGTGCGGTGCTGACGCGGATTTTCGCGCGGTGGCGTGCCCCCCTGGACCGAGTTCGCCATCTCTGCCAGACGTTTTTCCTGTTCGGGGCGCGGCAATGGCCGAATCTGCTCCTCAAAGATTCTTTCCGTTGCCGCGATTCCTTCCATGATTTGACGGTCGAGCAACCCTCCATAGGACCGGACATTGGCCACCTGCGGGTGCTCCTTAAACCACACCGGATGGGGGAAGCCGCCCCACGCCAGGGCGAGCTGCGCCGGAATGGTGCCGGGGACAGAGACTTCGTAGCGCGCGGCACGTGGCCAAGGCCGGTACTGATTCTGCTCCAGGTAGTATGCCTCGGTCGGAATTACCGCGAAGATGGTTTGCGTCGAGCCAAACGTAGGATTGCCCTTGAACATCGTGAGGATCTCGAGCGTGTCAACGGCGTTGTTCTCCAGACAAAGGCGCGCCGCAGCGTCACTCACCGCCGACATGAATGCAGTTGCGGGCGCGGCCAGCAGTCCGCGTTTCGCAAAGCTCTCGCCCCAGTTTTCCGCCACTTGCCGCAGCCAGGCCTGCTCGCCGCCGATATCCAGGTAGTGGCATCCCGCGTCCAGCGCAGCTTGAATCACGCGCGGTCCGTTGTAAATAAATGGACCCACCGTGTTACAGACGACCTTGGCCCCAGCAAAGAGTTTGGCGAGCTCATCCTGCGACCCGGCGGTCTCGACGATCTCATAGTCGGCGGTTTCGATCCCGGGCACATGATTCATTACCTCTTCGAGACGGGCCCCACTGCGGCCCGCGGCGATGAAAGGAATGTTGTCCTCGCGCAAAAACTCCGCTACCAGCCGTCCAGAAAAACCATTCGCTCCATAGAGCACCACGGGTCGCTTAGTCATATTTCGCTGCTTGGTCCAAATGACGGAGGTGCGTCAGTTGGGAGAAAAACGGTGATTTCTCGAGACCTCCGCAAGATTGACTCGGTCGCAATCCCCGTCGCGCTCTGGCCCGGCCCGAAAACGCCCAGCCGACAGCTCTCCCGCCGATCGCCGACCGCTCCCGGATGGCCGGAAATTAGTTCGAATAATTTACCGGGCCCTATCTCGGGAGCCAATTTTAGGCTAAAGTTTCTTTATTGGTAGTAGGTACATTTTTGTAACTTGGTAGCTGCAGGGGAGGCTTGCCATGGAAGACTATTATTGCCCGGTGAAGCTGACGACAGACATCATCGGAGGTAAGTGGAAACCTTTGATTCTGTTCTTTTTGGAAGGCAACACGCGCCGGTTCAGCCAGTTGCAACGCCTGATTCCAGGAATGACAAAGAAGATGCTGACGCAGCATCTCAGAGAGCTGGAGAGGGACGAAATCATTCGCCGCAAAGTCTTTGCCGAAGTTCCTCCGCACGTCGAATATTCCCTCACCAAGCACGGGGAGAGTCTTAAGCCGATCCTGAAGCTGATGTCGGCGTGGGGCACTAAGCATCGTGCGCGCTACGGACTGCCCCACGGCGAGGCTCCGCATACCGCCCCCAAAACCGGGGTGGCGAATGAAATAACCCGCGTCGAGGTGTCGAGCGGAATGGCAAAAGCTGAAGCCCCAAAATCCAGGCCCGACCAGCCGGCTGTGTTCCGGCAAAATATCGCGGGCAGACTGGCATAACGCGGACAGCGACATTCGCGGCAACCTCTGCCGCCTCCAGCTCAGTCTGCCTACTTCTGATGCACCGGCGCCGCCGTTTCGTACGCCTTCCTGATCAGCTGGCCTTTCATTTCAAAGCGCGGCAGAGTACCGGCTGGAACCAGGGTTACTTCTGCCGCTACGCTCAGGGTCGCCTTGATCTTGCGCTCGATGTCATCTTTGAGTCTGATCGAGTCAGACGAGGCTCCGCTCTGTTCCGCCACGACTTTGAGAGGCGGCGGCACGGCCGGCCCCGGCTGGTTCAGCACGATCTGAATCTCCCCCGTGGTCGCAGGACTGAAACTGGAAACCACATCTTTGACAGCGGAGGGAAATACGTTCACCCCTAAGACGATTAACATGTCGTCGGTCCGGCCGACGCAACGCAGCTTGAGGCTGGTGCGACCACAAGCACAAGAGGTCCCGGTGATTTCGACGCGATCGCGAGTGCGAAAGCGCAGCAGGGGGACACACTCCCGTTCCAGGCTGGTGTACACCAACTCGCCCGTCACCCCTTGCTCCGCTGGCAAGACCTCGCTGCTTTCGGGATCGATGATCTCCACCGCGATGAATTCCTGGCCGTTGAAATGCATTCCACCTTGATTCGGACACTCGCTGAAAATGATCGGGGCCATGTCCGCATTGCCCAGACCTTCGGTGACGCGCGCACCCCAGGTTTCTTGCAGCATCGCGCGGATCGCCGGAATCCCCACCCCAGGCTCCGCACCGCAAAACAGCTTCCTGAGCCCGAGTTCCTTGGGGTCGAGTTTTGCCTCGCGGCGAACGAAATCGGCGAAGTACGTGGCATACGACGGAGTGCAATGCATCGCGTTCGCGCCCAGGAGTTGGGCAGCTAACACAGCCTTCTCGGAAGCACCGGTTCCGATCGGAATGAACACAGCTCCTAGGGATTCAATAGCGTCTTTCGATGACAGTCCGGCAACGAACATGGTAAGACCCGCTGCGTGGATGACAGCGTCGCTCTTGCGCAGACCTTGGGTGTAGAAGGAGCGAGCCGTGACCCTGGTCCAGATCTCGGAGTCACGCCGCGTAATGCCGACGAAGATGGGCTTGCCGGTGGTTCCCGTCGAACTGTGAACCCGTATGACGTCCACCCAATCGGCTGCCCTGTGGCGTCCCAGCGGAGAACAGGCCGCCTGACTCTCGCGAAGCTCCTCCTTCGTGGTAAAGGGGAAGCGGCCCAAGTCACGCAGGTTGCGGTAATGTTCACGCTTGATGCCCACACTTTGGAATTTGTCGCGATAGAAGTCAGATCGAGCGAACAAGTAGTCGAGCTGTTTCGCCAACTTGGTTTCTTGGAGTCGCTGGACTTCTGCGGCAGACGCAGTTTCTATTTGCGGATCGAGGAAATTAGCAGGGTCTGGATGGATCATTGCGGCAGGGCAATAGATTGATTTTAGCGAGCCTCCATTATAATTCTCGCGCTACAAAGGACGCGAATTTGCGGGCTGTTGTGCTCACGGTTGGTGGGGTGCTGTGAAGGCACGCTCGAAGGTTCCAACGGAAGGTCATGCCTGCGGTTTGACGAGGTCCTAATGCGGGGAACCATGATGGATTATCCGCTAACCCTCTTGCACATTCTCGAGCGGGCGGGAAAGGTGTTTCCGGAAGGTGAAGTCATTTCGCGGCTTCCCGATCGTTCGTTGCATCGCTGCACGTATAAGGATGTCTATCATCGCGCTCGCGCATTGGCCGCTGGCCTGCAAGAAGCTGGGCTCAAGCCTGGCGAACGCGTGGCCACCCTGATGTGGAATCACTACGCTCACTTGGAAGCGTATCTCGGCATTCCAGCCTCTGGTGGCGTAATGCACACGTTGAACCTTCGACTTGCCCCACGAGAGATCGCTTACATCGCGCTACATGGCGGCGCCCGCTTTCTGATCATCGATGACTCCCTTCTGCCGATTTACGAACAGATCAAGGCCTCGGTCGGGTTTGAGCGGGTTTTTGTTGTTTCTTTCGCCAAAGACTCGCTTCCCGCAGGAAGCGAAGACTATGAAGAGTTGGTCAGGCGTGGGGATGTCGATTTTCGTTATCCCAACCTGGAGGAGAACGATGCAGCGTCTTTATGCTACACCTCGGGAACAACCGGCCTGCCGAAGGGTGTTGCCTACACCCACCGATCGATGGTTCTGCACACCTTCCTTTTGACGACCGCGGACAACTTCGCCATTTGCCACTCCGATTCTCTCTTGCCCGTGGTCTCGATGTTCCATGTGAATGGCTGGGGGCTCCCTTATGCCGCGGCGATGGTCGGATGCAAGCTCGTTCTCCCCGGCCCGTATCTCGACGCCGAGAGCTTGCTCGAACTTTGCCAGAGGGAAAACATCACGGTCGCAGCTGGCGTGCCTACGATCTGGCTAAACGTTGTCGACTGCCTTGAGAAGAATGCCGGGCGTTGGAGGCTCCCCAAAATGCGTGTCCTGGTCGGGGGTGCGGCGCCGCCGTTAACGCTCATACAAAAGCTGGATGGGTATGGCGTGAAACTGCAGCAGGGCTGGGGACTGACAGAGAGCAGTCCGCAGGCCACCACCAATCAGATGAAAGCGCACATGCTGCATTGGGCAAAAGAGCGGCGTGACGCTATTCGCGCCAAGGCGGGCATCCCAGTCCCGCTGATCGACATGAGAGTCGTTAATCAGGCGGGCGAGGTCCCTCGCGACGACCAGACCCTCGGCGAGGTACAGCTTCGTGGACCCTGGGTAGCGTCCAGCTATTACAACCTGCCAGAAGAGACAAATAAGTGGACGGAGGATGGCTGGTTGCGTAGCGGAGATGTGGGCACGCTAGACGCGGAAGGCTATTTGAAAATTGCCGACCGCATGAAAGACTTGATCAAGTCCGGCGGCGAATGGATCAGCTCGGCCGACTTGGAGAATGCCCTGGTAGCCCATCCCGAGGTGCGGGAAGCGGCTGTAATCGCGGTACCGCATTCCAAATGGCAGGAGCGGCCGATTGCCATCGTTGTTCCGCGGGAAGGAGCGCAACTGGATCCGGCGGCGCTCCGTGAGTTCCTGAGCGGAAAATTCGCAAAGTGGCAATTGCCCGACGCGTTCGTCTTCGTCGACGAGCTTCCCCACACCTCGACGGGGAAGCTCCTTAAAACAGAGTTGCGCAAACGATATCAGGAGTGGAAATGGGAACAGTGAGCGCCGTTACCCGCTTACCACTTCCCTGTTGAGCCTTCGCAACTATCTGAATGTCGCGGCACCAACGCCCAACTCATTGGGCTTGCGCGATTCGACCTATTGGTTCAGGTGGGCGATGCGCCGCTGGACCTCAGCTTCATCTCCCTGGCTCAGGCGCCAGAATACTGGTCCCCAAACCGGCGTTCTGCGTCGAGCCGGCGCAGGGGGACTCGCTTGGCCAGCAGAATACTGGTCACCGAGCGTTCATGACCTCCTACCGTGCTCTGCCAAAATGGCTGTCTACGATTGCTAATGAGTCTGGCGGCTCGTCGACCCGGACGTTTCAAAGCCGCTGCTCAGAACGTAAGCTTCACGGCAAACTGTAGCTGCCGCGGATTCAACATAGTCCGCGGTGTTCCGAAAAGAGCATTCGCCGTGGGCGGAACACCAAACGTCGCCGGGGGAGTTACTCCGGGCGGCGGTGTAAAAACCGGGCACACGGCTTGTCCTCGCTGAGCCTGGAGTGAGGCCGCATCCCCGAATCGCTGCGCCACAGCGCCGCAGAAAATCGGGGAACCGTACACACTGAATACCTCGTCGATGTTCTGCCGGTTGAGGACGTTGAAGGCATCGAACATGAAGTTGAGCTTCGCGCGTTCGGTCAAGCGGAAAGCCCGGGAAATGCGCAGATCCCAGGAGCGCAAGGGCTGGCCGACATAAGAATTCCTACCTGAGAGACCCACACGATCCGTCACCGGGTTGGTGTCGCCGTTAGCATCTCCGCCAACGAACATGGTGAAGGGACGCCCGGATTGGATGGTGATGATACTGCTAAACCCCCAGTCCCGGGTGAGAGCCATTCCTGTGGATGGCGTGTTCGCGCTGAAATTGGCGACGAACCGGTGCCGCACATCCTGATTCGAATTGGCCCGCTCGGACTTGTTATCGAACTGGTTCTGGGGAAGATTGATAAATGTGGTGAAGTTCCCGTTGTCGATGATGTGCGAGAACGTGTAGTTTGCGTTGAGACTGAAATACTTTCCAACCCGTTCTATCGCTTGCAACGTGAACCCGTGGTAAATCGCATTCACGACGCTGTTGTTGTAGTCTAGGAAGCCTCCATTCGAGAATTCATTACCGCTAAAGTAGGGTTTGCCAGCCAGCAACTGTGGTGTTCCGGCGCAAGCGCTAATGGTGCCGTCGGGATTAAGCCAGCCTTGGGCTCCAATAGAAGAGTTGAAGGGTGGCCCCGGAGGACCTGCAGGCGGGGGAGGGGGTTGAGGGTTGCCCGGCTTGCTCGTGCCCACCGGACAAGAGGTATTCAAACCGTTTCCCAGTACCAGGCGGTGAGCTTGCACCATCAAATATCCGACATCGAAGGTGAAGTTGTTGCCAATCTGGCGATCAATTTCAAGGCTGGCCTGTTCCGCATAGGGAACCTTGCTGTGGTTGCGGTCCATGCCACCCCCGCCCACGGTGCAAGCGGGCGGGCAGTCGCCGACCAGATCTTCATTCGGGTAGGTTCCGGTGGTAATTATGCTTTTCGCCGCTTCAAACGGTGCATCCAGGCAAAGAGGCGGAGCCGGAGGAGGCCCCAGCACAGGAATTGAGAGCGGTCCTGGACAGGTCACACCTCCCGGCAAGAACGACGCCAGGTTCACCGCATTCAGTTGCCACCCGCCGGTCGCGGCGCCCTTGCGGACCATGGGAAGAGTGACCCCCGGCAGAAACCCGGGTACCGTTTTCTGATCGCCCGTTATGAAAAAGAAAGTCATATTGGTTCGATCATCGAACATGCCAACCCCGGCGCGTATGACGGTCTTGGAGTCAGGCGAGTAGGCCAGACCGACTCGGGGCTGGATTCCTCCATAGTAAGACTTGATCTGATCGCTCAGACCAGTCTCGAGGTCATACCGGAGGCCGTAGTTGAGAGTTAGCTTGGAGTTCACCTTCCACTGGTCCTGCGCAAAGAAGCCGTAGTATCCATGGTTGAGCTTGTACTGGTAACTGTTCCGCAGCCCCGGCGCAAATGCGTTCGCCCAGTTTGTTGTGTCCAGTGGACTGGTGTTGTTCAGGGGAGGACCGCTTGTAAAAGTCGGATCCCTCGAGAGTGCCACTCCATAAAATGTGACTGCCACTCCGCTCGCAAAAGGAGGAAGGGGGCAAGCTCCTTGACTCGTTATGGGAGCAATTGGCGCCCCACCCGGTTTATCAATGAAGTTGGCGAAATCCACGAGGCAATTGAGTCCCGGCAAGATGATTCGCGCAGGGGTGAATCCCGGATAGATTGTGGCGTCCCAGATGTAGTTCGAGTCAAAGCCGAACTGAGCATAATGCTTGCCCTTGACCCATCCCACAGAATCGGAGAACTGGAAGCGACTCTCGTATATGGAATCGAGGGTGCCAAAGTTATGCCCGAAAGAGAGGTCGTTAGGAATGTCGAGATCCGGCTGCCCAGTAACACCAGGGAAGTTGTAATGACGGCGTGAATATTGCAGCAGGGCAGTGTTCACGACTTGTGGCGTGAATAGAGTGTTGAGCGTGCCGACGAGCGCCTGGTCGCGAATGAAGAGATTCCGTCCGCCGCTGGGAGCACCAATGCCGCCACCATCTTCGGTGTTGCCAACCAGCTGGTTCAGATCGCGGGCATCTTCCACGTTATAACGGGCCGTGAGCCGATTGTTCTTGTTAATTTGATGGTCAAGTCGGGCAAACCCATAGTCGTTGTCCTTCGTCTTCAAAGGATTCGGGTCTTCTGAGGGAATTCCCAGGTAGGACTTGGACAAGTTGATGGTGGCGATATTGGCCCGAAAGTCGGGGGG
>Ga0137360_10001497_pt1 | contig 13737 bp, 10 predicted proteins | sample Mad1_60_16metaG_FD_104924 | JGI IMG/M metagenome (GOLD analysis project Ga0137360, IMG submission 104924) | Vadose zone soil microbial communities from Angelo Coast Range Reserve, California, USA - Mad1_60_16 metaG | ecosystem: Environmental > Terrestrial > Soil > Vadose zone | place: USA... | reverse complement strand
TGCGTCAGTAAGTTTGCTCAAGAGATCTTGAGCGCGAGGGCCTTGTATCGCTAGTTGCGTGTAGGCGTCGCTGAGGTCTTCGACCACGCAGTCGAAGCCCTTCGTGTTTTCGCGAACCCAGCTGACATCTTTCTCGCGCGTGCCGGCGTTGATCACCAACAAATAGTCGTCTTCACCGAGACGATGGACGATGACGTCGTCGACAAACGTGCCCGCAGGATAGAGCATCGCCGAATAATGCGCCTGGCCGATCGCCAGCTTTGAAGCGTCGTTCATGCTGAGGTGCTGAACTGCCGCGAGCGCGCCTCCCGGAGTGCTGCCCCTACGAATTCGGATGTCGCCCATGTGGCTGACGTCGAAAACACCGACACTTGACCGCACCCCTTTATGTTCCGCAACCAAGCCTGCGGTCGCAGGATACTCGACGGGCATGTCCCAGCCGCCGAAATTGACCATTTTCGCGCCCAAACGGCGGTGCACCGCGTTCAGCGGCGTCCTGCGAAGTTCGGTGACAAGAGGAGTCGTGACTGATTCCATTCCGCGAGCTCAGGAAGAAATTGATATTAACACGCGCCTCGAAACGCGTCAAAGAAGGGCACGGCAGTGGAATTGGAAGGGCACAGCAGACGGAAAAAAGTGGAGCGCGGCACTACGAATCGCGGAAGCTCAAAGCAACGACGCACAATACAATAGAAGAAACGCGGCATAGCCCGAATGTCCAGCTTGCTGGGTTCAGCCAACGTCAGGTACAGTTTTCTTGGAGGCTCCCATGCAGGGTCCAGTCGTTTGCGTTCAATGTGACAGGCCGGAAGGCCAGTGCAATTGCGAAAAGTATTGCACGATTTGCAAGGGGCAGGTAAACGTGAAGCTCTGCGCAGACGGCCTTTACTATTGCCCGGACTGCCGGGAAGCTTGCGATGTCTCCCTCGCGAGCAACCACAGTGAACGCTGAATCCAAGGGCATTGAGTTGCAGATTGACGCCGATGTGCGTCTGGCGGCAGCAGCCGGAGGCGCAGCGCGCTTTTTAGCGGAGGCTGCGGGACTCACGAGCAACGAAGTTGCCGACCTGCAAAAATCCATAGTTATTGCGTGCGAGGAAGCGTTTGAACACCTGGCCGGGGAGCACCCCCACCTGACAGTCACGTTTACGACTTATCGAGATCGCATCGAAGTCGCCATGGCTTATGTAGGCAGCGGTGAGCCAGCGGTGGGACTGGATCGCATTGCGGGGTTTGCGGGCCAGTTTGGAGGCTCGGGTGGGTTGGGCGGAGTCGACCGCGTACAGTTCGAAGCGCACGATGGGTTGGCCGTCACACGGTTTACCAAATACCTGGGTCACGCGCCGCACATCGCGTAGAACTTTCTTGCGAGGCAAGAACGCCGCAAATTTGGACTGTTACATTTTGAAAGAGAAAGTATTGTGCTTGATCAGCGAGCTCATCTGATCATCGCTGAGAGACATGTGCAAAGTCACGCGGTCGCCTCCTGGCGTGATGCGAACCTGATCGAGCAATGCTGCGAGATCCGGATTGTCCTTTTGCGCTTGATAACGCTTGTACAGGAAGCCTGCCTGAAGCAGTTGGCCCAGGGTGTTGGCATCCTCCGTAGAACCGCAGATCGCCTGGACTTTTGCGTTGAGGTCGCTGCCCGCTTCGACATTGATAATGGAGTTTTTCATCCGCATCACAAGCTTCGCAGCTTCGGGGAACTGCTCGATTTCCGGAGCGAGTTGCTGGATCGCCAGGCGAGTGTAAGCAGGATTGGTTACCAGCCACACGGAACTGCCCGTGTTGGCTTCGTTGATCAAGGAGAAGAACTTGTCGTTGCGCATCAGACCGTCCTCATCGCCGAAACGCACTCCAATCATTTTTTCCAGGATGCTCTTGTGCCCGTATGCGGCAGTGCTTGCGTCAATGAATACGAAGAAGAGATCGGTGGCGCCAGTTCCGGTGCCAAAGGCGTACAGAGTGTAGCCGTGGAAAGTTGACGTGGGCAGCTTTTGCTTCTTGAAATAAGCTGCGGTCGAGTCCTGGTTGAAGTTGCCGAGCGCGATGCCCACCATTTGTTCACCGGTGGGAACTGCATCCGAGCCGGCGCCCTCGGTCTTGGCGGTCATCCCCTCGGCAACGAGTGCCCAGGCGATTTCATCAACCTGGCTATTCGGATCATTGCCGGTAGAAGCGAGGAATTTTTCGAATTGGCGAAACCGCTCGGGAAGGACCTGCTCTTGCAATTGCGGAAACCATTTCAATGTGCGGGCTTTCTTCATGTCGGCATAACCAAATTCGCCGACGTCCTTCGGGAACATGCCAATGACGTCCGCGCCGAGGCGGCTGGCCTGCGCTGGATTCGGGAGCGTCAGCGCCGCTGCAAGCAGAAGGCCGATGATTGAGAGTCTGGAAATCGCCGACCCCATTGAGGTGACCCTTATATTCGTTGGCAGTTTCATAAAATGCTCCTTTCAAAAGCCGGCGGAAGATCTATTCTACGCGGTCGTCGTGCGCGGCGCATTCCCCAAACGATCACGGAGAGACATGATTTTTGCCCGCATCTGCGCCACGTAGGCAGTGTCGGTAATGTTATCGAGATTGATCTCGACGTCGGCCAAAGCTCCTCGCGCCCCCGCTGCGGCCATGTAGCGCGCGACTTCTAAGTCTGACCTCATGGATGCGGCGGCGATAGCTTCTAGTTGTCCCAAACGTTCGAAAAGGGCAACGGCACTCTCGGCCACTTGTAACGGGACGTCGGCTGCTACTTTAGTAGCAGCTTGAATAGACGCTTCCTGCTGCTGCGTTTCTTCGGCATTGCCTTGAGGCAGCTTGAACGCAGCCATTACTGCTTCGTAGGAAGCGGCGTCGCGATCGATGGCTTCCGTGAGTTCGTTCGCCGTGCGCCGCAAAGCGTCGAGCTCTGCCGAGAGTTTATCGACATACGCCGCCTGAGATTTCTTTTTGCGAGAAAGTCCGGCAACCATCTGACCGAGCGAAGCCGCCAATGCACCAGCGAGTGCGGAAACGCTGCCACCTCCTGGCGTCGCTGTCGGTGCCGCTACGGCTTCCAGGAACGGACGCGCCAAGTTGGCGAGTTTGCCGTCCTTGGCGGCTTCAAGCGGCGCTCCGCTGAGCGTAGCGGCCAGCTTGTTTTCAAACACCTGCGCGGGAGAGAAGTCTTCCAATTGCAAGAAAAAGTCGGCGGCCATTTCGATCGCTTTTTTGGGGATGAGACCGACGATTTCGCTACCTATGGGTGAGGCACCGTAGCGCTCCGCCTCGCGTTTGACCATTTCGTAGACGCGGTGCATCGGGGTTTGCTCGAAATCGGTGAGGTTGATAGACACTTGCGCGAGGTTGCGCGCCTTCAACTCCACTCCCATGGATTTTACGTAGCGGAGACCGCCAGACGAGAAACGGATGGCTTTGGCAATTTTGTTGGCGATCCCGACGTCTGAAGTATTCAGATTGACGTTGTAGGCGATCAGAAACTTGCGCGCGCCAACCACAGTCACACCCGCCGTGGGGTGCAGCTTCGGCTCGCCGACGTCCGGCTGGCGGTCGTGATTATGCTTCATCTCCTCGCGCAAGCCTTCAAACTGGCCGCGGCGTACGTTCTCGAGATTGACGCGGTTGGGCCGCAGCGCGGCCGCTTCATAAAAAAACACGGGAATTCTGTAGCGCGCCCAAATTTCACGGCCGGTGCGGTGTGCGAGAGCGACGCAATCTTCGATGGTAACTCCTTCGATGGGAATGAAAGGGACAACGTCCGTTGCACCCACGCGGGGGTGTGCGCCTGTGTGTTTCGTCAGATCAATCAACTCCATGGCCTTGCCAACGCCGCGCAGAGCTGCCTCCGCCACGGAGTCCGGCTCGCCCGCAAGAGTGATCACGCAGCGATTGTGATCAGCGTCCATTTCGCGGTCGAGGACATAAACGCCGGAGACGCTGCTCATCGCGGAGACGATGGCGTCGACCTTCGCGGGATCTCGTCCTTCGGAAAAATTCGGCACGCATTCAATAAGTCGTTTCATCGCAAACGTGTCCCTCGCGTCTCACTAGACCATCATAGGAGATTTTGTGCCTCCGGAGCCAATGGCGAGCTGCGAGAGGTACTCCTGGCTCTGCAGTAACAGTCCAAGGATTATTTCGGAGGCTTAATAAAAGGGCTCGGAGGAGGATATCTTTTGTCACCTTCTGGCGGCATCGGGCGGAAATCCTTGCTCACCCTGGGTAAAGCGGGCGGCGTGTACTTCTTTGACGGCATAGACGCTAGTGGTTCTCTCTCTTCCTTCTTGGGAGCCGGCGCGCCTTTCATGTATTGCACTGCCTGCTTGACAAAAAAAATGATTCCCACGATCCAGAGCCCCACGATCGCGGACTCGTAGAAGCGAAGACCAAATGCTGTAAGAAAAAACGTGGCGACCGCGAAGAGAATTCCCAAAAAGGGATAAAAGTGCTCGACAAGCAAAGACCTTTGATCTGTCCTCTTTACTTGCAGGATTCTAATCTTTTTAACTGGTTTCTTTTGCGGATCAGGTTTTGGTTTTGTTGGCGCCATGGACCACGACACCCCGCTTTAAGGTCATCCAGCAGGTGTTCATTCCAAAATAATAAGGAATTTCGCGGTAATCGGCCACCTCGAAGACGGCGAGGTCCGCCAATTTGCCAACCCCAAGAGAGCCGATGTGCTTTTCGCGCCGAAGGGCATAGGCCGCATTGATGGTTGCAGCGGTGATGGCTTCGGCTGGAGTCATCCGCAATTGTGAACAAGCTAGGGACAAGACCATTGGCATGCTCATCGTCGGGCTGGTCCCGGGATTGTAGTCCGTGGCCAGGGCAACCATAGCCCCCGCTTGGATTAGCTTGCGGGCGGGCGCGTATCGCGCGAGGCCAAGATGGAAATCGCAACCGGGAAGAAGCGTGGCAACAGTCTTGGATTTGGCCAGCGCCTCCATGTCTTTGGAATTGACTTTTTCGAGATGGTCGCAACTGGCTGCGCCAAGCTTCACCGCTAACTGTGCGGCTCCCGTGCGCGTAAGCTGCTCCGCGTGCAACTTGGGTGCCAGGCCGTGATTTTTGCCTACTTCGAGGATTTGCTTTGCCTGCTCCCGAGTGAACGCACCTCGATCGCAGAAGACGTCGCAGAACTCCGCGAGTTTTTCTTGCGCAACTTCGGGAATCAGCTTTTCGGTGAGTAGCGCGATATATCTATTCGCGCCTCCGGGCGTTCCGCGAAACTCCTCCGGGACGACGTGTGCGCCGAGGAATGTCGAAACGATGTCCAGAGGCTGCTCCGCGGCAAGTTCCTTGTGCAAGCGGAGAATTTTCAGCTCGCTCGCGACATCTAAACCATAGCCGCTTTTTGCCTCGATGGTCGTTGTGCCATAAGCGGCAAATTGTGCGAGAGCGCTGCGCGCCCGCTCTTTCAAAGCTAGTGATGTCGACGCGCGCAATTTTTTGACGGAGTTCAAGATCCCGCCGCCCTTGCGAGCAATTTCTTCGTAGCTTGCGCCAGCGATTTTCAGCTCATATTCCTCCGCGCGGCTGGCGGCGTGGATCAGATGGGTATGCGAGTCGACAAACCCCGGCAGCACGACGCAGCCGCCGAGATCAAGTTTCTCTGCGCTGGACGCTTCCGGAAGCGCCTCTATCTTTGCGCGCGTTCCTACCGCCGCGATCAGGCCATCATGAACCAGCAGCGCCCCATCTTCGATGATGCCGAGATTGGCAAGCGTGGAGCCGCGTCGAGGGCCGCTGCCGCGCAGAGTCAGCAGTTGCGATGCACCTGTGATGAGAAGGGAATTTGCCAAGGCCCGGGTATTATGCCGGATACAAGACGATAGTGCACAGGTGCAGTGGGACAGGCATTCCTGCCTGTCCCCGGCTTCTTTGCTGTCTATGTGAGGGAGAAAACTCGACAGACAAGAATGTCTGTCCTACGACTTCAGCCTCGTAGCCTGTCCTTTGTAGGCTGGAACAAACACCTTTTGCACAAACTCCTCGTACGAAGTGGGCGCCGTATTGGCTGCCGACCGAGGCTCGAGAGCGCGGATATACCCGTTATTGAAAGACTCCGCCATTTCGCAAATCAGAGTCGCCATATTTTTGGACATACCCATCTGGGTCATGGCTTGAATCACCTGCTCCAGCTAAGTTGCTCTTACTACGATGCGGGGGCGGTTTGACAAGATACTCGCTACGGCATGGGGATTTTGACGCCAGTCTTTTTTGCGAATTCAATTGCTTCGGGATATCCGGCATCTACATGGCGCGCGACACCCATGCCAGGATCATTGGTCAGCACGCGTTCGATGCGCGCGGCCATCTCTTTGGTGCCATCGGCAACCGTAACTTGCCCGGCGTGCTGCGAATAACCGATGCCCACGCCGCCGCCATTGTGAATCGAAACCCACGACGCTCCGCTGGCCGTATTCACGAGCGCATTGAGAAAGGGCCAATCGGCAACTGCGTCGGAACCGTCGAGCATGGATTCCGTTTCGCGATAGGGCGAGGAGACCGAGCCGCAATCGAGATGATCGCGCCCCATTACCACCGGCGCTTTCACTTCGCTGCGCGCGACCAGTTCATTCAGCGCCAGGCCGAATTTGTCGCGCTCGCCGAAACCCAGCCAGCAGATTCGCGACGGCAGCCCCTGAAACTTCACGCGCTTCTGTGCCAGCTTGATCCACCGCGTCAGATGTTCGTCGTGCGGAAACATCTCGAGGACGAGTTGGTCTGTCCGCGCGATGTCGGAAGCTTCCCCCGAAAGCGCCGCCCAGCGGAACGGCCCTTTACCTTCGCAAAAAAGCGGCCGGATATATGCCGGAACAAATCCTGGAAAGTCGTAGGCGTTTTTCACGCCCTGTTCGAACGCGAACGTCCGAATATTGTTGCCGTAATCAAATGTGACCGCGCCAAGCTTCTGCAAATCGAGCATGCCCTGGACGTGCTTCGCAATTGCCGCAAGCGCGCGCTTGCGGTACTCCTGTGGATCTCTTTTTCGCAGCTCCAGCGCTACTTCTAGCGACATGCTATTCGGCACATAGCCGCCGATGGGATCGTGCGCGCTGGTCTGGTCGGTCAAAAGGTCGGGCACAACGCCGCGCTTGGCGAGTTCCGGAATCAAGTCGGCGCAGTTGCCTACCAGCCCGACGGAAGTAGCTTCGCCCTTGCGGACGGCATTCTTCAGGATGCGCAGCGCCTCGTCGAGGCTGGTCACCATGACGTCGCAGTAGCCGCCCTTTACGCGCCGCTTGATCCGCTCCGGGTCGACATCAATCCCGAGAAAGGCCGCGCCATTCATAGTCGCGGCCAGGGGTTGCGCGCCGCCCATACCACCCATGCCGCCGGTCACAACAAGCTTGCCTGCCAGGTCGCCGCCAAAATGTTTTCGCGCCGCCGCCGCAAATGTTTCGTAGGTACCCTGCAAAATTCCTTGCGTTCCGATGTAAATCCAACTTCCTGCGGTCATCTGCCCGTACATCATCAGCCCGGCGCGGTCGAGTTCGTGAAACCTTTCCCAGTTATTCCAGTGGCCGGTCAAATTGGAATTGCAGAGAAGGACTCGCGGCGCATAGTCATGTGTGCGGAAAACGGCGACTGGCTTGCCTGATTGCACCAAAAGCGTCTCATCGGATTCCAGCGCTTTCAGCGACCGCACGATGGCGTGAAAGCATTCCCAGTTGCGCGCCGCCTTGCCGGTGCCGCCATACACCACCAAATCTTCCGGCTTCTCGGCAACCTCCGGGTCGAGATTGTTCATCAACATGCGCAGGGCCGCTTCTTGTTGCCACCCTTTGCAGGAAAGTGTCGTACCTCGCGCAGCGCGAAAGGGGCCTTTGGACATCGAACTGTCGGCTACCGTTCCGGAAATCGTCGCGCTCATGAAGGACTCCGCGTTTCATCTTAACGCAAGGCCTCTTTCCGCACCACATCGGCCGGACGCACTTGCGAGTTACAGTACTGGAGTTTGATTGCGCAACGAAATAGCCTAGGGTAGAGTCAGGAATCCGATGAACTACGGCACGCTTCCCGCAAGATTGCTCAACGCCATCGACTCTCTACCGAACGCTCGGGCGCAAATGTTCCGCGCTGCCGATGGATGGAAGCCCATCTCCTCCGAAGAATTCTTGCGCCGCGTCGCGGGGCTCTCGGCGGCGTTTGTCGCGCTTGGGGTGAAACCGGGTGACCGAGTCGGACTTTTCGCGCCCAATCGCCCGGAGTGGCACACCGCCGACTTTGCGATTACGGGCGCGGGCGGCGTCACCGTTCCCATCTATTTCAACGAATCACTGGAGCGCATTGTCTACATCCTCAAGCATTGCGGCGCAAAATTTGTCTTCGCCGCGGGCGCCGCCCAAATGCACAAGCTGCAAGCTACTCGCGCGCAGCTTCCCGAATTGGAGCAAGTTGTCCTCGCCGATTGCGGCTCTGATCTGCCCTCAGACAGTCTCCGTTATGAAACACTGATTGCAGCCGTTGGCGGCGCCGATGTCGCGTCCTACCGAATGCGCGCTTCGCAGGTCCTGCCGGGCCAACTGGCCTCGATCATTTACACCTCCGGTACGACGGGCGAACCCAAGGGCGTCATGCTCACGCACACGAACTTCTGTTCAAACGTCACCGATTCCTGCGCCAACGTCAAATTCGAATCGAAGGATGACGTTGCCATTTCCTTCTTGCCGCTCGCACACGTTTACGGCCGGATGCTGGACTACACGTATCTCTTCCACGGCGTAACCATTGCTTACGTCGAGGCGGTCGAGCATGTCGCTCAGGCGCTCTTGGAAATCCACCCCACGCTGCTCGCAGCCGTGCCGCGCGTCTTCGAAAAAATGTACACGCGCGTGGTGGAGCAGGGAAGCAAACAGACTGGCTACAAGCGAAAGATTTTTGACTGGGCGATGGAAGTCGCAAGCCGGTCGGCGTTGTGGCGTTCCGGGGAACAGGGCACCAGCTCGCAAGTAAAACTTGCTTGGGGACTGGCCGATAAGCTGGTCTTCTCGAAGATTCGCGAGGGAACTGGCGGAAAGTTGCGCCTCGTTTTTTCCGGCGGCGCGCCGCTTGCGAGAGAGCTCGCGGAGTTTTTTTGGGCCGTGGGCGTTCCTATTTACCAGGGTTACGGCCTGACGGAAACCGCACCGGTTCTGACTTCCAACTATCCGGATAACAGAATGGGCAGCTCAGGTAAGCCGATTCCCAACGTTGAGCTTCGCATTGCGGAAGACGGCGAAATCCTCGCCAAGGGCCCTTGCGTAATGCAGGGTTATTACAAAAGCTCGGAGGCGACCCGAGAAGTACTGAGCGCGGACGGCTGGTTCAGCACCGGCGACATCGGCTACCTCGACAAAGACAACTATCTATTTATCACCGACCGAAAGAAAGATCTCATAAAAACCGCGGCGGGAAAATTCGTTGCGCCTCAGCCGATCGAAAACGTCTTAAAGACCAGCCCATTCATCCTGAATGCCATGGTCGTAGGCGACAAACGCAAATTTGTTTCCGCGCTGATCGTTCCAAACCCCGTAACCCTTGCTGCGAAGGCGGCGGAGCAGGGTATCAAGTTTTCTTCGCACGAGGAAATGGTTGCGCATCCTTGGGTGCGCTCGCTCATCGAAGGCGAAGCGAAGCGCCTGACCTCCAACCTCGCTCAGTACGAAACCGTTAAGCGATTCGCGCTCCTGCCCGAGGACTTCACGTTTGACAATGGCAGCCTCACGTTTACTCTCAAGCTTCGCCGGCGCGTCGTGGAACAGCAGTTTCAAGACGTCATCGAGCGGCTCTATGCAGACGTCTCCGAGCCCCGTCCCATTTTGCAGGATTGATCCACGCTATTAAGGATTACTTTCGTCTCGCTGAGAATTCATAGGCCGCTTTGGCGGCCGCCGGAGTGAAGTGAGCTTCTAAATCGGCTTCCCGTCGGCGTCGAGGAGCCGGATCTCTCCGAGCCCCAACTCTTTAATTCCTGCTTCGATTTTCGCGCGATCGCCCACGACCACCCAGATCAGATTATCAGGATGCACGATGGCCTTTGCACCCTCTTCGACGTCACTGGTCTTGAGCGCTCTCACCTTGCCTGCGTACGTTTCGTAATAATCCTCGGGCAAGCCGAACTGCACCATGTCGTTGATGGATTGTCCGACGGCGTCCATCGTTTCCCTCGAGCCCGGGAGGCTAAGCGTTTCGTTGGCCTGAATTATAGCAAGCTCGGCAGCCGTGACTGGGTGGTCCGCCAAAATTCCGTGGAATTCCTTGTTTATTTCCGCCAGGGACTCTTTCGTCTTGTCGGTCTGCACCGGCGCCAAGGCAAGGAAAGGACGCTGTGCGCGCGCACCCCAAAGCAGGCTCGTCGCGCCGTAGGACCAGTGCTTGTCCTCGCGCAAGTTCATGTTCAGCCGCGAACCAAACATGCCGCCCAATCCCTCGTTTGCGGCCTCGATGGCAATTTCCTTCGGATTGGCCTGCGGCGGAGCAACGTCACCCGCGATGATGATCGACTGCTGAGCGCCCGGTTTATCGATGAGGTACACAACAGATTTCTCCGGAAGCTGCACGCTCTTGATGTTTTTCTCCGGAACTTGCCCCGGCTTCCAGACGGCGAATAATTTCTCGAGTTTGGGCGTGACTTCAGCAAGAGTCGTGTCGCCCGCAATCACCAGCGTCGCGTGGTTTGGCTTGAACCACTGCTCGTGAAATTTGACGAGATCCTCCCGTGTCAATTTCTCGACGCTCGCGGTCGTTCCCGAACCGGTCAGTGGGTTGCCATAAGCATGCCCAGCGCCATACATCAGGCCTGGCAAAACACGCAGCGCCATTTGCACCGGCGTATTCTTCTCACGCTGAATTCCGGCAAGCGTCTGCTGCTGTTGCCGTTTGAAATCCGCCGCGGGGAAAACGGGGTTCAGCACCACATCGGCGAATAGATCCAGCGAAGGATCGAGTTTCGATTTGAGAGCGGAAAGCTGGACAACGGAGAGGTCAAGATTTGAACCGGCGCCCAGTTGCGCTCCTAGCAGTGCCTGTTCATCGCTGATTTGCAGCGCCGTGCGGATTTTCGTGCCGCCAGTGAGTAGTGCCATCGTCATGCTAGCCGTTCCAGGGGAAGCCAACTGATCCGCAGCATAACCCGCATCCACATTCAGCCAGAAATCCACCAGAGGAACCTCGTGGCGCTCGGCGAGAATTACTTTCAGCCCATTCGAAAGCGTTGCATGTTGCAGCTTGGGAAGTTTCAATTCGGGCGGCGTGCCAATTTCCGGCGCCTTCGAACGGTCCGCCCCCGCCGATGCCGCTTTGTAAGGGGGGAACGGCAGCACTCCGAGGATGTACACGCCATCAGAGAGCCAGCGATTCGCCGCCGCCTTCAAGTCCTCCGCCGTCGCAGTTTGCACTCTTTTGAGAGAAATCTTGTACGCGTCTGGACTTCCCCGGAACACTTGGCTCTGCGCCAAGCGGTCTGATTTTCCGCCGAACCCTCCGATGCGCTCAATTCCTCGAACAAAGCTCGCTTCGTGCTGCGCTCGTACGCGCGCCAGTTCCTCCGCCGTCGGTCCATCTTTCAGGAACCGGGCGAGTTCTTCGTCCAATTCCTTCTCGACTTGAGCAAGTTCCTGGCCCGGCCGCGCCGTAGCCTGCACGCGGAATTGCCCGCCGATTTCGTTCAAGTCCACAAGTGCGCGCGCGTCCGTCGCGATTTGATCGTCGTACACCAATCGCTTATAGAAGCGCGAAGTCTTTCCAACGGTCAAAACGTCGCTCACCATATCGAGATAATCGGCGTCCGCGCTTCCGTATTGCGGAATGTTCCAAACCTTGTAGATACGCGCTTGCGGCACCCGGTCTTGCACGATTTGCCGGTGTGTACCGCTCATTTTGGCGACCCACACTTCTTGATGTGCAACCGGCGGACCCGGCGCAATGCTCCCGAAATATTTCTCGACTTTCTCTTTCGCAGTTTTTGCGTCAATGTCGCCAGCCACTACAATCGTGACGTTTGACGGTCCGTAATATGTCCGGAACCACTCCTTCACGTCATCCATCGAGGCGGCGTTGAGATCGGCCATGTCTCCGATCACGGTCCACGAATAGGGATGCCCCGCTGGATAGGTGTTTTGCGTAATCAATTGCCGTGAGACGGCGTAGGGCTGGTTCTCGCCTTGCCGCTTTTCGTTCTGCACCACACCGCGCTGCAAGTCCAGCGTCTTCTGGTCTAGCGAGCCGAGCAGGAATCCCATGCGGTCGGACTCCATCCACAGTGTGTAATCCACCGCCGACGTGGGAACATTCTCGAAGTAATTCGTGCGGTCGTTGTTCGTGGTGCCGTTCAAATCCGTCGCGCCGATTTTTTCCATCGCGTCGATGTAGCGCGTCGGCGAGTGTTCGCTGCCGCCGAACATCAAGTGTTCGAACAAGTGCGCGAACCCCGTCTTGCCTAGCTTCTCGTTCTTCGAGCCAACGTGGTACCAGGTATTGATCGCGACGATCGGGGCTTTGTGATCTTCGTGCACAATGACCGTCAACCCGTTGTCCAGCACGAATTTTTGAAACGGAATATCGATGTCATTGCTTTGCGCGCGTGTCCCCGCCGCGAAGAGCACCGCAAGCAAAATCACAACTGTCGTTCTGATTGGCATTTTTCCCCCAGGAATTTTCCGCCCGTCCCAATTTGATATTCCTGACCTCTGAACACACGACCCCGGCAACCTTGGACGCAGTGAATGGAGAACCGCTACCGGAAGGAAGCCACCCCTGGCCACCTTGCTGCGTTCTCAGTATCGAAAATTTCTGGCCAAAAGTCCATTATGCTGCCGGCGCACTCTATCTGGCGGTTGTCTAGCACGTGTTGCCGCGTCATTGTCCTGGGGATTCTCTCGCGCCCGCGTGGAGTCATCTTCCGATTTGTAGCCAGGCCTGTGCAGGTCTAAAATCTAGGCGGTGACTCCAATGTCCGATGACCTGATCATAGCCGGCCGCGCCTTCAAATCCCGCCTGATTGTGGGGACAGGCAAGTATCGCAGCTTCCCGGAAATGGCGCGTGCCCATGCAGCGTCGGGCGCGGACATGGTCACGGTCGCCGTCCGCCGCGTGAATCTCACCGACCGTTCCAAAGAATCTCTTCTCGACTCTATCGACCGCGAAAAAATCTTTATCTTGCCCAACACCGCCGCTTGTTACACCGCCGATGAAGCCATTCGCACCGCCCGGCTAGCCCGCGAAGTCGGCCTCTCCAATTGGGTCAAGCTGGAAGTCATCGGCGACCAGCAAACCCTTTTCCCGGATACTGAACAGCTCATCGAAGCCACACGTGTCCTCGTAAAAGAAGGCTTCGTCGTCCTGCCCTACACCAATGACGATCTTATCGCCGCTCGCAAACTTATCGATGCCGGCGCCGCTGCGGTAATGCCGTTGGCCGCTCCCATTGGCTCGGGCCTCGGCATTCAGAATCCCGCCAACCTTCGCATTCTTCGCGAACGCATCACCGAAGTCCCCATGATTGTCGATGCGGGCGTCGGCACCGCCTCCGATGCCGTCGTGGCCATGGAATTGGGCGCCGATGGCGTCCTCATGAACACCGCCATCGCCGAGGCCGCCGACGCTGTCCTAATGGCAGAAGCGATGCGCGAAGCCGTTTCCGCCGGCCGCAAGGCCTGGCTCGCAGGCCGCATGCCCAAGCGCCTCTACGCTTCCGCTTCGAGTCCACTCAGCGGCGTGGTCCGCTAAACTAGTTTTTTGAGGCGGGGGGGT
>Ga0137360_10001495_pt1 | contig 13750 bp, 9 predicted proteins | sample Mad1_60_16metaG_FD_104924 | JGI IMG/M metagenome (GOLD analysis project Ga0137360, IMG submission 104924) | Vadose zone soil microbial communities from Angelo Coast Range Reserve, California, USA - Mad1_60_16 metaG | ecosystem: Environmental > Terrestrial > Soil > Vadose zone | place: USA... | reverse complement strand
GCGTCGGTAGCGCGCGTATCGGTGCACCCAGATGGAGAAGTTACCGGCGCCGTTGCAGATCACCGCATCGGGGGGAAGCTTTTCACGCAGGCCGACAATGATCTCGCCGAGGTTGACAGGTCCCGGGACCACGGTGGGCTTGTCAGTCCAGGCGAGGAAGTCGGCATGGGCGATCGGGGTCTCTTTGCGCCACTTGAGCTCGGTTGGCGGCTCGAGGCCCTCCAACGCCGCGGCAAACGCGGTCGGCGTCGCGTTTATCGCCAGGTGTGGCCGGTACACCCGCCCCAGCTCTTCGATGCCGGGATACACGTGCACGAGCGTTTGGCGTGGCGCCGGAATCTCGAGAAGTCTGTAACTCTGTGAAGGCATTTCGCCCAGCCGGCCGCCAACAAGCAGGATGAGATCGGCACCCTTTACACGTGCGAGAAGCTTGGGATTTGGTCCGATGCCGAGGTCGCCCGCATAACAGGGATGCGCGGGGTCGATGAGGTGGGCACGACGGAACGTGGTTGCGACCGGCAGCGCGAAACGATCGGCGAAGCGGGCGACCACGGCGCAGGCTGAGAGGGACCAACGGCTGCCGCCCAGCAGCATGATCGGTCGCTCGGCCGCCGCAAGAAGCTTCTGCAGGCGGATCATGTCACTCGCGCCGGGCCAGATCTCGACTGGCTCGAAGCTGGGCGCGTCGGGCACGGCGAGGGCCTCGACCAGCATGTCCTCCGGCAGCGCGATCACGACCGGCCCCGGACGCCCGCCGGCGGCGACGTAGAAAGCGCGCGAAATAAGCTCGGGGATGCGGGAGGCATCGTCGATCTCGGTCGCCCACTTGGCGATCGATCCGAACACCGCGCGGTAATCGAGTTCCTGGAAGGCCTCGCGCTCGCGCATCTCGCGTCCGATCTGCCCGACGAACAAAATGAGCGGAGTCGAATCCTGTCGCGCGATGTGCAACCCCGCCGCCGCATTGGTAGCGCCGGGACCGCGCGTGACGAAGCAGATGCCCGGCCGCCCGGTTGCCTTACCGCAGGCCTCCGCCATGATCGCAGCACCACTCTCATGCCGACAAACCGTGACGGCGACGTCGCGGTCGTAAAACGCATCGAGCGCCGCGATATAGCTCTCGCCGGGTACGCAGAATACGTGCTTCGCGCCGTGAATGACGAGCTGATCGACCAGAATTTGGGCCGCCGTCCTCGTACCTTCATTGGCGCGCATCACGCGTCTCCCATGATTCTGCCGCCCGTTCCAGAAGCATCCAGCAAACGAGCAAGGCCGGCAAATTGCGGTGTCGATCCGAACCCGACAGGCAATCGCCCCAAAGCGGCGAATTGAGTCGGATGCGCTTGAGCACGTGCGGCAATTGCGTCATGACGATCGCGGCCGGACGCAGGGCCGGTCGGACACAAGATAGCATGCTGAGCGGCTCGACGGACGGTGATATCGCAGGGACAAGACGGTGGCACGGCGGCGCCGATGTTGGCGGCGCAGGGGTGCCGGACATGAGCGAGGGCGAATGCCAGGAGGGGGTGTTTGCGTTCCTCGCCGACCCGGCAACGCAGAAAGCCGGTGCGGTCAAGCGCATCGACACACACGCAGCCTCGGTGTTTCTCGCCGGGGAGCGCGCCCTAAAAGTCAAACGCGCGGTACGCTTCCCGTTCCTGGACTATTCGACCCTCGCCAAGCGCAAGGCCGCCTGCGAGGCAGAGCTTGCAATCAATCGCTCGTTCGCGCCCGACGTCTACCTCCGCGTGGTGGCGATCACGCGGGAGAGCGACGGCCGGCTCAAGCTCGACGGCGGCACCGGCACGCCGGTCGAATGGGCGCTCGAAATGCGCCGCTTCGACGAGAACGCGACCTTCGACTGCTTGGCGCAGGCGGGAAAGATCGATGCGACACTCGCCGATGCCCTCGGTCGCGCGGTGGCGGCACTTCACGCCCGCGCCGGTGCGGTCGAGGCCGAGCCATGGATCGCGGCGCTTGCCGAATACATCGAGCAAAATGACGCCGCATTCCGCGAGCGCCCCGATCTTTTTCCTGCAGCCGAGGCCGAAACGCTGACAAAGCGGAGCCGCGCTGCCCATGACCGCATTCAACTTCTCCTTCTCGCGCGTGGAGAACGAAGGTTGGTTCGGCGCCTTCACGGCGATCTGCATCTCGGCAATATCGTCTTGATGGGCGGGCGGCCGGTTCCGTTCGATGCGATCGAGTTCAGCCCACTGATCGCGTCGGGGGACGTACTCTACGACCTGGCTTTCCTGCTGATGGATTTGGTCGAGCGCGGGTTAAAGCCTGCGGCAAACATCGTTTTCAACCGGTACCTCGTCGAAACCGACCGCATCGAGGACCTCGATGGACTCGCAAGCCTTCCACTGTTCCTGTCGATCCGGGCTGCGATTCGCGCGAAGGTGACGGCGGCACGGCTTGAGCATGCCACATCCGATGAGAGGGCCGCGATCGCGCACAGCGCCCGGACCTATTTCGATTTTGCAGGACGAGTCCTTGAACCGGGCCGCGCTCGCCTTGTTGCGGTCGGAGGACTCTCCGGCACAGGCAAGTCAGCTCTCGCCTACGCGCTGGCGCCGGAGCTGGTGCCGGTGCCGGGCGCGGTGGTGCTGCGCTCCGATGTCGAGCGCAAGACCCTCTTCGGCAGGGACGAGCACGAAAAGCTGCCGCAGGATGCCTATTCGCCGCGTATGACCGCAAGGGTCTATGCCGCCATGATCGACAAGGCGCGCCGCGCGGTCGCAGCCGGCCACTCGGCGATCGTGGATGCGGTCTTCGCGCGAGCGCAGGAACGCGCCGCGGCGGCAGCATCCGCCCAAACCCTCGGTGCGCCGTTCGACGGGCTTTTTCTCGAGGCCGCTGTCGACGAGCGAATTGTTCGCCTCGCGAGGCGCAGCCGTGATGCTTCCGACGCGGATGCCGCCGTCGCCCGACGCCAGGAGGATTACGATCTTGGTGCGCTGAACTGGACGCGGATCGATGCGTCCGGCACGCCGGAGGAGACCCTTGCTCGAGTGCGGAGGGCGATACCTCAATGACAAGGGGGAGTTATGGATCGCGAAGATCGGACCATCTCTGCGCAGATGTGACGACCGGCGACGCGGAAGAGATGCGCTAGCAATAATGACGGTCGACTCCCGCAACATCGCCGTACCCGTCGCCGGCTTCTGTACCTTCCTCAACCTCTACTCGCCGCAGGCGCTGTTGCCGACGCTGTCCCGCGAGTTCGGCGTCGGCGCCGCCGAGATCAGCACCATCATGACCGCGAGCACGCTCGCCATCGCCTTGACCGCGCCCTTCACCGGCGCGGTTGCCGACGTGCTAGGGAGAAAGCGCGTCATCACCGCGGCCATGCTGGCGGTGGTCGTGCCCATGGTCGGCGCCGCGTTCGCGCCGGACGTGCAGGCGCTCATCGTATGGCGCTTCATTCAGGGGCTGCTGCTGCCGCCGATCTTCGCGGTCACCGTCGCCTATATCGGCGACGAGTGGCCGCCAGCGCAGGTGGCAGGAATCGCCGGCATCTACATCGCGGGATCGAGCCTCGGCGGATTCTCCGGCCGCTTCCTTCCCGGCGTGCTCGGCGATCTGTTCGGCTGGCGCGCCGCTTTCTTGGCACTCGCGGGGCTGTCGTTGGTGAGCGCGATCGTGGTCGCACTGCTGTTGCCCCGGGAAAAAGGGTTCGTTCGCTCGCACGGCCTCTCTGCGTCTGCTCGGCAGATTCTGCGGCATCTCAAGGATCCGCAGCTCGTCGCCACTTACGGCATCGGCTTCGGCGTGCTCTTCAATTTCATGGCGGTGTTCACCTATGTGAGCTTCCATCTCGCCGCGCCGCCCTATCATTTTTCCTCGACGCTGCTCGGTTTGATTTTCGTGACCTATCTCGCCGGCACCATGATCGCGCCGATGACCGGCTGGGTGATGGCACGCCTCGGGCGCCGCCGCTTCGTCCTTGCGGTCATTGCCGCGTGGGCCGGCGGCGCGCTGCTCATGCTGCTCGCGCCAATTTCCGCGATCATGGCGGGCCTCACGTTTTGCGCCGGGTGCGGGATGCTGTGCCAGACGATCTCGACCGGCTACGTGACCGAGATCGCCAAAGAAGGACGCTCCTCGGCCGTCGGCCTTTACGTGACCTCGTTTTATGCGGGCGGCAGCATGGGCGCGTTTCTGCCGGGGCTCGCGTGGGACTGGGGCGGATGGGCGGCAGCGATCGCCATGGTACTGGCCATGCTGGCGGCCATGGCGTTGATTGCAACGCTCGCGTATCGAGGCGCGACGCCTTAGGGTTTAGCTTTCATCAGCTCCAGGGGAAAGCGAATGACTGTACCGACCCGAAGCCATCTCGATTTCCTGCAATCGATCGATACTCCCACGGTATGCAACCTGATCGAGATCGTTGCGCCGGAGCGCCGCGGTTTCGGCTACACCATCAAGCACCTACATTGCCCGTTTCCCGAGCTCCCGCCCATTGTCGGCTTCGCCAAAACAGTGACGTTCAAGGCGAAGGACGCGGTCCCGCTCGGACAGGGCAGCTATATGCAGAAGCGGCTCGATTACCTCGATTATGTTGCAAGTCCGCCGCAGCCCGGCATCATGGTGATGGAGGACCTCGATGGCGAGTACGTCGGCTATGGAGCATTCTGGGGCGAGGTGCAGTCGAACGTGCACAAGGCGCTCGGTTGTCTCGGCGTGGTCACTAACGGATCGGTGCGCGACATTCCGATGATCGCGCCGGGCTTCCAGATGCTGGCCGGCTCGATTGTTCCCTCCCACGCCTATGTCCATGTCGTCGACTTCGGAGTGGACGTGACCGTGCACGGGATGGCGGTCAAGAGCGGTGATCTCATCCATGCGGACCGCCATGGCGCGGTGGTCGTCCCAACCCACAAGATCGAGTCCATGCAGGCGGCGCTCGAGGGAGTTGCCGGGCGCGAAGCAAAGATCATTGCAGCGGCGAAGGCGGGAGGCGACGTGGCGGCGATCAAGGCGGCGATGAAGAGCTAAGCTGGCGAGGACAGTCAGCCCAATCGGCGCGGCGCGACAGGAGGTGCAATATGGACACGCGCGACGAGCTCAGTGTTTGGCACGCTCTATATCACCTTGAGGCCCGGTATTGGCACGAGGTCGATTGCAATGGTGGGCGGCGCGCGCACGAATTTTATGCGCCGGACGGCGTAATGTCGGTCGGCCACAACCGCTTCGAAGGCCGTGATAAAATCCGAGAATTTTATGCTTGGCGCGAACGCCAGGCCCTTACCGCTATCAGCAGCGTAAAAACCACGCGACATCTCATCAATAATCTGTTCGTCGAGTCGAGCGATGGAACGCGCGCGAAGGCATTTGGCATCGTCAGTTTCTACGGCGCTGCCGTGCGCCCGCCGGCGCCGCAAACCAAGCCGCCGATGCTGATCGCGGACTTGATCAGCGAATGCGCGCTGGACGCAGACAGCGGCTGGCAATTCAAATCACACATGCTGCAGCCGGTGTTCATGAGTCACGAGGCGCCGCCCTCGATTGCGGTCGACACGCGCCGGTAGGCGTTCTTGATCGCCCCGCCGATGAATCAAAACGGCTTACGCGGAGTGCCGTGAAAGGCCCTCAAGCCTGCGGCTGCGGCTCAAGTCCCCCAGTCTCGGGGCGCGGCCGCGGCTTACCGGCGGGGGGCACGGCCGAACCACGTGGGGTCGCGGGCTCAATCACGGATTCGCGCGACGGCCGCTTGCCGGCGAGCAGGTCCTTGATCTCGTCGCCGGTCAGCGTCTCGAACTCGAGCAGCGCCTTGGCCAGCGTTTCGAGATCGCCCCGCTTCTCCTCGAGAATGTGCTGCGCCTCGGCGTAGCCCGCCTCGACCAGGCGCTTGATCTCGGCGTCGATCTTGCGGCTCGTGTCCTCCGACACGTTCTGCTGGCGCGCCACCTGGTACCCCAGAAACACCTCGTCTTGATTCTCGCCATAGGCAACCGCGCCGAGCGCCTCCGATAGACCCCAGCGCGTCACCATCATGCGCGCAAGCTTGGTCGCCTGCTCGATGTCGGAGGCGGCACCCGAGGTGACCTTCTGCCTCCCGAACACCAGCTCCTCGGCCACGCGTCCGCCCATCATTATCGCCAGCCGCGAGGTCATCTGCTCGAGGCTCATGGAGAGCTTGTCCCGCTCAGGCAGCTGCATGACCATACCCAGCGCGCGGCCGCGCGGAATGATCGTCGCCTTGTGCACCGGATCGGTCGCCTGCACGTTGAGCGCAACGATGGCGTGGCCGCCCTCGTGATAGGCGGTCAGCAGCTTCTCCTCCTCGGTCATCACCAGCGATTTGCGCTCCGCCCCCATCATGACTTTGTCTTTGGCGTCCTCGAACTCGACCTGCGTGACCATGCGCTTGTTGCGCCGCGCCGCCATCAAGGCCGCCTCGTTGACCAGATTCATCAGATCGGCACCGGAAAAACCCGGGGTGCCGCGTGCCGTGGTCTTCAGGTTGACATCCGGCGCCAGCGGAACCTTGCGCACGTGCACTTTGAGAATCTGCTCGCGGCCGACCACGTCCGGATTGGGCACGATGACTTGGCGGTCGAAGCGGCCAGGGCGCAGCAGCGCCGGGTCGAGCACATCGGGACGGTTCGTCGCGGCGATGAGGATGATGCCCTCGTTCGCCTCGAACCCGTCCATCTCGACGAGAAGTTGATTGAGGGTCTGCTCGCGCTCGTCATTGCCGCCGCCGAGTCCGGCACCGCGGTGGCGGCCGACGGCGTCGATTTCATCGATGAAGATGATGCAGGGAGCGTTCTTCTTTGCTTGCTCGAACATGTCGCGCACGCGCGAGGCGCCCACGCCGACGAACATCTCGACGAAGTCCGAGCCGGATATGGTGAAGAACGGCACGTTGGCCTCTCCGGCGATCGCGCGCGCGAGCAGCGTCTTGCCGGTTCCGGGCGGACCAACCAGCAGCACGCCGCGCGGAATGCGCCCGCCGAGCCGCTGGAATTTTCCGGGATCGCGCAGAAATTCGACGATCTCCTGTAGGTCTTGCTTTGCCTCATCGACCCCGGCGACATCCTCGAAGGTGACGCGGCCGTGGGCCTCCGTCAGAAGCTTAGCGCGGCTTTTGCCGAAGCCGAGCGCCTTGCCGCCCGCCCCTTGCATCTGGCGGGAGAGGAAAATCCAAACCCCGATCAGCGCGATGAAGGGCAGCCACGAGACCAAGAGCGACACGAACCAAGGCACGTCGTTCTGCTGCGGTCGGGCGGTGATCGACACGCCTTTGCCGTAGAGCCGCTGGATCAAGCTCGGATCGCTGGGCGCGTAGGTCTGAAAGCTGCGCCCATCGGTGAATGTGCCGTGGATTTCCGGGCCCTGGATCAAAACGTCGCGCACGCGACCCTGATCGACTTCATTCAACAGCTGCGAGAAGGAAATGTCTTGCGACGTCGTGCGCTGACCCGGATTCTGGAACAGGGTGAACAGCGCCAGCAGCAAGAGGACGATAATCACCCAGAGGGCGAAGTTGCGTAGATTGGCGTTCATCCCGTGGTCCTTCACGGCTCGGTGGAGGCCCGCAGCCGGTTCTACGGCAACTTATAGGCCGATTCACGGCCGTCCGGATAGAATACGAGACACAATTTATGTGCCGAAGCGCTCCCTGCCAAGGGAACGGGGTTAATTCCTGGGCGCCATTCTGGCGCGGCTCGCACGTGTCCGACGGGGCTGTTTGCCTGCCATTGAGGCAGGCGAGTGGCTCCTGCGCGGCGGGGCACGCTCGACCTCAAGCTTCGAGCCGCTCAACGTAACCAGCGCTCCTGCCAGCGTGCGACGCAAACGAGAGGTTTTGTTTGCATGCATGTCAGCGAGCACCTCGTAGAGTGCCTCGAGCTTGCCGAGCCGAATCGGCCCCTGCGCACCGGCGCGGGCTATCACGCGCCCGAGCAGGCGTAGTGCCACTTCCGCGGGCAGGCGGACTAATTCATCGGCATCGACGATCCGAGCGTGATCGGGGCAAGAGCCGCACAGCTTTTCCATTGCCTCGTCGACCGCCGTTTCGATCGCCGCGTCCGCGCGACGAAGCCGCCCCGCAAGGCGCCACAGACTGCGTGCGCTTAGCCCCTCGTGTGCGAGGGCGGGCATCAGCTCGCGCAGGCGCACACGGGTGAAGCGCGGGTCGCGGTTCGATGGATCATCGGCAAATCTGATTTTCACTCGCGTCAGCATTGCAATGAGCCGCGCCTTCGGAATGTCGAGCAGCGGACGCACAAGCACGACCCCGTTCCCCGGCAGAGGCGACTCGCGCGCCATGGCGCTCAGTCCGGTGAGCCCGCTGCCGCGACTCAAGCGCAGCAGCACGGTTTCTGCTTGATCATCGAGCGTGTGCGCGGTGATAATGGCGCTAGCCTTCGCCGATCTGGCCGCGGCCGCCAGCAGTCGGTAACGCGCATCACGCGCCGCCTGCTGCAATCCGCTGGCAGGCTTCTTGCCTTCCCAGCGCATGGTACGATGTGGCACGGCGAGCCGCCGCGCCAGTGCCTTCACCGCGCGCGCCTCGGCGGCGGAGGTCGGCCGCAAGCCATGGTCGATGGTGACCGCGAGCAGTTTCGGCCCGCGCTTCAACGCGCGTCGCCAGCGCGCCATGAGCAGCAGAAGCGCTGTGGAATCGGGACCGCCGGATACAGCCAGAACAACCGCGGGATGGCGGGCGAGCGGTGCAAACAACGTCTTCGCCTCGGCCGCGGAGACGGGCGCCGCATCGTCAGCAACGGGCACGCTTTTGTTCTCGCTCGACCCCCTGCTTCACCCCCGCTGACGCGCGCGGAAATTTGCGCAGGACTTCGCCGAGCGATGCGCAGGCCGCCTCCTTCTCGCCAAGCGCAGCAAGCGACTGCCCGAGTCGCAGCAGCGCATCGGGCGCTTTAGCGCTGGACTCGTACTTGGTGGAGACGTTGAGGAAGGCCTCCGCGGCGTCACGAAAACGCTGCCGCTGGAACATGCTTTCGCCAAGCCAATACGTGGCATCGCCGACGAGCCGATCATCCGGGTACTTGCTCAAAAAACTGCGGAAGGCCTCTTCTGCGAGGGCATAGTCCTTGCGCAGCACATAGCCATAGGCGAGGTCATACTCATCGCGTGGGCTCTGCGAGGGCGCGAGCGTGGCAAGCGCAGCACCGGCGGCGGCCGCGTTGCGCGCCGACTGCGGCAGCACGGCCCCGCTGGGCGGGCCTGCGGTCGCGAGATCAAGCGGCGCGCCAGCCCCGCGTCCGCCGGGACCGCCAAACGGCTGCTCGCCCACATCGGCGCTAATGCTCGGAGCCCCGGCCGGAGCACCGACCGAGCCGAGCGTGTGCGGCGCACCCGGTGCATTCGGATTCTGCACAGGATCGAAGGCGTCGCCGCGCTTCGCGGGGCCTGCGGCGGGTGCGGAGGACGGATTCTGCGGCCGGACTTGCGCCCCCGGCCGTGGCGCGGCCTCCTCCTGCATGCGGCGGATTTGGCCCTCGAGTTGCTGGTTGCGAAATTGCAATTGCTCGATTGTTCCAGTCAGCTGCCGGATCTGGGTTTCGAGGCGCTCAAGACGCAGCACAAGATCGGGACCCGACATTTGCGCCATGCGATCCGCTCCCGCGGGCGGCGCGCCAGGCTCGCCGCCCAGGCGCTCGCTTCCATTGAAAAGGCCAAACAATCCAAACGGACGCTCGTTCTCCTGGGCCCAAGCCTCGCACACAACAAAGCATACCGCGATCGTCGTCATCAGGACGAGCGCAGATGCCGACGTCACACGGAACGTGAAGCGGGTCATGGCTTTATGCGGTGTTGGAGCCCTGCAAACAGGATACGAATCCCTGCGTCCAAATTGTGACTGCGGCCCGTTAACAAAATTCACAATTCCTGCAAGGCAGGCGACGTCCCGCCGCAGATTATTCCACGGGCTTGCGCGCGGGCGTGGGGATTTTGCTCGCTTTGCGCCATTCCTCGAACCGCTGCGCGACTGCGAAGAACGGCGGCACGAACAGCACCGCTAGGCAAGTGGATGCGAGCATGCCGGTGAACACGGTGATGCCGATCGACACGCGCGCGCTGGCGCCAGCGCCGCTCGCGAGCACGAGCGGCACTACGCCGAGAATAAAGGCGGAAGAGGTCATCACGATGGGGCGAAAGCGCGCCCGCGCGGCCTCCGTCGCCGAATCCAAGATTGGTTTGCCCCCAGCGCGCAGCTCGCGCGCGAATTCGACGATCAGGATTGCGTTCTTTGCCGAGAGCGCCATCAGAAGAACGAGCCCGATCTGAACGTAAAGGTTATTGTTGAGCCCGCTCTCAGCAAGCGCCGAGAGCGCCACAACGGGCCCAATGAACGACAGGGGAACCGCAAGAATGACCGAGATCGGCGCGTACCAGCTTTTTCGTACTGCCCGGCGAGTACGAGATATACGAGCAGCAGTGCTAGTCCGAATACGATATACATCTGGCTGCCGACCAGCTTCTCCTGATACGACATCGCGCTCCATTCGAAGCCAGTGCCGGGAGGAAGGGTGCGCCGGGCAATCTCCTCCATCAGGGTCAGCGCTTGGCCCGATGAGACCCCCTGTGCCGGCAGCCCAATGATCGTCGCCGTTGGACGCAGATTATACAGGCTGATGAGGGAGGGACCGACAATCGGCGTGATCTTTACGAGCGTCCCAAGCGGGATCATTTGCCCGTCCCTGTTGCGCACGAACATGTTCTCGATGTCCTCGAGCCGCACGCGGGACTGCGAGTCGGCCTGCACGTAGACCTGGAACACCCGGCCGAACTGGTTGAACTGGTTGACATAGGACGATCCGAGGTAGCCGGCGAGCGCGGCGAAGACCTGGTCGAGCGAGACCTGCAGTGCCTCCGTCTTCACCCGGTCCACCTCGAGCCTGTACTGCGGCACGCTCGAACGGAACGAGGCCAGCACCAGCTGCAGCGCGGACTGCGTCTTGGCGTTGGCGACGATGGCGTTGGTGACGCTCTGCAGCTTGGCCATGTCGAAGCTGCCGTCGCGCAGCTCGACCTGCATAGTGAAGCCGGCATCGTTGCCGATGCCCTGGATCGGCGGCGGCGGCATTACCAGGATATCCGCCTCCTGGATAACGGCGAGATCGGCATTGAGCTTGTTGAAGAGCGACATCAGATCTTCGCCCTCGCCGCGCTCGCTCCAATCCTTGAGGATGATATAGGCTACGCCGGCGCTCGACAGCGTCGCGCTGTTGTCGAGCGCCGAGACTCCGGCGATGTTGACGACTCGCGCGACTCCCGGCGTCTTGCGAGCGATCTCGAACACCTTGTCCAGCGCTTTTTCCGTCCGCTCGAGCGAGGCGCCATCGGGCAGCTGCACGAGCGCGATCATGTAGCCCTGGTCCTCGATCGGCAGAAAACCGGTGGGCACCCGCGAGAACCAGTAGCCGGTAGCGGCAATGACCGCGATCGCCACGGCCACCATCAAGCCACTGCGCAAAACCATGCAAGCGATCAAGCTTCCGTACCATCGCTCGACCCGATCATAGGCCCGGTTGAAGGCGCGATAGAATACGTTGCGCTGCTGCGGCGGCACCGCCGGGCGCAGCCATAGTGCGCATTGCGTCGGCTTCAACGTGGCGGCGTTGATGGCGCTGAGCAGCGCTGTTGCCGCGATCACCAGCGCGAACTGCGCGTACATGCGGCCAGTCAAGCCGGGCAGAAACGCGGCCGGCAGGAATACCGACATCAGCACCAGCGTGATGCCGATGATCGGGCCGAACAGCTGACGCATGGCGGCGCTCGCCGCCTCGCGGCCCGACATGCCCTTGTCGATATTGTGGACGGCACCTTCGACCACCACGATCGCATCATCCACCACGATCCCGATCGCCAGCACGATCGCGAACAGGGTCGAGAAATTGATCGTGAAGCCGAGCGCCGCCATTGCCGCGAAGGCGCCGATGATGGTGACCGGCACGGTCGTCCCCGGGACCAGCATCGCGCGCCAATCCTGCAGGAACACGAGGATGACAATGAGCACGAGGAACGCGGCCTCGTAGAGCGTCTTGTACACCTCGTGGATCGACTGCTCGACGAACTTGGTGGTATCGAAGGGAATCTCGGCGATGAGCCCCTGCGGGAATTCGCGCTCCAGCTCGCCCATTTTTTCATGAACTTCGCTCGCCACATTGAGCGCGTTCGCCCCGGGCGCCTGATAGATCGCCAGTCCCGCCGCCGGCCGACCATCGAGCGTGAAGACCTGCGCGTAGGTCTGCGATCCGAGCTCGACCCGGCCTACGTCGCCGAGCCGCGTGATCTCGCCGCCGCGGCCCGTCTTGACGATCACCTGCGCGAACTCGGCCGGATCGCTCAGTCTGCCGAAGACGTTGAGGGTGTATTGGAAGGATTGGCCGGACGGCGCAGGCGGCGCGCCGATCTGACCCGCCGTGACCTGCGTGCTCTGCTGCTGCAGCGCCTGAATTATGTCCTGCGGCACCAGTCCGCGCGCCTGCATCTTGTTCGGATCGAGCCAGATGCGCATCGAATATTGGCCTGCGCCGAACACGACGACATTGCCTACCCCCGGCAGCCGAGCGATCTCGTCCTTGAGCTTGATGGTCGCGTAATTCGCGAGATAGAGGCTGTCGTAGCGCAAGTCGGGCGACGTCAACGTGACGATCTGCAGGATCGCCGTTGAATTCTTCTGTACGACAACTCCTTGCGACTGCACCGCCTGCGGCAGCGAGGAGAGCGCACTCGATACCCGGTTCTGCACCAGCACCTGCGCAGTGTTGAGGTCGGCCCCGATCTTGAATGTCACCGTCAATGAATAGCTGCCGTCCGCGCCGCTGTAGGACTGCATGTAGATCATGCCCTCGACGCCATTCACTTGCTGCTCGATCGGCAAGGCGACAGTGTCGACGACCGTGCGGGCGCTTGCCCCGGGATAGCGCGTGGTGACTTGCACCGTCGGCGGCACGACGTCGGGGTACTGCGCCACTGGCAGCGCGAACATGGCGACGCCGCCGATCACCACCATCAAGATGGCGAGTACGTTCGCAAGCACGGGCCGCGCGATGAAAAAATCGGAAATCATATGCCGCTGCTACCTGGCGCTGGCAGGGCCGACCCGTGTTGCAGCAGCAGTCTCGAGCTGAGGATCGACCTTCTGGCCCGGGATTGCGCGCAGAATTCCGGCAACAACGATGCGATCATCCGGCTTGAGCCCGTTCTCGATCACGCGGAGGTCGCCTACTTTGGGGCCGATCGTGACCTTGCGCTGTTCGACGACATTCTCCTTATCCAGCACGAGCAGGTAACGCCCGCCCTGGTCGGTACCGAGCGCGGCATCCGGTACCAGAAAGGAATCGTGCTCGTCGGCGGCGCCAACACGAACGCGCACGAAATTGCCCGGCACCAGCACCTGATCGCGATTCGGCAGGATCGCGCGCACGGCAAGCGTTCCGGTCGCACGCTCGATGGTGGGAGACACGTAATTGAGCGTGCCCCGATAGGGATATCCTTGATCGGTCTGCAACCCGACTTCGATCGGATATTGCTTCAGCTCCTCGTGGGTGATGCCGAGGCGCCGCATGTCCGCACGAATATTCAGCACCTCCTGCTCGTTGATATTGAAATTCACGTGAATTGGAGCGGTTTGCACGATGGTCGCGAGTTGGGTCGGGCCATTGGCTCCCACCATCTCGCCAAGCGAGACCAGACGCGCCGTGACGATGCCATCGAACGGAGCTTTGACTTCCGTGTAGCTGAGGTTCAGCGCGGCCTGTGCGGT
>Ga0137360_10001494_pt1 | contig 13756 bp, 8 predicted proteins | sample Mad1_60_16metaG_FD_104924 | JGI IMG/M metagenome (GOLD analysis project Ga0137360, IMG submission 104924) | Vadose zone soil microbial communities from Angelo Coast Range Reserve, California, USA - Mad1_60_16 metaG | ecosystem: Environmental > Terrestrial > Soil > Vadose zone | place: USA... | reverse complement strand
CAGGACTTCTTCGTCACAGGCGCGTTCACGCTCATCCACCAGCCGCGCTCCCAACCACCACACCAAAGGATGGAACCAAAAAGTGGCTTCAACCAGCATGTGCATCGCGGCGGCCAGATTGTCGTGACGGCGTACGTGCCAGACCTCGTGGGCCAGAATGGCCTCCAGATGCGCATCTTCCAGGTAGCGGGAGATTCCTTCCGGCCATACCAAGACCGGGCGACCTATGCCGAAAATCCCCGGTTCCAGAGAGGCTGAGGACAATAACATCTCGATGCGCCGGTGTACGCCTCCGACACGTTCCATCCGACGCAGCGCCTCCACCTCGCGTCCTTCCTGCAATGGCACCGCTTCGCGTATCGCTCGGAATAGCTTCCGCCAACGCATAGACCATGCTGAAAGGACCGCCACGAATCCGCAGAGCCACACTGCCGTGAGAAGCGCTGGAAGCAAATGGATGAGACCTGGAGAGACTGGCGAGGAAACCATGCCGGAACTCACCGGTACAGCTGCCAGCGTAAAGGGTTGGCCAAGCTCGTTCATCGCAACATACAACGGAGCTTTTGTTCCTGTCGCGCTCCCTGTCCAAGCCAGATGGTTCCCCAAGCCGACGAGCAACGAAAAAGGAACCAGGAACTTTAGCGACGCTGCCAGCCAGAGCCAATAGCGGGCACCTGCATGGTTCTTTTGCAGAACCAACGTCAACAGTCCGGCTGCAACGGCAAACAGGGTCGACTGCCACAGGTGGTCGCCCAGCGCTGGTGCGAAAGCCGTCCACAGCTCTGACAAATATTTCGGGATCATCGTGGCTTGTCCTTTTTCGCGAGGTTCCGAAGAGTCTTTTCGGCTTCCTTTACATCGGCCAGTGTAAGTCTGCCGGATTCAATCAGGCGCGCCATGACCGGTTGCGTGCGTCCGCCGAACAGGGCCAGCAGATCGTCGATCAACCTTCGCTGGGCAGCGTCGCGGGATACCGCGGCTTCGAAAATGTGGAAGTTGCCCACCTTCTTGACACGGCGCACGGCTTTTTTCCCTTCCAGGCGATAAACGGTTGTTTGGATCGTCGTGTAAGCTGGTCGGCTTTGTGCGGGAAACGTTTCCTGAATCTCGCGAATGGAAGAAGCTCCGTCGGTCCACAGCGCCTCCATGATATGAAGTTCAAGCTTGGTTAGTTTGGGTCCGGCCATAATGTCATCTACTACATGCGTATGTAATGCTACTATAGCATGATGTGATGCGCAAGAGGTGTTTGCGGCGGTTCTTGGGCGCGAACAACGCAGCGCGCTGGGCGTTGAGGTTTCGCGAAATACCGCACTTTCCGGCGGGACAGGCGCAATTTCTTAACGAGTGTTTCGAATGAGCTCGCGGCAGTGAACGAAACAGGATACCGATCCGGCGATGCGCGGTGGCAACTATCCGGTGTACCATCCCGCATTTTTCATAGCGTACGCCGGTCGAGGATCGGCATAGTCGGAAGTTGTTCTCGGGCGTGAGTCTCCCGTCGTCAGGTTAGCGACGGGACATCAAGGGAATGTGAACGGCGACTTCAACGGTTGGGCCGGGGATGCGCGTGGTCCGCTGCTTGCTCCACAACTGGTCCGTAGCGGCCTGGCGGTGGCGGCCCCGAGTGGCCCCGTTCGAGTATCGCATTTACTGCGAAACAGAGAACATCTTCCCGGGGACCGCCAACCTGCAAACGTTAGTTCGACCCCCGGCGATGAAAGAATGGCACAGAGGTGCTGCTATCCTGGCACTGCAGTGGGGGCAGTTCCGCGAAAAAAGCACGACCGGGCCATTCATCGGTCCTCCGAGGCGGGGTAACGTGTCAAACGAACGGTCCTTGCAATGGGGGAGAGCCGTTCGACGAGCGTCCCTGCTCCGGACGATCGGAGTTGGGGACGTTTCGTTTGCACCACCTCGTGTCGGTGAAGTCGAGTCGCCGGGAGAGAACCCCACAGAAGGGGCATCGAGCACCCGGGAGCAGTGCCGTATTGAAACGCGAGACTACCGCCCCGTTGGTGAACTGGAATACAGCAAAACTCCGGTGCTCGACGGGAAGCGCAGCGGGCGAACTCCGGAACCAGGCGACGGTACAACAGTTCGGAGCGCGCGCTGATGCAATCTGGCAGCGGAAGCAAGAACAAAACAAACGTTAACGTGTGCCCCTCCCCTACTTCCCTAACCCCATCGCCGGGGTGGCGCCGCAGCAGGGTCCTCCGTGTTATGGCACGCGCAACTCTAACAATGCATCCGCCGAACGTGGTGTCACGAAATTCAGACTCTCCACATTGTCGTGGTCTGAATTCTGCTCTGCGCCAGAGCTGATGCCGGCGATCTACGGTCGGATTAGGGAGATCCAGTTCCAGAGCGCACGTGTGCACCGCGCCCGGGCCCGAGGGCGCATTCCGGGGTGATGTTGGCGAGCCTGCCGGCTCCATCGATGACTTCCGGATGGATTCTTGTGGTTTAATTGTCAGCATGGAACGAGCTGAAACTAGCCTGCGCTCGGTGGTTGGAGCGATCGTCGGAGCCAGTGGCCTCGCTGTGTCATTCCTGCTCTGGCTGCTGTACATGCATCATGCTTCGGCTGATTTCGCGGGGCGCTGGATGTTTTTGCCCGCCCTCAACGCGATCCTGAACGGATTGTGCGCGCTTGCGCTCTGCGTGGGATTCTATTTCATCAAACATCACAACCGGGAAGCGCATCGCACAAGCATGCTGGTGGCCTTCGCGTTCTCCTCGGTTTTCCTCATCAGCTACATCGTGAACCACGCACTGCACGGCGACACCATTTTTCCAGGCCACGGCACGGTGCGCACGCTCTACCTCTCCATTTTAGCCAGCCACGTAATTCTCTCCATCGTCGCGCTGCCGATGGTGCTGACGACGTTCTTTTTCTCGCTGACCGGGCGGTTCGCGATGCACCGCCGAATCGCACGCTGGACGTTCCCCATTTGGCTCTACGTTTCGGTCACCGGGGTAGTGGTTTTCCTGCTCCTCAAAGCGTATGCGTACTAGCCCCCAGCCCCAGGACCGACCTCGCGTGCTTTAGGAGGAGCACGGGCAACCAAACGCCAGCGCGGGCGCACCTCCTCGGCTACTCGATCAACAAATCGACGAAAAGAATCGGATGGTTGCAACGGGCTTCGAGCTGTTGGCCATGAAGCCACGACCCGATAGGACTCGAGCGATGGGAGCGGTTTTTCGGTCCTCGGAGCCGGTTTTTTCTTGACAAGTTCCTTTTATCTCATAATATGGCACGCGTGCCACAATCTAAGACGAACAATTCGCCCTATCGCGTGCAGGTCGTCGACCGTGCGTTAGCGGCCTTGGACGTCTTGGCCAACCGTTCGAGCGAGTGCAGCCTGGTGGAGCTGTGTAGCGCGCTCGATCTGCACAAGAGCACTGTGCATCGGCTGATGATGGTCCTGGAGCAACATCGCCTTGTGGACAAGAATCCGGAAACGGGCCGGTACCGTTTGGGGCTTAAGCTGTTCGAGTTTGGATCCAAGGCCATTGCCGCGCTCGATCCTCGGCGGCACGCACGGCCCTATCTTGATCGCTTGCAACGTGAACTGGGAGAGACCGTGTTCTTTTGCATTCTCGACGACGGTCAAGTCTTTTATCTTGACAAGGTAGAGTCGCAGCAGAGCATACGCACTGCGTGCACCGTGGGAAGCCGCGCCCCGGCGTATTGCACCGCCGTTGGTAAGGCCATGCTTGCGGAGCTTCCCGATGCCGAGGTGAATGACATCGTCCGCCGCTGGGGACTGAAGGCGATCACCGCAAATACAATCACGACCGCCGCGACGTTAAGGGCAGAACTAAGGGCGGTACGGTCTCGGGGCTATGCGATTGACAACGAGGAGAAGGAAGAGGGTCTGCGCTGCGTAAGCGCGGCGGTGCGCGGTCATTCTGGAAGGCTATTGGCAGCCATCAGCGTCTCCGGGCCGGCGTTCCGGATAACCAAAGAGCGGATTCCCGAAATCGGGCAGGTGGTCATGCGGGCTGCCAATGATCTGTCCGTGGAGTTCGGGCACCAGGCCGCTCCGTCAGAATTAGCAGGCACCGCGGTTAGTTAGCGGGCACGAACAGCAAGCCCGGCCAGAGCCGGGCTTTTTGCCGGCCCAAAATACGAATGAGATGACATCTCATAATGTGGTACAAAGCGTTCGCCGCAGATCGAGCGGGGAGTAGTTCACTCGGGAGGTTCACCAGGGGAATCGGAAGAACACAACTTCTATTTCAAGTCGAGGAGTGTCGTCCATGAAGACCAAACTATTCGACCAAGAGATTCGGGGTGGAAACCAGTTTCACTTGTCGGGTTCAGCGAAGCTAGCGGTCGCCGTGGCTCTGTCATTGACCATGTTTGTCGAAGGGGCTCGCGGCGCAGGGTATTTTTGGGAGAATCTCCGGCACCGTCACAGACTCGCAGGGCGGCGCCGTCGCTGGCGCAAAGATCTCGATCGTGAACGAGGACACCAAGCTTGCAAGAGCCACCACGACCGATGCCAACGGATACTATGTCGCCAGCGATCTGCCCGTGGGCTCCTACAGCGTGACCGCCGAGCAAGCCGGCTTCAAGTCGGTCAAGAGCACCGGAAACGACCTGGTGGCGGGCGCTCGGCTGACCGTGGCCTTGACCCTGCCGGTCGGAGATGTCTTTCAGAAGGTGGAGGTCGTGGCGGTGGCCGAAAGCGTGAATACCACCTCCGGGGAACTTGCACGTACTATCGATTCGAATGAAGTCAAGGATGTTGCCTTAAACGGACGGAACTACATGCAGTTGCTTTCTCTGATTCCGGGCGTCGCGATCCAGACCGATGACGAACTGAACTTGACCACCAGCCTGGCCACCAACAATCAGTCTGTCAACGGTAATCGCAATGACTCTAACTCTCTCAGCGTGGATGGCGGCTTTAATCTTGACTCCGGATCGAACAGCAGTCAGGTTAACAACGTGGGCATCGATTTCATTCGCGAAGTCGCCGTCAAGTCATCGAATTTTTCGGCAGAGTACGGGCGCAACTCCGGCGCCTCGGTCAACGTCGTGACCCGCAGCGGAGGTAATAGCTTCCATGGTGCCCTGTTTGAGTTCATCCGCAATGACGTCCTGGATGCGCGCGACCCGACCCCTGGGGCTGTCAAAGGGCCCCTGCGATTCAACGATTTTGGATGGGATTTTGGCGGACCCATCAAGCGCGGGAAGCTGTTCTTCTTCGGCGGGCAGGAGTGGAAGAGGATCCGCAGGTCTGCAAACGCGGCAGTGAGAACCCTTCCCACCAGCGCGGAGGTCAATGGCGACTTTAGCGCATTACTTGCGCTGCCCACCCCGATCCAGCTCCACCTGCCCGGCCAGCCAACTGTCCCGATTGCCAACAACAACATATCCTCGCTGATCACCGCCGACGGCAAGGCGATCGGTGCGGTCTACTCTGCGATGAGGCAAGTGGCCAGCAGTGTGACCGACAACTCGACCAAGACCGCGAGCAATGGAACTTTTCAGCCAAGCAACCCGTTCGACTGGCGGGAAGACCTGGTCCGCATCGACTACACCATCAATGAAAAGCACAGTCTCTACGGGCGGTACATTCACGACAACTACAATCTGATCGACCCCTTTGGAACCTTTTCCCAGGCCGGCGTTCTGCCCACCACTCCGACCAACCGCCTGCGTCCCGGTTACAGCTATCAGGTGGGCGAAGTGTGGCTGATTACTCCACAGCTCATCAACACCGCTAAAATTAATGCCTCCTGGAATAGCCAGCACATTCCTCCGGTCGGTGAGCTATGGAAGCGAGCCACGTATGGCTTCGCCTTTCCAACGGTGTTCGGCGGCGGGTTGTTCCCGGGTGGAATTCCCGACGCTACGGTTTCGGCGATCACGGGAGTTCCCGGACTGGCACCGTTCGAAGGTCCTGCGTTCTCGCTGCTGTCGCCCACGACCGACATCGCACCCACCGACGACCTGACTTGGCAGAAAGGATCTCACACGTTTAAGACCGGAGTGTTGGTAGCCCGCAACCGTAAGGACCAGAATGGACGCCCCGGCCTGAACGGGGCCTCCTACAATGGCACGGTTCTATTCAACATTAGTAACACGAATACGACGGGCGTTCCTTTTGCCGACGCTCTGCTCGGGAATTATCAGCAGTACACGGAAACATCCTCGGATCCCATCGGGCATTTCCGATTCACCGACGTGGAAGCATACGTGGCCGATACCTGGAAGGCCACGCGTCACCTGAGTCTCGACTTTGGCGTGCGCTATCAGCGGGCCGGGCCGACCTATACTCAAGGCAACAACCTTACCAGCTTCGATCCAAGCCACTATGATCCCGCCCAGGCCGTCACCGTCACGAGCAAGAACACCATCGACACGACCAAGGGTGGCAATCGCCTCAATGGTTTGGTGCGCGCGGGCAGCGGCGTGCCTTCCGATCAGCTGGGCCGCGTGCCCGGCGGGAACAGTCCCCAGGTGCTGGCGGTGCCTGCAGGAGCGCCGCGCGGCTTCTACGGTGCAGAGAACTTGTTTGCTCCGCGGTTCGGTTTTTCCTTCTCGCCCTTCCACGACGATCGCACCGCGGTGCGCGGCGGAGTCGGTATTTTTTACGACAAACCCGAGGGCAACATCATTTTCCCCCTGCTCAATACCCCGCCCTTCCCCCAGGTCGCGTCCTTCCAAAATGGCAACCTATCAAACCCTTCCGGCGGTTCCGCCCCGGCCACCGGCCTGGTACCGGATGTCAGCTCGATCAATCCCCATCTGAAAGTTGCCCGCACCATGAATTACAGTCTGGGTGTGCAGCGAGAACTGCCGCTCGGCATTCTCTTTGAAGTGTCTTATGTGGGTAACGACGGATGGCACTTAATCCGCCAGCCAGACATCAACCAGCCGAGCTTTGCAGTACTCCAGGCCAATGCCGCGCTTCCCACCGGCCAGCAATCGACAACCAACCAACTGCGCCCCTACCAGGGTTACAACCGCATCCTCATGTTTCTGAGCGACTCGACGTCTAACTACAACGCAGTCCAGGTGTACGCCACGAAGCGCAAGGGCGACTTCATGGCCTCGGTGAGTTACACATTTTCTAAAGTGGTCACCGATGCCAGCGTTCTTGGTGCACATAGCGATAATCCAGTCGACCGTCACTACAGTCACGGCGTGGCAGACTTTGACCGCCGAAATATTCTTGCCGTGACCTATATCTACGCCTCTCCGTTCTTCCGCAGTCGTGGGGGCCTCATCGGTGCCACAATCGGTGGCTGGGAACTCAGTGGCATAACCAGGGCGCAATCGGGACAACCCATCACGATCCTGGCCAACGCGGCGCTCGGGAAGGGGACCAACGTGAATGGCCGGCGTGCGAATCTGGTCGCCGGCCAACCGATCAACGGGCCCACGCGCAGCCCCTCCAGGTGGTTCAATCCTGCTGCCTTTGCCAACCCGTCGGCCACGAGTCCGGGCACAAGTGGAGTCGGAAGTGTCCTTGGTCCCGGTTTTCTTGCTACGGACCTTTCGCTGCGCAAAGTTTTCAAGTTGCCAAGAGAAAGCATGAACCTGATGTTCCAGGCGGACCTGTTCAACGTCTTCAATCGTGCAAACTTCGTGTTGGGCGGCTTGGGCAACGCGACCCTGACCGCTGGCTCCGGCAATTTTGGAGCGGTGGGAGGCGCCGTGAACCCGCGCAACGTCCAGTTTGGTTTCAAGTTCAATTTCTAGCTGAAACGGCCCGGAAGCAGATGCGTCAGGAGGCAATTGCAGTTCATGGGATGAAGGAAAGCGCACGCCAAAGGCCAATGCGATCAACTTGGCTTGCAGTCGCTGCCGGTTGTCTCATCAGCTCTTGCCGCGGGCGTCACATGATTGCGATCTTTTTGGGGGCGCAGCATTGCTGCAGGCTATCGGCGGGAGGTCAAATTCATATCCCGGTCGTGCAGCGGGCGCCCCATGAAGCGGCTGGGAGCAATTTCAGCCCGAGGAACTTTCAAAGGGGTCTTTTATGAGTACGCCCGCACCAGTCGCGCTCGAAAAGATGATTTTTCGAAAGACGAATGCCCAAGCTGGCCGCCATCTATCCGTGACGCCGCAGAACAGCACCATGCGGCACCTGGCCTATGGCCGCATCATCCTGAATTCCTCGATGGCTGCGGTCTCGTTTTTCGCAGGAGACCGGGAGACCGCTCTGATCTGCTTGTCCGGGCGCGCGGCGGTGAAGACCGGCGGGCGTGAATTCGAACTGGGCCGGTACGACGCCATCTATATTCCACGCGACGCAACCATCGAGGTGTCCACCGGAAACGCAACCGATATCGCCGAGTTCTCCTCGGATGTCGAAGGCCACTACCCCATACAAGTCGTACGCTATTCGGAGACCGCTCAGGATCCAGGTCTGAAATTCAGCGCCGGAGGGCCAGGCTGTTCGCGGCAATTAAATATGCTAATCGCCAAGAATGTGGACGCTGGTCGCTTGGTTGCAGGGTTCACGCATTCCGATCCTGGCAATTGGACGAGCTGGCCGCCGCATGAGCATGCCAACATGCTCGAAGAGATCTACGTCTACTTCGATATGCCGGAGCCGGCCTACGGCATTCAGTTGGTCTACAACAACACAGAGTATCCGGAACTGGTCACGGTGGTGCGCGACGGTGATGCCGTGCTGATGTCCAGCGGGTACCATCCGAACGTCGCTGTGCCCGGACATCGCATTGCCTTTCTCTGGGCCATGGCGGCGCATCGCGAAGTTACAGACCGACGATTCGGTTTGGTGAACATTCAACCCGGATTTGATCGGGGTGGTTCTGGCCTGGAGTCGGGTCGCAGATAGCAGACCATCGCAGATCAACGGAGCATATGGGCCATCGGAAGCTGACGGCCGGAGCCAGAGCGGAGAAGACGCCGAGGGTTACGGCCGCAACCGCAGCGCAGGACCGCACAGCATCCGCGGTGGGAGCCTTCCGCTGGCGATATGAACCCTTCTGAAGACGCCGTGCCGGGCCCTTTCCCTGTCCTCGCCAATGGATTACGCCTGCGGGCTTGTCTTGCCAGCAGATGGCGGCTGGCTGGCGAGGTCGGGATCGCGAGAGCGAATGAAGACAAGACCACGAGGCTTGCGTGAATCGGAGGTATTCAGAATGGGATCGCAGACCAGAACGTTTCCCGATCTGGTGGTCGTGCAACATGAGGCCGCGCGCGAGTCAGAACCCGAGCCGGGACTGATTCGCAGGGTCATGGCGTACAACGACAAGCTTTTTCTCGCGGAGCATCAAATGGTCGAGGGATGGGCGGGCAGTGTTCACAGTCATGTGCACGATCAGGTTGTCTACGTGGTCCGTGGTCATTTGAGGGTCACCTGTCAGGGAAAAACATTCGACCTTCGAACCGGCGATAGTTTCGTCGTTCGCGGAGGCGTCGAGCACGGGGCTTCCGCGGTAGAAGATTCTGTTGTGATAGATATCTTTACGCCCTGCCGCGAGGACTACATCATCTAGATGATTCCCAAAAACCATGGCTGTGTGATGCGAGCTCGAAAGTCCATGCCCAAGATATCGAGATTTCTGCTTGCCGGGCTCCTGTGCATGTTTCCTGGTCTGGCCGGGGGACGCCAGAACATCAAGAGCATCAAAGTCGCTATCACGAATCCCAGCCCAGATGCCAGGCCGGGCGCCGACGTGGTCATTCCCATCGCCGAAATACGCAAAGTCGCACCTGATTTCACGCCCGGATCCATCGTCGTCGCCGCAAGCGATGCCGCCACCCTGGAACAGGACGCCGCGACCCTGCAGACCCAAGAGCTTGCTTCGCAGGTTGATGACCTGGACGCGGATGGGAAGGGCGATGAATTGGCGTTTCAGCTCGATCTTTCGCCGCACCAGACACGGGTTGTCACAATTTCCTACGGCCCCCCGGATCGCATGTGGCGTTTGCGCGATGACTACGTGCCGCGCACCAACGCCTTGTTCAGCCGCAAGATCGAAGGGCTTGGCTGGGAATCCGAGCGCGTTGCCTTTCGAATCTATTTCGATCCCCGGAATGCGATTGACATTTATGGAAAGCGCCGCCCAACGCTTCAACTAGCCATGTATGCATCGCCCGATTACGCCTATCACGAGGAATCGCCCCTGGGCCGCGACATTTTCAAGGTTGGTGATTCCATCGGAATCGGTGCGGTAGGTGCGTTTGTTGACGGGAGGCTTGCCAAGGTGGCTCAGGTCAAAGATCGGCAATGGCGAATCGTATCGGCAGGACCGGTGCGAACCGTTGTCGAGCTTCAGTACAACGGATGGAGCGTGGGAGGCAAGAGCATCACGCTGCGTTCGCGGATTACACAATGGGCGGGCGAACGCGGCTTCTGGCACGCGATCGCCACAGATCCCGCAGACGGGACTCAGTACGTGACGGGGTTGCCGGTCCACGAGGGCATCCGCCCGCTGACGTCCGCCCCGTCGCCGGAATCCGCCGCCTGGATCGCAACCTGGGGTGAGCAGGTAGTTGCGCCGGGAGCAACCGCCACTGAGGCAGTCCCTGGGCAGAACCTGGGCCTCGCGGTGATCACTACGATGCCAAACGCGGGCTTCGAAGACGACGCACTCAATCATTTCATCAAGTTCAAGCTGCAACGCGGCGCAGGCGAGTGGTATGCGATGGCCGCGTGGGACCAGGAGGCTACCAACCGTCGCGTAGGTTTCGGCAATCAGAAGGAGGAAGGAGAGCTTCAGTCGCTTGTGCTTCCACCCGACGGGGTCAGAACGGAACAGGACTTTGTTGCTGCCGTAAGGGATCAGGCGAAGCGCATGGCTGAGGATGTGAAGATCCGCATCCTGTCGGCCAGTGCGGCCGTGGAAGCGGCTCCTCCGGATACGACCGTTCCCCACAGAACAAAATCGTTTTCTGAAGCCGTTTCCCTGATCCGTCAGAATATTGATCGGACGGCAGCGGAGTGGGAAGCGGTGCTGCGGTCCTCGCCACCCGCTTCGTTTGGGCCGAAAAGTGGCCAGGGGTTTTTCACGGAAGCGGACGGGGAAACTGGCAAGTGGAAGCAACAAGACGGGTATTTTTGGACCGGAGGTTTCTGGAGCGGCGAGTTATGGCAGATGTATGGTCTTACACACGATGAGAAGTACCGCGCATGGGCAGAATTATGGGGATCGCGCTTTCTGGGCCAGGAGTTGCAGCAGAACCACGACGCAGGGTTTCTCTATTTTTATTCTTCGGCCCTCGGTTATGACTTGACAAGACAGGAGCCACTCCGCGCCAGCGCCTTGCGTGCGGCCGAGCGCCTCGAACAACTGTACAACCGGAAAACTCACTTGCTCGCTTCCTGGGCTTTGAACGGCGACGACACGATCGTCGATACGATGATGAACCTGGAGATTCTTTGGTGGGTGAGCCGGCAGACAGGGGATCCTAAATGGTCGGAAATTGGAAAAAGCCATGCGCTCCGAACGGCGGAATGGTTCGTTCGCCCGGACGGCTCCATCATTCAGTCGGTTCACTACAACAGCGGTGACAATCGTCAGCGATTCCAGCTGCATGGCGGCTCGCCACGAGACACAGAACTGAAGCTTTCAAATAGCGCGGCTCAGGGCGATTGGGTATTTACGCATACCCACCAGGGATTTGGCGCGGATACAACTTGGGCTCGCGGGACCGGTTGGGCCATCTATGGTTTCGCGGTCGCCTATGCTGAGACACGGGAACCAGGTCTGCTTCAAGTCGCGGAGCGAACCGCCGATTATGCCCTCGAAAACCTGCCGGAGGACGGTGTGCCCTGGTATGACTTTTGCGACGAAGGTGTTCATTTCCGCAATCGCGACTCCTCGGCCGGGGCGATCATCGCAGGCGGCCTGCTTCGCCTTTCGACCCTGACCGACGACCCGCAACGCGGGGCGAGATATCGAGCGGCCGGGGAGCGGATCGTGCAATCTCTCATCGATCGATATCTCACGCCGGTAGGGGACGGTGATCGCACTCCGCCTGGCGTGTTGCGGCATGGATCGAGCATCAGACCGAACGACTCGATGCTGATTTATGGGCAGTATTACTTGCTTGAGGATCTGTTATGGATCGAGCAACACAAGCGGTAGCAAGGATCAAAGGATTGGTCCGGAACATCATTGGGCTTGGCCTGTTTGGGCTGCTGGGTGTGGCCAGCGCGGGCACGGGTCAAACGTCAGGGCCCCCTGTGCAGGTCAAAACGACAGATCTCGACCGGGAGATTCGGGAGTTTCTCGACTGCCAGGTGGCTGCTCACGTTCAGGATATTAAGAGTCTCGATCCACCTCCGGATCGCGTGGTCGGAGCGCTGGCGACCGGAGAATTCTCCTGGGGCACGTTCATGCGGGCCCTGGCAGCGTATTCAGACCTTGCCAAGACGCGAACCGTTGCTGGCCGCGACGTCACACCCATCATTGCAAAGATGGCTCTGATCGAGGTGCGCCGGGGCGGCAAAACCTGGGCACAGCTCTACGCTGCGCTCGCCCTCCGCCACTTCGGCACCGATCTCAACCACAACGCGTTGTGGCAGAGCCTGTCCTCCGCCGATCGTGAAGCGTGGAAATCCCTCCTTGACCCAGGCCGCTTCTACAATGTGCAGACGCACAAACTGGTTCACCTTCCTGAAAATTATTTTGGCGTTGCTGCACGGATCGCAGCCATAAGCTTCCAGGTCGGCCTGGTCAACGACCGCACGTACGTGGACGGCTTGATGGACCGCGCCGCGCAACAATTTACCAGCGGTGCTCTCTTTGCCGACGATGCTCTGCCAACCGGTAGGTACGACAGGTATTCGAACGAATACGCGCGGGCGATCTACGATGCCGCTGAGACAGTGGGTCGCGCAGACATCATGCACGCGGTCGCGCCCTCGCTCAAAGAGCAAATGCGGCTGTGGTGGGATCTGCTTTCTCCGGATGGATACGGTTACTCCTGGGGACGCAGTCTCGGGGCAATCAGTTATATGGACACCATGGAGATCGTTGCGTTTGTTGGCGAACATCCTGAGTTCCGCCCGGCGCCGCTCTCTGAGTTAGCTTCGGCTTATTACGCCGCCTGGCGCTGGCTGCGCACTGATTTCAATGACGATACTCATCTGCTCTCTGTTTTTGCGTTCGGCCGAGGAGACTACAGCTACATCACCCGGGAGCGTGAGTGGCAGCAGACGACCGCCTTTCTCGCCAAGCTCATAGGCGCCCACCAAACATTCGTGAAAGTGCTTGCGCGAGAAAACGTCGCAGATTTTTCCTCCCGCACAAGACTTGGCGACGTGGCGCGCTTTGTCTTTTTCCGCAACCATGCCGGGCGACAGTTTGGCGTATGGGTGGTACGCCAAGCAGAGATGCATTTTGCCCTGCCCTTCGTAACCGGGCCACGCGCCGCTACTTCCGACTACGAACCCGCTCCGCACGGTCTCCCTGGCATGGCCGTACCCGTAGAACAGACTTATCCGTGTCTTATTCCCTTTCTCGAGCTGGAAGGCGGCACAACCATCGCTGCAGCCGACGGCGCCGATGAAATCCATCCGGCCTCAGATGGGCAGAGCGTCACGGCCAAGTGGAAACGCTGGGTCGTCGTGGGAGCCAAGGCAGGGGAAACCATCGATCCGGGCTTGGTCACGGAAGTGACTTGGGCGGTGGCTGGAAGACGCCTTCGTCGCGTCGAAGTCATCACAGCATCGAAAGCCATCCAAGTCCGTCGGATCTGGATGACGGTGCCGAGCTTGGCAGACCATATCGAAACCTCTCTGGCGGAGAGCCT
>Ga0137360_10001473_pt1 | contig 13878 bp, 16 predicted proteins | sample Mad1_60_16metaG_FD_104924 | JGI IMG/M metagenome (GOLD analysis project Ga0137360, IMG submission 104924) | Vadose zone soil microbial communities from Angelo Coast Range Reserve, California, USA - Mad1_60_16 metaG | ecosystem: Environmental > Terrestrial > Soil > Vadose zone | place: USA... | reverse complement strand
CAACTTAAGAAAACCTTGACAACCGGGGGTGTATATCCCGACAGAAATCGACCGTCTCATACGAAGCACGGGAGAGAGCCCGCCGCGCGATTCTCGGTCCGTGAGCTAGGGCCTTCGACATGGTCCGACTTTGAGCGGATGGTCGAGAAACACAATGGGGTCTGGGGTGGCTGCTGGGACACATGGTTCCACATGACGCCCAGCCTGAGGAAACAATGGTCGGGGAAGCATCAGGAGTACAAGGAGAAGCTTGTTCGAGCAAACCAGTCCCACGCAGCCCTAGTCTACGACGGGCCCGACGTCGTTGGCTGGTGTCAGTTCGGACCCCTTGTCGAACTCCCGGGCCGGATGCTTGGTTATGGTAGGATGGACATCGGTCTGCCCGACTGGAGGACAACATGCTTCTTCATCGACCGCGACCATAGACGCGAAGGAGTTGCGAAAGCCGCGCTCGGAGGCGCACTCCGGTTCATCGCGGCCAAAGGAGGCGGGACGGTCGACGGATATCCAATCGCCCTTCCCAAAGGAAAAAAATACTCGAACTCATTCATCTGGGGCGGAACCGAGTCAATGTACCTAGACATAGGATTCCGCCCACTCGGTCCATTCGGCACAAGCAACCGGGTGATGGTGATGCGAAAAGTCGTTCGCGGCCGATGACATCATCCTAGCAGGTCGAAAAGTTATTCGACTAATGCAGCACTAGACAATCTATCCCGAGGAGGACATTTGTTGAGGAAGACTCTGTTGGCGGTCGCACTCGCCGCTACGGTAATTCTGGTGGCGGTTGGTGTCACTGGCTACTACGTTACCCATATTGGATCTCCCCAGTCGGGCAACTCTAGTTGCAGAGACCCGGGTTCTATTTCGAGCCACGTTTACAATCCATACCGTCTGAACGTCATCAAATCCTGCATTACAGCTTCAGGAGTTGTCGAGAACGTCTTCGAAGAGGCTGACGGAGACTACCACTTGCGATTGGCCCTCGACTCCCAGTATAGCAATCTCACTAACAGCGCGAATGACCAGTACCAGTACGGCGATCTAGTCGTCGAAATAATCTGCGCACTACCCATAACCCAGTCCGACGCAGTCTCAGCCTGCCAGAACTACACCAACAACATTACAATCCCCAGCGTCAACGACCAGATCACAGTCACCGGACCCTATGTTCTGGATACGGACCACTCAAACTGGGCCGAGATCCACCCGGTCTACACGCTTCTCGTTCTTTGATGGAAGCTCCTCCAACTTTATGCAAAGCTTAAGCCGTGTCTGGTCTGTTGCAGACCATTGCATTTGTCGGCAACCAAGACAGTGCAAGTTCAGACAAAAAGGCGAAAGCGCAAAGAGAGTATTTCCAAGTCTGCTTTTCGAGTCAAATACCTGCGACGCAGCCGGAAGCTATGGAATCGATATCTCAACTCCAGGCCCTGGGTGAACCAGCTCTACGAATCATTCCTAGACATTAGGCCCGGCCAAAAGATCGTTGATGTCGGTTGCGGTCCGGGAGATTTTACCCGCTACCTCGCCAGACTATCAGAGGGAAAATCGAAGATTCTAGGAGTAGACTCTAGCCCGAAGTCGATAAAGGCAGGAATCGCAGACACTAAGAAAGCGCATCTGTCCCATGTCGTATCCTACAAGCTCGGTGACGCCTACAAGATTCCCATAGACAACGACTATGCCGATCTAACATGTTGTCGTACCTTGCTCATGCATCTCGACGAGCCGTTGAAGGCGGTCAGAGAGATGGCGAGGATCGCGAAGCCAGGCGGACACGTCGTCGCGGTGGAGCAGGGAAAGATGGGCATCTACTACGATCCGAACGATAAGCGCTTCTCTCGCCTATCCGACCAAGTATGGGAAGCACAGCTACGAGGGATACGTGAGCTGGAAGGAAAGGAGTTCAGGATCGGCGAGAAACTACCAGGCATCTTTCAAGAGGCTGGACTGGTCGACATGAAGGCGGAGATTCAGAACAACGTCTACCTCGCCTCTGACACCCGACAACCGCTGAACGAAGTCAAAGAGGAACTTCGATTCTACCTCGCATTCTTCAAGGAGAGGATGGAGAAGGACCGGAAGTATCAGGTTGCGGGCGGTCTATCAAACGCAAAAATATCAGAGTACAACAAGGGATACCTGTCCAAGACTGAGAGCTTGCTCGCGGACGATCAGAAACTCCGACGGGATCCAACTATCATTACTGATGCACTCTACATAGTCTCCGGGACAAAGCCTAAGCAGACCTAACGGAGCAGGAGTCCTTTTATGAGACGATGCGAGATCCACTCAGCCTACACTCTTACAATATCCTGGCAATGACTGCATGTCGGGCTAAGTATTGACAAATGCCAACCTGGATAATCTAAACGAACTCTACGGGCTTCACCTGCATCCCTTTCCGAGACGCTCTCTGTTTCAACACTCCTCGATTGCCACCGATGGGGCTACTCTTGAGAAGATGAACGATCTTCACGCCGACTTGGTGCTTTATGATGGAGACGTACGTGGATGGATGTCCCAAGTGATTAAAGGGTCCCAGAAGCCCAAGCATCACTACGCTCGAGCGAAAAGACTCGCCGCAAAAATACGAGAGATGATCAAGCGATACCCGGATTCTGAACTCCTTCGGGCCTATCTCAAGGAATACGACGAACTGCAAAGGATGCTAGACGTAGCTGAAAAAATGGCTAGAGAATGAGCTTCGAATTGGAGCAGCTAAGAGAGGCGGCCGAGAAATACATCTATCACGACGCCAGCACGCGTGGGGTCTGGCCAAGGCTCGTATGGGAACGAAGAAGCAAGTCTCCCATAGCTAGACTAGATGACGCTGTAAGATTCCTGGGTAAATGGAAAGCCCTCCGCTTCAAAGGTGGGAAGACTGCCTTCAGAAGGATCTGCACCACTTGGCTGAGAAAGAATCTTACCGACCTTCAACGTCTTCAAGGCAGGGTCCTCTACAGCCTTGCCCCTGAGGACTTTCAGACTGTCCTTAAGATCAGTTCGAGCTTCCGAGACTGCGGCGCTCCGCCAACCACGTTTGGCAAAGCGCTCCATTTCTTCCTCCCTGAGACCGTCATGCTCTGGGACCAAGCAATAGTCAGGAACACATACAAACTACGCCCGGACCCGGAGAGCTTCGTCTCGTACCAGCGCTTCGGATGGAAACTACTACACCACGTAACGCGCAACAAAACCGTCAACGTACTGCGGCAACTTGAAAGAGACCACGCAAGAACAGTCGGATACTTCGAACCGATCACCATGATCCTCGACCACCTCGCATTCAATCCTAAACTGTCTGCGAGAGCCGTTGCAGCGTTAGGAGGACCTTCGCAGGCGTTTTAAGACGAGCTGTCATGATGAAGGTTCCATCGGATATTCTTCTAACGCTGGAGCCGTGCGGAAACGCAACCGAATCAAACTCGCGATATTTCTTACAATAGCCAGAATCACAAAAGCCGCAAATGGTAATGCAGATAGGACTAGGACCGTTTCGGACGCGGCTTGCAAGTTCTGATTTCCGGTTGAAATACCGTAGTAGTAAACCACAAGCGATATGGCGATAATGAAGGCAGGGTACTTTTCGGGCGGTAACCTATCATTGGCGCTAGAATGGTCTAGCTAAGGAATTCTTGTGTTCAGATTTCTCGTTGAGACCCGACCGAAAGTAATCTCGAAGCGAAGAACGTACCCCGGCCCGGGGTAGCGATGCTGTGCTGTTCCAAGAGAAGAACAGCCTGTTCTAACCGTTGGAATTAACTGCTCCCTGCGACGACATATGTGTGAGCACGATTCTCCTTGGCTGATGGAGACACCATTTACAGACTTCTTCTGACCCTCATTTCCGTTCTTGCTATTCTCGGTGCAGTGACAGCGACGCAACACCGTGCCACAACCGCGGCTCCCGACCGGCAGTTTCCATACTACACTATTAGCGCCAGTCCTGCATCACTGATTGTTGTCAGAGGCTCGACAACGCAGGCAGCCATCACCATAACAAGCCTGAACGGGTTTCAAGCCACTACGCAATGTGGCTCAGCTTGGTGGGGACACTTGGACCTCAATCCTAGCGTCCCCCCTTCCTCAACTTCTGGCCTGTCTGCCCTTCTGAACCCGTCGTGTTTGACATTGAAATCAGGTCAGACTGTCAACGCAATCCTTGTAGTTAACGCAGCCAGTCTCGTGGCTCTAGGTAGATACAATGTCACTGTAGCTGTCGGGTTTCGGGTTTCACCTAGCGGTTGGTCCGCAGGAACCTCGACAACGGTTTTAGTCACGATAGTATCGGACGGACACCTCCCGACGATTCTGAGCACCGCGCTAGCGGGAGGCGCCATAGCGGCCGGGGTGATCTCAGGCTTTGTCTTAGTGAGAAGAAGAGCGCAAGTGCCCCCTATGTAAGGGGCATGACGAGTCGGGAGTTCTCGGAGCTACCGAGAGGCCGCGGCTGTACAGTTAAGATTACTGGAATAGTTTTCGAGAGGTTTGGCTGTTTTCGTTCTGCTCTCTTGGACATATGCGACAGTGCGGCGTGAGTCTGCTGGTGTCATTTGGACAAGATTGAGTTTCATGAGGAGTCTGAGGTGGCGAAGAAAATCCATGCCTGGCGGCAGTCTGAGCGGAAGATCATGATAGACACTATCCAGGATCTGATTCAGACGTCCCATAAGTATGCGAAGTCTCAGTACACTCCTAGTGCGCAGCGGGCCAGGTGGACGAAGCTTGCGGGTCAGCTGATCTGGTATAAGGATCAGATTATGAAGAGTTTCAGTCTTGAGGCTCTGACGATTCAGCTGCAGGATCTGGAGAAGAAAGTGGTAGAGTCGCAGCAGCAGAGAGCGCGTCAGATTGCGTCCAGGAATTATCAGACAATAGTCTTTCCTAGGCCAAGTGAGAAGAAAACGGAGGATCTGGAGAAGGCGCAGAATGCGGAGACCTCTGATGCTTCGAAGGCTGACGACCCTGAGGGTGCCAAGGAAGTCGCCTAGAAAACGGCTGAGCGTCCAGATCGATGATAATGTCGGCTTTGACCCTAGAGAGATGCCAACGGGGTTGTTGATGGGTCCTTGTTAAGATCCGTCTAGCAATAGAGGATCTAGAGAAATAAGGTATGCTCGCGTGTCTCTCAATGTAGAACTGTTTGTGATTCTAGAATCCTGTCACTACGAATAATGGGGTTGCGCTAGCTTAGTGTTGCTATTTGTGCTGCGTATCGTTTGGTTGCTACGAAGAAGATGTAGAAGGCTGTTAGTCCGGTTATGTAGAATGCGCTGGCGATGAAGAAGGGTAGCTGTAGTAGTCCGAGTCCGAGTATGAAGCCGCCGAAATAAGTGCTCAGACTATTAGGCAGTCGGAATGTAATATTGCTCAAAGCACTGACCAGGCCTCTCTGTTCTGCGGGAAATATGCTCATGGAGAATGAGTCCATGAGCGGGCCAGCCATGTTCATCAGCGCCGCTCGTACAATGTAGACTCCTGCTGCAAGCGCGAAGATAGGGATGAACGCCATGCTCAGCATGAAGAGCATAGACGAGCCTGTAACGAGGATGATGGCGCGCATCTGTCCGAACTTAGTAGCGAGTCTAGGACTAGCGTACGCGGAGAATCCGATAAGAATGTTTGAGAAGGCGAGGATCGGCCCGCTGTAATTGTCGGAGACGCTGAACCGGAAATAGAACCAGGCGCCTACGAGTGGGATGATGAATCCCGCCCCAAATCCTATCGTGCTCGCGACGAAGCCGAGCTTCGCTAAGGTAGCCTTGTTGGTGAGCCCAGACCATCTGCGTTCGGGGTTATGCGTCTCGCGGTGGTTCCGGAGCAGAATATAGAACATCAGCGGACTGATGAAACTCGCCAAGCCGAGAATCAGTAGTGTCTCCCTATGAAGCCCATAATTTGTGAGGCCAGTCAGAGACTGCAGGGCCGGAAACGCTCCAGGGAGGACGAGGCCGATTCCGGTCGTGACATTGATCATGATGAAGGAACGCGAAAAAACCCTGTTCCGGTTGGAATTATCAGTAAGATCAGCCAGAAGCGCATTCCAAGTGGTCACGCTCGCTCCTTCCGCGAATCCCAAAATGACGCTCGCGGAGATTAGATACGAGAAATTCGTTGTTAGCGCGAAGACCAGTAGCGCGGCAGCGCCCGCTAGATTTCCAAGGATCAGTAACTTCTTTCGACCGTAGATGTCGGAGATGATTCCGAGAGGAATGGACGTGAGAACGACGGCGATGCCTTGAGCTGAGATCAGTAGTCCTGCTTGTACGGCTGTGAATCCGACAGTTACGAGCCAGGCTCCCAGGACTATATAGAGGAAGCCAAGTCCAAGAAATATGGGTACAAACGATAGAATGAGCATCGTAGCGGTTGGCGGGACTGAGCTGGCTTCGTGGTTTGCCAAGCGATCTTCAGCACTGGTTTTCTAGTTCCCGCCCGATAAACCAATGGGCTCACGCCTGAGCAGAGACAAGAATGCCCATGTGACTTTCACACCAACCACACAGAAGCATTACGAGAGTTTTTTCCCAACGGAAGTACAGCGTCTCTAAAGCGCCTAGGCTGCTACTCGGGTAGTAGACTACAGTTACCTATAGCGCACCGAAGCAATTCGGGGTAGGCCCAGTGCTGAGCAAGATCCATATGCATCCGGAAGGCTTAAGTTATCTCCAACTATCACGAGATTTCGAAAATAGGCGAAAGACATGGCCAAGAAAATACTCTATTCTTCCGTTCTACTGCTAGTTGGCATCATACTCCTCATCCCCGCGACCAGCCCTGCCCATGGACAGTTTACTGGCACCGTTTGTATCATCCCAAACAGCTCCAATTCGTGTCCTTCCAGTCCCGCTACGATCACTGGGACCACCGGTACTCAGCTCCGAGTCTCCGTATTCATACAGAACTCTGACGGTCTGGACGGCTTCGACATAACACTCCTGGCCAACCATACTATCATCAAACCTGCGGGAGCTGACCTGACTGGTACTGTTCTACCAGGACCCCAGCAAGTACTCTTGGAATGCATTGGGGGAACATTGGTAGCTGGCAACGTATGTTCTTCGACCGACAACGCCGACACTCTCCACTTCGCAGTGGTTGACTGCATAGGCTGCGCGAACACTCCGACACCGACCAATGGCTTGCTGTTCACGGCCATCTACAATGTCACGAGTGCTTCATCCGGGACTCGCATTGGATTCCAGACGGGCTGTTCCACGAGCAGCGTCGGGGGAACCACGACATGCGTGACTATTGCAAACGGCGGCGGAACCTCTGTTCCTGAGAATGTGCAGACGGCTGTTTTCACAACCGGAGACTTCACAGTATCCGCGAATCCAGCCAGTCTGCCTCTACGGCGCAGCTCCACAACCACCTCGACAATAACTCTGAACAGCATCGGCTTCGCTGGAACTGTAAGTCTAACGACGACAATATCCCCCAAGAACAAAGCACCGTCACTGTCGCTCAGCGTGAGCGCTGTAACTCTCACCTCGGGAGGAACAGGCTCAGTGACACTTACTGTCACAACCGCCAAAAACACCGGCTTCGGAACCTACACGGTAACGGTCACCGGGACCGGCGGCAGCATAGTCCACTCGGTCACAGTAACTCTAATAGTTACGCACTAGACCGGCAGTAAATCGTCTCAAATTTTCCCTCTTTTCTTTGCGTCATCCTATACTTGAAAGTGCACTGAGAATCTGGGAGAACTCGACTTAGAGCGCGGGCCCCTGCTTTAGCATGATCGGACCCTTCGACAATTCAGGCCTCCACGTCAGAGAGTTACAGACTAAACAAGCACTACCTCTTAGATGTCAGGATATCCCGTAGAGTCTTTTTTATTCGGATTTTTCTTCGACCTTCAAAGCCATTTCTTGCTTGTGTTCGATCTGCTTCAGTTTGATCTCCTCGTAGAGATTGCACCAGTCACGGCCAGAGACGATGAGCTGGTAGTTCTTGAGCCTCGGATGAATGCACTTTGCCCTGTCAAGCAGATCAGCGTTGAGCGGATCTTTTGTGGCAAACCAGATGCAGGATAGACAGTTTCCGTTCTGCCACTGTATGCCCTTCAAGCGCTTCTGTAGTTCAGACTCAGATCCAGACGTGATGTCTCAAGGCTGAGCTTATATTTGGTTCGGGATATCAAGATTCACACATACTCTACTAGTCAAATTCATTCGCTAGCAATTCCTCAAGGAAGAGAGGAAACTAGTGGCGGCCCCAGCCTAAACAACCCACAGAACTCGCCGGACCATCGGACTTGTAGAGGGTTGGCCCATCATGCGCAGCTCAAATTCACCGGATGCCCGTGTCGACGTAGACCGTGATGTGGGTCATCAGGAAGGGCAGAACGTTTACGCTCACGGGTAGGTTTGAGCAGCCGATAGAGGCAGTCCCCGATGTGCAGTCGCCTAGGGTGAAATGGTAGAGTCCTGCTGGGTAGAGCGTTACTTGGAAGTCTCCCTCTGCTCCGCAGTTTGCCATCTTCTACGTTATGGGGACATTGAGGGTCAGTCCATGTTCAGAGATTATTCCGGTCGGCAGGAGCCGTACGTCGTCTGTGACGCCGGTTCCGTTGACGTAGCACACCGGAGTCAAAGGTCCGAGGGAGACGTGTCCGATGACTCCTTGACTGAAAACTGGAATCGGGGATGGTCACATTAGGCCCACGGCCATGCCCGGGTACGGTAGCAGATCCTCATACTCAGGCGCTGCAAGTACTCCAATTACAAGCGTGGCAAGTACGAGAAAGAATCATGCAAGAAGCGTCAGATTGCTTAGCATAACGGCCACAGGGGTCTCTATAGGACTCCGAAGCTCTTGATACTACAGTTACGATCAGATTGTTCTGAAACGAGTACGCGCTCCGCTACTCTGTAGAACAGGAGTCAACAGGCCTCCGGTCAGCTTCCTGAAGGAAGAGAACAAGCTAGTCGCAACACCAGTCTAAATCAACAAGAAGATGTTGGCTCTGACGGTTGCGGGCAGTCCCTACTACAAAGGGCGCAACGATCCTGATTGAAACGCAGGGAATGAACTCTTTAAAAGTACTTAACCTCTGAAGACGAAAGAATTTCATGAAACCTGCGCAGAAGGGTACGCAGAAGTCCCCCAAGCGCACTACCGCGACCAGCAAGGCATTCACTGAGGAGGAAAGGGGCGCGATAAGGGACCGCGTCCAAGAGATGAAGGCTGGCAAGGGGGATGGCGAGGGCATCGTGCTGGCGAAGATCGCCGAGATGCGAGAACCAGATCGCACCATGGCTAAACGGCTACATACTATCATCAGAGAAAGCGCACCCGGCCTCACGCCGAGACTCTGGTACGGGATGCCCGCGTATGCCAAGGACGACAAGGTCGTCTGCCACTTCCAAGCGGCAGCGAAGTTCAAGACCAGGTACGCGACGTTCGGCTTCAGCGACAAAGCAAACCTCGACGAAGGCAACATGTGGCCCAACGCCTTCGCATTGAAGGGGTTGACTGCCGCCGAAGAGGCAAGGATCGCCGCGCTCTTGAAGAGAGCGGTAGGCTAAGGACCGAGCTCGCGAGCGAGCCCCAAAGTATCTCTACCCTATCAGCCACTCCTGATACCTAAAGAGCCTATCATGTCTTCACAATCACTGCACAACGTGCATGGTCACTTCCGAAAGCTTGACGCTCTCTGATCTAGGATTCTGAATGAGGTTCTTCCGCTTGTCTGGGTCACGTGAGAAGGATTCGTGCGAAGATTCGCATGAGACAGTGAGGGAATATGTGCGAATACCCACTTTCGATTGCATGATCGGTCTGGGAGTAGGAAGGGGCAGAAGCTGGTCGGAGACAATCAGCAACCCTTTTTCCGAGACTGACGTATGCGGATCGTGTGTCCGCATTAAGATAATCGAATGAGTTGACAGAACTTATGGGAGAGTATCCTCAGCTCGGTCAAGTAGACTCGGATGGTGGGCGATTATTCTCAACGATTTATAGTCGGCTGACCCCGGTGTACATCAGCGTAGAGAATCAGATGACCCCTCTCTCCTCTTTGTTTGAAACGGTGATATTCTGGGTCATCCTTCTGGGTGTTTTCGTCACCGATGGCATTTTTGTCAGAAGACATGAGGGGTTCAAAGAGAAAGGAAAGAGGAAGAAGGAGCTTTTCTCGCCTTTGGTCCTACTCGCATGGCTAGCAGCTGCCATTCTTATTGGCTACGTCGGAATTGGGGCGCTTCCTGACTGGCTATTCTACCCGGGAGAAATACTGTTCGTCGTGGGATATGCCTTTCAGATTTATTCGATAACTCTTCTAGGACGCTACTACTCGACTCTCGTGGAGGTTCAGCCTAATCACAAGGTGATTGAGAGCGGTCCCTACCGGTTTATCAGGCATCCCAATTACCTGGGTCAGATGGTTGGAGCCGTCGGGCTTGGAATGGCCCTTCAATCATGGGTCTCGCTACTGGTCTTGCTTGTCATCGGGGGCGGTTTTTTCGCTTACCGAATCCGGAACGAAGAAGCATTCTTGGTTGCCGAGATCGGAGGTTACGCCGATTACATGAAGAGGACCAAGCGTCTGGTTCCCTTCATCTTCTAGATCCTGGAGGCTGTTATCGTCCCAGCTTTCCGCCTCGGGCAATGTCGCTCTTCGGTGTTTGGCGGAAGATGATGAGCACTCTATCCTTCGAATAGCCAAGCGTCTCGGACACTATCTCTGTCAAGGATTCCGCGAGCTGCCTCTTCTGGCCCACGGTGATCTTAGAGTCGAGCAGATCTACTCTGACTGTAGGCAAGTCCTTGCTAACCACTCTCGAGGACTGAGACGCCGGCCCGACTCACATTCTCCCGCTTGTACTCAAGAATGGTCACACGGACATCTTCTGGAGGGCAGTGAAGAATTCTGACAACCGCTTCTGTTGTTTTCTTCATGAAGGCGAGTTTCTCGTCTACAGTATGGTCGCCCTCGACCATGTTGATCTCGACCCTAGGCATGCCGGGTCAGTTTAGCTTCGGATATCGACGACCTATATGCCTGTTGGCGATGATGAGTCTACCGTGCCGTCGACAAGGTCGAAACCGACGAGTAGATGTGGCCACTATGAACTGGTAAAGGTCGGGACGAAATGGAAGTGTACTGCCTGCGGACAGATTCTGACAATTTCGGAGAGTATTCAGAACTCCATTGATCTGTCTGAGGTCATGAGAGCGGCGATCGAAAGTAGAACACCGTTGAGCGAGGGCCTGGATGATGTGCTGGGACGAAGAGAATGGGAGGAAATCCGGGTGAAGATCCCAAGCGCCGAGAGACCATCAACAAAGAAACCCCAAAGGCGCCGCGTCCCTAATCGACGGCTAGCCCGCCGATAGTTTGGTTATTCGCCCATTGATGATCGGAGAAAAATGATCCCGGTATCGCTGTTGCAGCTCCTTGAGCATCCAATCTCTACCGGTTATCGTTCCTCTACATAGCGTTGAACCGCAAGAGCAAGTGTTCCTCATGGTCCAGTGCGGATCAGCAAAATGCATTGCATAATCCATCGTCACCTCCTCGCCCACTTCTATGTCTCTTCGTGCGACCAAAGTCACTTCGTCCATCATCCACAAGTTGGGGTCGCACGAATGATTGATGAAATAATCGTCCGTCAAGGGCTCATCGACACGATTTCCTAACCACAGCCCTTCGTCGATCTGCATCAACGTCCTCTTGTCGGCTCTTCCCGCACCGATGTCCTCCTTGGAAAACACGGTGCCGCCGAATATCCAAACCACTTCACCCACATCGATGAATGATTTAGCAAAGGTCCCTGCCCCCTGAATGCGCGAAGACCCGACGTCAAGGCTCGGGTGCTTCCAATCCTGTGCACGATAATGCTTCTGGCTTGCCAATATTACTCAGGCGTTCTAGCGCCTTTGTTAAGCGCAAAATCGAGTGCCGTTCTCAACTTGTTCTCAAACCCTTCAGGATATTCATGTCCAAGTCCAGTCTCAACGTGTAACTTTCCATTCAAACCCCTCTCCACCATCAACGCGTACAACTTTTCGATTTTCGTGAAGAAAGGATCCTTTTCGCCTATGATTATCGATCCTCGGAGCCCACGACAGTCGCTTGCTTCGACGATGGAGAGGAAAGCCTCGCTGGGAAGTTGTCTCTCTGTTGCAGGTTTTTCTTCCGGAATGATCCAGTCGGAGGGGCGACCGCCACAAAGCCGCGGACCGGAACAATTCTCCTGAGCACTGTGTAAATAGACAATGCTCCGCCCTGCGAGAATCCTCCTACCACCAAGTTCTTGGAGTCGAGTCGATAATCCTTCAACTTCGAGAAGGCCCACTGGACGTCCTTCTCGGACACTTTGAGGCTGTCCCAGGAACGACCGTCGTGAGCGTAAACCTGAGATGACCACGGTACAGCGAGAATCATCCCCATTGAGAGAACCGGCAACCACGGCGCGGCCGACAGTTCAGGCCGCTCTCCATAGCGCTGGTGGAACACCATCAGAGCTGGCCAATCCTTTCCCTCGCTGTAGCCTGGTGGAGGGCGAATCATCAGGTCGGGAGAGGCTTCCTGGTTCATCTGTTCGCGTTTGAGGCGGCCGGATTCGGCTTCGAGAGTTTTGAATTCAGGTCTCCCGCGGATCGGATCTAGGTCGGTGTCTCGAAGTACTTCAGCCGGCCACCAGACGTTCCTTTTGACTGCGTCCTGAAGGGTCAGAATAGCCTCGGCGTGGTGTCCGAGACGGCTCTCAAGGCACGCAATCCAGAAGGATGTCTTGGAGTCGTAGTCGGGAAACTTCTTTGCGGCATCTCGTGCCACCTCTAGGGCTTCACTGTATCTTGACTCCTTGTAGTAGCGAAAGACTCTGTTTCTGTAATCAAGGAATCCTGTGCTTGCCATCAGACGCGAGGAAGAAGTACGCGATTTCTCCTATTGAACATTTATCGAATCGGTAACATTCGACTCCTGGGACCTTTCGACTTAGTCGACGAGGTGGGACAAGTCTTGGATGCGGGCTGGCCAAGTTTCGATCATGGCTGGTGAGTCTAGCGCGAAAGAAAACAAGGGGTCCCTGAGGGTACCAAAGAAGCCGTGTCTGGTGAGGTTGGTTAGCTGAACAAGATTCTCTTGGACGAGGGCGGGATCGTCTGGACGTTTCCCAGTAATCCGAGGCTGCGTAGACTGATTGACAGCAGCGTCCGTATAGGCTAACGTTCTAGCCTTGAGTTTTTTCTCGGTGGATATTTGAGCGGGTCGAGCCTGTTGATGCCGGGTATATTTTTGAAGTGGGGATCTGTTGAGAGGATCGTGTCCAGTCCTATTCTCTTCATTATTGCTGCATGAGCGCAGTCGTAGGGGCTGACGCTGCTTGACCTGAACAGTTCGACGGTGAGTCTAACGTCCACGTTGAGCAGTTCACTTACATTGATTCCTGTCGAGTATATGGAATTGATCTCCGGAGCCACTTCTTGGCCGAGCCCGATCTTTCTAAATGCGTTGCTCACTTCTACCAGGGCTAGGGTTGATGTGGCGGCTGAGAGTCTTCCTTGGGCCAGGTCGGTGATTACCCTGGCGCAGCTGGATCCGTATTTTCGATCCTTGATCTTGGCGTTTACGAAGATATTGCTATCGAGAAAATACTCCACAGCTGGTCTCTACCGTTCTTCTGACAGCTCCTCCAGCTTCTCGGAGCTGAGGGGTTTCCGGAAGAGAGGCCTCTTGCCAATTAGCACTGTCAAAGGGTCCTTGACAGTCTCGAACCGCTTTACGATGATCGCGCCTCCCGGCGCTCCTTCAACGGTGACCTCTTCGCCGGGTCTCAAGCCTACTGATTCCCGCACGTCTTTAGGAATGGTCACCTGAAACTTGTCAGTGACTCTTGAGACTCCCATGTTCATCGT
>Ga0137360_10001464_pt1 | contig 13920 bp, 9 predicted proteins | sample Mad1_60_16metaG_FD_104924 | JGI IMG/M metagenome (GOLD analysis project Ga0137360, IMG submission 104924) | Vadose zone soil microbial communities from Angelo Coast Range Reserve, California, USA - Mad1_60_16 metaG | ecosystem: Environmental > Terrestrial > Soil > Vadose zone | place: USA... | reverse complement strand
TGATCTAACTTCGCGCCGGTCAGCGCGGAGTTCCTGTTGCGACGCGCCTTCGCGCTTGTCTTCGCGGTATTCGCGCACATCGCCGCGCCGATCTCTCGTGTCGCCGCGAATGTCGCGACGATCGGAGCGAACGTCCCTGGTATCAGATCGGATCTCGCGGCGATCGGCTCGCAATTCTCTTCGTTCCCAGCGATTGATGTTTCGCTGACCTGGCGTTGCGCTTGCGCTCACTGCAAAAACCGCGGCAAGCAACACGATTCCAGTTAAGAATGTTCTCTTCATTTTTCAATCTCCTCCTCTTTTAGTTCGTGGCAGTTTCTACGCCGACGCATCGAGCCGACGCCGTTCAGGTTCGCCGAATGCCGAGGAGAGAAAACACTTCACCCTGGACACAGATTCATGCGCCCCAGCCGGGCTCAGTTTTTATTCGGAAACCCCTTGCTAAGAAGTTAGACGCAGGGCTAATGCGTGTGGACGAGATTTTGTGAGGCCGGATGTTTCGGCAAACTTGGCTTTTCCGTTGGCTTGGCAAAGAAGCGTGCTGATCGGTAAAAAGTCGTTTCCGAATCGCTCTCGACAAACTAAAAAGTTTGTCGAGCTCAATACTTCGGCACGCTCGGATCGACTTCATTGGACCAGGCGATAATGCCGCCTTTCAGGTTTAGCAGGTCGCCGGTAAAGCCCGACTGCTTCAGTGCCTGGATTGCGCGCGCGCTGCGACCACCCATCTTGCAATGCACCACTGTCTCGCGCGCCGGATCGATTTCCGACATGCGATTAATCACCTGGGCCAACGGAATGTGAATCGAATTCGGAATAGTGCCGATTGCTACTTCGTCGGGCTCGCGCACATCAATGATCTGAATGTCATCGCCCTTGTCGAGGCGTTGTTTAAGTTCAGTAGCGCTGATTTCCGGCATCTGCTGAGTGGTTGCCTGGTTCATAAATCCTCCATCATTAATAATAGCGATTTGTTCCACCTGTAAGCCAAGTTGTAAACCACAATCGAGGCACAGCGCAAACTCTCGGTTTGTTCGTGTTGTATTCAGCGGATTCAAGCCGGCAATTGTCGGGTAAGAGGTCAGTTTGATGCAGCGCAACTGACCCACTACCAGTTGTCGCCGCTGGTTCTTCTCCCCGCCGAAGATCAGTTAGACTGGTTGCAGCACTCTAAATGCTCAGGAGCCTGCTATGCGATTTGAGTTCTACCACTCCGGTCTCGACAATGTTCCGAAACTTTCCGTCGATGGCACTGTTGGGAACAGCATTCACTTGTCGCATTGGCAGGGAAACGAAACGCCCGCCGAAGTGAAGGCTGACACCTCGACCGAGATCGCATTGAATGTGGCCGCGTCGCCAAACAGATATGCGCTGACGCAAGGCATCGAACTGGTAACTAACAATCATTTTGATACCGACGGCGTTTTGTCAGTCTGGACTATGCTCAATGGCGAACGCGCCCTGGAGTTGCGCGACAAACTGATTCCGGCCGCCGAAGCCGGTGACTTTTCTGAATTCACGAATGAAAACGCCATTCGTGCCAGCATCGCTATTCAAGGTTCGGATCAACCCATAACGGCGGACAACGAAGGTTCGCCGCTGGCCCATCAACTGGCCGGCGCTCCGGTAGACGATGACGCGCGCGCGTACGACTTGGTGTTGCCGGAAGTTGAGCGCTTGCTGACACGAACAGATGAGTATGAAAATTTATGGCGCGGGCCGGGGCAACAGATCGCAATCTCGATCGACAGTTTCGAACGAGGCGCAAGCAACGTACGGGAATTCGCTGATGCTAAGTTGTCGCTGATCACGATTGCGCGCGATGTGTTTGGTCCTTCCGGATTCGATCCGACTGTGCACGCTGCCCCCTTTACGGCGATCTCGCGCTACGCGAAGGGGCAACTGTTTCTGATTGCGATTCCTTATCAAAACAGTTGGGCCTACCGCATCGACTATCCCTACTATTCATGGGCCGAAACAATTGTGAGACCGCGCATCGAACGCCGCAATTTTGCGCCACTCTTGTCCAGCCTCAATCAGCTTGAAACCGGTGGGGCCGGCCGGTGGAATCTGGATACGAGTGAATTATCTTCAGCGGTGAAATTTACTGGCAGCGATGGAAGACTTGCAGCCTCAATGTTTCAGCCTGATCAAGTAGCAAACGCCATTCGCGCTGAGTTTGCCTCCAGCGCCGCCGGAGTTGCTGGCTAATTACGATAGTCTGATTCAGCTTGTGCTGCGGCATGCGATCGCCAGTTCAGATTCAATGCATGATGTTTTGATTATCGGCGCCGGACCCGCTGGTCTGGCAGCGGCCCTCTGGTGCGACGAGCTGGGATTGGACACGCTCCTGCTCGAGCAGGCTGAAACCGTTGGTGGCCAGCTTCTTTCCGTCTACAACCCAATCGAAAACTATCCCGGCGTCAGTGTAAAGAATGGACGCGAGTTTCTGGATTTGTGGTCGCCAAAACTTGAGGCTGCCGACTTCGACTTATGGACCAACACGACGATCGAATCGGTTGACCTGAAAACAAAACGCGTTGTGCTTCAGAGCGGCGAACAGCTACAGTCGATAAGCATCATCATCGCCACCGGAGTAAGACGCCGGCAACTAGGCATCCCCGGCGAAGCTGAATTTGCCGGCCGCGGCATTCTGGAATCAGCGACGCGCGACCGCGAGCAACTGGCAGGAAAAGACGTTTGCATTATTGGTGGCGGCGATGCCGCGGCCGAGAACGCACTGCTGCTGGCTGACGTTTGTCCCACGGTTACGCTGGTCCATCGCGGCAAATCGCTGAAAGCGCGCCGGGAGTTTACCGAGCAGATGGTGGGCCATCACAACATCACGATTTTTCCCGAGTCGGTTGTGATACGAATCCTGGGCAATACGGAAGTGGAAGCAGTTGAGATACTGCGGAAAGACGCATTGAAACCATTTCAGATGGCGGTGCAGGGGGTGCTGGTGCGGATCGGTGTCCAGCCAAATACCGAATTGTTTCGCGAGCAAATAATTCTAAACGAGCATAATTACGTCGTGGTTAACGGCGAACAGGAAACCAATGTGGCGAACGTCTTCGCCATTGGCGACGTTGCGAATCAGCTGGCGCCAACCATTAGCGGCGCAACCGGCGCGGGCGCGACGGCAGCAAAAGTGATCGCGTCGAGATTGAATAAACGCAGGTGAAGAGGACGACATTCTTTTGTGGAAGAAGACGCGGCTTTGCCGCCGCAAAGGTCTGCCAACATTCCACTATGCATTCATGAAAATTGTTAAAACCACCGCGTTTGAGCAAACGCCCTATACCGATGATCATGTCGCCGCCTATCCGGTCGAATATATCGCCGGAATCGATTTGTACAACGCCGGCGAGTTTCACGCGGCGCACGATGTTTGGGAAGAACGCTGGATGGGTGAAGTGGGCCCGCAGGAAAAACTTTTCCTCCAGGCAATGATTCAATCAGCAGTGGCTTTTCATCATCTGGAAATCGGCCGGCCTGGAGCCGCACGCCAAATGTACACCCGGGCAAAGGAAAAGTTTGCATTGCTGGGAAGCAGTGTTTTCATGTCGCTTGATCTGGTTGACTATCAGGCGCAGCTCGACCGGGCGCTTTCGTGGTTGTTAACGGTTCCAGATCCACGCGAATTAACGGCGCTTGACGTTCAACCGCCGCGCATCTCTTTGCTTCCGGAAATATCCAAATTCGACTAGTCGCGATTATGAACAACCTTAGATTGTTTCTGCTCGGTTTATGGTTAGGCGCAGCGGTTCTGTTTAGCGCGGTGGTTGCGCCTACTGCCTTTCATGTTTTGCGAAGCTTCAATTTGCCAAACGCCGGAGAGATCGCCGGCACAATCGTCAGTCACACTCTTTCAATTGTGAACATCAGCGGTTTTGTTCTGAGTTTAGTACTCATGATTATTGCCCTGGGCCTCAAACGAAATCATTCGCGCCGCCGCCTAACGGTGCAGATGCTCTTGTTGGCGACGATGGCAATCGCTACGGCCGGAGGTGAATGGATAATTGCCGCGAGGATGCGCGCGTTGCGCGCGGCAATGGTCCTACCGATTGATCAAGTGTCCGCGAGCGATCCAAAACGAATGGCATTTGCTGCGCTGCACGGCTATTCTGTCGCAGCTCTCGGTGTTGCTATCATTGCTGCCCTGCTTGCTTGTTTTATTGTGGGAAATCGCAGTCGCACACTGCATGAATGGGAGAGAATTGGAAGTGGAAATTATCGAGCGCGTTGATGATTGGCGAAAACGCTATGCGCATTGGCAAAGCGACGGCAGCAAGCAAGCTGTTAACGGCGATGTTGGCGACTCGTATCCGTTTGTAAAAAACCAACGCGCGCCATTTTCACCGGCGCGGCGCGCATTGCCGATGCTGAACTTGGCGTTGATTTCGTCGGCTGGCGCCTACGTCGACGGCACTAACCCGTTCGACACCAGCGCCAGTGCGGGCGATTTTACTTTTCGTGAGATTCCCTCGCAGATTGAAGCCGAAGACCTGCGATTCGTCGCGCGCGGTTACGATCCGGCCGCCGTGATGACCGACAGTAATTCGTTGCTGCCACTGGCGCGTCTTTTTGAATTTGAGAGTAATGGCATTATCGGCCAGTTGAATCCTGTGTTCTGGAGTTTTGCCGGCTTCATTCCTGACGCCGCGCGCCTGGTTGACGAGATGCTGCCGAAAATTCTCGAACGAATAAAACGCTACGAGGTGCAGGCGGCGCTACTAATTCCTGCCTCGCGACTCTGTCACCAATCCGTGTCGCTGATCGCGCGTGCAGTTGAGTTGGCAGAAATTCCCACCATGACGCTGGCAGTTGATCGGGAAGTAGTCGAGAGTGTCCGACCGCCGCGCGCGGCACTTTACGCTGGAAAATTTGGCAGCGTCGCTGGATTGCCGAACTGGCCGGAACATCAAAGGCGAGTGCTGGACGAAGCGCTGCGCCTGATCGAGCCGATGGACCAGGCGGGAATTCGCCAGCTCACCGTGTCGTTGGAAAGCGAAGTGGAAGAAGCGCGGGGCGAGCGCTAGCAACTTTTTCAGTAACTCGTAACGCAAACTGCTAGTTTGCGATTTCATCATCACTCCTCATGAGCAAAAACAAACTGTTACTGCTTTTCCTCGTCGACTTGGTCGTCCTGCTAATCGTTTATCTGCTCGTGTTTCCTGTGCCGATTTCACCCGTCGCCTGGAACCCGCCGCAGGCGCCGGCCTTGACGGGCCAGTATCAACAGAATTCGCGGCTTGCTGGAGTTGAACGGATTTCGTTAGGAACCGGCGATGCTCGCCCGGGAGCGGGCTTCGCGCCTGAAGACGTGGCCATCGATGCTGAGGGTCGGATCTATGCAGGGCTCGACGATGGACGCATCATGCGCTTGCAGGCAGATGGAACGCGGCCGGAAGAATTTTCCAACACGCGCGGCCGGCCGCTGGGCTTGATCTTCGATGGAAACGGAAACTTGATTGTGGCCGATGCGATTGCCGGACTGCTTTCGATCGCGCACGACGGCTCGGTCAGCGTGTTAACTACAGAAGCAGACGGGTTGCGCTTTGCTTGTACGAATGATCTGGATGTCGCTCGAGATGGGACCATCTACTTTACCGATGCATCCAGCAAATTTCCCCTCACAAACTTCACCGCCGACATTCTTGAACATGGTGGGAACGGCCGCCTGCTTGCCTATGACCCAAAAACAAAGGCGACGCGGACGTTGATGAAAGATCTTTGTTTCGCCAACGGCGTTGCGATCAGTCCCGATCAAACTTTTCTTCTGGTTGCGGAGACGGGCGCCTATCGAGTGCATCGGGTTTGGCTGAGTGGTCCAAAGCAGGGTCAGTCGGAAGTCTTCATTGACAACCTGCCGGGCTTTCCCGATGGCATCTCTTCCAACGGGAAAGATAAATTCTGGTTGGCGCTGGTGACACCGCGCGACAAGACACTCGACAAACTGTCGCCGTATCCGTTCCTGAGAAAAGTTGTTTGCCGTTTGCCACGATTTCTTCAGCCGGCCCCGAAGCGATACAGCTTCGTGCTCGCTCTCGACCTGAATGGCAAGGTTGTTGAGAACCTGCAAAATCCTGCTTCTGACTGTTATGCCGAAATCGCGAATGCCGTCGAGCACAACGGCGCGCTTTACTTCGGCAGCATCGGCGAAAGCACCATCGGGCGATTCCGCTTTCCTTGATCACTAGAAGATATTACGCACATGCGGGCATTCCCCCGTGTCATAATCCTGACCGCCGCTCTGCCGGTATCGAGAGGTGCCACAACATCGACGGCGTTTGCTCGCAGTTACACCTCGCAACTGACTCGACCAAGGTCCAGGGCTCATATGAGGTGCTCAAAAACTACGGCAACCTCTCGAGCGCCTCGACGGGATTTATGCTCGCGGAAAAAGACGATTGGAAAGGCCCAACGATCGTGGTCGGTTTCGGAGTTGGCTTTACGGCGAGCGCCGGAATAATGAACTACAATTAGCTCGCAGGCGAACTTAGACACGCGCGCTTTCAAGCAGCGCCTGGTTGGCGAGAATACTTGTAATCGTTTGGTTGATTTGTGAAAAATCAAAAGGCTTGCCGATGATGCCGTTAACGAGATTGTCCTCACCGGCTGGTGGCAACGTACCACTTCCATAACCCGTTACCAGCACCACGTTCATTTCCGGCCAACGTTTGCGAATCTCGCGGCTCGTTTCCCAGCCATCCATGTCCGGCATAGCTAAATCAGTAAACACCAGCTCGCATTCGTTTGCGCTTAACAACTGCAAGGCACTCTGCCCGCTGTCCGCCAGCACGACGCGATGGCCCATCAACTCCAGCATCTCGGCCAGTGTCTCACGAACTGCCGGCTCGTCATCGATGACCAGAATTGAGAGTTTCGGTAACTCCACATCATCTGCCGGCGCCGTGGCAGCTTCCGTTGCCATTTCGGTGGCAGGCAACTCCACGGTAAAAACTGTACCTTCGCCGAGATTCGAAGCAACACTAATCGATCCTTCGTGCCGCTCAATGATGCTGTAACTCACAGAAAGACCGAGTCCCGTTCCGTGAGCGCCTTTGGTCGTGAAAAACGGATCGAAGATTCTTTGCCGAACGTCTTCAGGCATTCCGGTCCCGTTGTCGGCAAACTGCAATTGCAATCGCCCCTTATCGGCAACGCAACTGATCTTCAACTTGCCACCCTTGGGCATCGCATCGACGGCGTTGACGATTAGATTGACAAAAACTTCGCGCAACTCCGACGCGCTGCCGAAAGTGTAATGTCCGCTGTCGGCATTCAAGATCACTTCGTAGTCCAGGCCCCGCAGTCTCGCTTCATTTTGCCAACGCGTTCGTGTTATCTCGATCGCGTCGTTCAGCAAACTCGAGACCTCAAGCCGCTCGAATTCTTTTGCAGGCGATTTTCGCGCAAAGGTTTGAATGCGACGCACAGTGGCCGCAGCGTCTTCAGCGGCCGTTTGAATAATCTCCAGATTTCGCACCAGGGCCTCATCCTGCGTTTGTCGTCGCAGCAATTGGGCCCGCCCAAGAATCGCAGCCAGCGAATTATTGAAATCATGGGCCACGCCCGAAGCCAGTTGGCCGAGCGCGCGCAATTTGTCGGCACGCGCCGCGCGCTCGCGCTCCTCTTTTTGTTCGGTGATGTCGCGAGCAATGCCCAACACGCCCGTCGTCTTTCCTTCGACGACCAGCGGTGAATTGTCGACGCGAGCATAACGAAGCCGTCCGTCAGCCGCAAAGTAACGCATCTCGTATGTTTGCGCCTGACCGTTCAGCGCCGTTTTCAGTTTCTCGTTTGCCACTTCCCGGTCGCTCTCATAAACCATGTCAAGGAAGCGTGTCCCGATGAACTCTTCGCGTTTGTAACCAAGTCCGGACAACGTCGCGTTGTTGCACCACTTGAAACGACCGTCAACGTCGACTGCATAGATCGACTCGCGGGCGCTTTCCAGAATATTCGTCAGCAGCGACTGGTGTTCACGTGCCACGGCCTGCACCTTGCGCAGTTCGGAAAGATCGCGGGCGGTACAAACTGCGGCAGTGACGGCACCTGTTCGATCCAGAACTGGTTCAATGGAAACCAAAATGGGACGATTCAAGCGAGTGGGGATGACTTCAATAATGATCCTGCGGCCTTCCTCTATGGCCCTTTCAACCACGCAGGTTTGCTTTTCCGAAGACGCCCGCAGGATGTCGCAGCACTGGCGGCCTAACAGATTGCGGGGCTCGGAATCTTCCATCGCCGCGCCGGCCCGATTCACGCGTTTCAAACGTCCGGAAGGCTCGAAAATAAAAATACCGTCCGACATTGAATCGAAAGTCGTTTCCCACTCCGACTTTGCTTTGGCCACCATCTCAAACAGTTCGGCCTGCGCAATACCAATCGCCAACCGCTCAGCAACCGAGTGGACCAGGGACAATTCATTTTCCGTCCAATCGCGCCACCGGTCTGTTTGATGAATACAGAGCACGCCGCGAAATAGTCCCTTAACAATTAACGGGTAAACGATCTCCGAACGGACGCCTCCGTCGTGGGCGTACTCGCGAATGGCGGCGCTGAACTCGGCCGGGCCTTCCTGATGGTTCGAGCAATCACCAATCACCAGCGGCCCTGACATGCTCATCAGATGTCTACCAAAGGGGCCGTCGTAACGGAGTTCAGAGTCAAAGCTATTGCAATTGGACGCGACATATTCATGTTTCACCGGGGCCACAGGATTCGCTGGATCGTACAGGCGCATGTGGACGCGCGATGCGCCGAGCGCCATACCCAGTTCGCGGGTTGCTGTGCTCAATACCTCAGGCAAGCTCAGTGAAGCACGAATCGTCATCGTCAAACGGTTGACCAGGACTTCACGTTTCGAAGTGGCTTCCGCTTTCTGATAGAGCTCAGCCTGGCGAATGGCGATGCCGGTTTGATCGGCAACCGCCTTGGCAAGGGCGATGTCTGAGTCGCTCCAATGGCGTATCGCAAGCGTCGTGGAAAGAGCGAACGCCGCCGTTACTTCATCGCCCACTCTGATTGCCACATACATGATTGAGCGCACCTGGGCTTTCGAGAGAATACGAGAATAGAAATCCGCAATGCTGTTCTCGTGCGCCGCGTCGTCAAAACAGAGCACTCCATTCTGGTCGAGCGATTCGATCAGCAGCTTCACATCCTCAAGCTCAAAATTGGAAGCGGCCGGAGCAATACCATCGGAATGATATTCAGCGACGTTTCTGACGCGTTGCGTCTTTTCATCTTTGATGAAGAGCGAGCAGCGATCAGCCTTGAGGTGAGAGCCGAGCTCGTGCACCGCGGTGTGAAAAATCTCAGAACTGTCCAACGAACAACGAATCGCCTGCGAGATCCGGTGCGTCATGGCCTCGCGTTGTGCCTGTTGGGCCAATGCTTCTTCCGAGCGTTTGCGTTCGGTTAAATCGCGTCCCACACCCTGCACGCCGATGGCTTGACCATCGCGAAAAATCAAGCGCGTGCTGACTTCCAGGCGTACCCTGCCTCCACCTTTCGTAACCAGCTCCAGCTCGTAAACTGTCGAACCATCTTTATCGGTTTTGTGACCCATCATCTGGCGGGCAAGCGCGAGATAGTCAGGCGCAAGCACATCGGCAAGGTTCATGCGCATAGCTTCTGCGCGGCTGTAACCGGTTATCTTTTCGCCACTCCGATTCAAAGAAGTAAAGTTTCCTGAGAGATCGTGCGTATAGAATATGTCGTTGGCATTCTCGAAGAGCTCGCGATAACGCTCCTCATTTTCCTGGAGTGCGTTTTGCGCTTTTCGGTTTTCCGTAATATCCGTGGCCACGCCGATAACACCCGTCACCTTGCCGGCGTCATCGGCAAGCGGCGAGTAGCGCGTCTCAAAAGTCAGTTCTTCGACTTCAACCGCATCGGAAAAACTTTCGCCCTTAAGAGCGCGACGGATGTTTCGCAAAATCTGAGGATGGTCGCGATAAAGATCGAAGATTGACTGGCCAACCAGCTCGCCTGGTTCCAGGTTGAGCTTCTTTAGTCCCTCGCCTTCTGCCAGCGTGAATATGCCTTCCCGATTAATTACAAAGAGCACCAGTGCCGCGCTGCCAATTACGGTGCGCAATTGAGTTTCTGTTTGTCTGAGAGCTTCGCGGCCGCGATTGCGGTCAGTGATGTCGCGCATGACAACCTGCACGGCCGGCTGGCCATTCACAACGAATGGCATTCCAGCAACTTCAACATCAATCACTTCCCCATCCAGTCGCACATGTCGCTGCTCGATTAGGTCAGTCGGCGATCCTTCTTCCAATACCTGGCGAACTCTCTGGTTGACGGTCTCGTGGTAGTCAGGATGAACACGGTCAAGTATTGATTGTCCGATTAACTCTTCTGGTCTATCCGCGCCCCACAGGCGCTGACCTGCGGGATTCACATAAAGAATTTTTCCGGCACTATGAACCACAATTCCTTCGGGCGACAACTCAACGAGTCGTCGATAACGCTGCTCGCTTTCGCGCAATACCTGATGAGCACGATGCCGCTCCGCAAGTCTGGCGACTTTGACGAGTAACTCCTCATTGCGAAACGGCACGTTGAGATAGTCATCCGCACCGGCAGTCAAACCTTCTAGACTGTCTTCAGGCGCGTTGCGCAAGCCACTGATCAGCAGGACTGGAATGTCGGACGTCTTCGGATCTTTTTTTATTAGGCAGCAAAGTTCGATGCCATTCATAACCGGCATTACTACATCACTGATGACGACTTCAGGCTGAAACGCAGTGACAGCAACGCGGGCGCTGCCGCCATCACTCGCGCATAACACTTCATAGCCTTCGGCCTCGAGCAACTCACTCAGGAGCGCGCGAACTTTTTGATCGTCATCTGCGATCAACACTCGGCACTTGGCTGCAGAATCTGTTTGTATTTTCATGCGAGGTGGCACTCCGCCGGTCGCGTCAGGTTGAGGAGCATGACCGGAACCCAGGCCATGGAAGGAATCGTGAATTGAGGAAAATCAGGTCACCGAAAGTCACAAAAAGCGGCTTCATGACCTGCCGCTCGCGCAGTATAACAAAGTTGGTCTGGGTTTGTCATGCGCTAAAAGGTGAGAAATCGGGCAAATTCCCTCAGTTTTCTGGTCTTTGAAGTCCCGTCCGACTCTCCCCGTCCAGTCAGAGCCGCGCCTCCTTGTTGCCAGAATCCGGGTCAAGTGGCAAGCCGTGTTTAAAACCTCAAGAATTTCTCAAGCGGATTGCAATAAAACATTCAACGGCTATCGACGAGCGTTTTTCTCAGTTTTGAGCTCATTACCGGTGGCCACCCGGTAACCAACGTCTTATCTACAAGGAAGGAAGTTCCTCCAAATCTTATGTTCTTAATCGACTCCTCTCACGGCCTGACAAGCGGCAGGTTGGAACTCATTACAGACAAAATTGCGCAGCCGGCGAGGCGACCGCGCTTTTCCCGATCACGTTTGCTCAATATGCTGGAACGAAGTGTAAGCGCCGGTACTTCAACCATCATTAGCGGTCGCGCGGGAACAGGCAAAAGCCTGTTGGCCGTGGACTTTGCTGAAAGATACGGGCGGAGGGTTGCCTGGTACAAGGTAGATGCGCCCGACAGTGATCCGCGAATCTTTTTTGACTATCTAATTGGCAGTATCCGCGAGCGACGTCCAGGCTTTGGCGGGAAATTATTGTTGCCACTGGTTGAATCTGCCGATTTCGATCACATCGATGCGCTCGCGGAAGCCTTCATTTACGAATTGAGTGATAGCGACAAGCACGAATCACTTTTGATCGTAATAGAAGATCTTCATTTGGTATGCGATTCAGAGTGGCTGGTTCCGTTTTTCACGCGTTTGCTGCCGCTGCTGCCCGCTGACGTACATGTGCTGATTACCAGTCGCAGTATGCCCCTGGCGCCTTTATGGCGGTTGCGTTCAAAACAATCTCTAGTCGTCATTGAAGAGGAAGCGCTCGCCTTCACAAGGCCGGAAGCGATTGCTTTGTTTGAAAGTTACGGTCTGTCGAGTGAGCAAGCGAGCATTGCGCTGGACCACTCTCATGGCCGTGCTTCCGCGCTTGACGAGTTTGCGAGGTTTCTCCGCAAGTCCGAAGGAAAGACCAGCGATCAGTCTCGAGAACTCAGAGCAGCGGCACCCGAACAGTTTGTCTAGACACGAGACACCAGGTTGACCGATGAACCCCCCAGAAGCATCTGTGAATAATCAACCAAGCGCAATCGATGGTGGATTGATCCTATTTCTCCATGCTACTCTGCCGCCCTACCCTAGCAGCGGTCAGAGACAGCAGCTAATGGCGCCCAGGAAGCATCTGGAAAGTTCTTCCACCGAAACTCCGTCCGCAAACAACAGCGGCCTCCAGGGCTCGCCTCCCGGCTTCTTTCTGCGAACCAAGCTGCTGCCGCCGCGGCCGGCTCCACAATTATTGTCGCGACCCCGACTATTTGCTCGCTTACTTGCAAATCTAGGCTATCCACTGACGCTGGTTACGGCTAATGCCGGCTCCGGAAAAACGACGTTGGTGGCCGATTTCCTGCGCACGCATGAGCGCCAGTTTGTTTGGTATCAGTTGGACCACACTGATGCGGACCCGGCAGTTTTCCTTGGCTACCTCGGCTTTGGGATTCAGAAACTCGTGCCGGACTTCGGCAAAGCTTTGTTCTCATATCTTCAGGAAACGACCGGCGAGTCAGCACAACATCCGGAGCGAGCGGTCGATGTTTTTCTAAACGAAGTTCTCGAACATGTTGAGCAACAGTTGATTCTCGTGCTGGATGATTACCATCACCTGGGCGCAAACACGGCAGTGCACGTTGTCATGGATCGGTTGCTTGCTTACCTTCCCGACGTGTTGCACGTCGTTATTGTGTCTCGAGAAGTCCCGCCGCTGGCTCTTGGGCGGCTACGCACCCACTCTCCGCTCGCCACTATCGACCGCGCTGATCTTCTTTTCACGGATGAAGAGACACGCGAACTGTTCCGCCGGGTTTTTGATCTCGAGCTGACTCCTGAGCAACTCGCTGAATATCGCGAACGAACGCACGGTTGGATCACGGCGTTGCAACTTGTAAGACAGGTGGCCCAGCGCAACGTGATCAGTGGTCGCGGGGGCCAGGCGGACGTTCCGGATTTGGTCGAAGTGCTGCGCCAATCCGAACGGGATATTTTCGATTACTTTGCCGAGGAAGTGTTTTCCGATGAACCTGCCGAGGTGCAAAACCTGTTGCTAAAGGTTTCGCTGCTCGACCGGATTGAGTTGGACATTTGTGCTGCGCTTTATCCAGGTTTGAATTGCGCCCGCGTGTTACCGAATTTGGTGCGCCGCAATGTGTTCATCACTGTCGCCAGCGACCGGCGCGGCGAAGAGTATCGCTTGCACCCGCTCTTCCAGAATTTTTTGCGCCGGCGATTGCGCAGCGAGATCGGCCGAACGGGAATTTCCGCGGAGCATCAGCGCTGCGCCGGCTATTTCATTGAGCGGCACGCGTGGGAACAGGGCGTCAGGCACTGGCTGGCCGCAGAAGACTTTGAAAGTGCTGCCAGGCTGATTGCCGAACGAGGCGTCGAGTGGATCTCAACCGGAGCGCTTGGTTCACTCTCATCGCTGGCGGATTCATTGCCGGCGACGGCGCTGGAGGCCCATCCCCGGGCGCTGGCCCATCGAGCCGAAGTGGCGCGCCTGCAAGGCGAATATGAATTTGCTCATTCGCTTCTGCGGCGCGCGGTATCTTTGCTGCACGAGCGCGCGGACAATGAAGGTGAGGCTGATGCGTTGCATTCACTAGCAACACTAGCGCGGCGTGGCGCCGATTATGAGTTGGCTTTTAGCTATCTCGATCGCGCGATCCTGCTCAGCGAGCCGAGTTCCGCAGTCCGCACAAAGTGTGGTAACACGCGCGGTTTATGCC
>Ga0137360_10001463_pt1 | contig 13923 bp, 14 predicted proteins | sample Mad1_60_16metaG_FD_104924 | JGI IMG/M metagenome (GOLD analysis project Ga0137360, IMG submission 104924) | Vadose zone soil microbial communities from Angelo Coast Range Reserve, California, USA - Mad1_60_16 metaG | ecosystem: Environmental > Terrestrial > Soil > Vadose zone | place: USA... | reverse complement strand
AGGTTGGTGAGCGTGGAGACGACGTCGGCTTCAACTCTGGCAGGCGATGCGATGGCGGGCCGTTGCTCGGTGATGGCCATGGAATCGAGTTTATCTTTCAACTCAACGACCATGCGTTCGGCGGTTTTTCTGCCTACACCGGGAATTTTGGTGAGGCGCCCGAGGTCGTTGCCGCGAATGGCAGGAATTAATTCTTCGGCGCTCATGCCGGAGAGAATTTTTAGGGCGAGACTAGGGCCAACGCCGGACGCGGAGAGCAGCATTTCGAAGAGATGTTTTTCGCGGGAGGAGAGAAAGCCATAGAGGGACAGGGCGTCTTCGCGAACGTGGGTGTGGATGAGCAGCGTCACTTCAGTGTGGAGTTCGCCGAGAGCGGCGTAGGTGGAAAGCGGAACGGCAACGATGTAGCCGACACCACCGACATCCACGAGAACCTGATTCGGCCTTTTGTCAGCGAGCCTGCCGCGAAGTTGTCCGATCATCGCTCGTCAGTATTGCCGCTTTTCTTTCGCCCGTCAACGCAGGGATGGGGTAGGGGATATGGCCGCGAAAAAGGGATCACGCTGAGCCCGATCCGGCTTCGTCGGTGGCGTTCGCGAAGAGGTTAACTACGATTCTGAATTGAGTGTTAAGCGCAACTTTGCGGTAGCCGCCTTACCGGGAGTTTGACCACCGTCGGCAACTGCGGAGTGCAAATGACTGGAGGACTTAGATTGTCAACGTGCTGAGTTGGGTTTTCGCGTGTGCTCTCTTTGTGAATGTGAGCTTGGGCCTTTTCTTTGCGATGGCGAGTCTGTAGTTTATGACCGCATTGTCTCGGTCACCTCGATTTTGATAAGCCTGAGCGCGATTGAAATAGACCCACGCATTCTCAGGGCAAAGAGCGATGGACTTGTCGAACTCCTCCATAGCGCGGTTCAGATCGCCAAGTCCGGCATAAGCAGCCGCACGTCCATTTCTCGCGAACGCTTCAAAATCAGCTTTCCAAGCCGAGTCCGCGTTCGGGACGCTATCCATTAGGGCCAAAGCGAGGTCAAGGTCTTTGAGAGCATGAGTGAAATCGTGAGATTCCATGAAAACCTGACCACGTCCCAAAAATGCACCGGCGTCATTCGGATCCAATTCGAGGGTTCGCGAATAGTCAGCGATTGCATCATGGAGGTTTCCTCCATACCAGTGTGACTCCGCCCGAAGATTGTAGGCCACAGCGCTATTGGGATTGCGAGCGATGAAATCGGAAAAGAATTCCGTCCATTTCTGATATTCCTCGGTCTCTTTCCAAGTTCTCGACAACGAGGTTAAAATCCATTCCAAGAGAATTGGATTTTGGATTTCACTTTGGTAATCGAGAGTTCTCAAGAGAAGCCCACGGGCCTCGATGTAATTGCCGCCTTGTAGCAAAGAAAACGACAAATCAACTAGGCGTGTGACAGTCTTTTGGCCATCGTCTTTGCTATTCCCGCGCCGGAACTGACGTTTAAGAAACTGCCAGGGAGTCATATCTTTGACGCTCATGCAGGCCCGTGCTTCAAGCATGATTCTATAAGTCTTTGACCTTGGTCGCTAGTTCCTGATTAAGGATAAGTTAGGGAGGGGTGGTCCCTTTTTCCGCGCCATATCCGCTACCGCGTCAACGTAGGGATACGCGAATTGCCGAAACGGTGTAAGTTCGGCGAGCTACCTGGTTTGACGACGCGAATTAAGTTCGTGACGTTAAGTGTATTTCGAGTTACTTTACTTGCTGTGAAGAAGGATACCCCTGAGGCGAAGCGAGAGACGACTGGGGGGCACCATATCCAAAGAGACAAATATATCTAAAGAGGCAAACGCGGACTTCGGAAACGACAAGCGGAGGCGGCACCAACACTGGCTCGTTACGATCATTTATACCGACAAGCAAGAGTTCAGCCGCGTGTATCTGGACATCGAAAAGGCAAAGAAGTTCGCAAAGCGGCAGAAGAAGTCGCCGGTCGTGCGCGGCGCCAAGGTAAAACTGCTGAGTTAAAGGCTAAGCGGCCGCAGTTCGGCTTCTTGACGCCGGGCTAAGCGAGCTTTCTTTGCTAGCCTCGCGCCCGTGCGCCATTTTTGGGTTGAAGGTGCGCGGCATTTTGCGCCGGCGCTTCCTTCAACGTTACGGCCAGGTCCCGCATACGAATGACACCGACATCCATGAGCAGCTTTGGCAGTCGCAAGCGAAGCGAGTTCGCCAGGCGAATAAATTGCTCGATGGTTGGGATGTTCACGCCAGCTTCGATTTTGGCGAGAGTCGAACGGGAGATACCGGTGCGCGAAGAAACTTCAGCCCTGGTCAACCCACTTTGTTCACGAAGAGATTGCAGACGCATGCCGTACCACATCGTTTGTCGCTCCTTTTTTCATCTTCGAGCCATGGGACGAGGCGGCGAAGTAATTACGAATCCGGCGCAGAAACGAACAGATGCGATTCCTACTCAAACCCGTCACATGGCCGGAATTAACTACAAAGTTTCGAAACAATAGATGAAAGGGTATTTCGCTGCAATGCCGGAGACTACGTACGAAAGACTACGGAGACTGCCCAGGCCAGGGTGGAAGCGCCAAGGAAATGTATTGAAAAGAGGAACGCAACGGTATAAAGAATAGTAGAGCTAGGTACGTAATCAGAGAACACAGTCCCCAAGACAGCCCGACGCGGGTGTAGCCGGTAGCGGACAGCCGACGCGGAAAGGCGCAAGCACTGCTGCCTGAGGTTCACCCCGCGCCGGATGCGGAGGAGTTCGATGAACCTTATTCTCTCCTGGTTGTCGTCGAAGGGGGTGTTGCCGCACGGGTTCTGCTACCAATGGAATCCGTGGTTGGTGTGGCTGCACGCAACGTCAGACGTACTGGTCGCCGTTGCTTACTTTCTAATCTCAGCTGAATTATTTCGATTCGCGCTGGCAAGACGCGACCTGCAACTACGGCACCTATACGTTTGGTTTGGACTGTTCATTGCCGCGTGCGGAATGTCGCATGCGATGGAAGTCTTGACGCTCTGGGTACCCGCGTACTGGCTGTCGGGTGCAGTGAAAGCGATCACCGCGGCGGTCTCGGTGCCGACTGCGGTGCTGCTGGTAAAGAGCATGCCCGCGGCGCTGCACTTGCCCAACCCACAAGCTCTGCGCGCCGCCAACGAGGAACTGGCGCGGCAGGGAGCGATTTTGAAGCACAGCGAAGAACGGTTCCGGCAGATGGCGGACAACATCCAGGAGATCTTTTGGACGATCAATCCAGAGACGATGGAAGTGACATACGTGAGCCCCGCATACGAACAAATTTGCGAGCGGAGCACCGAAAGCCTCTATGCCGCCCCGGTCTCCTATCGCGAAATCATCCACGAAGAGGACAGAGAACGAGTACTTAAAGGACTCTTCGAGTTGGCACGCACGAACCGGCTCGACGAGGAGTTTCGCATCGTGTGCCCGAGCGGCGCCGTCAAATGGCTTCGGGCGATCGGCTTCAACGCGAAAAACGCCGACGGAGCTGTGGATACGATCGTCGGAACAGTTCAAGAAATTACCGCCCGCAAGCGGATGGAGAGTGCGGTGCGGGAGAGCGAGGATCTGTTTCGCGATTTGGTGGAGCACTCAAGCGATCTCATCTGCACGCACGATCTGACCGGTAAATTGCTTTCGGTGAACGAACTTCCGGTCCGCTTGCTTGGTTACACCAAGGACGAGATGTTGAACAAACCGATGCGGGAATTCCTGCCGCCGGAAGCCAGGGATGAATTCGACGGGTCTCTACGGGAGGTCGAAAAGCGGGGATTCGCGAAGGGCCGAATGGTTGTACTCAGCAAAAGCGGAAAACGGAGAGTATGGGAATACCACAACACGCTGCGCACGGACGGCACACAGGGACCGATCGTGCGTGGTGTTGCACACGACATCACGGAACAAGTGCGAGCTGAACGAGCGTTGCGGCTTTCCGAAGAAAAGTTCTCGAAGGCGTTCCTCGCAAGCCCGCACGCAATCGTTATTTCGAATGTGGAAGACGGAACATTGATCGAAGTAAATGACAGCTTCGAGCGAATCGTGGGGTTTTCTCGTGCAGAAGCGATCGGGAAGACATCGAACGAATTAGGAATCTGGACGGACGAGAGTAACCGAGACGAAATGATGAAAGAGGTCAGGACGCTTGGCCGTGTGCGGTCCAAGGAAATAATTTTGCAAACGAAGAACCGCCAGCGAATTGTCGTGGACTACTCGGCAGAAGTGATCGAGATTGGCGGGCACGGCCGACTGCTGTCCGTCTGCGACGATATTACGCAGAGGAAGGCGGCGGAAAACGAGCTGCGCCGGGTTTCGGGACAACTTTTGCGCCTGCAGGACGAGGAGCGGCGCAAAATCGCGCGCGACCTTCATGATTCGACGGGGCAGGATCTGGTAGCGCTGACGACCACGCTCAGCCAGTTGCGGGATGCGATTCCCACATCGAATCGAAAAGTGCGCAGCCTCTTGCAGGAATGCCAGACTGTGTCGGATCGTTCCCTTCGGGAAATTCGGACGGTGTCCTATTTATTGCACCCACCACTACTCGACGAGGCCGGATTGGAAGACGCAATCCGGCATTTCGCGGACGGATACGAGGAACGAACCGGAATAGACGTTGAGATCCAGGTATCGCCAAATTTCGGCCGTCATTCGCAAGAAATTGAGCTGGGCTTGTTTCGCGTAGTTCAGGAGAGCCTCACGAACATTCAACGCCACTCAGGAAGTTCCACAGCACGGATAGATCTCGTGCGAGACGCTCGATATATCTGTCTCACCGTTAAGGACGCAGGGAAAGGAATGGGGTGCGGCAGTCGAAAACAGAGCGGAAAAGCGCATGTGCCCACTGGCGTGGGAATACCGAGCATGGAAGAGCGCGTGAAGCAGGTGGGAGGACGCCTGCAAGTGGAATCGAGTGGAAAAGGAACGACAGTGAGCGTCAACGTGCCACTTTATGCGTAGGCGAAAACAGCAATTTCGGATCGTGATTGCCGACGATCATGAACTCGTGCGGAGGGGAATTCGCAGCATTCTGACGGCTCACCGCAGCTGGCAAGTTGTAGGGGAGGCCAGCGATGGCGCGCAAGCAGCACGCCTTACGGAGAATTTGCGGCCGCATGTGCTGATTATGGACGTCACGATGCCGAAACTCGACGGGCTGGAGGCGACGCGGAAGATCTTGAACGATTGCCCGGAGACGAAGATCCTGATTCTGACCATGCACGAGTCGGATCAAATGGTACGTCGAATCCTGGAAGCGGGGGCAAGAGGCTACATCCTGAAATCCGATCTAGCCGAACAACTAGTTCGTGCAGTGCGAGAAGTGTCGCAAGGAAAATTGTTCTTAACGCCGAAGGTGTCTGACATTGTGCTGCGGGGATTCCTGGACGTGGAGAAACGATCGCGTGCCGCACTGGACGGCGAAGCGAAGCCGACCGCCCGGGAACGGGAGATTTTACGGCTGTTGGTGATGGGGAAAACAAATAAAGAGATTGGCTCGCTGTTGGGAATTACGGTGCGCACGGTAGAGACGCATCGAGCGAAGATTATGCTGAAGCTAGGAGTACATTCGATCGCGGAATTGATTCACTTTGCGATGGATCGGGGACTTGTCCCGTCTCGAAGCAGCGCGACGTGAACGACCCGTCAACGCAAGAGGCATCGGAAGATTTAGGCGGAGGGCCTGTGAATTATGACCTCTATTATTGGAACACTTCGAAATGCTAGCTGATCACGGCGCAACAGCAAGGGGTTGGCGACGTTGAAGAATTCTAGCCAGTGAATAGAACACAACGAACGCGACGGCGGCGACAGCGAGAAGTCTCAGATTATTGGGCGTGTGCGGACCTGCAAACGGCATGTCGGTTTCCGTGAGGACGGCGTTTTTCGAATTGGATGAGTCGTAGTGAATCTCAATGGACTTCCCGGTCCTGTGTTCGGAGACCCAATGCTGCATTCGGGAAATATCTCTGTCGGAAGAAGAACTGGCGGAGTGAAGGCGGGCCTGAACATTCTCACCGTTTACCGCATATTGAATGTCGCAGGTGATGCGCGAGCGCTTACCCCTTACGCCGCCACGAACTCGGACGTAGGTATCTAGCGCGCAGCGTTGGATCGAAGCCGAAGCCACCGGCCAGCTCCTTTGCGCGTACTCGGCCCAACCCTCAGCAACGGTGACGACAAGAGCAAAGATCGTGCAGAGCACCGCGAAAAGGCTCAAGAAGCCGAAAAGCGTTTGCACCGACATCGAAGCCTTCTGGCCCTGTTTGTTGAGAATGCTCATCGAAGATTTGCCCCCGGTTCGCCATTTACTTGGACGGGCGCGGCGGGCGGACGATTCATTCCGGACGCACGGATCGAAAATAACCCGAGGCGGGCGGACGGAAGAGGCAGTAGGCGAATAAAAGGAACAGGACGACGTGCGCCGCTGTTTCCTGCACGGAATGAAAGGCGCTTACAACAACGTGAAAGGCAAGCCAGGCGAGCAACAGCCAACGGGCCCAATTGTGGCCGAGTAGGAGAAAGGCGCCGCCGAGCACGGCAAGAAGACGAATAGCCGAGATGAGAATGACATCGCGTTCGAACGGCCTGTGCGCGAGGTGATATCCAAAGCCCACGCTGCCTGCCAGGACGAACAGGATGCCGAAGACCGTGACTGGCCAGGGTCGCTTCATACCGGAAGGCGGGATTCTACGCGGGACGGAAATGGCCGTCTACAAAAGAAAGAGTGGAGGCGAACGACTTGCGTCGCACGCCCCCCAAGAATCACCGCTTCGGATAAGCTACTTTTGTTTCGGCGGGTCTTGCACTTCCACCGTCATGCGCATCCAGGGGTGAATGCAGCACTGAAAGTTGTGCTGGCCGAGAGTCAGCCCCGAAACCTGAAGCTGGCTGCCTTGCAGGATGCGGGTGCGCGCAACGTCAACATTCTTGAAGCCGCCGTCGCATTCCGGAACGGTTTGTTCGCCATGATTGAGACCTTCGATGAAGCCGCCGCCGAATTGCTTTACTTCCGTGAAGGTATGCGGTTCGCCGCCTTGATCGACGACTACGATTGGCGTTCCTCTGCGTATGCGGAGCGTATCGGGTTCGAAATCCCAGCCGGGGTCCGGCGTTCCGTCACTCGCCTGTTTGAAAAGCTTGTCGAGCGGAGTAAATGCGCCGAGCGTGACGTTCTTGCAGAAATCCGCGCCGAGCGCGTCATTGAAACTTTTCGGTTCGCATTCATCGAGCGCGACGATCTGGACAGGAACGGGCGCAAGCACTGGCGGCGGAGCCACTTCTTCGTGGCTCGCAGCGTGTGCCGGGTGTGCCGCTTGCGCGGCACCGATAACGGGGCAAATCAGCAAGCCGGCAAGGGCGAGCAGACCATGCAAGTTCCCTTTTCCAGCGGTTGAGTTCACTTCGTAACTGCTTTTCATTCTGATTCTCCTCAATTTGATTTCTTTAGTTGCGTACACATGCGCAAACGCACTTCGGGCCGCGAGACGAAATGAGTCAGGAGAGCGATACAGCCACAAGCCGGCGCACTCGGCGGGAACGTGCGTTCCCGCGTTAAGGGAAGTGCATTCCGCGTGCCGGGCTCGGGAAAGGTTTAGTCCTTGTGTTTCAACGAGTTTAAGAGAGGCCGCTGACAACTGAAGTCACGAAATCTCGTTAGTTGCGAGATTTCGTTTCTCGCCCTCACGAACGCGTGCGGATTTATGCGCCGCGATCTTGTGGTGATTTACTGCTGTTGCAGTTCATGGACGGCAGCTACGAATTTCTTGTCCCTGACGAATTTGCGAAATGAATCGTCTTTGAGGGGATCGGTTAACGATTCTCCCGAAATTACGTTGGCCTTGTACTTATATGCCAGCCGCAGTTGTTCGAGACTCTCCTCCATCTTTCCCATCTCGCCATACGTGCAGGCCAGGAGGTAGTAAAACAGCGGATATTCGGGATCCTGCGTAATCCCGTATTCAAAGGTCTCGCGGGCATTGGAGAGTTTTCCAGTCAACCCATAAGACATAACCAGATTGTCAACCAGCACGCGAAAGAAGCTCTTGTTGAGGGTCCGATCTTGTTTTTCCAAGTCGAGTGCTTTCTGGTAACGCTCTGCTGCGGCGGGGTAATTTCGCGCCAGGTAGAGTTGGCTTCCTTCGGCAAGATACCGGTCCTTCGGATTATGGGTCTGGTCCGTCGCCACCGATTCGTCCGGAAGTAGCCGTGCACTCCCAAGAACTTCGTCAAAGAGTCTCTGGTCCTCCGGTGTTGATTGGTCCTTCGATAAATGCACCTCAGCACAGAGATCGCGGCTTCCGAGGTACGCATGGACACTCTTCTGTCGTATTCGGTTTCCCCGGAATTCCGGAATGATGAACTCCACGATGGCAATCCCATCTCTCACTGACTGACGGAGCTCTTCGCGCTTCATCCGGGCACTTTTTTCCGTCATCGGCCACGATTCGGCACGACACTTTTCCGGACTGGCGGGAAACTTGACTTGCTGCAGGAAAGCCGTAATGCGGAGATTGTCTGGCCTGTATAGAGCTTGCAACTCGGTTTCATTGCCGTCAGCGCGGGCACGCGCCTCCCAAGTAGTCGGCCCAACGTCCATCTCTAACACTCCGGTAACTCCTGGAATAGAGATCCGTGCCTTGCTGACGCCGGGTTGCTGACCGAATGCAGGCGCGGCGAGAAGAACAATCGTAAGAAGGGTCAAGGCTTTCAAACTTTTCCTCAGTCGATGGTATTCCAAATTCCTATTGGACACCGCAAATTCTCAAACAAACAGGATCCTAACATCAGTGCCAGCAGCGAATGGTTTTGTCCGCGCTGACGGAAACGAGCCAGGCGCCGTCGGGCGAATAAGCGAGTTGCGTGATTCGGCGACGGTGTGCGACGTAATGCTGCACCCAACCGTCGTCGCGAGCATCGAGAACCACGATGCTCCAGAGGTGATCCCACGCCAAATAGGCACGCGCAAGAACTCTTCCATCGGGGCGAAACGCAAGCGCGGTTATGGCGTCGGCGTTAGCTGATGGCGCGGGAATTTCGCGGCCCGTCGACGCATCCCAGAATTTTAGATCTCCGTGGTGATGAAGAAGGGTAAAGTTTGTGCTGGCTGACGCGAGTCGCTGACCGTCCGGCGAGAATGCGACGGCTAGAACCGGGTCTGAGTGGCCGGTGAGTGATTGAAACATGCCGCCTGTTTTCGTATCCCAGAGCCGCACGGTTTTGTCATCGCTGGCACTGGCGAGCGTCGCGCCGTCGACACTAAATGCAACGGCGTTGACCGCCGCCGCGTGGCCCTTGAGCCTTGCTTGTTCGTGGCCGGATTGCGCATCCCAGAGAATCACCGTACTGTCAGCGCTACCGCTGGCAAGGAGTTTTCCGTCCGGCGAGAATGCAACGCTACGGACCTCTCCGGCATGCCCGCTCAGAGTTCGCAACAGCTGGCCGGTGGCGGCGTCCCAGAGTTTTACGGATTTATCCTTGCCTGCGGAGGCCAGAACTTTGCGGTCGGGGGCGAAGGCAACACTTGTGACCGCGCCGGAATGCCCGCGTATCCGAAGCGCGAGCCGCACTTCGCGAAAATCCCAGATGGTGACGGCTCCGTCATCACCTGCCGTGGCCATCCATCGGCCTGTGGGATCAAACGAAACGGAATTTACGCCTGCTAGCTGCAGCGGAAACTCGCGGTCAGGATGGCTGAGCGGCGTACCGGAATCGTCGTCTGGGCCGCCCGGAATAGGAAACGGCCGCGGCGGGCGTGCCACCGGGATGCCGCAGGCGAGGCTCAGCGAGAGGAGCGCGCCCCAGCCAAAAAGAGTGATGAGTTTTTGCCACCGATGATTGAACACTGCGTGCTCCCGACACTTTGCTGCCAGCAAAAAGCAGCAATCGTCCACGTAATCTGGCACAGAAAGTTATGGTCAACGAATTTCTATGGTGAAAGGTGCAACTGGAATGCCAGTGCCGCGGAGTCGGATTAGGCTCGACCGGTTGGGACAATCTGGTGGAGCGAATCCGAGGCGGCCGAGGCGGCGAGCCCACGAAGCGGGGCCAATCGCGTGCGTTCGAGATCGTCGCGGTAAAAGAGATTGTAGGTGTCGAACGGAATCAGTCGGCCGTCGGGATGGACGATGTGAATGCAGGTTTTTTTGACGCTACGGACGTCAAAAGCGTGCGCGTCGATAAACTGGACGATCAGCACTCGGAAGATATTCTTATAGCTGAGTTCTGCAGGCGCAGCAATTTTCGGCAGGCAGCAGAGGAGTTCGCGCAAAGAGTTCGCGCCGGATTGCGGCGAATGGTTCGTGGCAAAAAGTTTGAAGAGGCAATCGCGGATTCCTTGCTCCTCTTCGTAGATGATCGTATTGCGAGCGGCGTTGATGAGCACGTCGGGCTCGACAAGACGCGTGAGCGGTACAACTTGGCCTTCGATTTTTAGCGCGTACGCCATTGCCAGTGAATCGGGATGGCACGGCACGGGGATCACATCTTCGGGCTGAAAGACCTTTGTTTGCTCGAGAATCTTGCGGCGGACTTCGGTAAGCGTGAGTCGATCCGTCGCGGGGTCGAACTTTTCCAGGCGGCCCGCATCCTGAATAGGCTGCAGCGTCACTCCTCGTACGCACGGCTGCTGTAAAGCGTATTCGATGGTCTTGCCGATCTCGTGATCGTTCAAGCCTTTGCGCAGTGTCATAACGAGCGTGGTGGAAATATTGTGGCGATTGAGGCGTTCCAGCGCCTTTTCGCGAATGCTACGCAAATCGCCGCCGCGCAAATCGAGCAGTGCTTCCCGCTCGAACGAATCGAACTGCAAATAGACCTCGAAGTCTTCGATTTCCGCGAGACGCCTGGCAAAATCTTCGTCCTGCGCGATTTTCAGGCCGTTGGTATTGACCATGAGGTGCCGAATTGGCCGCGCTTTCGCCATCGCGACGATTTTGAAAAAATCGGGATGAAGGGTCGGCTCGCCGCCCGAGATTTGCACGACATCTGGATGGCCTTCGTTTCGAACGATGGCGTCCAGCATTTTCTCGATCAACGCAAGCGAGCGATGCTCGGCGCGCTCCGGGCCGCTACCCGCGTAGCAAACGGGGCAACGCAAATTGCAAGAGTCCGTGATCTCCAGGAGTGACAAGCAGGAATGTTGCTCGTGGTCGGTGCAAAGGCCGCAATCATACGGACATCCCCACTTGACGGGTGTGTTGTAGTGCACCGGCATTTCTGGCTTCTTGATGAATACTTCGCGGCAGCGCCGGTAATAGTCCACGTCATCCGCAACGAGCACTCGTTCGGCGCCGTGTTCGGGGCAGCGCTTGAGCAAAAACACTTTGTCGTCCTGAAAGACTATTTTGCCCTCCAACTTGCGAAAACACGTCGAGCAGATCGTTAACGCTACGTCATAGAACAAGTAAGGCCGAACGCGCTCCATTATTTTTTGTCCTGCTCCGGATCTTTTCTGAAGAGCCGTGCGATCGTCGCTGCGGATACCCAAGTCATAGCAACCACGCAAAAAATGACACCGAAAACCGCAAGCAGAAGGAACACTCCGTTAGACGGGTTCTTGGGGCCTTCGAAGTTGCAGGTCGCAAGATATCCAAATCCGGCTCCCACCGTTAGGAGCACGGCACATACCAAAGCGATCAAAGCCGGAACGACGGTCGACTTGTTGCGGTGCCTGCCGAGGGCCACGCCGGTGATTATCGCCCCTACGATCACGAAGGCGAGCGAAAACACCACGGGCCAGCCAGCTAGCGTCGCGTGCACCGGAACGAAAAACCCGAAAAGAATCACGAATCCTACGCTGGCCGCAACAACGAAAACGCCGGTGGCAAGGAGCCAATTCCCGGGCGAATTGCGGCCTCCGTTGCGCGGACGGTCGTTCATTGCACAGCCCCGCCTCTGGACTTGGCGTTGCGCACGGCGCGCACGATGATCCAAACGATTGCTCCCGGAACCGCCACAACATTCGAGAAGAAAACGATTATGAAAAAAACATTGAGCGCAGCATGTTTCCCGCTCCCGTTTATGTTGAAAGTCGAAAGAAATCCGTAGCAACTGCCGCCAGCCAAAACCACCGCGCACAAAAGCGTGACGAGCGGTGCGACGAAACTGCGGCGCTTGCGAAGTTGCTGATCCATTCAGCCCTCGATCGGCTCTTCAAAACGCGGTGGTTCCGGCAGCGATCTTCCCCGGGAAATTATCCAGCGTCGGATATCGGCCACATAGTACGCCAGCATGAGGACACACGCCCACTGAATCGCGGTCAGGCCGAGAAAGACGCGCACGTCATCCGGCTTGAGAAAATCGCAGAGCAAACGGAACGCAAAATAGCCCACCATGAAGAGCCGGAACAGGTCGCCTTTCGTGTGCGGCTGCTTCGAGCGGCGCCAGAGAAACACTCCAAGTGTCAGCGCAAACAGTCCTTCGTACAGTTGCGTGGGATGGCGCGGGATACCATCACCGAAGTTAACTCCCCACGGCAAGCGTGTCCCGACGCCTCCGGTGTGGTCTTCCGGACCGGTCAAAAAACAACCGATGCGGCCGATGGCGATTCCTACGCAAAGCGGAATCGCGAAAAGGTCGCCGGTGCGGCGTTTGACGCCGAGATGATGCTTCACCAGTTCGACGAAAAATAATCCGCCGATGAGACCGCCCACAATCGTTTTGCCGCCCATCAGAAAAGCGGGATCGTGCCAGTGGGCCAAGGTGGCGGCAGGATCTTCGAACCAATACAAAACCTTGCAGCCGACCACGGCACCCATCGCCGCCGCGGCGATAATCCACCATCGGTTGCCATCATCCAGGGCGTCGCCGCGCCGCTTGCGCATCGCCAGGTAAACGAGAAACGCAATCGCATACGCAAGAGTTTCGAAAACAAGATGCGGATGAAGTTTGAGCGAGCCTGCCGGGATGAATACGGGAAAGGACATGGTTGCAGCGCGTCGATGGCATCGTACTGCGAAATGCTTCTCCTTAGGAAACTCCCTGTGCGCGCAGATATTCCGCTATCGCCGCGTGTTTCCGCTCTTCGGCGTAAGCCAGTGCGTTTTTGCCATCGCTGGTTTTCGCATGAAGATCGGCGCCGTGAGCTTGAAGAAGTTTCAGAATTTCCAGATGGCCGTTCGCGGCAGCGTTAAGAAGAGGAGAATAATTGTTCGAGTAGCGATAGTTGGCTTCGGCACCATTTTCCAGCAGCCACTTCACAATTTCCGTGTGGCCACTGGTGACAGCGCCGCTCAGCGCGTTGTAGCCGCTGCCGTTGATTGCCGGAGCGTTTATATCCGCGCCTTTCGCATGCAAATATTTGACGGCTTCGAAATTCCCAAAGACGGCGGCCAGCGCGACCACCGGAAAACCATCCGGCGAATAACTCCTGGCAAGAACCACATCTTTCTCGAGGAGTTCCTTGACACGCGCCAAGTCTCCAGCGGCGGCGGCTTCATGCAGCTCCAAGACCGCGCCGCGCGATATCAGAAAATCACAAGTCTCTTTCTGCCGGTTGTAGATGGAAAACAGGACGGGGCTCTGCGATTGCGCGTTCTTGCCGTTGAGAAGTGCGGAATCCTGGTCGAGCAAGGTCCGCACGGCGGCCAAATCGCCGGCCCGAATCGAATCAAAAAAGAGCTGGGTTTCGCTCATACTCACTCCACCGAGGACCGTCTAATCGCCGGCGGAATTGTACAGGCGAATCGTTTGCTCGCAAAGCCAAGATGACCACATCGTCTCAGTTGGCGGCAACGGTCGACTGCTTCGGCTGGTAAAGTCCCGGCACGGCACGCAGAGAAATCGCAACGCGGTTCCACAAGTTGATCATTCCCACGGCCAGCGTCAGATCCACAATCTCTTTTTCTGAATATTGCGCGCGGACTCGCTCATACACTTCGTCCGGTACATGCGTCTCCGAAACAAGTGTCACGCT
>Ga0137360_10001461_pt1 | contig 13925 bp, 8 predicted proteins | sample Mad1_60_16metaG_FD_104924 | JGI IMG/M metagenome (GOLD analysis project Ga0137360, IMG submission 104924) | Vadose zone soil microbial communities from Angelo Coast Range Reserve, California, USA - Mad1_60_16 metaG | ecosystem: Environmental > Terrestrial > Soil > Vadose zone | place: USA... | reverse complement strand
TTGCCTCGCATCACCAAGGGCTACTGGAACAATGTACTGTGGTCGCCTTCTTACTTCGCCGCTTCCTGTGGCGGCGCACCGCTCGACCTCATCCAACGCTACCTCGAGCAGCCAGCGACACCGTTATAGTCGGGGCTTACCCCGGCCTGAATTCCGGGGCTTGCGCCACTCGCTGGTCAGCTCAATGCCCCCGAGCACTGCTGACGGCGTTAGCAAATCTGCGCGCCAGTTCCGCAATGCGGTCGGGCTGACGTCGACGAATGGCCTCTCTCGGAATCAACTCTCCGCCCACGCCCAGCGCGGCCGCGCCAGCCTGAATGAAGTTGAATGCGGTCCGCTGATTGACTCCTCCGGCGGCGATCAAGGGCACCTGGGGAAACATGGTTTTCAGCGCGCGGATGTAACTGTCGCCGCCGACCGGTCCGCACGGAACGACTTTGACAAAATCGGGACCCAGTTTCCAGGCGGCGATGACATCGGTCGGGGTGAGCGTTCCGGGAATCACCACGACATTTTCCTGCACCGCGAACTTCACGGTCTCCGGATCCAGGCCGTCACTGGTCAGGAATCTGGCCCCTGCATCCAGGCAGAAGCGTGCCGTGAGCGCGTCCAGGATGCCCCCCGCCCCAACAATTACCTCCCGGGCATGTTGCACCAGATCGGCGATCACTCTGATCGCTTCCGGCACCGTCAAGGTAACTTCCACGATGGGGATGCCGCCCCGAGCTACCGCCTCGGCTGCGAACACCGCGTCCTCGGTCGAGGAAACGCGAATGGAGGGAATGATGCCGACTTCCTCGATCCGCCGGCGTACCTCTTGCTTGGTCACAGATCGGGCTCCTTGGATGATCGTCGCACGAATCGCCGCTTGGTCACTGGGTCACCGCAGACTCCGGGGTGACACCCTACGGCAAGTCCCTGACCCCGACGGCCTCCCGGAGCTGTTCGAGGGCCAGCAAGTATGAAGCCAGGGCTTGCCGGTAGGCAAGCTGGGTGGCTCGATACCTGCGCTCGGCGTCCAGGAAGTCCAGCAGGCTCACGGCACCGCGTTTGTAGGCATATTCGCTGATGTCCCGATCCTTTTGCGCCACGTCGAGGTAGCCAGACCGATAGAGTCCGATGACGCGATCATTTTCCCGCAATCCCTCGTAGGCGTCATGCACGTCCGTCATGACTTGCCCATCGGTCGCCTTCTTTTGTTCCTCCGCCTGAGTGATCGCAATTTTCGTGCGCGCGATTTCCCCCTGGTTGCGGTTGAAGATCGGGAGCGGAATAGTTCCATAGAACGTGGCGGCGTTGATGGCGTTCACGTGGGAGTAATTAGCCTGAATGGTGACGTCCGGCTTGCCAACCGCTCTTTGCAATTGGTACTGGCTATTGGCGGCGGTCACGCCTTGTTGTGCGGCGCGCAGATCCGGCCGGTTCTGCATGGCCTTCATCTGCAAATCTTCGAGGTTGCCTTTCACAGGCTGATAATCGAACGCTCCGGCCACGTCGTAGTCGGCTGACACGGACTCGTAGCCGAGCAGTTGCCGCAAATCCGAAAGCGCCTGGACCCGGGCGAGTTGCGCCTGCTGAAGGTCGGTCTCGAACTGCAAGAGCTGGAGCTTGATTTTCAGATAGTCGTCTTCACTGATCGCACCCGCCCGGAAGCGCATCTCGCCCAGCTCGACCGTTTTCTGGAAACTCGCCAGGTCTTGTCCGGCGAGTTCGACGGTCGACTCGGCCAGTTGTACGCTCACAAACAGCGAGGCAACATTGAACGAGAGACTGCGACCGTTGTCTGCGACCAACCAGCGTGTCAGTGCAGTGATATCCTTGGCCGCCTGTAGCCGATGTTGCCGCTTCTTGCCTCGCTCGAAAAGGTAGCTCAGACCGATGTCGCCTTCCGTGGAGTCATGCAGATAGGTGCTGTTTTGCGCCGATGGAGAAAGCGGCAAGTATTCCCAGTCGACGAAGAGGTTGGGATTGGGCCGCATGTTTGCCGTAGTCTCCTCCGCCTGGCTCTGCTGGATTGCGGTGCGAGCCGCGAGCAGGTTGTGGTTGTGCAGCATCGCCCTCTGAATCGCTTCGTCGAGGGTGATGCGGACCGGTCCCTGCGCCTGGCCGATTGCGATCCGGGACGCGAGCGCACACACCAGCAAGGTGGAACCGAGCAATCCTGCAGAGCCGCAAGCATGCCCAATCCAACGATTACCCTTCAAGGGATGCCTCCGGCTCCGAAGCTTGTCGCCGTCGCGAGCCATCCAGACATACAAGGTCGGCAACAGGACGATGCTCATGACCAGGTCAGAAATCAGTCCGCCCACGATCACGATCGCAAACGGCCGCTGCGAGTCGGACCCGATGGCGTGCGAGAGCGCAGCCGGCAACAGCCCCAGGGTTGCCACCAGCATCGTCATCATGATCGGGCGCAGCCTGAGGACGGCGCCTTCGACCGCCGCGTCCGCGATGGTGTGGCCTCGGGCGCGAAGCTGGTTGATGTATTCAAGCATGATGACTCCGGTTTGCACGGATACGCCGAACAACGCCAGGAAGCCCACACCCGAGGAGACACTGAAGTGCGTACCCGTCACCAGGAGCGCCACCAGGCCGCCGATGCGGGCCATGGCCACGTTGGTGAGGATCAGTAGCGCCCACTTTACCGACTTGAACATCGTGTAGAGGATGATGTAGATCACGAGGATGGTCAGGGGCACGACCAGGAGCAAGCGTGCTTCCGCGCGCTTTTCGCTCTCGTATTCGCCCGACCAGCCGACGTGGAAGCCGGGAGGCATCTTCACTTTTTCGCTGATGAGTCGGACGGCTTCTTCCACGGTGGTCCCCAGGTCGCGGCCCCTCACATTGAAAGTGATGGCGACGTAGCGGCTGTTTCCTTCCCGGTAGATATCGTAGGCACCGTCCTTGACCTGGACGCTGGCTAACTGTGCGAGCGACACTCGTTCCCCGCTGGGGGAAAGCACCCGAATTCTCGCGATGGCGTCCTGGGTCTTGCGGTAGGGCTCCGGATAGCGCACCACCACGTCGTAGCGTTGCTCACCGATCAGCACTTGACTCACAGCGTTGCCACCCACGGCCGTTTGGACGGCGTCCTGTATGTCGGCGACATTAATTCCGAAACGGGCGGCCAACCGGCGATCGATGGCGATTTCAAGATTTGGCTGTCCGAAATCGCGCAGCAACTTGACGTCATGCATGCCTGCGATGCCCGCCATAACCGCGGTGACTTCTTCGCCCTTGCGCTCGAGAGTCTTCAGGTCGTCTCCGAAGATCTTGAGGGCGAGCGAACCCTTGGCGCCGGTGAGGGTTTCGCCGACGTTGTCTTCGATCGGCTGTGAGAAGTTCCAGATCGCTCCCGGATACTTTCGCAGGGCGCGTTCCATGGCGGCGATGAGTTCTTCTTTGTTCTTCTGAAAGACCGGCCGCCATTGGTCGTGCGGCTTCAAGTCGACGAAATACTCGGTGTTGCCGAATCCTCCGGTATCGGTTCCGTCGTCGGGCCGGCCGACCTCGGAGACGACCGTCTTTACTTCCGGAAAGGAAGCGAAAACGTAGCGGCAGTTTGTGGTGAATTTCTCGCCTTCCGTAAGACTTGTGCTGTTTGCCAGAGTGCCGCGCGCCCAAATGGCGCCCTCGTCCAGATGAGGCAGGAACTCCGAACCGATGATTCCGCTGAAGGCGAGGAACAGGCTGGCCGCCAGGGCCGCCACACCGACACCAACCGTAAGGACGCGATGCGTGAGGCACCAGCGCAACCCCCTCCGGTAGTGTTCTGTCAGGTAGGTCATCACCGGGTTGTGCCATTCCCGAACTCCGCTTCGAAACAAAGTGCTGGCCAGCACCGGTGCGATCAAAATCGAGAAGGTCAAAGCGCCCAGCAGCGCAAACGCGACGGTCAGGGCCATCGGCCTGAACAGGCGGCCCTCGACGCGCTGCAACGTAAAGATCGGCATGTAGGCGGTGATAATGATTGCGATGGCGTAGAACACCGGCCGCTGCACCTCATGCGCCGCTTCACGAATCGCCTGTTCAACGGTCTTGGGAGCTCCCCCGTGCCCTGAGTCGGTCCCGTTGGTTCCGCGTTCCGAGCCGTTCTGGCGGCGGCCCAGATGCCGGACGATGTTTTCGACCATGACCACGGCTCCATCCACGACCATCCCGAAATCCAGGGCGCCGAGCGAGAGAAGGTTCGCCGGAATCTTGCTCATATCCAGCCATATGGACGCAAAGAGCAAGGAAAACGGAATCGTGAATGCAACGATGAAGGCCGCTCGCGCATTCCCGAGAAAAAGGAAGAGGATGATCGTCACCAGAATCATCCCTTCCGCCAGATTGTCCATGACCGTGTGGGTCGTGTAGCGAAGCAGGTTGCTGCGGTCCAGCATGGGAACGACCTTCACGCCGGGAGGCAGAATGCTACGGTTGAGTTCCTCGACTTTCCTGTGAATGGCCTCAAGGGTGGGTCCCTCTTCAGCGCCTTTACGCAGCAATACCACGCCCTGAATGACATCGGGCTCATCGACGATGCGCCCGTCTTCCATGTGGTTGGCTCTCGCCATGTGACCCAGGCGAATCTTTGGACCCTGGACCACATCCGCGATGTCCTTCACCCGTAGCGCGGTGCCGGTCTGGGTTTTTAGCACGGTCTGCTCGATATCGTGCACACCTCCGAACAGCCTCAGGGCGCGAACGTTCATGTGCTGCAGGCCCACTTCCACGAAGCTGCCACCGGCATTGGTGTTGTTATTGGCGAGTTGCTGTTCGACCTGTCCGATGCTTAATCCGTATGCCACCAGCTTGCTGGGATCGACCCGGACCTGGTACTCACGGACCGTGCCCCCGAAGTCGGAAACGTCCACCACATTGGGAATCGATTTGAATTGTTTCAGCAGTACCCAGTCCTCAAGCGACCTCAACTCCATGAGGTCGTATCTGGGATTTGTGCTTCGCAGCGTGTACCAATAGATCTGGCCCACCAGACCCCAGTCCGTGCCGATTTGAGGTTGAAGATTTTGCCCAGCGGGAAGATTGACCTGGGTGAGCCTCTCGAGTACTTTCTGACGGTTCCAGTCGTTCACGGAACTGTCATCGAAGATCATGATCACGAACGACAAGCCGAAAATAGACTCGGAGCGCAGATAAGTCATGTGCGGCATGCCGGACATTTGCATCTCGATCGGGATGGTGACTTGCTGCTCAACCTCCTCTGCGGAACGCCCCGGCCATTGCGTAATCACGGTTACGTAGTTGTCCCCAATGTCGGGATAGGCCTCAACCGGCAGGTTATGAAACGAGACAGCCCCCCAAGCGAGCAACAAGACGGCAACGGCCAGCACCACAAACTTGTTGTTCAGTGCAAAGTCTACGAGAGCGCGAATCATTTCCTGTTTCCTGTTTCGTTTCCACTTCCGCAGGCTGCGGGCATGTCCAGACCCGCGAGCGCGTGGGTAACCATCACTGCGCCAGCACGTGGTCCAGGACTAGGGCGTTACCTACGACCTGTCGCCCTGGCTTGAGTCCGGATTTGATTTCTTGCAGACTCGAGTTGTCCGGCAGCAGGTCTCCACTGACAACCTCCAGGCGGCGGAATTTCTTGTCGGGCGCGGGAACGAATACGAAATCGCGATCGTGCATATGCAGGATGGCCGAGGCTGGAATCACGGTATGCATCTCCCTGGCTTGACCGCGGAAGGTCGCCTTGACGAACATGCCCAGCCGCATGATTCCCGGGTTCTGCACCTCGATCCGAACCTTGGCAGTACGAATACTCGGATCGAGGATTGAGCCGAGGTTGCTGACCCTTCCCTTGAACACGCGGCCGGGATACGCGTTGAGGATGATTTCCGCCGAGTCCCGGAGCCGAACATTGGCCAGGTCGTTCTCGTATACGTCGCAGAGAATCCAGACCGTCGAGAGATCTGAAATTGTGAACGGGCTCGGCGAACTTAGTGCTTGCACGGCGGACGCGTTGGTGACTTGCTGGTCGGTGATCACTCCCGATACGGGTGCAACGACATCGACCATCCCCATGGGTTTGTGCGGATCGTTGCCCAGCAGGCGGAGATGCTCTTCGGTGGTTTCGAGATCAACCTTGGCCTTGTCCTCCGTATCCTGGGCTACCTGCAGATCGTTCATCGCGATGGCGCCATGCTTGAACAGGTCGGCAGCACGTTCCAGTTGGGCGCGCGCCAGGACTTCATCCGCCACGGCCTTGCGGTAGTCGGAAAAGCCGCCGGCCACATCGTCGCTTCGTACCGTCAGCAACAACTGGCCCTTTTGCACGATGTCACCCAGTCGGGCGTGAATGGCCACGACGCGCCCGGAAGCGAGCGAGACCACCGGAACGTTGCGCGAGACATCGGGAGTAACTGCCCCCGTGACGACCAGTTGGGAGGTCGTGGGATGCGCGCTCGCCGCCACCAACGGGAATTGCTCCGGGTGGTCGACCTGGAAGAGGTTGAGGTCGACGTCGGACACGACGTCGGCAGGAGGCGGAGCTTCCGCCGCGGCATCTCGACGTCCATTACAGCCGAAAATCGTCAGCGTCAGGAGCATGGAAACGAGAAGAAGACCGATTTCCAGACCTCTGCATTTCATAAAGAAATCCATCTCCGCAACGACGGACCTTCGTCGCCCCTCCGAAAACGCGGAGGGCGCCTCCCGAGGGGGGAGGTCGCGCCGTTACCTGCCTCAGGTGGTCGACCCCGCTTTCGCTTGGGCGCCCGAGAGACGTGCGGAACGTGCACGAAAAGATGAAGGCCCAAGGCGCCGTTTGGCAGCACACGGGGGAGGGCTGAGGGACAGCGCCGGAACCGGCTCCCGAACGCTGACCCCATTTCGGTTCGCGCCCTTGTTGTCTGCGCTGCAGCAGAGCCCAAGAGCCTCACCCAACTAGAACTTGACCATGATGGCCAATCTGATGCTCGGTTCATCCTTTCGCAGGTCGGGGAACCAAACGCCACCGTTGCTGCTGCAGGTTGCAGACGTGAGCAAGCTACCTCCAGGCGTGCCGTCATTGCACGCGTACTGAGCTGGAAAACCGTTATTGCCGCCAGGAGGCGTGATTCCGCCCCGACCGCTGTAGTAGGGTTGATTCGCGTGACGATAGCCGTACTCCCAGCGGAAGGTAATGTACTGTTTGGGCATCCAGTCCCAAGTGATGGAGGTATCCCAAGCCTTGAACGGCAACCCGGGAGACGCCGGGAAATACGGTGATCCCGAAACCGCATCGGCTCCGTTGATCGGTTGCAGCAAGGTGAGATAGCGCCCTGGATTGTCAAAAGCGCCGCCGCCGATGGTCAATCCGAAGGTGTCTTTCTTAAACCACCAGCGGTTGTAGAGCATCCATCCCGCGAAGCTCTGCCGGGGACCACCCTTGGTGCCCTTGATTGGGTGATTGCGCAAACAACTCACTCCGCCACCGTATTCGCAACCCAGATCCCCGGTCAGGGAGAATGCCATCTTGTCCAGAGTTTTTTCCGGATGGTCGTAGTACTTGATTTCGATGCTGTCGTCGGTATGGATGCGCGAGCGGCCAATGTTGCCGAGCGTATCTTCGCCCATGCCGTAGTTTGTTGAACACCAGCGAAACCCACGGCTTCGGACGCCACAAGATCTGGCCTCCCAGACCGGGCGTGCCGCCGAACCGTCCATAGGACTGCCATCCGTTGATGATCCAGGGCTCGATCTTCAATTTGTCGGTCGGGAACCACTGGATCCGCAATCCATTGAAAAACCACGGCGTGTTGGAAGAGACGTAGGACGGTTGGTAAGCCCAGTTGTCGAAGTTGTAGTAGCTGAACAGGCCGATGTAGGACACAAAGAGTCCAGCGTCGACGTTGAGCCCGTGGTTCACGTTGAAGTGGTAGCCACCGTAAGCTTCCCCAAAATACTTGTAGGCGCCGCGCAGGTCCCATTGACCACGGCCAACGCTGGCGTCATTGCGTGGTGTGGTGACCCCAAACATGCCCCCCCAGGGTCAAAACTCTGCCGCGAATATTCTGCCAGTGGAAGTCGCCGCCGAAGCTGATCTGCTCCACCTGAATTTCGTTGGAGCGGAAGATCTCGGTTGATCCTCCGAGCGAGTCATCCTTCGGATGATTGAAGCTGCTCACGAAATCGGTGTCGAACCTGATTTCCGGCGTGAAAAATTTCGAGTCCCACACTGCGTCTTTGGTGCGCGGCGTGCCGTTGAGCCAGGCCAGTCGGCGTACGCGAACGGCTCGGTAGGCTTACTCGGTTCGGGTGGCTTGGCGGGAGAATCGTTCGCGGTTTGTGTTACCGCCAAAGCGGGGGTGCTAACCGGCGTGACCGGCGAAGCCACGCTCGCTTTTGCAAAAGCTCCGCCGGCCAGTGCGGGCGGTTGCTCGGAGGCAGCAGGTGGGGTGCGTGCTTTCAACTCCGCTTCGAGTTGCGCGATGCGCAACTTCATGGCTTCGAGTTCCTGCAGGACCGCGGATGAGACGTCTGGTTCGGTCGCGCCCGCAGATCGGTCGGGAACGGCTCCGCTGGCTGGAGTCCCGTCCTTGGCAGACCCGTCTTTGGCAGGCCTTCCGTCGGAAGGCTCGAGCGGGGCTGCCATTTTTGTTGAAACTGCCGTTGGCCGAGCCTGCGCGCGACCTTGCAGTACGTCGCCGAATGCCAGGCTCAACAGAAGCATCGAGGGGAGAGCTGCCGCTGCGATCCTACGCGACCGGATATGTATGATTTTCAAGTCGTGATCCCTTTCTGGTTCGAAAGTCGCGGCTTACTTGACGGCCGCCCATCCTGTTTCTTGATTGAGCCGCACCGAGGGCTCACGATGCTCACACCCCTTGCCCATGCGAGTCTCTTGCCGGGGTTCTCGAACTACCATTCCATTCGAGCAGGCATAAGGATTTAGTAAACGCTTCGTAAGGTGGCCATAAAGAATCGTCCATCATAAGCGAGAGCCCGTGGTGACTTGCCCCGAAATGTGTGGGAGAGAGTAGACTGCACGGCATGAAGAAGCCGTGAGGATTGCGCCTCAATCATTCAATTGGCTAGCATAAGCTTCTTCGATTGGCGCGACGAGTCGATTCTTCGATGCGGGCCTGTGGCAGTCACCGTCAAGGCCGGTGTAGTGGCGAACGCGGGAGTCGCCAGCAAAACGCATACAGCCGCAAAGTGGGGAGCGATACGGCAGGGCTTCATTCGAGACCTCGTGAAGAGAGTTCCGGCCCCTTGGATGAAATTTTTAGCGCGAACGGTTGGCCGGAGGTGTGTTCACTGGGAAGACCGAATCACGCCGCAAAAATAACTGTCCTGCAATAACCTTTAACCGCGCCGCAATTCCTTGCGACTCTTGGAGTCGAAGTGAGTGGGTGGAGATCGCGTGGCGCGGGGTATTGGTCTCGATGGGTCGATCAGCGCTGTGCCAACAATAGCCGGGAAACGGCCAGACCGCTGGATTTTCTGCGCGACGATCGCTGGTACACGAACAGACGAACAGTCAGTGACGTCTAGCGAGCAAAATTAACAAAATTGTGCATGCTTGACCAGCCTATGTCGCTAGGTGGCGTCTACCAACGAGGAGCGCCATCGCCGCTGACACCGTGCATAATCGCCCAATCCGCCGCTCCGATGAGAGGCGAATTCCAGGCTCCCACCCGTAACGGTTCGCCCGTTACACGACCGGATGAGCATGCATACTTACTCGAAGCTCGCGTCTGCCTTTGAATTCTGTGGGAGTGCCACGATGGAATGATCAACGGTTTGCGCCGACTGGTCTATTGATACCTCTGAAGGACACGGTCCTGCGGGTTCTCTGCTGAGGTCGCACCCTTAAGGGCAAGAGACTTCACTCCATGGAAGAAAAGCAAATGGACGAAGAACATCACGATCAGAACCGCACCGAAGGTGCAGACGATAGTCGCGCCCGTGGGTGTGTCAAGAAACACCGAGAAGTACACGCCCAGCGCGGAAACTAACGTGCCCATGGTCCAGCCAATCGCCAGCCGCCGACCGATCCTGTCGGCAAAAAGCATGGCGCCCACTGAAGGAACAACGAGATAGCAAAAGACCAGTAGTACGCCCGCAATGGCCACCGAGGAAGTCACAACAAAACCGAACGACGCGTAGAACAGGAAGTCCCAAAACCGGATGCTGAGTCCCTGCGCTTCGGCTCCTTCCGGATTGGTAGATATCAGTAAGAACTGCTTGCGGAAAATGTAATGAAAAAGACCGATCACGCCGTAGAGAATCGCCGTCTTCACCACGTCGTGCATGGAGACGGCCAGGATGTTCCCTACCAGCATGTCTTTCAGATGCTCGGTTTCGCCGGTAGCCTTACTCATGGCCAGAATTGCTGCCGCCGAGGCAACGGCGTAGGCGATGCCGATGAAGGCCTCTTGCGGGATATGTCCCCGCCTGGTCCGGGCAAAGGCAAAAATCGCCGCGCCCACGAAGGTAAACGCCAGGCTCAGCCAGTAGGCTCCGCCGCCATGAGGATCCATGCCGATCAAGATGGCAGTCGTGGCACCGAGAGCGGCAATTTGTGCCAGCGCCAAATCCACGAAGATGACCCCACGCTCCACCACATGAACACCAAGGTAGGCGTGAATGCCGGTCAAGATCAGGCTGGCTAAAAAAGGCGCCAGCAGAAAGGGAAGAATGGCCATGGATCTCCTATTGGGTTGCCGTGAAAGCTTTCATCAACAGACCGATATCGTAATCGAATAGCTTGAAGTAGTCGTCCACGCCTTTTTCCCCACCAACCGATGGCAGGTACACGACCACCTGCGCGCCGGTCGCCCGTCCAATCGACTGCGGCGTCTTGAGGTCGAAATAGGGTTCGACCAGGATTACCTTGCAATCCTCCCGCCTCATCAGTTGGATCAGTTCCAGAGTATGCGTGGGTGTCGGCGGGATTCCTGGCCTCGGCTCAACGTAGCCGATCACATTGAGGCCAAAGTGTTTGGCAAAGTTGGGGAATGAGCGGTGATAGGTGACGACCTTACGCCCGTGATAGGGTTTCATCTCCGCGTCCCACTTCTGCTCTGCCCCCGTTAGCCGCTTGTCGAAATCCTGGAAGCGTTGCTGGAAGTATACGTCGTCTCCTGGGTCTGCTTCGCTCAGCTTGTTGGCGATCCCTCTCGCAATCCGCCTCCCATTGTCGGGATCGAGCCAATAGTGCGGGTTGCCCAAGGGGTGCACATCCCCCTCCGCACGCGTGACCGTTCCTTGGGGAATCTCCAGGATCTCTGCAAACTGAGATGCGTCCAAATAGCCCGGCGCACCCACCTGGATCCGGGGATTTCCGCTCTGCGTAATCAGCGGCGGAAGCCAGCCAATTTCCAGTTGCAGCCCGACCACCACCAGCAGGTCAGCTTGACGCAGTTTGAGCAGGAAACTGGGCTTGGCCTCGACAAAGTGCGGGTCTTGATAACCTTTTGCGATTGACTCAACGCTGACTTTTTCACCACCGACCTCCTGGGTAAGCGCCGCCATGTCGGTGGTCGAGGTGACCACGTTGAGCTTCTTAGCCTGTGCCCAGATGGGCAGAGCCAGCATCCAGAACAGCAAGGCCCACTCTGCAGCCACGGTGAAGCGGAAAGAACGGCCGCGTCTTCTCATGTCTCTCCTAGAACGGATGTGCTCCATGCGCACCGAGCGAAAACATCACTTGCAGGAGCAATTCATTTGTATCGATATTACTTGCGTAGTGCGTAAAACGGTATTGGCCGCGCACCTGGCTGAACTCGCTCGGCCAGTAGGTCAAAACCGCGGAAGCGCCAGTGTCGGTCAGATCGGCAAACTCACTGCGACCGGCACGATCAAAGCGTCCACCAACAAACCAACGGCGGCCGAGCTGATAGTCGCCGGAGGTGTAGAAGCCGAACGCGCGTTGTTCGGAAGGCAACTGCTGGCGCTGGCTCCAGATGAACTCACCTCGCCCTACGAAGGAATGATAAATGGAGCGCCGCAGCGGCTTCCAGCGCACGGTGGCATCGACGCCGTAGAGCTGGGTCAAGAAATTACTGCCGAGATCGTTGTGGCCGCGCGCATAGGAGAGTCCCAGATCAATATTTGTTGACTCCGTTATGTCTTTGTAGCTTCGCAGGTGCGCCACCGCGCTCACGTCGTTCTTGCGGGAAGCGTGGAAGAGCGGGCTCTGCTGACTGCCTGAATCTCCCCGGAAAAGTTGTCCCGTGGCTTCCAGGAAGATTCCCATGGGGGCCGGAAGGATCCGCTCGATCGACACGCCGGCATCATCGATTCCATCTTCGCCACCTACCAGGTTGTTTGTGACCAGCGGCCGGTCCACCCAGGGCAGTACGTGGTTGTGGAGAGTGTTCACTTTTCCAAAGGCAGCCCGCATCTTTCCGACTTTGGCGACAACCCCTGCTGGAAGCGCCGTAAAGGTGACGTATCCCTCCTCCAGGTTCACCCCCTGCTCGCCGAAGGAGAGGAAGAAATCGCCGCGCGCGTAGGGATCAATGATTGCCTGAAACCCCAATTCCGCCTCGTGCATCTCCAGCGTTGGTGAGGGCTGCACCGGGTTATGGCCGGCCACGCTGATGAAATCACCAATCGCGCTGATGTCAGGGTTCAAGGCCTTCGCAGCGCTGCCCCCGGCCCCGCCCAGCACGACCGTCTGGGTTCCGGCTCCGCTCGTAACGGCACCCACGGCCGGGGGCTGGGATTGCGGCGTGGGGCTTGCTTCCTGCGCACTCGACTCTGCATTGGGCACCGCGGTGGTCGCAGGTTGCGCGCGCGAAGCTTGCTCGGTCTTCAACTGCCGAATCTGCCCCTCCATGGCGATCACTCGGTCCTCGAGATCGCGGATCTTCTGCGTGAGAGCGGAATTGTCCGACTGGGCCGATGCGGCTTGGCCAGAATCACTCTGTAAGGCATGGCAAGGCAACGCGACAACGAGTACCGCTCTCCCCAAAAGGCCTAAGACTCTCATTGGAAGCCTCCTCTGGAAATTCCGGATGACTTAAGACGACCTCACATTTTGACATCTACAGCCCTGTAGGGGGAAAAGCGAATCGAGGGGGATCGGTTCCACCACGAGAGTGACTCTCAACTCTGGAACCTTGCGACGCCGCAGCCCGTGTCGCAGTGGACGTGAAGGTTGGCTACTCACAGAATTGTTCGGAGCCGGCTAACGTCACCTCTCGGGACTGTGCCCGAGTAACGCCAGTGCTGTTTCGGAGGCGCACTCTTGGTGAGCAGAGTGGAGCGGAACAGAGGGTTGGGGCGCGGACAAAGTCCTTGATTACTCGAGCCGAGGTTGCGTGTCTGCTCAGCAATGGGTCTCGGCCAAGATTTATGCTCAAAGGCTCGACGAATTTATCACGCTTTTTGTCACACACACAGCCTATTTCGCTGACTCGATGTCAAATTGCGACGCCAGTTCACTCACCCGCATCCCTCTGAAAACAAATTGGCGGAAGCGTGTGCGAGTCGAACGGACCGGCGACATCAGAAATGCCGCCCGCCGGTTTTGAAGATCACCAGGAGTATTCTGATCGGTTATGAAAATTTTCTACTCTAACCGATTCTTCGACCGCTTACCAGGAATGGGTTCTGACGCGTTCTGATCGAGTTTGACCCGTTCTGACCATGGAACTATCACGTTTTTATCACAGCACTTCCTCGGTGACAGGGGTCCCGTTTAACAGCGCCCTTCAAAGCCCATTGACACGGGTCGCTAGCTGTCCCGGTCGCGGAGAAATTGCTGCAGGAGTGCTTCCCGGTCGTCGGAATCGAGGCAGCACTGCAATTCTTCCAGGGCTAGCGCTACGACATGATAGTGATGGAGTCCGGCGTAGCGGGGATCGGCGGTGATTTCCAGCCAGATCTTATGCAGCAGTTCTACGTCGCTGGGACGGAGGCGGGGTTCATGGGGGCCGAGGGGATATTCGTGACGGTGGCGGTCGGCACCCATGATTTCCATGGTC
>Ga0137360_10001453_pt1 | contig 13959 bp, 19 predicted proteins | sample Mad1_60_16metaG_FD_104924 | JGI IMG/M metagenome (GOLD analysis project Ga0137360, IMG submission 104924) | Vadose zone soil microbial communities from Angelo Coast Range Reserve, California, USA - Mad1_60_16 metaG | ecosystem: Environmental > Terrestrial > Soil > Vadose zone | place: USA... | reverse complement strand
TGATACTTCCAAGCTGCCTGGATTTCACGGTTGTTCATCGGCTGCTACGCCAGACTAGCACCTGCCGCGACAACGGGCTCAATCAGCTTCGTGACCGCAGATTGTGCCTGGATCACGGGCAACACGGAAGTAATGATGCAAGTGAGCACAAGAATCCCCTCTTACTACGGGGGTTCACCCCAACTCTAGGCACAAGTTAGGTACAACTGAGAGGGGGGAAATAACGCTTCTTATCCCGTAAGCGACGCCAAATAAAGCGTTTATGGGATTCAAATGCCTGGTTCGGGACCAGGAGGTCGAAGGTTCAAATCCTTTCGCCCCGACCACTTTAATTCCCGCTCTCATATAGACTTACGCTGCAACTTCTTCTTGCTTTTCATCTTTCAAAACTTGTCCCGACTTGTCCATTAACGGCAGTTCTTCCTCGGTTGGAAGCGTGAAGCCAAGACCTACCTTGGCTGCACAATCGCGCCGCCACTGGACGTTATCGAGCAACTGTTTGCCGTAACGCCCCGACATATCCCGGTTCGCGTGCCCCATCCAAAAATCGATAAGCAAGGTTCGCGCCTCACTCATCTGCAAGATGGACTCACGGAATCGGCGAAATGTGTGAAAGCCTGCCAACTCGCGACCCATCTTTTTAAGAATCGGATGCAAGCTGTCTCTCGCAATATTTCGCGGTGACATAGGCAAGCCCCCGGAAGTCTCGAACAGAAAGCCACTCGTGCGACCGCCGATGTATTTCTTCACCACCTCAGCTAAGGCGGGGTCCAAATCTATATCCCTGATGCCTGCGTCCGTTTTGGGATACGATTCGATCTTGTGTCCCTTCTTGCTGCGTTGCTGGCGAACGTAAACTATCGAGCAATCCGCTGAGAAGTGTTTCCCCACTTCGAGGCCCAAGGCTTCAGAAATTCGCAAACCGGAACCTGCCAACAGACAATAGAGCACGCGGTAGAGTTTCTTGGCGGCGGCCAAGATAGTTTCTATTTCGGTCGCCTCAAGCGTAGGTGTCTTCTGCGTTTTCTTATCGACCGCTGGCAAGCCGATGTAATTCAAGTCCCACTGACGCGGGAAAAGTTGTTTGCCCTTGCGATCCTTTGCAGTGGCGAATACTGCTGCCGCGATCAGGTAGTAGTTGACGATGGTCTTTGGCGTGAAACGCCGGTCGCCGTTCTCTCTCGTTTCCGCTTCCATCGTGGAGATCAATTCTTTCATCTCCCCGTTATCGAAAGTGGCGAGCGTATGGTCTCCAATTTTCTCGTTGAGATAGGCAATTGCGGTTGTGTACGCGTCCAGAGTAGAAACTCTAATTCTCTGGCCGCGCTTGTTCTTCTGGCGGGACTTCAGGAGACCGGAAGCAATTTCAGAGAGCCACCATGCGGCCTGCGAACGAAACGTTATCTCGCTAGGCTGCAATGCAAATTCTAATTTCTCTCTATCGTTGACTCCGTTCCTCATTATCCAGCGATCCGCTCTTCGTCTTGCCTCTTCGCGAGTGGCGCTTTTGCCAAGGGGTTCGTTGTGTTTCACTCGTTCGTGTTGGCCTGGAATATCCAGATAGATGCGAAGGTATGCCGGATTGTCTGGCAACCATTCATCCGCCTGTTTTCTTCCTTCTTGATACACCGTGCCGTCCTGTCGCGTCCGTGATCGGATTCTCGAATCCCGTGCGGAAGTTCCAACGACTTTTTGCGCCTGTCCCCGAGTGAATTCTGAAACGGGCCACTTCCCTCGTTGCCCTAGAGCAACGACGGCTCAGGTTTGTCGTAGGTAAGGTTGTTTCAAGTGCAAGGCGTGTGCGCGCGCGGCACTGGAGGAGAACATCAATGATTATCGGTGACCGCCTAAGAGAATTACGTGAGTCTAAAAAGCTCTCACAGGGGGACGTTGAAAAGCGCACCGGCCTACTCCGGTGCTACGTTTCCCGCGTCGAGAACGGTCATACTGTTCCCGCCATCGAAACGCTGGAAAAGATGGCTAGAGCGCTCGAAGTTCCCATGTACCAGCTTTTTTACGATGGTGAAGAGCCGCCCAAACTACCTAATCTCCCCAAGCGCCAGTCGTCGGGCGAAACCTCATGGGGTAGTTCGGGCAAGGATGCGCGGTATCTGAGCAAGCTTCGCAGACTGTTAGCCAAGTCAGACGACGAGCACCGGAAACTCGTGATGCACATGGTCCAGAAAATGGCGCGCGACTAAAAGAAGGCGTTGAAGAGGCAGGAGAGGGGAATCTACACGAGTTTATGCGGCGGTACCCGTGGAGGTCAGCCATGCTGCACGTTCGACCAGCGTTTGTCGTTAATTGCAGCCGTTCGTCCCTGTTGCTTGGAATGATGGTCTGCTTGCTTCTTTCATCTCTGCTTGTCTTTCTACTTATCTAGGACACGATCCTGATTGCTGGTGCCAAAGGCTGTTGCTTGAATCGCCTGACTCACCCCATGAAGAGTGAAGAACGTGGTATGTTCAGAGCCAGTCTGTTGGTCCTCCCTGCGGCCCCTAGACAACGAACCTTGAGATCGTCGCTCGTCCTGTTTAGCAACGAAGTATCGGCTTGTAAATGGAGAAGAACAAATGCGGATTTTGCTTTACAACCCCGATAATGGGGTCACACGCAATTTCATGCCGCATCTTTGGATGTTTCTCCTCCAGGCACTGACTCCGTCTGGCCACGAAGTCGTGCTGATTGATGGCAACGCGCAGCCCATGGATGAAGAAGGTATCGCGCGCTACGTGCGTGAACAAAATATCGGACTGGTCGGCATCGGCGCGATGACTAGGATGATCGCCAAGGCATATCGCATGGCGGACGCCGTGCGCGCCGTGGGAGTAAAGGTCGTAATGGGCGGCCCTCACGTCACGGAAATGGCCGATGAGGCGCTCGGGCGTGACGGCGGCTCGCGCCACGCCGACGCAGTTGCTCTTGGCGAAGCTGATGAGACATGGCCAAGAATCGTGGAAGATGCCGCGCGCGGCTCCCTCAAGGATGTCTACGCGCCAGTGGACGACTTTGGCCAAGAGCGGAAACCATCGTTGCAGCCGTATCCGCAGATTCCTTGGGACAAAATCAAGCTGGAGCAATTCAATTTGCTCCCCGGCATAGTGCATCCCCTGCTGAAGCGCGTGGGAGCTGGTTGGGGAACGTTTCGAATTATACCAATGGAGTCAGGACGCGGCTGCCCCTACGGATGCGAGTTTTGCACGGTGACGGGATTTTTTGGCGACGCCATCCGCTTTCGCACAAATGAAAGCGTGGTGAACGAACTCCTGCTGCTGAAAGCACGAGCGAAGGAGGAAGGCGGCCAGATTGCCGTTTTTTTTATCGATGACAATTTTGCCATCAACGTAAAACGCACAAAATCATTGTTGCGAGACATCATTGCGGCTAACGCGCAAGTGCATTGGGTCGCGCAGATCAGCGCCAATCTCCTTCGTGATGAAGAACTTGTCGATCTCATCGCGGCGGCGGGCGGCAAGTGGATCTTCATCGGAATGGAATCCATCGATCCGGCCAACCTTGCCGACGTGAAAAAGGGTTTCAACAAGCCGGGCGAATATGCCGTGGTGCTGGATCGACTTGCCCGGCGCAACGTTTTTGCTATCACGTCTTTTATTTTTGGCATGGATAACGACACTCCGGGGGTGGCCGAGCGAACGCTGAAGGAAATTCGCACTTGGCCGCCGGGCCTGCCGATTTTTGGCTTGATGACACCACTGCCCGCGACACCGCTGTACAAAAGGCTGGAAGCCGCGGGGCGGCTTACCCGTCCCAAACACTGGCAAGAGTTCATACCCTTTGCGATGGCGCATACGCCGCTGAAGATGAGCATCGACGAGGCTCATAGTGAGGTACGCATTGGGTGGGCCAGCTCTTACAGTCCGGAGGCAATCGAAAAGGCGGTTGATTCACTGAACCACAAGCCGCTGGGGTATCGCATCAACATCCTTATCGCACGCCTCTGCTTCCGTGGAATTTATTTTCCGCAAATGGGCCGCTTCGCTTGGCTGAAAGCGATTCTCGAAAATCGGCGCACAATCTTCAAACTAATAAGACAAGGGTTCGGAGGAGGGCTGCACGCAGCCATGCCGTTAGTCTCAACCGAGCCGGTCACGGAGCAGCGAGACTGAGGCTGGCTTTTTATTCAACGAAAAATTGTCGTTCGTGAAAAGCTGTCTTAGCGCCAGGGCAAGTTCTCCGCCGCAAGAGCGACCATTGAGAACGAAATTAAAGATTTGTACCGAAGCGGATTACTTGCAGGCCCACCTGACGATTATTGTGGGAGAATCTCGCTACTGGAATCCGGCCTTCCACAACCTCAAACAGCGGGTCACGTCGATACTTAAGAAATGGATTACGGCTGCCAACGGTGACCTGACGACGCGAATCGAATCCACTGTTAAGGTTTCGCGCGGCTAGCTTGTCGCAGCGGTCTGCGACGACCTTAGAATTGGCAGGAAGGCAGTCAGGAAGCCTACCGCAGGGCGCAACCGGAAGGTGCGATAAACAAAGTTGATGCTGGTGATGTCGGTTAGTTTCGATTCCCTGGTAGAAGTTCAGTGCCGCCGTTTCGCCTCTTGCAGGGTGCAGCATCCATAACTTTCGAACGAGTGACAGCCGCTGCTCCTGCGTCAGCTTTATCTCATCGAAAGCGATTGCTGACGCTGGCGAAGCCATTTATCGTGAAATGTACCAGCAGGACTACGAGCAGAATCAGCCCGGTAAGTTCGTCGCCATCAACATTCGCACGAAAACTGCCACGCTTGGCAGCACAGCGAGCGAGGCTCTATCAAGCCACAACCCAACAGCCGGTGCCCTCCGAAGAACCAACTCCGCCGCTCGCTCCACCCACCACTGAGCCGAACTGACCTGGGCCATAGCATTTTTGTCCTTAGCTCTTGGCCGCAAACGTATTCACGATTAGGCCATCGCGCACAATCTTCTGCCACATCCTATCGGCCACGATTACCACAAGCGCCACTACAGAGATCATCCAGACTGCCAACTCGCTGGATGAAATGAAATCAGGCGTTACATTGAACGCAGAATGGAACAGTGCGGCACTGAGAATCGTCTTGCCGCAGCGATTGTAGACCCACGTAATGATTATGGAGAGCGGAACCAAGATGAACACTCGCGTCTGGACGTATGCAGCAAATGTCGATCCTGCATACCCTGTGAAATCAAGTGGTGCGTGCCACAGCACCCACGGAATCCACACCAATAGGCTTGCCACTAGCGGATTGAAGCGCTCTTGCAGATTACCCTGGCGGTGAGACTCTGATGCAGGATGCTTTCCAACACAGGATCGCGGTTAGCGGAGCAATCCGTGAAGCAGCGAAACCGAAGGTTTTGCTGAGCCAGGCAATAGCTTCATCAACGTCTTGATACGCGACGTGCGGCAGCACGGTATCCGGCGGCACGGAGCGATTCTCGATCATTACGTCACCTCACGGTTATGGAGTTCCCCGAGAGTCCGGGTTCTCGTCGAACGCCTAGGCGGCAAGCGGACGGCCAATCTCCCAGTGATGCCCGAAGGGATCAACCACGCGTCCCGCCCGCCAGCCATGTCCCTCGCTTACTGAATAGACTTTAGCTGCACCTGCTGCGAGCGCCCGCACGAACACAGCATCGGGATCCGCGACCGTCAAGATCATTCGAACGGAGCCGCCACCGAGAGACTCGGGGCTCAAGTTGCCGTGCTCTGGAGATTCGTCGCTCAGCCAGAATTCCGCGCCATCCACGGAAAGTCTTGCCACCACACTTCCCTCGGGCCCATCCAGACGATACGCCTCAGTCGCACCGAATGCTGATTTGTAGAAGGCAACGGCTCGCGCACTATTTCGAACCGACAGCCAGGGTGCGATCGAGCACCGGAACGAAGCACCCGCCGCTGGATTTAAGACCATTACCCCTCCTCAGGAGAGATCGTCCTCTGAAAAGTCTTGCTCATTGGCCAGTCCCGTGAGTCGCGACGTGAACGATGAAGTCCGTAACTCAGCGTGACCGCCGAAAGCAGAATGCCTACGGCCATCGATCTTCTTTTCCGCCACAGGGCCACTACGGCAACGATGAAAATCATTTCCGGTATCACAATCATGGCCACCCACCATGGCATTGGCCCCAAGTCCCAGGCTGGAAAGCCACTCTACGCATCGATGGCTGGGCCAAGCAATTGTTTCAATGCCCGGACATATTCGGTGAGGGCTTGTCGGCCGGTTTCGGTGATGCGATAGAGAGTTTGCGGCCTGCGCAATACGAACCTCTTTTCGACAGCCACGTACCCGGCTTCTTCGAGCTTGAGCAGTTGCGCTCCCAGGTTGCCGTCGGTGGCCTCAGTCTTGGCGCGGAGCCATGTAAACTCAGCCTCTTCCACGCCGACGAGCAGCGAAAGCAGGGCCAGTCGCAGCCTGCCGTGCACCACGGGATTGAGCTCGGGCAAATCAGGCATGGATTGGACCGCGCCGTTTGCGCTCCTGCCCTTCGGCGATCACGCCGTAGATGCCGAACGCGATCTGGCAGAGAAAGATGGCCACCAGAAACACGATCGTGCCCTGCGAATCGGTGCCAAAGCACGTAGCCACAGCCGCCGCCCACCACACGGCCGCGCACGCAAACTGAACCTTCCAGCGAAGAATCAGGCCTGAGGCTCCGTTGGCCATCCCAAGGATGGCTGATATCACAGCCGCAAAGAGATGCTGATCGGTGAGTCTTCCACTCAGGCCTAGGGCTAGAAAGAGCAGAAACATCGATATTCCCAAAGCAATCCAGATAGACCCGATCGCCCGGCCCAGGGTGGTCCCCGGATGATTGCCGGCCGTCAAGGAAGCAAAGGCAATGGCAACAACAACAGCGATCAACATTGTGACCGGCCAAGCCCGCGCGCTATGGCCCCACGCGGACCAGGCCATCGCGACGTAGTAAGCAACGCCCCACAGGACGAACATCCATCCCCATCTCTCTGTATTCCGGCGTCCCTCGGCGATCATGCTTTCGATGAGGCTCAGCCTGTCCTTCAATTCCTGCTCGGTGGCGTGATCCTGCATGGCAGTTCTCCTTTGACGAAGCTCGAATTGCCGCTTACTCCGTGCGCTTTCCTCCCACAGCAGCGTGTGCGAGTCGCTTCACGGCTGATGCTGGAGCTGCATGTCCACGCTGCGGTGCGGAGGATTGCTGCCAACGGTCACCTCGGTGACCTCGTCCCACTCGCCTTTGTCGGTCAGGTGCATGGTGTTCACAATGTGTGCCGGCCCGGCCGTAAAGCCCCACGAAAAGCCGTTAGCGGGCACAGAAAGCTCTGTGTCGAGGTAGTGGCCGTCATGGAAGGCGCGGAAGTGATAGGTATGAGAGGCATCGTCGTAGGCAATCGTGGCCAGGGCGCTGAACAGTACTTTGCCGTCGGCGCTGGTGGTTTTGCCCTCGATGAGCAGGACGAGGCCATCAAGTTTGTATTCGACGTCTTCCGTCTGCGTGAGATGCAGCAGTTCGCCCGGTCCGCGAACGATGGTGGCAGGCCCAGACCAGTGACCGGCCAGAAACGAAAGTTTGCGCATGGCCTCGCGCTGTATGTCGACGCCGTTCGAAGGGGGCTGCTGTCCGGCAAGCGAGAGACTGAACGAAATTAGGAATACTGCCGCAAGCAACGTTGTGGAAAGAAAGGCAGTATGGGAGAAGCTAAGAATCGCGGTTTTCATTGGCAAGCTCCTTGGCGCAGAAACTAAAAACTCGAAAAACCATTCCAGCGCTTCACGTAGGTATAGAGTACTCTGTGTTATAGAGTATAGTCAAGAACATTCCCTAGGCGTGATCCACAGGCATCCAAGATAGAAAAAAGGAGGGTGGATGGTGAGGAGATGTTCATGACGGACCAACAAGCGACGGAACTGTCTCACCGCGTGTCGATGATTCCGCACCGTTTGTAGCGACGCGGTTTCCGTCCAACTTCTTCTACATCCAGAGCGCCCAGGAACGTTTGCCGGGCGCTGAGCCAGCGCGGTTCCGGGAGGCGTGTGGCCCGGCTTCAGTACCAAAGGAGCAAAGATGATTCGACCAGCCTCAGCTCTAATTGTTGGTTTAGTTTTGACGACTGTTTGTTTCCGAGTGACTGCCCGCGGGGACCAAGACAGCGTCGGCAGCGTCCGGGCACAAATTATCGGAACTTGAGAACTCGTCTCGGCAGAGGAGCACATGACTGATGGATCAAAACGGCCATACCAAGACATCGGGCCGAATGGTAAGGGGTACCTCATGCAACTGATGGCCACATGTGTGGAGCGGGTATGAATCCTGATCGGCCAACTTGGAGGGACACGAACAAGCCGACAGATACAGAAAAGTTGCGTGCAATTGAGGGTTTCTTTGCCACCTGTGGGCGGTACGAAATTGATGTGGCTAACCACGCGATCTACCACTACCCAGAAGTCACTCCATCAACCCGTGCCATGGTTCTCCGCCGTGCCGCAGGGTCTGTTTGTCTTCATCGGTCTCTGTGAATTCCTTGGAGGTATCGGCTTGATCCTGCCGGCGATGACTGGCGTCAAGCCAAAACTCACGTCATTTGCTGCCGTCGGCCTGACGCTGATCATGATCCTAGCGGCTCTATTCCACATCGTGCGAGGCGAGTACAACTTTTTTCTGCCTCTCAATGTGGTTCTGGGAGGCGTCGCCGCGTTCATCGCCTATGGACGGTCGTATGTTAGGCTTGTTGCTCCGACGTCGATCAACACCTTTCGCGCACTGAAAGGGCTCGCGGTTTTCGGTGTGCTGGTCCTCGTGGGTTATGCTCCCGTGTGGTACCAGTCGACGCACCCTCACTAAGTGGACGAGGAGAATGAAGATGCCCAATCTCGAGCAGCACACACCGGGCCCGGCCCACGGGGCGCAGATGCGGAAGCAAGAAGGGGAGAACTGGACGCTCATCTTCGTCAGAGAACTGCGCCACCCGCCGGAAAAAGTCTGGGAGGCGCTCACCGATCCAGCGCATCTGCGCGAGTGGGCTCCCTTCGATGCCGATGCGAGCCTGGGTATGGTTGGAGCCACCGTGAAGCTCACCACGGTGGGTGCGCCCACGCTGCTCGTTACGGAAACAAAAGTGACGCGGGCCGACGCTCCCAGGATGCTTGAGTACAAGTGGGGTGGCAACGACATGCGGTGGGAGCTCGAAGCTCTCGGTAGCGGCACGCGTCTGACGCTGTGGACCAGCATCAATCGCCGCTTCATCGCCATGGGTGCTGCCGGGTGGCACATCTGCTTCGATGTCCTCGATCATCTTCTCGCGGGTCAGCCCCTTGGACGCCCCGTCGGCCCTAACGTCCGGCAGTCCCCCGGCTTTCAGCGATTGCACGCCGAGTACGCCAAGCTGTTCGGTATTAAAACGCCCAGCGGGCCGCCTGCAGCGGCTGAAAAGTCGAACTCTTAACTGCGTAGAATCAGCGATGCACCGCCGAGTACGCCGAGATCGCGAAGAAGACAAGCACAGTAAAGGTCTAATTTTCTCGGCGCACTCTGCGGTCTCAGCGGTGAAATGCTTTTCAAAGGATTGGTGGCCCTTTCAAGTTCGATTTTGGCTTGAGTGCGGCAGTTCCGCGGCAAGCACATGGCCATCACGACTTCTATTCCGACACTATGGGATAATCAGTCGCGATGGACCAGTCAACGGATCCCGGAGGAGTGCTAGGCCCGTATGCAGCAGCACTCAGGGCGGCACTCTTACAGCCTTTTCTCCGGTTAAATTTTGTGACCCTCTGGGTCCGGGATCAGGAGCGCAGTCGCCGGTTCTTCATGGAAAGGCTGATGTTCGAGGCGGTTGTGGACGTGCCGACTCCGGAGGGCGGCCGCTGGATCGTTGTCGCTCCGACGGCTGCGGGTTGGCTCCCGGGAACGACCGGCGCGGGTTTGCCCGGGATCGCACTCGTAGTTCCACCAGAAGGATCCCCGGAGCGCCAACGCATTGGCCAAAACACGGGAGTGAGCTTTCTTACCGAAGACGTGCGTGGCGTGTTCGAAGAATGGTCGAGACGCGGAGTCCGCTTCTCCCTTCCACCAATGGAACCTTCCTGGGGAAGCGGGCGAGCGACGTACGCGGTTTTTGAAGATGTGGACGGAAACAGTTTTTCTCTGCTTGAGTTTGATGAGGCGACGCGCACGCTGGAAGCAGAGCGCCGCGCCCAGGCCGCGAGGTTAGAAGCGGAGCGCCAGACTGCGCACGACTTGGCGATTGCCAAACAAGTGCAGACCCGTTTATTTCCGCAGCGCCAGCCGCTGACGCGAACGCTTGCCTATGCCGGGATGTGCCAGCCCGCTCGGACCGTCGGCGGAGACTATTACGACTTCCTTGACCTCGGCAGCCGGAGGCTCGGCCTGGTATTGGCGGACATCGCGGGCAAAGGCATGGGAGCCGCGCTGCTCATGGCGAATCTCCAGGCGGCTCTGCGCAGCCAGTGCGCCACGGCCTGGGAGGAGCCTGAACGATTTCTCCGGTCAGTCAATCAGCTGCTTTACGAAAACACGGCCGAGGGCGATTACGCTACCCTCTTCTTCGCCGAATACAACGACGACACGCGCAAGCTGCGCTACGCGAATTGCGGCCATCCGCCCGCGTTGCTCCTACGCCGCAACGCCAGTCTGGAAAGGCTCGGGGCAACCTGCACGGTGGTGGGCCTGTTCGAGAGTTGGGATTGCGCACTCGAAGAACGACAAGTGGCTCCAGGCGACGCCGTCCTGCTTTACACCGATGGCGTAACCGAAGCGCTGAATAGTGAGGGAGAGGAATTTGGCGAAGAGCGTTTGCTGGAAGCCGCGCGGCAACATCGCGGGCTATCCCCGTCGGAGTTGCTGGCAGCAGTTGCAGATCAGGCTCGAAGATTCAGTCCTGATGAACAGGCCGACGACATCACGTTGATATTCGCCAAATGCACGTGAGATAGCGAATGTCGGAACATCGGACGAACTCGCAGAGCAATGTCACAAGAATTTGTTTCTTAGCGTGAAGACTAGCGGCACGCTGCTGTATAGGAGAAAATTGACCTCACAGCGCTACGGGAACATGATTGCGCTTGCGACGAACGCCACGTTTATCAAGAACATGCAGGGTTTGAACGTATTCGGTTGGCGTAAGCCCTGAGAATTCAACGAAATCGTTGATGAAGTGTGATTGGTCGCAATATCCGCAGCTCAATGACAACCGGGTCTACTCAGGGTCGCCGTTGGATTCAGACGCCTTTTCAACGGCCCGCTGAAAGCGTTGTATGCGACCGAACAGCTTCGGCGTCGGCAGCAAACACACGAATGAGGCGTCGTTCACTGATTCCGAGCTGTTTGGATATCTCGCGAACCATTGGCCGCGCTCCTGGTCGTGCAAACTCGTACAGTGTTGCGTTCACCGCGTAGTGGTGGCGGAGCGGCCGGTAGAGGCGAGCCGAAAGAACATCTTCGAGAATCCGAAACCTTTTTGCAGGTGTCCGCGATTCGCAGAGTCGATCACGAAGTTCATCACGAGCATCCCGTGCTTCACTCCGGTCAGTACCGTGGGCTCGAAAAACAGTCCTTCAAGCGGCCCGCTGCCTGTCATTACGTGCGCACCTGTCTCTATTGCGTCGGTCACCCCGCGCCTGCGCTTTGGCAAAAGCCCGCATCAGGAATATACCTCGCGAGATATCGAGCGGTGCCCCACGAATGCGTCGAAGTTACTTGGCGGATTTGCGGCGGTGCCTTCGAGGCCGAGCGGTTCCCATGTGACCGCGTTCACTGAATTTGTCAAAAATGGCCTCCAGGCCGAGGTCGAATCGGTTCGGTACGGACAGCTTTTGCACTTTACCGAATGCCTTTGTCAATTCGGGAAAAGCACCAGTCGTAAGTCGCTTCCTCGCAGCATCAATATCGACGACGGGATCGCCAGCGGTTTCACGGAGAGTGTAACCAAAGACGAAATCATCGACGAGAGCCAGCAAAGTAAGCTTTTCTTCCGTCGTCATGCTTGTTTTGGCAAGCGCGTCAAGGCATTGTTCCATGTGTAGCATTGCATTAACGCCAGGCGGTGCGGACTGCATGGACAAAAGCGCCCAGGGGTGCCGGACGAACACATCGTGTGTGCGGAGGGCAATCGCGGTCAGCGCCTCACGCCAGTCTTCCGGTAGGGTCGGAACAAGCACCTCAGCCATGAGCTCGTCATCCATAGCAGAGATCAGCTCCGCCTTCGACTTCGCGTAGTAGTAGAGACTCATCGTTCCCGCCCCAAGTTCCTGTGCGACTCGTCGCATTGACACCGCCGCAAATCCCTCTGCATCCGCGATCGCAAGGGCAGCAGCGGCAATCCCCGCCTTGTTCAGTTGCCGGGTTGTTGACATTCGTACAGTGTACTAGTATTGTTCTTCGTACAATGTACGAAACGGACGTTCTCATCGTCGGAGCGGGCCCCACCGGCCTTACATTAGCCATCGAACTTGCACGTCGTTCGATCGCCTTTCGCCTTGTCGACACAGCCAAAACCCCCTTTGCCGGCTCCCGCGGAAAGGGGATCCAGCCCCGGACGCTCGAGGTCTTTCATGATCTCGCCATTATTGACAAGATTCTGGACACGGGAATGCCTTACCCCGAAGCGCGCGTGCATCTAGGACCGCTTTCACTTCGTTTAGGCCCGTTAGGAGGCCGGCATCAAGCGACCGAAACCATCCCTTATCCCAATCTGTGGCTGGTTCCGCAACATCGCACCGAAGCCATTCTGCGGGAAAGGTTGGCGGAACTGGGCGGACAAGTCGAATTTGGAGCAGCATTCGAATCGGTCGAACAGGAAGAGCAATGGGTTACAGTCCGTCTCTCCACTGGCGAGTCGCTCACGGCGAAATATGTGGTCGGCTGCGACGGCGGGCACAGCGCGGTAAGAAAGGGCGTAGGGCTCGCTCTGAATGGGAAGGCGCTTTCTGACAAACTCTCCTTCGTCGCAGACATGGAGATTCCCGATCTTGACCATGCCGTCTGGCATATCTGGCCGCTGGCCAAGGGAGGTCCCATCGGTCTTTGTCCACTGCCTGAAGAGTCACTTTTTCAGATGACATCTCCTCGTGCCCCGCTGGAAAGCCTAGAGGAGGCGGTTTACAAAGTGTGTAAATGCAAGGTCCTCCGCATACATTGGAGTTCAAGCTATCGGCCGGCCAGCCGCATGGTCGATCGTTGCAGGGCGGGTAGAGTCTTCCTGGCGGGCGATGCAGCACACCTTCATCCTCCCACTGGTGGTCAGGGCCTCAACACAGGCATTCAAGACGCCTATAACTTGGGGTGGAAACTGGCATCCGTCTTTCGCGGTGGTCCGGAATCCCTGCTTGATACCTACGAGGAAGAACGCTTACCAGTTGCGGCGGCCGTACTCGGTCTGAGCAGTCATTTGTACAAGAAGCGTTCGTTGAAACGTGGAGAGGCAACGAATCAACTCGCCCTTCACTACCGGGCGAGTACCTTGTCCTCTGGTGCGCCAATGGGGCGGCTGCACCCAGGTGATCGCATGCCGAACCTGCAAGTTGCCAATGGGAACAAGCTGTTTGACGAGATGCGAGGCACGCATGCTACGGAGGTCCTCACCAAAACCGGCGCGCGAATCCTTGTCCGACCTGATGGCTATATCGCTTCGATCGTTACACAGCCGACCGAGGAGTATGCGGGTGAACGAACGCGCACCGTGCAGTGCCATGCGGACGAAATCTTCAAATAGGGATTCGCTTCGCAATGACCGCCGATTCACTCACGGACATTGATACCAGTTGACGGGCAATCCGGAAGCAAGACATCAGGAGTGATCGGTAGCGTCAAAGCAACAGGTATGAGATTGAAAATTGCCACGCCAACTTGGACCATCCATCTCGACATGAAGTCCTATACCATCATCGGCGTGATGCCGTCCTGGTTTGCGTATCCAGCGCAAGCCACGCAACTGTGGACGCCGATCTATCACGAAGAATCCGCCGAAACCAT
>Ga0137360_10001452_pt1 | contig 13964 bp, 12 predicted proteins | sample Mad1_60_16metaG_FD_104924 | JGI IMG/M metagenome (GOLD analysis project Ga0137360, IMG submission 104924) | Vadose zone soil microbial communities from Angelo Coast Range Reserve, California, USA - Mad1_60_16 metaG | ecosystem: Environmental > Terrestrial > Soil > Vadose zone | place: USA... | reverse complement strand
CATGGATTCCGTCGGGACGGAATTCAGCCGCCAGCGCGTCGCGGAACTCGTCAGCGGTTTGCGAGAACGTAATCCCGAAGAGATTATGCGCGGTGTGCTCGGGGACGTGGAAAAACATTCGCGCAACGGCATGTATGAGGACGATCGCATTTTGATGGTGATGAAAGCTCTTTGAGTTATCTCCTGGAGAAAAATCAGATTTCATGAAAGGCTGGCGAAAGCTGGCCTTTTTCTTTTTTTGAGTCAGAAGCCGACGCGTCAGGAACCGCTTTCTCAAGATCCGGTCGACGAATAGCGGCGAAGTCCGATGCGCCACGATGTGACGGCAAGCGCAAACGTTGCCGCGGCAACAAGCGGAATCAGAGGCGCGTAGATGCGAAATTCGGGGCGGCCGAGAAGGCGCGAGGCTGGATAAAAGGTGGCGAAGCCGAACGGAATGATCCAGCTCAGCAGGAATTGGATGTAGCTGGAGTAGATCGAGAGGGGATAACGGCCGAAGGCCAGGAGATTCCAGAAGGGCGGATGGATGCCAATGCGGTCCTCGAACCAGAAAGAAAACGTGGAGAGGAAGAGGAAGACGGAGATGTAGATGAGGCCGCCGCAAAGCGCGAAGAGAGTGAGGAGAAGAACGTCGAGCGCATGCCACGGGTAGTGCAGGCGACGCGAAGCCCAGACGATTACAACGAGGCCGACGACAACTTCCTGCAAAGACTCGATGCGGAACGCGTCGAAGACTACTTGAAACAGGGAAGAGAGCGGGCGAAGAAGGACGCGGTCAAATTTTCCTTCCATGATGTAGGTGGCGCCGAACTCGTAAAGGTTGAGCGAGAAAATGTTGAAGAGGCCGAAGGGGATGAGCGAAAAGCCGTAAAGAAATACGACTTCTTCCATACGCCAGTTGGCTAGTGTTGGAACGCGTTTGAATAGAACGAAGACAAATCCGAGCGAAAAAATGGTTGCGGCCATGGAAGTGGCGGCGGAAATGAAAAAGTCACCGCGATAGCTGACGCGCACTTTTGCATACTGCGCGAAGTAGGAACCCAGCAGAGCCACGTGCCGTTTGAAATTGATGAGAGCGTCGCGCATTTAGCCCCCGTGGATGGTGATTTTGCGGGTGGCGCGAATCCACCAGACGTGGCCGAGAAAAAGGAGCGCGGCGACCCAGAAATATTCGAGGGCGAGGAGGCGAAGCGCTTCTGCAAGGGAAAGGCGGCCGAGATAGATTTGCAGCGGCGTGTAGGCGATGTGCTCGAAAGGAAGCAGAGAAGAAAGGATCTGGAGCGGGCGCGGGAAAAAGTTCAGCGGGATGAGCAAGCCGCTTAGCAGCTCGATGAGCCAGAATTTCGCGCGAATAAGGGCGAGGATGGAGGTGAGCGGGATGGCGCAAGTGCCGATGATGAAATTGAGCGCGCCCATGATGAAAAAACTGCCGATGGCGGCGACGAGGAACAGCGCGAAATTCAGTTTCGAGGCTGGCGGAAGCACCGGAAAGAGAAGAGTGACGATGATCGCCGTTGGCGCGGTGAGAAGGATGAGGCGGAAGGCGGATTCGCCCATGGCGCGGGCGAGCCACATCCACTGGACGGAGACGGGCTTGATCAGGTCCATGGCGATTTTTCCGTCGATCACTTCGTAGGCCATTTCCTGATCGATGGTGTTCCAGTAAAAGGAACGGAGAATCCAGCCGACGCTCACGTAGGTGAGAATTTGCGGAAGCGAAAATCCGGCGATGGAGCCGGTGGCGTTGGCGAAGACCGCTCGCCAAATGAAAAAGTAAACGGTGACGTTGATGAGGTAGGTGATGATTCCCGTGTAGTAGCGCAGGCGAAACGCGAGGATGTTGACGAAGCCGATGCGGATGAATTCGCGATAAATCTTGAGGCCTGTGAGCGGCGAAGGCTTGCGAATGGGAAGCGGAAATGTCTGCGTGGCGGCCATATCTATTCTTCTTGTCTGTGTTTTACCGGTGCACTGTGGAAGTTTCTTTTTCTACTGGCTGACAGGAACTCATTTCGGCTTCGCCGGAATAGATGCGCTTGATGATTTCTTCGATGGGCTCGTCTTCGATGACGAAGTCGCGGACTTCGACAGCGGCGAGAATCTGGCGGATCAAATCGCTGGACGAGACCCTGGCGCGGTCGAAGCGCAGGCGGCAGGTCATTTCATCGAGGCGCTCGAGTTGCAGGGTAGAGGCGCCGCTGGTGCCATTGGGCGCGAGCGCGGGGAGATTTTGCTCGAAGGCCGCGAGGCGCGCGCTTTGGTCGCCGTCGCGAAGAATGAATTTAATTTGCTTGGTGCGGAGAAACTGTTCTTTGAGGCGCGCGAGCGGGCCGTCGTAGAGGACGGTGCCGCGGTCGATGATCATGATGCGGCGGCAGAGTTCTTCGATGTCATCGAGATCGTGAGTCGTGAGAAGGACCGTGGTTTTGTACCGTTGGTTTATGGCGCGTAGGAATTGGCGAATGTGATCTTTGGCGACGACGTCGAGGCCGATGGTGGGCTCGTCGAGAAAAAGAATTGGCGGGTTGTGCAGGAGCGCAGCGGCGAGATCGCAGCGCATGCGCTGACCGAGAGAGAGTTTGCGGACGGGAACATCGAGCAGTTCGGTGAGGCCGAGGACTTGATTGAAAAGTTCCATGCGTTCGTCGAAATCACGCTGCGAGACGTCGTAGATGCGGCGGAGGAGTTTGAAGGATTCGATGGCGGCGATGTCCCACCACAGTTGCGTTCGCTGGCCGAAGACAACGCCGATGGTCTTTACGTAGGCGGCGCGCTGGCGCCAAGGGACGAAACCGTTCGAAGAGATATCGCCCGAGGTCGGCACCAGGATGCCAGTGAGCATTTTGATCGTGGTGGATTTTCCGGCGCCGTTGGGGCCGATGTAACCGACCATTTCGCCACGGCCAATTTCAAAATTTATGTTTTCTACTGCTTTGACGGTCTGGTAATCGCGATGAAAAAGATTCGCAAGGCCGCCGAGGATGCCTTCGCGTCTGCGGAAACTGCGGTAGTGCTTGGAGAGAGCGCGTACCGAGATGAGGGGAGCGTCCGGCATGAATTGATAATTTTAGCACGCGGGGGAGAAAAGACCGGCGCTGCACCTTTTTGTTTCGAATGACTCACTTTAACCGCAGAGATTAAGGTTGTAAAAAGCTGACGGGCTAGAAAGCCTGTCCCACGGTTATTGGACGGGCTTGGACTGCGCAACGTTAGCGAAAAATTCGAGGACGCGGCGCTGGAATTCGACAGGTTGGAAGCCGAGTGCGGCGGTGTGGAATGCGCCGGGGACTTCCCAGAGTTGTCTGGGGCCGCGGGCTGCGGCGTAAATGCGTCGTGTATGGCGGCAGGGGAGTGCTTCGTCTTTTTCGTCGCAGATTAGGAGGACGGGGAAGGCGCGCGCCGCGACGGCTTTTTCAGGAGAAACTTCGGCAACGGGGAGGCCGGTGAGTTTTTCGCCGCGATAGAGAAGTGTCCAGCTAAAGGGCGCGAAGAGCGTTTTGCCGAGGATGGGAGAGCGGCGTAGACCGGCGTAATCGTAAGAGGCTTCGCGGAGGTTGGCGAACGATGCTTCGGCGACAACAGCTTCGATGCGCGGTTCGACGGCGGCGGACTGCAGGGCGATGCCCGCGCCCATGGATTCGCCAAGAGCGAAGAGATGATAAGGACCGGCCGACGGAGTCAAGTGGCCGGGCTGGTACAGCGGGTCAGTCTGTTGAACACTCACGTACCGGTCAATCTCGTGGGCGTTAAGAGCGTCAATGATGGCGCGGGTGTCGTTGCGCTCGAGCCAGCCGTAGGTGGCGATTTGGCCTTCGCTGGTGCCGTGGCCGCGGGCATCCATCATGACGACGTTGTAACCGGCGCGAAGGAGAAATTCGGATTGGCCAATCACGCCGACGCGGTTATCGGCGACGCCGTGGAAGAGCAGGACCCAAGAGCAGGTTGCGTTGGTGGGCCGTACAATCCAGCCGTGAAGCATAACGCCGTCGGGAGCGGGGACGTTGAAGTCTTCGCGGCGTCCGCCACTATGCGCGAAGGAGGCGTTGGCTTCGCGGATTAGGTCGGGGGTGAGTTCGCGGCGGATGGGATGGAGGAAGCCGGGGGCTACGAGCCAGCCGGCGACGCCTGCCAGGATTGGGGGCAAGAGGAGAAGGATCAGTAGGATGCGGAAGAGTCGGCGGCGTAGGGTGATGGGCATAGGCTTAATAAATATACGAGAAAACGCAGGACCATGTTCGGGGCAGTCTTAGAGCAGCGTCGACGCTCCCGGTCTATTCTGTCAGTTATGCGCCCGGTCCGTACCCCATCCCCTACCCCGGTTTTTCGTAAGTGAGGAGTCTAGAGGATTGACATTTTCTATAAATTAACTAGAAGCAACATTTGTGGGCGATTTGCAAGTGTTGATTCTAAACGGCTTGCAGGTAAACATAACTTGGCCGAAATTGGCGATTTCCGGGTGGAAGTGGCGCGCACCAAGGCGTGGGGCCTTGCCGAACTGCGAAGGGAAAAGACCGCACAGCTCCGCCCTGCGGTACCTTTGCGAGTGGGCACGCCTAATAACTGGCGAATCCGATTAGAAGTGCACGCCAAGATTACTCTACCAAAACAAAAACGGCAGCCGGTGGCTGCCGTTTTCGGGATTCCTCCCTGGCTCTAAGAATACTCCTGCTGCTTAGTGGACTCAAGGGACAAATTGGTCTGTAGTTTTGACGAGCTCAGTTCTCGTTGCCGAAGGCACGGCTTGAGTTACTTGCTAGACAGGGCGAATTGGTTGCCGTCGGGGTCTTTGAAGACGCTCGAGGAGCCCCATTGTTCGGTTTTGGGTTCGGCGGTGAATTGGACGCCTTTGGACTTGAGGATTTTGGCGGTGGCGAAGAGGTCGTCGCACCAGAAGGCAATGGATTGAAACTGGCCGATACGGTTTTCGTGGCCTTCGGGGGTGAAGAGAGCGAGGCCGGATTCCGCGCCGGGGATCAGGAGTTCGATCCAGCGTTGTTTATCGGTGAACGGTTGGTCGGTGACGACTTTGAAACCGAGCGTTTCCGTGTAGAACTTTAGCGCAACATCCTGATTGCGGACGGGGATGCCTACGAACTTGATGCCTCGAATCATGGGGATCTCCTTAGTAAAAACTATCGAGAACATATCTTGCGGCGGCGGGGAGTTGCAATCAGGCAGTCGTTACTATATGAATGGTTGGTATAGCTATGATTTCTCTGGACGACTACGTCGTTGATGTGTTGATGCGCGACCTTGTGGGGCATGACCGGAGGCCGGTGTGTTTCTTGGTGTATTTGTGGCTGGCGGCGGAGCAGGGGAGGAGGAAGGGGGCGGTGGAGGCGAGTTACCGGGAGATTGCGGAGAGTGTTGGAGTTTCGAGGAGTTCGGTGCAGGGGGCGGTGAGTTGGTTGGTACGGAGGAAATTGATTGGGGTGAGCAGAGTTAGCGTGACGGCTACGCCCTGTTATTCGGTGTTGAGACCGTGGAGAAAAAAACAGCCTGACGGATAAAGGAAGGCGCGGGCCTGCGCGCGCATGAATCTTGCCGAGAAGGGGCGCAACGTGTTGCGCCCCTACGAGGGAAAAATTAAGACCGGAAGAGGACGGATTCGCGCTGGAACATTTTTATGGCGATGAAGAGGGCGGCGGCGGCGTAGACACAGGTGGAGGAGAAGATGATGGCGATGTAGTTCCAGTGGTAGGTGCCGGCGACTAGTTCTTTGCAGAGGAGGCTGACGTTTAGGATGGGGATGAGGGCAAGTTTGGGAGTTAGTTCGACGCCGGGGAGCATGGCGGCGATGGCGGGGAAGATGACGACGAAGGTCATGGGGGTGAGATAGCTTTGGGCTTCTTTGTAGGTTTTGGCGAAGAGCGCAATGGTCATGAGGGTGGCGGAGAAGAGGACGGCGACGGGGAGAGCCATCAGGAAGACGGAGATGACCGTCTTCGGGCCGAGTTGGAGGAGCATGCCTGCGGCCGCCTGGCGGCCATTGGCGGATTGTGCCGTGAAGTGCCCCAAGACCGAAAAAGAGACGCCCATGGAGGTTACGGAGAGGGCGGCAGTGCCTAGCGCAGCCGTGAGGATGAGAAAAAATTTGCCGAGGACGAGGTGCATGCGGGAGATGGGGCTGGAGAGAATGGTTTCCATGGTGCCGCGTTCTTTTTCGCCAGCGGTTAGATCCATAGCGGGATACATCGCACCGGTCATGCAGAGAAGGATGACCATGTAGCCGATGATGCCGCCGATAGCGGCGCCGCTGACTTTTTCGGGCGGGGCGACGTTTTCTCGCTTGAATTCGAAAGGCTTTAGCACGGCGACTGGCAGGTTTTTGGCCGCGAGGCGGTCTTTCACCAATGTGTCGCTGTAGTCCTTCAAATACTTTTCGACTTTGTCGGTGGCAAATTCGGATTTCAGTTCGCCTTCGTAGTTATAAATCTTGACTGTGTCGGATTTCTGCTGCGCGACATCGGTCTGGAAACCGGCGGGAATCTCAACGGCGGCGCGGACTTCTTTGTTGATGATCTGATCTTTCCAGTTGGGCGATTCGGGAACAATTTCGATTTTGTCGAGCTTCTTTAGGCCTGCTACAACTTCAGGAGAATCCGAGCCGCCTCGAAGCATTACTTTGGGAGTCTCCTCTTTAGCTTTGCCGACGAGCATGACGGCCAGGGAGCCAAAGCCGACGCTGAGAACGGGGAAGAGCAAAAGTGGCACAAGGATGGTGGAGATGACGGTGCGGCGGTCGCGGATGGCTTCGGTCAGTTCTTTGCGATAGACGATGCCGACGTTGCGCAGGGACATGTCAGTTGTTCTCCTCAGCGACGTAGTGGGGGGTGACCACTTTGACGAAGATTTCTTCGAGTTCGTGCTCGGCGTATTTGTCGCGAAGTTGTACGAGGGTGCCTTCGACGAGGAGTTTGCCGGATTGGATGATGCCGATGGTGTCGCAGAGCTTTTCGACTTCGCTCATGATGTGCGTAGAGAAGATGACGGTCTTGCCGTTGTTTCGGCATTCGCGGATGAAGGATGTGATCGTGCGTGCGGTCATGATGTCGAGGCCGTTGGTGGGCTCGTCGAAGATCATGACGGGGGGATCGTGGACGAGAGTGCGGGCAATGGAGGTTTTTTGCATCATCCCGGTGGAGAGTTTGTCGCAGCGGCGGTCGCGGAAGCCGTTCATGTCGAGGCGGTTGAAAATGGAGTCGACGCGCTTTTTAAGAGTTGCTTCATCGAGGCCATTTAGGCGGCCAAAGTATTCGACGAATTCCTGGGCGGTGAGCCTGCGATAGAGAGCGGTGGCGGTGGAAAGGAAGCCGACATTGGCGCGGACTTTTTCTGGGTGCTCGATGACGTCGTGGCCGCAGATGGTGGCGGTGGCGTCGGTGGGTTCGAGGATGGTGGCTAGCATGCGGAGGGTGGTGGTTTTGCCGGCGCCGTTTGCTCCGAGGAGGCCGTAAATTTTGCCGGGTTGGCAGGTGAAGCTGACGTTGTCGACGGCGCGAATCTCGCCGCGCTTCTTGTCTTGGAAGCGCTTGGACAGGGAACGGGCTTCGATCATTAATGGAACCCTCGCTTGCAGCAATCAAAAGACAGGGTAGTTAAGGCTTCTGAGTCTACTACGGAAGGGGAATGGGGAGAATTTCACTTGTGGGAAAAGCGGCGCGCGGCGGCGCATCCTGGCGGGCGAGCGGCGCATCTGTATTGTATTGGAGATGAGACACTTATTAGGAACCTTGGTGGAGAAAGCTGCTTGGCTATTGCTAGAATGAAACACTTCGGGGCACTCCGGACGTAGGGTAGCAAGCCACGGACAAGATTTAAGAAGGCCATGGGGCGGCAGCGCATGTGTGTGTTACTGCGTGCCGGGCCAGGGACTGCTTGGAATAGGAGAGCATGGATCGGAAGCTGCGAAACCGGATCTTGATTTCCCTCCTGCTTGCGGGAATGACGGCGATTCTATTGGTGTGGTTGAGCGGGAGAAAGCCGGCGGCGAAAATATCCGCGGTGACGCCTACGAGGGAAAACCTGGTCTCATCGATTAGCAGCAACGGGAAAGTGGAGCCGATTTCGCCGTTCGTGATGAGGGCACAGCTGGATACGTTTGTGAAAAAGATTTATGTGACGGAAGGGCAGGCGGTGAAGAAAGGGCAACTTTTGCTGGAGCTGAATGTGAAGGAAGTGACGGCGCAACTGGCGGAAATGCGGGCGAAACTTTTGCGTGTGCAGGACGATCTGCGGGCCGCGAAGTCAGGGGGAAAAGCCGACGAAGCCGCGAAGGTGGCCGCCGATTTGGCGAAGGCGGAGGCGGCCAGCGACCGTTTGCAGCTGAATCACGATTCGCTGACGCGGCTGGCGGCGGGACAAGCGGCGACGAAAGAGGATCTCGCGGCAAACGAGCAGGCATTGGCGAACGCGAAAGCGGAGGTGACGCGGTTGCTGGCGGTGAAGCAGGAGTTCGACAGGCAAGCGAGACTGGATGCGGAGCGCGGGGAGCTGCAGGTGCAACAGACGCTAAGCGAAATGGCGGCGCTCGAAGACAAAGTGAGCGACGGACGAATTGCGGCACCAGCCGATGGGACACTCTATGCCCTAGGCAGAAATGCTGCTGCGCAGCCGTTGAAAGCAGGGGATTACGTGAAAGTGGGGGACCTGCTGGCGGAGATGGCGGATTTGCATAAGGTGCGAGTGCGGGCGTTCATCGACGAGCCGGACCTGGGGGCGCTCGAAACGGATGAGCCCGTCATCATCACCTGGGACGCATTTCCGAACCGAAGCTGGGTGGGCAAAACAGAGATCATTCCGAAACAGGTGGTGCCGCACGGAACGCGGAGCGTAGGGGAACTGTTGTGCGCGGTGAATAACGACAAGATTGAGTTGCTTCCGAATATCAACGTGAATGTGAGGATCAATTCGAAGGAACGCATGAATGTGCTGGCGGTGCCGCGAGGGGCGGTGGCTTCAGAGGGCGGGCGCCGGTATGTATTTGTGGTGAAGGCCAACGAATTGGGCGTCGGCAAATCTAGGCTGGAGAAGCGGGAGATCAAAGTGGGAATCGCGGACGCGACCAGCTACGAAGTGATGAGCGGGTTGCAGGAAGGGGAGATGGTCGCGCTGCCAGGAGATGCGGATTTACGTGATGGCATGGCCGTTCAGGTTGTGAATACGAATGCGGCGTAGATGGGGGATGGGGATAGGGAGGCAGGCAAAATGGTGGATGCTGCTAGCCGTGTCGCTGTCTGGAACGACGAGTATTTTGGCGACGGTCAAACAAAGCGACGCCTGGGAGGCAGGGAGGCGCGCTTACGAGAGCAGCGACTACGCAAAGGCCGTGCTGGAATTGCAGGCAGCGGCAGCGAAGGAGCCGCAGAACGGCGACATACAGTTGCTGCTGACAAAGTCTTATTTGGAATTGCAGGAACGCGACGCGGCCATCAACAGCGCGGAAAAAGCGGTGGCCATCGATCCGAAGAGTTCGGTGTATCACGAATGGCTGGGAAGGGCGTACGGCGAGAAGGCGGACCATTCCTCGATGTTTACGGCGCCGGGACTGGCAAAGAAGACTCACCGGGAATTTGAGATTGCCGTACAGCTCGATGAAAAGAATTTCGCGGCTCGGCAGGCGCTGATCGAATTTGATTGCGCTGCCCCGGGCATGGTCGGCGGCGGGGAGGAGAAAGCCAAGCCGGAGATCGAGAAGCTCCACTCCATGGATGCCGCAGAATGGCATTACGCGCTGGGGAACTGCCGTCGGCAGAAAAAAGATTTTGCGGATGCTGAGGTGGAGTTCCAATTGGCGCTGGAAAGTCATCCGAAGTCAGCGGAACTCATTTACGACATTGGCGATTATGCGGTGAGGCGGAGCCAGGCGGAACGATTGATCGAAGTTGCTGATCTTGGAACGAAGGTGGCTCCTTCGGATTCGCGTGGCATGTTTTACCGGGCGGTGGGACTCATACTAAAGAGCGAAAAGCTGGAAGCGGCCGAACGGTTGTTGCGGGAATATTTGCAAAAGGCGCCGAAACGTTCTGGTTATCCTCGGTATGCGGTGGCGCATGAATGGCTCGGCCGATTGTACGAAAGCAAGGGCGAGAAGGAAGCTGCGGCAAAGGAATATCAGGCGGCGTTGCAATTGGACCCCAAGGACAAGAGCGCGCGCGAATCGCTGAAGCGGGTCGAGAAGAATTGAAGAAGAGCAGGGAATTATGATGATTCTGAATCTTCGAGCAAGGGCGGCTTCGGCGGATCTGGCGGGTTAAAAGCAAGGCGAATAAACCTTCATGATGGACTTGAAAGAAACGCTGTCAGTATCGATCGACGCACTGCGGGCCAACAAGCTGCGCGCGATGCTCACGTCGCTGGGAGTGATTATTGGAAGCGCGTCAATCGTGCTGGTGGTTACGGTAGCGCTGACGAGCCGGAAATTTGTCATTTCGCAAATTGAAGCGGTGGGGTCGAACCTGGTGTGGGCGGAGTTGGTGAGAAGCTCGGAGAAGGCTCAACCGCTTAGCTACGAAATGACTGAGGAGGATATGCAGGCGGTGAAGGACACGATTCCTGAGGCCGCGCAAGTAGCCGCAATAAGCGACTTGCAAATGTCCGTGGTGGCACAGGGCGTGGTGCGGCCAGTTACTTTGATCGGAGTGACCCCGGGGTACCGGGAGATTCGGCGATTGCTCGTCTTGCGCGGCCGTTATCTGGATTCGGTGGACATGGAAATGCGGAGCAAGATGTGCGTGATCACCCCGCAGCTTGCGAAGAGACTTTTCGGACAGGACAACCCGGTTGGCCGCGATTTGCATGTGGGAGAGCTGATTTTCACGATCATCGGGGTGTTCAAGGAGAGAGTGGAGACTTTCGGGCTCTCGGATATTCAGTCGGAATCTGTTTTGATTCCGTTTGGACTGATGAAGTACTACACCGGGGTGAATACGCTGAAGGTGATGGACGTGCAGGCGGCTACGCCGGAGGACGTGCCGAGCGTGCAGAAGCAACTTACGAAGCTGCTGCAGAGCAGACATCCGAGCGCGGCGGAGTACAACGTGCAGACGTTGACGGCGATATTGACGGCGGCGAGAGATATTTCGCTGGCGCTGACGATTGTACTGATTGTGATTGCGTTTATCGCGCTGCTGATCAGCGGAATTGGAATTATGAACATCATGCTGGTGACGGTGACGGAGCGCACTCGGGAGATTGGTATTCGAAAGGCTATCGGGGCGGCGCGCAAGGAGATCATGTATCAATTTTTGACGGAGGCGTTTTTGATCAGCGGGGGCGGTGCGGTGCTGGGAATTTTGATCGGGTTGCTGGTCCCGGTAGTCGCGCAATCTTTTCTACCCGGAAATTTGCGGGTGCCGGTGTCGACGATGAGCGTGGTGCTGGCGTTTGTGGTTTCGTGCTCGACGGGATTGTTTTTTGGATATTTGCCGGCCAATCAGGCGGCCAAGCTGCAGCCGATTGAGTCGTTGAGGTATGAGTAGGGCGTGATTGACAGGGCGGAGCCCTTCCAGGGTAAACAAACTCCGCGCGATAGATTTGGGAGACCGGCCGGCGCGCGAAGGAGCGGGGATGCGAAAAATGATTGCGGAGGTCAGTGGCGCGGGAGTGGGGTTGCTTTCGGCGGCGTTGCTCTTGGGTGCGACGGTGAGCGCGCAGACGGCGGCCGTGCTGCAGGCGCCGGGTGGACGAGCGACGGCAACGGCGCAACCCGCGGGAACGGCTTCGGGAGAGCAACAGGGCGCCCCGATGGCGCTAACGCTTAAGACCGCGATTGAGATGGCGCTGAGGAATAGCAAGGACATTCAAGTCGCGAAACTGCAAGCCAGCCTTGCGACCCACGCATCCCAAGTGAGCAAGGCAGCATTTTTGCCGAATCTGTATGCCGGGTCGGGAGCTGGCTACACCTACGGAATTCCGGAGACTCCGGGAGGGCGGGCGCCTTCGCTCTTCAACTTTACCTACACGGAACAGATTTTTAACGAGCCGCTGAAAGGACAGGGGAAGGAACTGGAGGAGCAGGCACGTTCGCAGAAGATTCTGCTGGAAGATGTAAAGGGCAGCGTGATCGAGCGGACGGCAATGGCTTATTTGGAGCTGGGCAAGGTGCGGCACTCGCAGGAGCTGCTGCGCGGTGAGCTGGAGAGCGCGGATAAGATTCTGCAGGTGATGCAGGAGCGGCAAGGAGAAGGATACGAATTGCCGGTGGAAGTTACGAAGGCGCAGCTAACGAAAGCCCAAGTGACGCAGAAAATTTTGCAGCTGGAGGGGCGTGAAGATGAGCTGGTGGTTTTTTTGCAAGGTCAGCTTGGGTTGGGACAAGAGCAGGCTATCGCGGTGACACCGGAAGAATTGCCCGGCGAAGCAGAGCAGGAGGGCGCGAATCTGGTAGCTATGGCGATGCAAAATAATGCGGGATTGTTGCTGGCGGAGTCCGACGTGCGCGCGAAAGAGTTCCGATTGAAAGGCGAGAAGCGGGGAGTTTGGCCGACCCTGGAGCTGGTGAGCACCTACAGCAGACTGGCTAACTTCAACAACTACAGCGAGTTTTACAAGAAATTCCAGAGCAACAATTTCAACGCAGGCGTGCAGGTCCAAGTGCCGCTGTTCAGCGCGAAAACGAGAGAGGATATTGGACTGGCGAAGATCAATCTGGAAACGTCGCAGGCGACCTTGGCGAGCAAGAAGTCGCAGGTGAGCGCCGAAGTGCGGCAAAAAACGCGGCACTTGCGCGAACGGGAAGCGGCAAAGGAAGTGGCGCGGCTGGAGCTGCAACTGGCGCAGCAGAATATTTCGGTGTTGCAAGAGCAATTCACCGAGGGCAAAGTGAATCTGCGCGAGTTGGAAAGAGCGCGGCTGGAAGAGAATGACAAATGGATGGCGTATCTGGATGCGAATTTCCAGAGGCAGCAGGCACAGCTGGATTTGCTGAGGACGGCGGGGCAGTTGGATAAGGTTTGGCAATAAGACGTAACGACGTAAGGAAGCAATGACGTAGAGAAAGAAGTGAGTGGTGGGCAGTGAGTAGTGATCCGCGATTCGTGCGTGGTGATCGGTGCAACTGGAACAGAAGAGTTTAGATGCGTTCCTGGAAGCAGTGAAGAGGCTCGATGCGGGCTTTGGCGGTTTGCCTGCGTTCGAATCGAGATCGCCGGGCAACGCTGGGATCGCCGTGGCCCTGCGCGCCACTGCTGAGCGGCTGCACGACAATTATCCTTACTTTCACCCGCTCTATGCGGGGCAGATGCTCAAGCCGCCACATCCCGTGGCGCGGCTAGCTTACGCGCTGGCGATGTGGATCAATCCTAACAATCATGCGCTTGACGGAGGGCGCGCGACTTCCGCGATGGAGAAGGAAGCGGTGGCGGAAATCGCGGCGATGTATGGGTGGAAGGAATTTCTCGGGCACCTGTGCGGCGGCGGGACGATGGCAAACCTTGAGGCGCTTTGGGTCGGTTCGCAAGTACAGCCGGGGAAGAAGATTCTGGCCAGCGAGCAGGCACACTATACGCACCAGCGGATTAGCGCGGTGTTGCAATTGCAGTTTGAGAGCGTGGCCTGCGATGCGCGGGGACGGATGGACATGAACGCGCTGAGAGAGAGGGTGGCGCAAGGCGATGTGGGTGCGGTGGTGGCAACCATGGGCACCACAGCAACAGGGTCTGTCGATCCCCTGCCGGAGATTCTAGCTTTGCGAGAGAAGCATGGCTTTCGAGTCCACGCGGACGCTGCTTATGGCGGTTATTTTGCGCTGGCGGGGAATTTGGGAGAGGAAGCGACGCGGAGCTTTGCGCGAATTAGCGAGGCGGACTCTATCGTTATCGATCCCCACAAGCATGGCTTGCAGCCTTACGGCTGTGGTTGTGTTTTGTTTCGCGATCCGTCAGCGGGGCGCTTTTACAAACATGATTCTCCGTACACGTACTTCAGTTCCGCTGAACTGCACTTGGGCGAGATTAGTTTGGAGT
>Ga0137360_10001443_pt1 | contig 14023 bp, 8 predicted proteins | sample Mad1_60_16metaG_FD_104924 | JGI IMG/M metagenome (GOLD analysis project Ga0137360, IMG submission 104924) | Vadose zone soil microbial communities from Angelo Coast Range Reserve, California, USA - Mad1_60_16 metaG | ecosystem: Environmental > Terrestrial > Soil > Vadose zone | place: USA... | reverse complement strand
CGTGCTTTGCGGAAGATGCAGGTCCCGGCTGGCGGTCAGGATGTTGAACAGACACGCGAGGCTTGGGGCCTGACCTTCCATCAAGTCTTCATACCGTTGCTGCGCTTTCGTAGAGTCGCCTGCGCCCTGCGAGAAGAGTTCGACGAGGCGCGGTGAATGCTGCTGCAGATCCTTCCAGGTTGCAAAGTTGAACTCTGATTTCCGGGGAAGGAGCATGAGGAAGACGGGGCGGATGATCTTTGGCGAGACATTCACGGGAAAGAAGCCCGCGGTAATTGAGCCGTCAGTCGAGGCGAGCACGGTGTATTGGTCGCGAAGGTTGTCGTAGAACGGGACGTCCAGAGTGATGGTTGAGGCCTTCAAGAAATCGCGAAAGACGACCTGTTTGTTGCCGTCAGTGACCGTCAGCAGCGCTCGGGTCGCCGGGGGCAGCAGTTGCCGCGTGCCGTCATACAGGTTGATCAGAATTTTTGCGGTTGCCATTCGTTGCCTCCCCGTTTGGGTTCTTCCAGATTGTAATCGAATGCGGACCTTTGTCATTGCTCCGGTCTTGTGTACAATCGCCGCCGTTGACATCCGCAACATTACATCGTTCGTGAGGCAAGGTGTCTCAAACTTTAAGGTGAGAACCCACCCCCATCATCGATTTCCGTGGTGCTTAACTGGACCGCCGCCCTCAAGCGGCGATGACTGCCCAGCCTCTTAAGGGGGGACACAATGGTTTCCATCATTCGCTTCACACTATTTTTCCTGATGACCGGCGTGGCATTAGCGCAGACCGGCACTTCGCGAATCACAGGCACGGTTACCGATGTTTCTGGGGCGTTGGTTCCGGGCGCTACCGTGACAGCGAGGAGTGAGGCCACAGGCGTCACTTACACGCAGACGACAACCGAGGCCGGCCTTTACGGATTTCCATCTCTTCCGGTGGGCAGCTACACGGTGAGCGTGGCCCTGCAGGGGTTCAAGACGACAAACAAGACCGGCAACATTCTGGAGATCAACACACCGTTGGTGATCAATTTGTCGCTGGAGGTTGGTGGGGTCACAGAGACGGTGGAAGTCGCGGCGGTGACGGAAGTCTTGCAGACCACCAATGCGGCGATCGGCAATGTGGTGGAGCGCAAGGCCATCGTGGATCTTCCGCTCAATGGGCGGAACCCGCTGGCGTTGATTGCACTGGAACCCGGAGTGGTTCAAAGGTCGGCAGGAGCCGCAGGTTCCGGCATTCACGTGAACGGAGCGCGCGACCGCGCCGTCAATGTGACCGTGGACGGGATTGAAGCCAATGAATCTTCGGTCCCGAACCCGGTCTCGAACCTGTACCGGCTCAATCCGGACAACGTGCAGGAATATAAGGTCACCACCAACAACGCGACGCCGGAGGAGGGCCGCAACAGCGGAGCTTCGGTGTCGGTCGCCACGCGCAGCGGGACCAATGATTTTCACGGCACGGCCTTCGAGTTTCTGCGCAATACCGCGCTCAACGCCAACGAGTTCTTCGCTAATGCGCAGGGAACACCCAAACCCGAGATCAAGCTGCACCAGTTTGGCTTTGAGGCAGGTGGGCCCATCCGCAAGAACCGGACTTTCTTTTTCGGAAGCTGGCAGGGACAAAACAACAAATTCGCTCAGCCCATCGATCAGACGTTCGGCATCCCGAGACTCTACACGGCGCTGGCTCTTTCCGGAATCTTCCGCTATTTCGTGGCCGATCCCAGAAACCCTCTGGTATTGAACGGGCAGACGATCACACGAAACAGCCCGCTACTGGTGGACCCCGCGACTGGGGCGTATCGTCCGGGCGTACGGAATTGCACAATCCCCACGGACCTCAACTGCGTCGCGTCTTTCAATATGTTCGCCAACGATCCACAGCGCCGCGGAGCCGATTCCAAAATCGGCGCCTTGTTCAATAGCTATCCGAAGCCGAACTCATACGCAACCGGCGACGGTCTGAACACTGCCGGCTATATCTGGAATCCTCCCACGCGCAATGAGGGGCCCAACTACATGGGACGTGTTGATCACAATTTCAATACGGACAATAACCTGTTTGTGCGGTGGTTGCAGGCGGACCAGAACACGCGCGAAGGAGATCCGTTGAATGCGCGGCCCCAGGTCTTTCCTGGATTCCCGCCGCTGGGCGAGGTGTTCCGATCCACCAAGGACCTGGCGGTCAGTTATCGCCGGGTAATTTCACCGCGGGTGGTCAATGAGTTCACCGCCGGGTTCGCGCGTTTTGTGTTTCTCTTTACGCAGGGCGAAGCGAACCCCGCCTTTCCGGATGTCCCACCGTATCAGAATGGCTTTAACAACATGATCAGTCTTCCTTATATCAACACGCCGAGAACTTTTCGCGCCGTCACAACACCGCAAATCCTGGACAATCTGAGCATCGTCAGTGGCGCGCATGTCTTCCGGCTGGGAGCAAACGTGCGGCTGTATCAACACAACGACCAGCGCGGGCAGCCAGGTGGGACGAATGTGACGCCGTTGCTGTCGTTCATGTCCAATATCCGGACGCCGGTGGGATTCAACACTCCGGCCGTGGGTGCCGGGAGTATCGACGCTACCGACAGCAACAATCTGAACGGCGCCATCAATGACATTCTGGGGATTCCGGCGCGGTTGTCCCAGGTGTTTCTGGGCGACCTTTCCGCTGATGCGTTTCTGCCGTTTCGATCCGGCAAAAGTGTGATGTTGTGGAATCAAGGCCACCGCTTGAAGCAATACAACTTCTATTTTCAGGACGAGTGGAGAGTGCGGCAAAACGTGGCTCTGAACTATGGCGTACGCTGGGAAATCAATCTCGCTCCATCGGAATCGCATGGCCGGGTCTACGTCCCGGATAAACCGATTAACGGCACACAGGGTCTTGTCACCTTCAGGAAGACCGACCGCTGGTATGAGCGAAACAACGTGGGGGCGCTTGCGCCGCGCCTCGGCATTACCTGGAGCCCCACTTCCAAACTGGTTATTCGTTCGGGCTACGGAATCGCCTTTGACCCGATCTCCTCATTCCAGGTGACGGCGGTATCCGGCAAAGTGCCGGGCCTGACGTTTTCCTGTTCTGCCACGGTTGGCGGCGCCACGACTCCGGGCTGCGCGGCAGTGCCGGACATCCGGATCGGCGACGGCTTCCCGTTGGAACTATCGACGCCGAACACCAGGCCATCTTCGTTCCTGACACCTCCAGCACAAATTCTCACCAACGCTCCGAATCTGACGGTGTTCGACCAGCAGCTCAAGCTCCCGACGGTTCACCAGTGGAACCTGTCCATTGAACGCGAGCTGCCCTGGGGAATGGTGGCGCAGGTAAGTTACATCGGCCGGCGCGGCACGCGGCTATTGCGTGCTTATGATTCCAACCAGATCAACGCGGATGGAATTCTGCCTTCGTTCCTGCTCATGCAACAGAATATGCGTAACGGCTGCCGGCCGGATGGAACAGGCTGCGCAAATGGTGTTGCAATTCCCATCGTGACCTCCGGAATCGTCAACAGCACGTTTGTCAATTCCACGACCACCCAAAGTGATCTCACGCTGAACGCCGGCGGCAACTTCGCGGGCCGGGTGGAGCAGACGACTCTGGCCGCGAAGCTTCGGCCCAACCAGCAGTTCGCAACCATCACCTACATCGACTCGGGAGGAGACTCTTACTACCACAGTGGCCAGGCCACGCTGCGAAAGCGCTTCAGCGGCGGGTTGCTCGCCGGCGTCGCGTACACCTATGGGAAGTCCATTGACGACCAGTCCGTGGATCCTGTGGGATCGACTTCCGGCGGCGCCCTCAGCACGACCAACTCCCGGACTCCGACCGACACCCGCGACTGGCGCCAGGAGCGCGGGCGCTCCGATTTCGACCGCCGCCACGTGTTCCTGGCAAACTCGCTCTGGGAGTTGCCCGTTGGCAGGCAGAAGCGTTTCGCATCCGGAATCCATCCAGTGCTGAACCACTTTGTTGGCGGGTGGAGCATCAACGGGATTTACACCTACATGTCAGGAGAGCCGTTCGCTGTGCGCAGCGGAGTACGAACCTCGAATTTTTCTCACGAGTCGCGCGCAGATATCGTTGGACCGAAGCCTGAGGTTCGGTTGCAGGAAGTTCCCGGAGTTATCGGTCCGGTAGTTTTCAAGGACGCCACCGGTTTCGCCATACCGGCACCCGGGACCAACGGCGCCGGCCGCAATATCTTCGAAGCACCAGGTTACTGGAATCTCGATTTAGGGATTGGGAAACGGTTCGATCTCAGTGAACGGCTGAACCTGCAGTTCCGCGCCGAAATGTTCAACGCGCTGAACCATCCGAATTTTGACAATCCGCGGGACTCTTCGGCGGGTTCGCCCAGCATCCGGTCCACAGTGTTTGGGCAGACTTGTTGCCAGACAGTGGCTCCCCCGACGACACAGACAATCATTTCTACCGGGGAATCGGGACGAGTGGTCCAGTTTGCGCTGAAGCTCCTGTGGTAGGCTGCGACTCGACTGGGGCAGCCGGCGCGACGATGATCCGGAATCCAATCCGGTCGCTGCGTTCGTTCGGATCGCGGTTGGCGCGGCGGGCAGCGCGCAGCTGCGTTTCGTCGTCGGCCCAACTGCCGCCGCGGATTACGCGTTTCGCGCCCTGCGCGGGTCCGGCCGGATTTTTTACGGGTGAGATCCTGTAGTAATCCTTGGAGTAGAAGTCTGAGACCCATTCCCACACATTCCCGCTCATGTTATAGAGGCCGAACCCGTTCGGCGGGTATGCGTCTCGCCCGGCAGTCATTACGCCAAGCGTTTCACTTCCCTTGTAGCGCGCGAGGTTGTAAGGACTCCCAAAACCCCAGGGATATGTCGAATCCTTCTTACCTCCGAGCGCGGCGTATTCCCACTCCGCCTCGGTGGGAAGCCGTACGGTCGTACCGAACTTTGCGGAAGCCCACTTGCAGAACTCGGCGGCGTCCTGGTAACTGACATTCACGACCGGGAGATCTGGATTTTCCAGCAGATAGTTTTTCGCGAATGCCGGATCCTTCGGTCGTTGAAAACCGGTGTCTTCAAGAAAAGCCAGGTACTGCCGATTGGTGGTTTCGGTGCGGCTCATCCGAAACCCGTCGATCCTCACTTGATGTCGCGGTTTTTCGTCCTCCCTGGTGCCGTCATTTCCCATCGTGAAAACGCCGCCGGGTATCGCTACCGTATCGAAGAGCGCCGTCCATTTCAGCCGTGGCTTCGCGGCGGGGGCCTTGATGGCGTCTTTTTTTGCAGCCGGCTGCCGATCGGTTGCCGGTTTTGTCACCGCCGCAGAGAGCGGCGTTTTTGGCTTTTCTTCTTCCTGCGCCCGCAGCTTATCGAGACGCTCCAGCGCAGCGGAAGCCAATTGTCCCTGCGGGTAGTTCTTAAGAAATATGTTCCACGCCTCTGTCGTATCAAGCGACTGTGCCATGCGGAAGGCCGCAAACTCCGCAGCGGACACAGCCGGTACAGCGGAGACTGTCTGGACGACTTCCTGTTTGGCTTCCATCTTGCGATTGAACCCGAGGGCGCCCGTGATGAAAACACCGATGAGCACCGCCAACCCAAGTGTAGCCAATGCCCGTGGTGACTGGCCAAGAGCCGCGCGGGCCCTGATGTTGTTTCGCCGCGGCGCGAGGGCTTTTTCAGACGTCGCAGGCTCATCGAGCAGGGCTGTCTGAAGCTCCTCAACCGATTGAAAGCGTTTTGTGGGGTCTTTCTCCAGACATCGAAGTATGGCTCGTTCGATGTATACCGGAACCGCCTTTTCAATATCGCGCGGGTTCGGCGGCGCCTCTCGAATTTGTTTGAGGGCCACTTCGATTGGCGTGTCGGCAGTGAAGGCGGCTGAGCCTGTGAATATCTCGAACAGCACGAGTCCCAATGCGTAGATGTCGGCACGCTGGTCGATCGGCTCCCCTTGTGTCTGTTCCGGTGCCATATAAGCAGGTGTGCCCACGGTTCCCGTGGAACCATCGGCAATCAGATGTGCCAGGCCGAAGTCCATCAGCTTCGCATTGCCGGCTGAGTCAATCATCAGATTCTCCGGCTTGATGTCGCGATGCATGATGCCCTGGGCGTGGGCCTCGCGCAGACCGTCACAGATCTGTTGAGCGAACTTGATGCCCTGGCGGGCGCTGAGTGCGTTAAAGCGGTTCAGCACGCGCCGCAGGCTTTCGCCTTCAACGAATTCCATGGAGATGAAGGTGGCTCCGTCGCCGCGGTTGAAATCGTGGATGCGGCATACGTTCTTATGCGTGATTTTTCGAGCAAGCCGCAGTTCGTTCTTGAGGCCTTCCAGAGAAGCCGCCGCATCCGCGATCTCGGGCTTGAGGACTTTGAGCGCCACAAGCTCTCCAGTTTCGCGATCGCGGGCTTTGAAGACAACGCCCATCCCACCGGCACCAACACGATCCAGAATCTCGTAGCGCGCCGACACAGGTGCACACTCCAAAGCCAGGTTGCTGAGAGCCTGAACTGGTTCGCTCCTGGAGCGCAACTCTTCGCGGGCTGGATCGGCCCAGATCACTTCATAGAGCTCTTCGCGTTCGGCCTTGCCTTCCAGGCTGGCGGGCCCCAGAGAGTTGCAACATATCTCAGTGTCGAGGGTGGCTTCATACACGGGCCGCGAAACCAGGATTTGCGATGGCCCGCTGCGCTTCGTGATCCGGGCCGCAACATTGACGACCTCCCCAAAAAGATCGTTGCCGCGCCGGAAACCCACGCCAGAATTGATTCCGATCCGGATCTGCAGACGTTCGCTGGCTGCGAAACTCTGATTGTGCTGGAAGAGCCGTCGCTGAATTTCAACGGCTGCGCGGACTGCGATTAGCGGTTCCGGAAACTCTGCCATCACGGAGTCTCCGATCGTCTTGATGACGATTCCCTGAGATTCCTCGACCGCGCTTATGACCAGGTGGTCGTGACGGTGAAGTAGCAACAACCCCGCTGTGTCCCCAAAGCGGTCGAAATACGTGGTCGAGCCGACGACGTCGGTGAAAAGAACGGCCTGGTGCGTTTTATGACGACGGAGTTCTTCGTCGATCTCGGAGCGGGCCTTAAGTAGTTGATTTATATTGTCTTCCAGGAGATCCATTTACCCTTATTCGAGGAAAAGTACTTTTGTAACGCTCCACCTTACGATAGAGTCCTGCCGGAGCCAAGTGCTTTAATAGCTCGGTAGGAAAATCAGGCCAAACGCACGACTGGCGGGCATTCCAGCCGGTTTGCCCGCCATTGGCCACCTGCCGTTACATCTACTTGAGCGCGAAGACCTAGCAGCCCGTGGTAATTCGGGGACAGACGCATAAATCACCTAAATTCGCATTGAAGACATTGGAAGAATTTAGGTGATTTATGCGTCTGTCCCCGAATTACCACGGAGTGTTAGGGGGCGATTGAAGTTATGGAGAAACCCTCGCGACGGGCAGCTGTCCGAAGACGTTCGTCTAATGAGATGAAATTCCAGAGTTGACGGCCGGGCCTCGGCGACGAAGAAAGCCGCGGCGAGTTGGAGTGCGCCCGCCGTGCGGAGATCATGAACTCGAAGGAGCCGCTTGGCAGACTCTCGGACCTCTTCAGTCGGTTCAACCTCATGCCAACCCGCCCGCAGAGCGCTCAAGCGACCGAAGGCTTCTATGGCAACCTCCTCGCGAAGTTGTCCGCTTTAAGCTGATCTTGGAATCGGAACCCAACCATGTGCAGTCACATGGGAATCTCGGAGTTGCTTATGCCGGGTTGGGCGATCGTGTTGCTGCGGTCCGGCACCTGGACAAGGCTATGGAATTGGATCCGGAATACGAGCCCGCGAACGACAACAGATGTATCATCCTCGCGTTGCCGCCTGGTGAAAGGTTGAACTGCGGCCAAATTCGTGAGGTCGATTTCTATGTAGACAGAGAGCGGGCTCGACGACCTCATGCCCGACAGCAATACCGATTCGCCAATCGCGGTGACGACGTGAATTCGATGCCGCAGACGTCCCCGGCATCAGGTTTGAAAAGCACTTAGAGTACACGTTTCAAATGGCTCAAAAGAAGAAGTTCTACGCTGTAAGGTGTGGTCACAAGACCGGTGTCTATCGGACGTGGGAGGAGTGTAAAACACAAGTCGATGGGTATTCGAACGCGGACTACAAGGGCTTCGCCACCCTGAAGGATGCCGAGGATTACCTGAACGACGGTGTGAAGAAGCCGAAGCCGCCTTCGACCGAGCAAATGGGTGGACATAGTGGGGCATCGACTTCGATGGCTTTTGCGGCCGGAGGTCAGCAGCGTGCTTTGTTGAAACAGGTTGTCATTTACGCTGATGGCGCTTGCACGGGTAATCCCGGGCCGGGCGGGTACGGTGTCGTACTCATTCATGGCGAGCAGCGGAAGGAACTGTCCGCCGGATTTCGGCTAACGACGAATAATCGCATGGAGATTCTAGGATGCATCGCCGGATTGCAGGAACTGAAGAAACCTTGCGAAGTTACGATCTATTCCGACTCCAGATATGTCGTCAACACAATGACGAAGTCATGGGCGTTAAGGTGGCGTAAACATGGCTGGAAGCGTAAGGATAAGAATGGCGAATGGAAGGATGCCCTCAATTCCGATCTCTGGACCCAAATGTTGAATCTTTGTGATCGCCACTTGGTCTCGTTCAAATGGGTTCGCGGTCACTGCGGAAACGAGGGAAATGAACGCTGCGATCAACTGGCGCGTGCTGCCGCGGCCTCGGGCCGATTGGAAATCGATGCGGCTTATGAAAAGCCGCCGGAAAGATGCCCGTAGGTCACCACGTCGGTTTGCGCGTGTGAAGTGACAGGCCGACTGTCGAAAAAACAACAACACTACCAATCCGGATTCTGGAGTATAGTCATTGGGCTCAAACCCAGGTGTGGCGTGGGTTTCAGCCCACCCGCCCTTTTCATAGCAAGGATGTGTTTCATGTCAGATCGATCCACGAGCCGCTTTATAACAAGTGTGTTTCTCATCTTCGTCGTGTTTTCGTCTTCTTTAGTTGCACAGTCGTTGCCGGCAGGTGCGCAGTCGTTGCCGGCCGCAGCTCTTCCTGACAGTTCTACGCAGGAACCTCAGGTTACGAATTCGGACGAGAAGCCGTTGAAGCTTCTCTCCAAGGATGACTTCTTTTCAAAAGGATTCGCCCGACAGTTGTTGAGCGACCAGAAGTCGATATGGACCAGTCCCGCGCGAATCAAGGCCTCAGACGCCAGGTGGCTCTTACCGCTGAGTGCGGGGACTGCGTTTTTGTTTACGCAAGACAACCAGATCATCCATCGGTTCGACCACAATTCCTCTCTTCAAAATACCAGCCTCAAAGTGTCGAACGTCGGACTCTACTCGACGTGGGCCGTGCCGGGTGCATTCCTGGCATTAGGCAAATTCAGAGGCAATGACCGGATGACGGATACAGGCAAACGGGGATTTCAGGCGGCGTTGTATTCGACAGCTGTGATGCAAGCTATGAAACTGATTACGGATCGAGCTCGTCCGCTCGAAGGTGGAAACGGACACTTCTGGACTGGCGGAGACGCCTTTCCATCAGGTCACTCCATGGAAGCCTGGGCTCTTGCCAAAGTGGTCTCCGACGAGTATTCCGATAAGCCTCTCGTCAAAATCGGCATGTACAGTTTCGCCACGGCCGTTAGTCTATCCCGCATAACATCCCAGCGGCATTACGCCTCAGATGTTCTGGTCGGTAGCGCAGTCGGATACTTGATCGGGAAATTCGTCATGAGGAATCATCACTTGGAATCGCAGTGATGATCTGAGTCTTCCAGCGCGTTCGCGCCGAAGGATTGAACCGAGCGGGCACGAAATAGACAGGTGAATTGTGTTTATACGTTATGTTTTTTCTGTCTTTGCATTATTAGGGTGTCTTACAGGAGCGGCATACGCTCAGCCCGCACCTGCGACACCCACCATCCGTTTTACGATCGTTCCTCTCACCGTCGAGAAGGGGTTTCCACTGCAGGTCATCTTGACGGACAAACTCCACTTCAAGCTGCACGAGCGCGTGCATGGCAAAATCGTCGAGCCTGTCTACGCGTTCGATCGTGAAGTGATTCCTCCGGGCACGGACGTTGTGGGCACGATTACTGGTTTCCGCCAGCGCGGAAAGTGGAAACGCGTGTCTTCCATTCTCGGAGGAGACTTCACGCCTGTACGCGATCCTCAAATCAGCTTCGATGCTCTCGTGCTCGAAGATGGGACTCGCATTCCGATCGAAACTTCTGTCGAGCCTGGAACTGACGCGCTGGTTCGATTCAACGGCGAGGCCAAACGGAACACCGCATCTCTCAAACCGCATTTACCGGAGACAGGTCAAATGCAGGCCATCACGGATGCGGGCAAACAATCGGGAAACCTGCTCAAAGGGATGCTATGGGGCCTTGCCCCGTACCACCCGCAATCCGTGCCGGCCGGTCTCCGTTACCAGGCAACGCTCCTGAAGCCGCTTGAATTAGGCAGTGCTATTCTCGGAATCGGAGCTCTGGACCGGATCGGATCGGAGCCTCCCACAGGCAGCATGATTTACGCTCGCCTGGAAACTCCTTTGAATTCCCGCACCACAAAGTCCGGAGCCACAGTCAAGGCGCTTCTGACAAACCCCCTTTTCTCCTGGGATCATCTTCTGATTTTTCCGGTAGGCAGCAGGCTGGTGGGAGAGGTAGTACAGGTGCGTCCTGCCGGCCGGTTGAATCGCACTGGGGGACTGGCTTTCAAATTCACGAAGATCGAACCGCCGGTCTCAATATTGGCAGCAAAGTGGCCCATACAGGATGTCGAAGGACGCCTGGTTGGCGTGCAGTTGGGCAATGAAATGAATCACGTCCGCATTGATCAGGATGGAGCAACAAGCATTGCGCAATCGAAGGAGCGTTTCGTGGCTCCAGCATTCGCGCTGTTCAACATGAGTCGCGGGTTTAACACAAGTTCACAATCGTTCAGTCATGCGCTTACCGGTGGATATACCGCAAGCCTCATAAGCCGGCTTCTGGTAGGCGATTCCGGCTTAGGCCTTCCTGCCGGCATTGCAGGACGAATGATCCCGCCGGTTGGGATTGGCCTGGGACTATACAGCGCAGCTCGCTCCGTCTTTATCAACATTTTGGCGCGAGGACAGGAGATAAACTTCCTGGTAAATACCCCCATCGAGATTCGCGTGGACGCCGCACGCCCGGCCGACGGTCCGGCTTCGCCATAGTTGTCGCTCTCTGCGGTTTATGGGGCCGCGCTTTTCTTGGAATCAACGAAAGACGCGCGGTCATAGACCGCGCCCCGCAGTGACGACCCTGGCTCCGTAGCGGCTTCTACAAGGCATTCACAATGGCCGCGCCGAGATCCCGGGTGGTGGCTTTTCCACCGAGATCGGGAGTCAGAGGCGCATGCGGTAATTGCAGTACAGTTTCAATCGCCCCCAATACGGCCTTTCCGGCATCCGCCTCGCCGAGATGTTCGAGCATCAGCGCGGCCGACCAAATCTGGCCGATGGGATTCGCGATTCCTTTGCCGGCGATATCTGGCGCCGATCCATGGACCGGTTCGAACATTGACGGATACACCCGCTCCGGATTGATATTGGCGGACGGAGCAACAGCAATCGTGCCTGTGACTCCGGGACCGAGGTCCGACAGAATATCTCCGAACAGATTGCTTGCGACGACGACACTGAACCGCTCCGGTGACATGACGAAGCGCGCTGCCAGAATATCAATGTGGTACTGCTCCGTGCGGACGTCAGGAAATTCCGCGGCGATCGCGGCAAAACGTTCGTCCCAAAAAGGCATGGAATGGAAGATGCCGTTGGATTTTGTTGCCGAAGTCACGTGGTTTCTTCCCAGCTTTCGCGCAAGATTGAAGGCGTAGCGCATAACGCGATCCGTACCCCGCCTCGTGAATATCGCTTCCTGTACGACTGTTTCATGCTCTGTTCCGGCATTCTGGCGGCCGCCGATTTGGGTGTACTCACCTTCCGAATTTTCGCGGACGATCCAGAAATCGATATCACCCGGATTGCGATCGCGAATCGGCGGCTTGATCCCCGGGAGTAGTCGCACGGGACGAAGGTTCACGTATTGATCGAATTGCCGGCGGATCGGAATCAACAATCCCCACAGTGACACGTGATCGGGCACGCCCGGAAATCCGACGGCACCCAGGAAGATGGCATCGTGGTCGCGCAATCGGGCAATGCCGTCTTCGGGCATCATGCGTCCGGTCGTCTTATACGTTTCACAGCTCCAATCAAAATGTCGAAAACGGAAACCGATCCCGAAAGCAGCGCCGACCGCTTCAAGCACATTCAGCCCTTCCGGAACGACTTCCTTTCCGATGCCGTCGCCAGCCACTACCGCAATCTCATATGTTTTCAAGAGTCACCTTCCGAATTGAAATTGGCGTGAAAAAACTTGGTACGCCGCGCAACAAAAATGATAATCCCGTTTCATTGCGGATAAGGAGGGATCGTGCGAAAGCTTCTTTCAAACCACATCGATCACATTGTGCTTACTGTCAGCGACATCGAGAAAACGACTCAATTCTACGAGGTCGCGCTCGGTTTCGAGCGCGAGTTCTTCCGCGGGCCGGAAGGGCAACCGCGTCATGCGCTCAAGTTCGGTAAACAGAAGATCAACTTGCAAGATCGCACCACCGATACTCCGACCAAGGCCCAACATCCGACATTCGGCTCGGGCGATTTCTGCCTGATTGCCGTGGTCCCGCTGGACGAAGTGCTGGCACACCTGCGCGCGGAAAAAATCGCGATCGAAGCAGGACCGGTGGCACGGCGCGGCGCTCTCGGCGCGTTGCGATCTATCTACTTCCGCGACCCGGACGGAAATCTCATCGAGGTGGCCGAGTACGCCGCGGGGGTCTGACCATACTCAATTCTCGGCATTGTCCCGAACCGGAGAAAGCCGGCGGCACTGGAACCCGCGCCAGTCCTGAATTTGTGGATAGACGGAATGAGCCGTGGAGGAATCGAACCTCCAACCTGCTGATTAAGAGTCAGTCACGCAAACCCGCCAGGTTGCTGTATTTCTTTGGGTGAGATGCAGGTCGAAGGTCAACATTGTGAGAAACGATGGGACGGAAATCTTCTCTGGAGATGACGGTCCACCAGATCGGGCTTCCCGGCTGACAGCCGTTGGTCCCTAACTCGCAGCTGCCGTTCCGTTTCGCGCCAAACCGGAGGAATGATGTGAGATCCGGCATTGGTTATGTGCCGGACTCTTCCGCCAGGCGAGCAAGGGCGGACATCAAGCGAGTCGCATCCGGCTTGGATTCGCCGCCCGGCATCGTCACTTCCTTCACCATTGTTTCCAAGACCATCACGATAGCTTCTTCGCGAGTCAACCCTTCTTCGCGCAGGCGAACAAACGTGTCAGCCGGTTCAGACGCATCCAGTTGCTCGACGGGAATCGACGGCAAGCGTCGAATGAATGCAGCCGCCTCTGCGGCCTCACTTTCGATCTGTTCGTCATCAAAGCCAGGATGATCAGGGATTTCGTCATTGTCGAAATCATCATCGTATTCGGACGAGTGTACCTGGCCGCAGCGCTCGCAAACCTCATTCTCGGATTCCGGTTCTGGTGCGAATTTGAGGTGTTCGAACTCGACTGCAGGCATTGTGCGATAGCCGATCTTGTCCAGGTAGCGAAGACAGCCCGGACCGACCACACCCTCGCCGGCATCTGGTTGAGAATCCAGATCGGCGGCGGCCTCGTCGATCGCCATCCATTGACCCAGCGCTCTTGACGGGCGAAACAATATAAACAGGCACTTTTCGTTCTCGTCCTCCTCCTGCTCCTTCTCCTTCAGGCACGCGATCGCGGGAACAAACAGGTTGTTACTAAGGGGCAGGGCCGCAGGGCGATAAATATCCACTGTCGCAGCGTCCAGTTTCGTAACGCGGGCGCCGTCGGAAGCCTGGCAGCATTTTTTGTACTTCTTCCCGCTTCCGCAAGGACAGGGCTCGTTCCGCGATATTTTGTTCATCGGCATAACTTCCGTGG
>Ga0137360_10001428_pt1 | contig 14066 bp, 10 predicted proteins | sample Mad1_60_16metaG_FD_104924 | JGI IMG/M metagenome (GOLD analysis project Ga0137360, IMG submission 104924) | Vadose zone soil microbial communities from Angelo Coast Range Reserve, California, USA - Mad1_60_16 metaG | ecosystem: Environmental > Terrestrial > Soil > Vadose zone | place: USA... | reverse complement strand
TTTTCATGTCGCTTGTAACAGATGTGCCGTCACCGCGATCTGTTCAATCATTTAATCGCGACAACATCGGCGAGCAGACTTGAGATCTCCTCCTCGGTCGTTGACCACGAACACATCAGACGATAAACGTTGGGCTCGGCAAATTTATAAAAACGCCAGCCGCGCGCGTGGAGACCGCTGGCGAGTCGCTCGTCCATCGAGACAAACACCGCGTTTGCTTCGACTGGAAATACGCTGTCGATCCCTGCCTCCTTTCGCAAGCGGCTCGCAAGGTCGCGTGCCGCCCGGTTCGAATGGTGCGCATTCCACAGCCAGGCGTCCCCGGTCAGAAGCCCCAACCACGGCGCAGCGAGAAAACGCATCTTTGATCCGAGCTGCCCGGCTTGTTTCGCTCGATACTCAAATTCGCGCGAGATCTTCTTATCGAAAAAGATCAGCAACTCGCCGACAGCCGCTCCATTTTTTGTTCCCCCAAAACACAGAACGTCAACCCCAGCCTCCCATGTGATCGCTTTGGGCGCGCAGTTAAGTGATACGATTGCATTGGCGAAACGCGCGCCATCCACGTGGAGAAACAGTTGGTGCGTGCGTGCCAGGTGAGCGATTGCCGCAATTTCGTCGCGCGCATAAACCGTTCCGAACTCTGTCGCTTGTGCAATGCTGATCGCGCCCGGCTTATGCGAATGCAAGTCGTTGTGGCGGGCCAGCAGGGCTTCCACCTGGCCGATGTCGATCTTGCCACCGGCGCCGCCAACCAGAAGCAATTTGGATCCTCCAGTGAAAAATTCAGGCGCGCCGCATTCGTCCGTCTGCATGTGAGAATACTGGTGACAGATCACGCTCTGAAACGACTTACACAGCTGCGCGAGCGACAGCGCATTTGCTGCCGTGCCGGTGAAAACAAAATAGACATCGCAATCGGTCTCGAAGATTTCACGAACCCGACCGCACACGCGCGCGGTCCAACGGTCCTCGCCATATGATGGCGCGTAATGCACGTTTGCTTCCTGCAGTGCGGCCCAAGCCTCCGGGCAAATGGGTGCGACGTTATCGCTCGCAAATTCATGGCGCTCGACGATCATCTCGTCCTTTTGCTACCCGAGTTTTGCGCAGGATCAAATCGGCCCAAAAGAGATTGCCTGACAGCTCAGAGCCCTGGGCCTCCGAACTCTGCCAGGCAAATCTCGTTCGATTTGCTCTTCGAAATTGCGTGCAGCAGTCTCATTCTTATTTCGGAGACAGGTGGCCAAGTGATCGTGTCGCCAAGGAAAATATTTACGTTTCCGAGAGACGCCTGGTTCCCTTTTTGCCTAACGCACGGGGGCGGACTAGCTTCGCAAATGAAGGCGCTCCAAGGCGAAATTGAGCAGCGCGGCAGGCGCATCTTCGAGCTCGTCGATAAGCATCCAGAGCCGCTTTTCAGCAAAGCAGGATTTTATCAGCGGTTGATGGCGCTATCCATGCGCGACGAGCGGTTCAAGGTGCAACTGTTTCGGTTTGTCGATGTTCTGCCCTCGCTGCGCCGCTCCGGCGAAATTGTTGGGCATCTCAACGAGTATTTCTCCGATGACGGCTTCGGGTCGCTTGTTGACGCCGGTGTTCGTCTGGCACGCATCGTTCCCTGGGTGAGCGGCCCAATCTTACGCTGGAACGTTTCGGGAATGGCGCGGCAGTTTATTGCCGGAAGAAATCCAGACGACGTAATCGCAACATTGCGCGAGCGCCGTGCGCAAAAAATTGGCTTCACTGTCGACCTTTTGGGAGAAGCAGTCGTCAGCGAAGCGGACGCGGATGAATATGCAGCGCGTTATTCGGATTTGCTGGAGAAACTCGCGCGGGAAACAAAAAATTGGACAGACCCGCTGGGCAAAAATTCGGAGCTCTTTCCAGTTGTAAATCTGTCGGTCAAAATTTCTGCGCTCTATTCGCAAATGAATCCAGCCGATCCGGCGGATGCAATTGCCCATCTCGCGCCCAAGCTGCGAGTGCTTCTTCGCCGCGCACGAGAGGTTGGTGCTTTTATCAATTTCGACATGGAAAGCTATGCGCACAAAAATACCACTCTCGAGCTGTTCAAAAGCATTTTCGCCGAGGCGGAGTTCAAAGATTGGCCGCATGCCGGGATCGTCATCCAGGCGTATTTGCGAGATTCGGAGGCGGATTTGCGCGACTTGATCAACTGGGGCCGCAAACGAGGCACGCGCTTCGCCGTACGCTTGGTCAAAGGTGCATACTGGGATTATGAAACCACGAAATCGCTCCAGAACGGCTGGGATTGTCCCGTTTATTTTCAGAAGCCGGAGAGCGACGCGAATTTCGAGATGCTCACCAGGGTGCTTCTGGAAAATGAATCGATCGTGACCGCTGCTTTCGGATCGCACAACGTTCGCAGCATCGCGCACGCGCAGGCGTTTGCGGACGAGCTTGGGATCGATGCCAGCCGCTTCGAGTTTCAACTGCTCTACGGCATGGCAGGACCAATCAAGCGGGCACTCGTGGAAATGGGTTACCGTGTTCGCGAATATTGCCCGGTCGGCGAACTGCTTCCCGGCATGGCATATTTGGTTCGGCGTTTGCTCGAGAACACATCGAATGAAGGATTTCTGCGCGCAAAATTCGCCGAGAACGTCTCCGCGAACGAATTGCTTCGCGATCCAAGGGAATTGATAAAACCAGACGGAGCGAATCCGGCGCCGTTAGCAAGCGCAGTTACTATGCAAGATCAGGATCGCAAAAATTACGCTTCCCTTGACAGCGCGCCGAGCGATGTTTACCGAAATTCGCCGCTTGTGAATTTCGTTTACAAAGATAGCCAGGACAAGATGCGAAGCGCATTGCGAGAAGTGCGCAAACGCTTCGGCGAAAAGTATCCGCTTGTCATCGGGGGCGAAAAGGTCTGGACCGATGAATTGACGCCTTCGGTTAATCCCAGCGTTCCAGACGAGATTGTCGGTTACGGAAGCGAAGCAGGGATTGCCGAAGCGGAGCGCGCCGTCAAAGCTGCGCGCGAGGCATTTGACAAATGGAGTCGGACGCCGGTCGAAGAGCGGGCGCGCTTGCTGGAGCGCGCGGCGGACATCATGGAACGTCGGCGGTACGAACTCTCCGCAGTCGAAGTCTTCGAGGTTGGCAAGCCGTGGAATGAAGCCGATGCCGATATTCGCGAGGCGATAGATTTTTGCCGGTTCTACGCACAGCAAATGCGACGTCTTGGACGCCCAAAGCTCACACAACGTGTTCCCGGGGAGGATAGCTATCATCACTATTGGCCACGCGGTGTCGCGTTCGTGATTGCTCCATGGAATTTTCCAATGGCGATTCTCTGCGGAATGGCGTCGGCCGGCGTCGTAACGGGTAACACCGTGATCATGAAACCATCCGAGCAATCGATCGTCTGCGGTGCCATGCTGATGCAGGTGTTCGAGGAAGCGGGTGTTCCGCCAGGCGTTTTGAATTTTCTGTCCGGGCACGGCTCTGTGATCGGAGCCCACCTGGTCGATCATAAAGATGTCGATTTGATCGCGTTCACCGGATCGCGTGAAGTGGGACTAAAAATTTGGGAGTCAGCTGGTATTACTCGACCCGGCCAACGCGAGCTAAAGCGAGTCATTTGCGAGATGGGCGGCAAAAATGCGATTATCGTGGACTCCGACGCCGATGTTGGTGAAGCAATCGGCTATTCCATCTATTCCGCGTTCGGTTTTCAGGGACAAAAGTGCTCTGCGCTGTCCCGTTTGATTCTTCTTGAGGAAAATTATGATCGCGTGATGGAACGTCTGATTCCGGCCGCGGCAAGTCTGCGTGTTGGTAATCCTGAAGAATCCGGGATTATGGTGGGGCCGGTGATCGATGAGGCCGCTTACCGGCGCATTCTGGATTACATCGAGATAGGCAAAAGTGAGGCGACGCTCGCTTATCAAGCGAAAGATTTGCCGCCGAAAGGTTATTTCATCCCCCCCACGATCTTTACAGACGTAAAACCAAACATGCGCATCGCGCGGGAAGAAATTTTTGGCCCGGTGTTGAGCGTGCTAAAAGTGCGCGATCTCGACGAAGCGCTCGAAGTAGCGAACGGCACGGATTACGCGTTAACCGGCGGGTTTATATCGCGCAGCCCGGACAACATCGAGCGCGTAAAAGCGCAACTGGAGGCGGGAAATGTCTATATCAATCGTTCGTGCACTGGCGCGATTGTTGGACGCCATCCCTTTGGTGGATTCAAAATGAGCGGCAGCGGCACGAAGGCCGGTGGCGAAGATTATCTCCTGAATTTTCTCATCCCTCGCGTGGTGACTGAAAACACCACGCGCCACGGCTTCGCGCCAGAGCAAACGCCAGAATATCGCGACGAATTTCTCTGGCCAAAGCCGTAATAGTCTTGCCGTATTAGTCGCGCAGATCTAAATGCGGCGCGGTTCGATGCTCGACCAGATGACTACGGACGTCCCTTGCTTAGCAACTTCACCACCGTGACAACCATGTAGAGCACTGGCCACGCGGAGGTCAGAATAATCGCGGCAAATGCCGCCATCTCCTTCGCCCGTTCGCGCGCGGCTTCGATACGATATTCGCGTCCTAAGTTGTAAAAATTCCTGAACTCCGACCTATCATCTCCATCATAAGGAAAGAAATACCCACCGCGCCATTGGCCGAAACCGGAATGGAAAAAGTAGTCTGTCTGCGGAAATCGCCTCTTGCCCGTAGAAGGACTCCTCGGTTTCATAGTTCTGGCCCACAATTCGGGGTGGGACTAGCAATTATGATAACACGTTAAGGAAAGGAATCAGCCTGAAAAAATTACATTTAGAGGCCGGCAGGCCAGCGAAACGTTCCAGCGAAGGCAACTCGGACGACCCAGCTCTGCCGCAGTAGCCATCAGGATGAAACCTGTCACCACTTACATCATTGCTTCTGTTCAGCGCAGCGGTACGCATTTGCTTTGCAGCATTCTCCGAAGCACCGGAGTCGCCGGCTCGCCTGGTGAGTTTTTTTTATGCAAGCCTGGGGAAACGTGGGAAGAACGCTGGGGCACTTCATCGCAGGCCGCATATGTGGAAGGCGTGCTGGAGCAAAACACGACCACCACCGGCGTCTTCGGCACTGTCGTAATGTGGAGTTATCTCGACCGAATGCTCCAGATGTTGCAACAAATTCCGACATACAGGGATCTCACTGGAGCGCGCCTTTTGGCCGCTGTTTTCAACGAACCAAAGTACATCTGGATGCGCCGCCGCAGCCGAGTTGAGCAAGCTGTCTCCTGGGCAATAGCATGCCAGACAGGTGTATGGGCCCAAAAAACGGGGGCACAAACAAAACCGCGCGCAATACGTGAGTTCGATTTTAAGGTGATCGATGAATGGTGCAACCGCATCGCCGAGCATGAAACGGGCTGGGGAAATTATTTTTCTGAAAATCAGATCGAGCCTGTTATTCTTTTTTACGAAGATGTGGTCGAGTCCGGGCGTGACGCCGCTAAACGCGTCCTGGAATTTCTAGGATTACCATGTCCGCCAGCAATTGAGATCGCGCCGCCGGTGTTTCAAAAGCAAGCCACCAAAATTTCAAGCGAATGGGTAGCATCTTACCTGAAGGAAAAAACTAAGAGAAGTAGCAGGCTTGCCCGCATCCTTCGTCGCATCCGCATCTGAGTTTTGTCAAACGATGAATTCCCGAATCTCGAAGCATTCACGAAAACCCAACGCCAAAATCACTGCTAATAATTGACGATTCGATGGGCTCGCATTTTTCCCAATTCACGAACCGAGGCACGGCGCTGTCGATGAAACTGCTGTTTGGCTGCGTCGCGCGTGTTCACGTGCTGAGACGCGAAAATGCAAATCGCCCCGGTGGATTTTTGCTGGCGGCAAATCACATCAGTCATTTCGATCCATTCATCATTTCATCAGTAGTCGGACGAAAAATCGACTGGATGACGATGGCGGAATTTTTTCGGTCTCCCGTTGTGGGATTTTTTTTGCGTGCGGTAGATGCATTTCCGGCAGATCGAGATCGCGCTGATCGAAAAACCATTCGGACTGCAATCGAGCGACTGAAAGCCAGCCGCGTCGTCGGTATTTTTCCCGAGGGCGGGATTCGCGATGGCGCACACTCGCTGCTCCAAGGCGCGCCGTTGCGGCCGGGTGCTGCGACGCTTGCGCACATCGCTCGGGTTCCGATTTTACCCTGCGTCATCCTCGGCAGCGATCGGCTTTATTCGATGAAATCCCGAAAGCTTTCGGGACTGCGTCGCACGCCAATCTGGATCGCATTTGGGAATCCAATCTCACATTTCCCAGAGCTGCAAAAATCAGAGGCGCGCGAACGGATCGAATACGAGCTGGCGGCGGCATTCAAGAATCTTTACGCCGAACTGCAACAAAAATTTCGCCTAACAACGGACGACTTGCCGCACCCGCCGCGAGAGCGTTTTGGAGAGCGCCGCCGCGTTCGCGCTTTAAAAAGCGGTCCGGTAGCTGCCGCATCGCCGCACACCAAAATTGCACGTTTCGCCGCGAGCGGAATCGATGGACTTCTATGCGCGTCGATGAATCTCCTCCAGTCGCGCCACCGGCTGAACGGTCGCAGCCGTCAGGATATGGAGCATTACGTGGCTGGATGCGAACGGCTCACCGCGCAGGAATATTACCTCGCTCCGGACGACATCGATCTTGCCAAACAGTTCGAGGACGGTCGTGCGACCGTCACATGGCGCAGTCCAATCGAGACACAATTCCCCGCTAACAACATCGCGCGATCAGATTTTTTTCCGTGCGGAAAAGGCACCAGCGCACCGACGGTATTTCTCTTGCACGCGCTTATGTCCGCAAGCCACATCGGGTATCGTCGTTGCGCTGCGCGCTTTAATGCGCTCGGTTGGAATGCGTGCTTCGTGCACCTCCCGTACCATTACTCACGGGTACCGCGCGGCTATTGGAACGGTGAGCTCGCGATCACTGCCGATCTCATTCGCAACGCGGAGGGGTTGCGTCAGGGGGTAATCGAGACGCGGCAATTGATGGCGAGATTGCGCGAGCGTGGGTGCGAAGAGTTCGGTGTGCTTGGAGCAAGTTACGGCGGATGGATCGGTGCCCTTTTGGCGATGGTTGAGCCGGATTTTCGTTTCGTCGCGCTGATGGCACCGATCGTGAATGTTGAGCACGCAATCTGGGGGAGCCCGGCGTCGCGATTCATGCGACGCGAGTTGCATCGCGCGAATGTCGAGCCGTCTCTCGTCGCTCGCCATTTTCATCTGAGCTCACCGCTGCATAATGACCCGCTTTGTGATTCTGCTCGCCTTCTGTTCGTAACCGGCGAATTCGATTTGATCGCGCCAGCTGAGCAAATCGAGGCGATTCACCAAAAATGGCGCGGCTCGGAACTGCTGCGCGTGCGCCAGGGCCATTTCGGCTATCGTATGATGCGCGAAACGATGGCGCAGCTGAAAGAGCGCGGCGATTTGTAATCAGCCGTCTTCTTCGATCCTGATCTCATTAACACACGGCTTTAGCCGGGTGCCGTGTCGATGTGCATCAGCACTAAGCCGTTTAAACGGCTTTTAAGAAATACGTCAGCGTTAACACCACGCTAAAACACGGTGTTAATGACGGTTATTGGATTCCAAGAAATTCCAAACTTGGTCCAAGATCGGCAAACGCAGCTTCTGCAAGAACGCCATGTCCCTCCGCCGACGCGTGCCAGCCATCGATCGGATGGAGTAATTCAACGCGGCCAAGGTCCGCTGTCGCTAGCGCGTGCGAATACCGCAACTGGATATTTTCCGCGTCCTCAACGTCGCGATTCATCTCTTTCAGCAGTGTGCGCAGTCCTTCGTTCATCATTGCGGCGAGGCGGATCAAATTGCACCGGTAAGCTGGATGAAACGAGACCAAGTATTTGTAAGTGGTTTCCAAGCGCGGATACAGCCGTCTGTCCGATTCTCGAAGACGTTCGGCTATCTCGCGGCCTTTAAAATACGATTCGAAATTTACCAGGCCGAACACGAGAACGGCCACGCGATGCTTTTCAGTTCGCGCGCGTCCAAGCAAACGGCGCAGCTCACGCGCGTAATTTTGGCGGAACTCCTGGCATTGATCGTTCAAGCGGCGCTCCGGCGCATTCAACTCATCAGGCGGACATCGCCATGCCCAATCGACATTGTTATGCCCAATTGAAATCAAAATCAGATCGGGAAAACGGGGCGCTCGCAGCAGCTGACTGACTTGTCCGGAGAGATTGCGCGTTCCAAGGATGTGGCGAAAAAAATTTAAGCGGCCGTCCTCACGTTCAACCAACGCGCCGATGCCGGCATATTGGATCGCAACGAAAGGCGTGATCTCTTCCAGCCGTTTGGAAATGCTGCGAATACCCAGGTGCGGAGAACCAGTGTTGACAAACCAGTTCCTCCCGCGGCGGGTGTGCGCGCGCCAGAACGTGCTCCAGGGTGACGAGATGTAGATATCCATGCAGACGCTGTCGCCGAGCATGGCAACGTGTGGCAACCGCGCGACCACCTCATGTTGCGTGATCTTGCGGTCTCGATACAACAAGTAAGCTGGGTGAAATCGCGATGCGGGATCAGCGATTCGCTCTAGAAAATTTGAGCTAATCACCGAAGCAGATTTCATAATCAGCTTTTCCCTTGCGATTGTAGATCTTCAATCGAGCCAATCCATAGCATCGAGCAAACGCCGGAACTGAGGATCGTTTGCATCGAGCGCGGGCAACCATTCGCCGATTCGTTCGCGCTTCCACCACGCCTGGTCACCAATCGGCGCAAACTGATAACGGTAAAGCCGTGCGCGGACATAATGAGGCGGTGCATTCGGAAAGGGATTATTCGCCAGGAGCGAGAGTGTGCCGCGATCGTTGTGCAGAAGTTTCCAGACAAAATGCAGCGTCCACGGATAATCGGCTGGTGAAGCCATCGCGGCGAACCAGATTTGCCAGTCAATCCGCGGTTGGTATGGGGCAACGAAAGGCGGTCTGCGATTCGGATCACCGGGTTTGGCTTTGAATTCATATTCCCTCCATTGTGTATCGCCGGTAATTAGCGCGTCGTCCGTTCCCTCAAAAATAATTTCGTCGCGCTCACGTCCGACAGATCCAAACGCGCCGTAAGTATTCACGAGATCAAGCGGATCGTAGGAGTAGTTCATGAGTTGACGGCCGGAAAAGAGATTCAGAACGGGCGCGACGCTCAGATAAACAACCACAATTGATAACGCCACCGCGATCGTGTTGTTGATTCGCGACGGCTCCGATTCTTCAGCCGCTCGTTCGGCGCGCTGAACTAATGCTCTCGGTAAGAAATGGCGCAGGAAGGTATCGTCAAAGCACGCTAGGAATGGAATGATTGTGAGGTAATTGAGGAACGAAAGATTGCCGCTGACGATGAGAAATATTTGGAAAGTGACAAGTAAGACGCCGGCGATGTGCCTCGCCTGTCGCGGTCCAAACGAAAACCACGGCACGACCAGTTCGATGAAATGGTTCCATGCGGTCTCAAGTTTGTGGAACCACAGCGGCGCAAAGTGAAGATAACGACTGATCGGGCTAGGTATCGGCTGGGTTTCGTAGTGATAGGAAAGGCAAGTGAGATCGCGCCAGCACGGGTCGCCGCGGAGTTTGATCAGACCGGCGCCAATCATGATTCGGAATCCGAGCCAGCGAAAAAGCCAGATTACCAGGATCGGCGGCCTGCACTTTGGGAATGGCCGCCCATCGAATAATGGGCAGAGAAAGATAGATAAGAAGCCAGTCTCAAGCAGCTGAATCTCCCAACCGTAACCGTACCAAATCTGCCCGACGTGAACGATCGACATGTACATCGCCCAAAGAATGCTGAGGATGATCGCGTTTGCGTATCCAACCACGACAACAACAGAAAGCGCGAACCCGACCCAGGCGAAGATCGACATCGCGTGATCGGAAATGCCGATCCAAAAGAGGGTCGGCACGCGCAGCATGCCGGCAGTGCGCGAGCCGAGCTGCATTTGAACGCTCGCAAGAAAATGATTCGCGGGAGTTAATCCGTGCTCCCCAATCAATGGGACGAGTTGCTGCGCGGCAACCAAAAACGCCACTGCATAAACAAAACCCAACAGCCGCAGAATGACGAAGCGCGTCAGCCAATACGAATTTCCGAGTGCGAAGAGTCTTTGAAAGACGTTTTCCTGATTCATCGCCGGTAGAAAACGTCCAACGCCGAACCCGCCTTCGCAATTGCTACGGCGCGGCAGGCGTCCAACGTCCAACGCTCAATGCTGAATCACTCGGACAAATCGGAAAATCGGCAATTTGAAATCCAACTTCCTGCCAGGGCCGAACTGCCGACTCACCCCGAAAGCCTTCGGGGCTGCTCTACCGCTGCAAATAGTGAATGGCGAGACGGGGATTCTTTTTGGCTTTCAGCGGTCGATCGATGCTCCGTGCCTCATCGAGTGTTACAATCTGTTTACTCGCAACGGCCTCGAGTCTTTCGCCGAGTCGTTTCGTTGTGCAGGTATGTCCACGTCGGTGTTGCGCCAATCGGGCATTCAAAGCGACCGCAGATCCGATGTAGTGTCTGCTCGAGGACCCGCAGAATGTAGACCCAAGCCATAATAGATATGCCAGGGGGGAGATTCGAACTCCCGACCAAGGGCTTATGAGTCCCCTGCTCTACCACTGAGCTACCCTGGCAAAATGATCGGCGGGAAAGGTCAATCCCATGAGATGGACTGTCAACGCGACAGCCACCACGAACGGGTTTCCCCGTTCCTCTGCCTCTTCCTGTAACTTTTCGATTGCTGCGAGATGAGTCAGAGTAAGAAGAAGATTAAGAGGAAGCGGAAAAGAATATCTCCTACTCTTTGGGCGTCGCGATATACTGCTCCAGATCCTTCTCACGGCCTCGCACTGCGGCCATAAAGCATACCCCGCTGTGTTCAGTCACTGCGCCGACCCAGCCTTCCTGATGAACATAGCGCCATCCAGGAAAATGCAGCACCGCGCCGGTTTTCATATTCCGCTCTGCCGGAAAAAGAAATAGCTGCATCCGTTTTTCGGCAAGCCAGATCTGAGCGATACGACGTGACTCCTCATCATCGAAAACACGGCAACCAATTGTGCGAAAATCGGCGAATTCGTCTGGAACGTCGTAATGTTCGAGGCCGTGTTTCATAAAAAACAAATCACTCAAAGTACCCGCTTCGGCGCTCACCGGATCGAGCATCACCGGTCGCGTGGAAGCAGCCACAGCAAGTAGTTTCCGAGCAGTCGCTGATCCGGGGAAATCATTCAAGCGCCCAAGCAGCTGGAACACAGAGACGCCGGCGATAACTACGACCGCGATACTGATCGCAAGCACGGCCGGATTCCGCACCATTTTTTTCCACGTCCACTTCGACCCGACGACAAGGTCTTGTTCCGAGAACCATTCCGCCGACTCCGCGGGAATGGGAACGAGACGGACCAGCGCCGCCACCGCTCGATCGAAGTTCTGTTGATTCACAAATTCATCCGAGCTGTCTGCACGAGATACCGCTGACCGCATGGAACGGTCGGCCAATTGGTCGTGGTTAAACGGCGCGCAATTCAAAAGGGCGCGTCGTCGGCGCAATAGCCGCAGCGTCTTCATAGCTTGGGTTGTTCGGGATGCTTAGCGTCCAACCATGCCTGCAGCTGTCGCCGCCCCTTTGCCAGGCATCGCGAAAGGGTAGTTAGCTTGAGTTCGGCGATCTCGAGAATTTCGGTGTAATCGAATTCGTCGAGATAAAAAAGTGCCAGAGCGGTCCTCTGAGGATCGGGCGCGGCGGAAATCCAAATTGCGAGTTGTGCGGGATCAAGCTGCTCGATCTGTGATGCGGCGCCCGGATCTATTTCATGTTCGTCAATTTCGAACGACTCCGGCTGTAAGTCCGTCTTGGTTGCTTCCAAACAGCGCCAGCGCGCGTCATGGAAGAGCCAAAACGGTTCCTTTGGTAGTTCTCCTTCAGCGGCGCGGAGGGCCGCTTCGCGCAACGTGGTGTGAAAAACTTCCTGTGCCTTGCGCGAGTCGCCCAGCATCAAGAAACAAAAGCGATAAAGTTGCGGCAGGTTTTGCTTTCGATCCGGCACTCTCGTTTTCCCCGAAAAAACTCAGCGCACTCTACGCGCATCGCCCATACCGACAAGGGCATATAGGCGCTTCCAAAGCAACTTGTTGAAAAGTGGTGCTCCTTCCAGCAATCAGCGCAGTTTCTTTAAACGGCGCGCTACTTCTTCGGCGTTTTCTCGGCTATTAAACGCCGAAATACGAAAGTGACCTTCACCCTGTGCCCCAAAGCCGGCGCCCGGCGTGATGACGACATTCAACTCGCGCAGCATGCGGTCGAACATCTGCCAGCTCGTGAGGCCCTGTGATGTTTTCACCCAGATGTACGGCGCGTTTACACCGCCGAAAGCCTCCAGCCCAGCATCGGTTGCGGCGTCGCGAAGAAGTTTTGCATTTCCCATATAGTGATCGATAAGAGCGTGCACTTGCTTGCGACCTTGTTCCGAATACAAAGCCTCGGCGCCACGTTGAACGGGATAACTCACGCTATTCGATTTCGTGCTCCAACGCCGCTGCCAAAGGGGATGGAGCGGTAACCGGCGGCCGTTCTCCGTCCGCGCGAGCAGCGATTTGGGCATGACAGTAAAACCGCAGCGCACGCCCGTGAAACCGCCGTTCTTGGAAAAACTGCGGAATTCAATCGCGCACTCGCGCGCGCCAGGCACTTCGAAAATTGAGCGCGGAATGTCCTGCTTCGAAATGTACGCTTCGTAGGCGGCATCAAAGAGCAGAAGCGCCTCATGCTCGCGCGCGTAATCGACCCAACGCGAGAGCTGCGCGCGCGACGCAACCGCGCCGGTTGGATTGTTAGGAAAACAAAGATAAATCAGATCGATATGCTCCTTCGGCGGCTCGGGCACAAAATTGTTTTCCGCTGTGCACGGCAAATAAAGAATGCCTTCGTAGCTGCCATCTTTCCTTGCATGGCCCGTGTGGCCAGTCATCACATTTGTGTCGACGTAAACCGGATAGACTGGATCGGGGACGGCGAACTTGTTTTGATCGCCGAGAATGTCGAGAATGTAACCGTAATCGCATTTTGATCCGTCCGAGACAAAAATTTCATCGTCGGCAATTTCGATGTTGCGGCCGCGATAATCGTTCTGCGCGATGGCCGATCTTAAAAATTCGTAGCCCTGTTCCGGGCCGTAGCCGCGAAAAGTCTCGTGATGGCCGAGCTCTTCGATGGCGCGCTTCATTGCTTCGATGGCAGCGCGAGGGAGCGGCTCGGTCACGTCACCGATTCCGCATCGAATCAACCGCTCGGCTGCTTTCGGATCAGCTTCACAAAATTCGCGCACTCGGCGCGCGACTTCCGGAAACAGATAGCCGGCCTGAAGTTTCAGATAATTCTCGTTTAGATAAGCCATGCTTTGGGTAACGCACGCGTCCCGCGTGCTGGCGAACGCGTCTTCGCGATCGCGAACTTGCTCTACGGATTCCTAATCGCCCAACGCGAATCAACTCTCAAGAAAGTTCGTTTCGGCACGACGCCGAAACCAACACGCGAGACGCGTGCGCTACCCAGAATCCGCAAGCGCACCGCTACATTATTTCGGGAACTCAGTAATTCTTCGCGACGGCGTCCCAGTTCACTACGTTCCACCAAGCCTTGAGGTAATCGGGCCGCCGATTTTGATATTTTAGGTAATAGGCGTGCTCCCACACGTCAACGCCGAGGATCGGCTTGTTTCCATCCATCAAGGGGCTGTCTTGATTTGGTGTTGAAATAATTTCCAGCTTTCCATTCTTGTTAATCAGCCATGCCCAGCCGCTGCCAAAGCGGCCCACGCCGGCAGCACTGAATTTTTCCTTGAAGTCATCGAAACTGCCAAAAGTCGATTTGATATCGTCAGCCAGCTTGCCTTTTGGTTCGCCGCCTGCATTTGGCCCCATGATTTTCCAGAAGAACGAGTGATTAGCGTGCCCGCCGCCGTTGTTGCGCACCACTGTGCGAATATTTTCCGGGACGGCATTCAGATCGCTGATCAAG
>Ga0137360_10001425_pt1 | contig 14075 bp, 14 predicted proteins | sample Mad1_60_16metaG_FD_104924 | JGI IMG/M metagenome (GOLD analysis project Ga0137360, IMG submission 104924) | Vadose zone soil microbial communities from Angelo Coast Range Reserve, California, USA - Mad1_60_16 metaG | ecosystem: Environmental > Terrestrial > Soil > Vadose zone | place: USA... | reverse complement strand
TAAGCATCGCGACTTAACGAGCACCTTTACCTCCGGGGTTTTCCTTCCTGCAGTGACGCGACGGAAGGAAAAGCTTCAGTGTGTCAGACTCAAATCAAAGTCGAATGTGACATCGACAGCCGAGCCGACGAAGTCATTGGGCAGCGGCCCGAACTGTATGCCATCTAGGGCGCGCCGCGCAGAATTGTCCATTGACAGATTGCCACTGGTTTGCGCCATCGAAATGTTGTGAATTGAACCATCCCGATAGATTTGAAAAGTCACTACGGTCTTGGCTTGACGGGCCGCACGGACAGCCGGATCGATCGAGGGTTGATACCAACTCTGATTGATACGACGTATCACCGAGTCTATGTACCAAGGGTACTTCGACGCAAACTCGCCGCCTCCGTGCCCCTGGACAATTGCGGGACCAGCGCCACCGCCCGGAGGTTGCGAAGAGAAGCTGCTGGGGATTTTTGGCGGTGCGCCTTTCCCAGGCACGGCGTTATCTGGCGGAGGGTTTTTGGGCTGGTCCACCTTGGACTTGTGCGTTTCGGGAAGAGGTTTCTCTTTCTTGAAAGGGGCAATTTTCTCGACTGGTTTCGGCGGCTGCGCCGCGGGCAGTGGGAGCGGCTTAGGAGTTTCCTCTTTATATAGAGTTTCCGCCGGGTCCGCGGCTACACTTTCCGGAACGGAACGTTTTGGAAGCAGTGGGATTCCCGCGGGAGGGCCGACTAGTTTCACGTCGACACTGCCGGGTTCTCCGCCAATTCCGCCCCACTGGTCGCGGTTGAACTTAATGTAGACGGAAAGCGCGATGAAGAGAACAAGAAGGCCGTGGAGAGTCAAAGAATAGATAAGAAATCTCCTGAGGCTGAATTGTCCAGGGTCGGCAGCGAGGGGATTGATCCGGTTGTAGGCAGCAGTGCTCATTTTCAGCGAGTACGGTTGCGGTCGGAGATCGGCTCGGTAACGATGCTGATATTTATGATACCGGCCTGCCGGAGTGTGTCTATGACTTTTGCGAAGGTGCCGAAGGGAATGGCTTCGTCAGCCCGAAGAAAGACGGAGTCCTGGGGCTTCTTGAGCTGCGCTTTCACCTTCGAACCGAGCTGGTGAATGTTGACCGGGGTGTCGCCAAGATAAATCAGCTGGTTTTTGTCGATGGTGACGACGAGTTTTTGCTCGTTGATTTCCTTGACGGTGCTGGTTTTGGGAAGGTCGACTTCGATGCCGGACTGGAGGATGGGGGCGGTGATCATGAAAATGATGAGCAGGACGAGAACAACGTCGATGAACGGGACCATGTTGATCTCGGAGAGCGTGCTCTGCGTTTGTTTGGAGAGTTGCGGCATGGTTTTGAATGGCGGCTGCGGGGTAGCCGCTACAAATCCTATGTAAAAGTTTTCTCGATTTGGGCTCCGACTTCAAGGGCGAATGTGTCGAGGCGCTGGGCCAAGTCGCGGATATTTTGCAAAAACTGGTTGTAGAAGATGACCGCTGGGATGGCCACGAAGAGGCCGGCGGCAGTGGTGATCAGCGCTTCAGCGATGCCGGGTGCGACGGCGCGGAGGCTGGCGGCGCCGGCATTCCCGAGGCCAGAAAAGGCGTCGATGATGCCCCAAACGGTGCCAAAGAGACCGATGAACGGAGTCACGGAGCCGGTTGTGGCGAGCCAGGACATGCCCTTTTCGACGCGGCGGACTTCTTCGGCGGAAGCGAGTTGCATGCTTACGGTGACGGCTTGCAGGCTCTTCAATTTTCCGGTTGGCTGAGGATTTCCGGTGCCTACCTGGCTTAAGAGTTCGCGATAACCAGCGGCATAGACGGAGGAGAAAGGCGAGCCAGCGGAAGCGAGCGCTTGAGGATTGGCTACGCCCTTGGTGGCGCGAAAGATGCGAAGGAATTGGTCGCTTTGACGGCGAACGCGGCCAAACATGCCCAGTTTTTGAAAGATCATGGCCCAGGAGACAATGGAGAAAATCCCGAGCAGGATCAAAATGCCCCGGGCAACCCAGCCCGTTTGTCCAAGGATGTTACCTAGATCGGCGATAAAGACCGTTGAGAACAGAAGAATGATGCAACCCCTCAGTTAGAAATAAATTTTCCCGACTTCAGAAACGTAGCACAGGCCCATAGGGTGGTCAAACAAATGAGATGCAGAAAATAAAGAGGGTGCTGCCTCTTTGGATACAGGCGAAAAGGCGGTACCGGGGCGGGATTGGCGGTGGGCAAGGGCAGACGAGTCGAGGTTCAGGGGTGAACAGGTGTGTTAAACTGCGAATTAGGCATGGGCAAAACGTTCGACATCGGGCTAGAGAGACTGACAGGCGGTTCTGAGTTTTCCATCGGCAGTGCCATCACCACAAAGAATGAGGGCGGAGCTACGAATGCGGGCGCGAGAGCCGAGGCATCGGAACTGGATGCGATTCGGGGAGCTTTGCGCGGCACTTTTTTCCTGGAAACGTTTGGCTGCCAGATGAACGATCACGACTCGGAGAAAGTGGCCGGAGTGCTGCTTTCGCGGGGATACCGGCAGGTCGAGTCGCCGGAATCGGCTTCGCTGATTCTGTATAACACTTGCAGCATCCGGGAGAAAGCCGCGCAGAAAGTCTTCTCGCGGCTTGGGGAATTCGGCGTAAAGCGGGATGAGGGACGGATTATCGGCGTGCTGGGTTGTGTGGCGCAGCAGGAAGGCGAAGAGATTTTCAAACGCGCGCCATGGGTGAGCCTCGTGTGCGGGTCCGCGAGCTACAGCAAACTCCCGGAGTTGCTGGCGCAAGTGGAGGCAGGAAATCGGCGCGTGACCGGGCTCGATACGGATACGGACCAGACGTTTGAGACGCCCGTGACGCGGCGCGACAATCCGTGGCGCGCGTATTTGACGATTATCGAGGGTTGCGACAAGGCTTGTTCGTATTGCGTCGTGCCTTACACGCGAGGGCCCGAGCGCAGCCGGGCTAGCGATTCGATATTGCGCGAAGTGCGGCAGCTTGCGGAGTTGGGCTACTCCGAAGTGCAGCTGCTAGGACAGACGGTGAATTCTTACGCTGACCCGACGGCGCGCAAGGTGAAATTCTCCGAACTGCTATTGGCCGTGGCGGACGAGCCTGGCATTCGACGGGTACGGTTTACAACTTCTCATCCGAGCGACTTTACTCAAGACATTGTTGATGCCATCGATGCGCAGCCGAAGCTGTGCAACCACGTACACCTGCCGGTGCAATCGGGTTCGACGCGAGTTTTGCGGGCGATGCAGAGAACATACAGCCGCGAAGAGTATCTGGAGAAAATTGCAATGATCCGGGGCGCGAAGCGGGCCATCAGCATTACAACCGACATCATCGTAGGTTTTCCCGGCGAGACGGAGGAAGACCTTCGGGAAACGTTGAACTTGCTCGATGTCGTGCGGTACGACGCGATGTTTTCGTTTAAGTATTCGCCGCGGCCGCATACCCCGTCGCTTTCGATGACTGACATCATCTCGGATGAAGAGAAGAGCCGGCGGCTTGCTGTCTTACAGGAAAAACAGCGGGAGATTCAGACGGCGAAGCACTCGACGATGGTTGGGGAGACGTTCGAACTGCTCGTCAGTGGGAAGTCACGGCGCGAAAACCAGTGGTCGGGACATACTTCATGTCATCGGGTTTTAAATTTCTCTTCCCAAGAGACGGCGCTTCTGGGAAAGTACGTGCAGGTTCGGGTTACGGGAGCGACTCCCAACAGTTTGGCGGGGGAGCAGGCTCCTTAGGACGTAGACTCGCCACTGCAACAGTACCGTTGGGGGCGAGGACATTTTAGCGGCACCGACTGAAGTCTGTGCCACCGGGAGGTCACATGGAAGTGGAGATGAAAATCCGCGGCCTGATGATGGATCCCGTGACAAACATGCCTATTGTGGTGCTGAAAGACGTGCAGGGCCAGGCAATTTTGCCGATTTGGGTTGGCGTGTATGAGGCCAACGCGATCGCACTGGAGATCGAGAAGGTGCAGACGCCGCGGCCAATGACACATGATTTGCTGAAAAATGTTCTGCTTGGTCTGGATGTGCAGGTTCACAAGATTGTGGTGAACGACCTGAAGGACGATACGTTTTACGCGCTAATCTGGGTGGAGCGCGACGGGCAGATGATGACCATCGATTCCAGACCGAGCGATGCGCTGGCGCTGGCGCTGCGCGTGGATTGCCCGATTTTTGTAGACGAAGAAGTGCTGAAGAGTTCGAAGATTTCCAGCGCGATCACGGAGCGCAGCACCAACGAACAGCTGCGCAATTGGCTTGAAGGACTTTCCGACGACGACCTCGGCCGCTACAAGATGTAAGTAGCTCGGACGAATTCCTACCTAACTGTGTTTTGCCCGATTCTCTAGACAACTAATCACATAAATTGCCAGCGCGCTCTGCGTTAGTGCGAAAACGCCTTATCGTTTTCGACTTTGGCGGGCTGGGCTTGCGTGCTAGGGGTTACGTTGACCTGCGATGCTTGTGCTCGCGAGGGGGCGATGGTAACGATGGCGTGATCTTTGTAGCGGAGTGCCGGGATCATGGCGAAGAAACGCACCAACAGTACTACGGCCACGACGTACCACCCTGAGCCTGGCGAGTGGACCGCGGTGATCCTCCCGAGAGACTCATTTAGCCGTGAAAAGAGAAAGGCCGTCAGTTGAAAGGGCAGTCCGCAGAGGATTGCTCCAACGATCGCGAAGATGGCGGTCAAGAAAAGCTCGGAAAAGAGCTTGCCGGGGTTGAATCGCGGAATCGCTCCAGTGACTGTGCCAATCTGAGGAGAACGCAAAGTCGCGAGCGGGCTGGGCAGAGGGCGCGCCGTCGGCGTGGACTTCCACCACACTCTGAGGCGCTCGGTCAGCTTGGAAGACTGCTGTCGAAGGTGGAGCGTGGAAGCGCCGTTGATGCAACCGATGTTGAAGACACCGGTGGTGCCGAGATCCTCGTCTTTCCATGCTAAATAAATCCGCCAAGGAGGAAACAATCCGGGCATACCTGGTGCCAGGGTGATGGCGGTGATCTGGTCGGGACGCAGAGAGAATTTCGTTTCCTCTCCCCAATAGCAGAGGCGATCGGAGCAGAGAAAGAGGCAGCCAAGATCCCAGTTGGTATTTTGTTCGTAGCTGCGCGGCGCTGCAGCAGGCGAGAAGCCGACGAAAACACCGTCCCAGGCGTCTGCGAGGATGCCCTCTTTGGCAAGCTTGGTCTTCAGAGAAGTAACCAGTTTGGGGAGCCTCATCGGGGGCAAGAAGTTTGCGGACGCATAGTACATGGCGATGGTGGCTACAATTCCCGCGAGAAAGAGAACGCCTCGAAATGGAGAATTCTGGAAAAAGCGATTCGCCAGTAGAGCGAATGCTGCTGGTGTGAAAATCAGCAAAGCGAGCATGGTAAAGGCGACGCGCATAGTGCCGCCTTGCTTCATGTGACTGGAGTGGACTTTGGCGCCAGGAGTAACGGTTTCCGGCAGGACGTAATGATCGTCTGCGGCCGCCGTCCCTTGAGCAATTTCCGGAACACGTTCAAGCGGGATCCTCGCCTTGCGGGCGATGGCTTGCGCGCGGCGCAGGGAAGAGGGGTGCGTGAGCCATTTTTCGCTCCAGTTGCTCCAGTGAATGGGGAGCATGTTGAGCTGAGCGAGCTTGAAGAGCGCGGAGATGGCAGCTTCCGGGTCGCCGGTGACTTCGACAGCGCCGGCGTCCGCGGCGTATTCGAAGCGCCGCGACCAGAAATAGGGCCCGATGGTGACGATGGCGACGATCAGGGAATAGCGTACTACAACAGAGAAATGTACAAGAGGATCGAGGAAACCCACCCCGGACATCGCGACGAAGTAGCTCACCACGGCGGCCATGGCCAGCTTGCCGGGGTGGCCGAGTTTCAGGTGTGTCATCTCATGGCCGAGAACGTAGTTCACTTCGCGGCGCGTCATGCGCTGAAGGAGGAAGTCGGTGAAGGAAATCACGTTTCCTTTGCGTGCAAAGGCGTTGGCCATTTGGCCTTTCCCCGAAGGGATGATGTAGACCTGTTGGAGCTTGACGCCCAACTGGCGTGCCATGGCGAAAGCGCGATCGCGCAAATCGCCGGTGGTAAGAGCTTGGGGTTGCATGCCGAGAAACTTTTGACGCGCGCGGCTGGCGACGATAGCGATCGCGAAGGCGGCGACCATCCATAGCACTCCGGTTCGGAGGGAACTTTTCGCCAAGGTGGAAAGGCCAGTCAGGAACAAGGCCAGGGGCAGGAGGGAGGCGCAGAAGGAGTAGAAGCCCTGCATAGCTAGTTCGCCGCGAGTCCAGGTAAGCCCGCGTAGTTTTTCTTGAACGGGATGCGACAATGCGAAGCACAGAACCCAGATGATCGCGGGCGGAAACCAATTGACGACAGTCGGAGTTACTGGGTAGTTCCAGATGGGGGCGATGCGCGTGCCCGCGGAAAGAAATTGCAAAATTTGCTCGAGATGAAAAGAGTCCGCCGCTATCCACCAGCCGAGGAGAGAAAAGTTTAGGGTCCACTGGAGATAGCGCATGTAGGTGAACCACACGACTGCCCTGTCTTGCGCTTCGCTAGAGAGGGCCTTGCGGCCCATCCAGAAGATAAGCAGCGCGGGGAGCAAGAGAACACCAAGCAAGGTGTATTCCGCGCGTATGACGGATTTGGAAGAGATTCCGAGGCGGACGGTAACAAAATCAGGGATGGCGGCGTCGGTATGCCAGAAATAGGCGTGATTCAATTCGAAATTACGTTGTAAGTATGCGGCCATCTTGCCGAATACTTTCCCGAAAGCAGGGGGTTGCGTCTCGACGGGAGGTTGCGTTTCTGTGATTTCCACGTCCGGCAGGCGAACGGCTAAGCTCGACAATTCGATCTGGTGATCCAGAGCATATTTACGCAGCGGCGCTGTGGCGATTCTGAATTCGCGAACCATTGCAGCATGCTGAGAAGGCGGCTCGCAGGAACCGCTATAGAACTGGGGACTTAATTGACGAGATGGCATTTTGTCGTGCAGCGTGCAGCCGAGCGCGGATTCGAGTACGGTTTTTATCTCGGAAGCGGTGCTAGGTTGTCCGAAGGCGAACGAGCTTACTTGAATCTTGCCAGCCTCGGAAAAGACGATATTCAGGCTTAGGGAAGGTGTTGGCTTAGCGTCTTCGTCATCGTCGGCGTCGTCCGAGGCCGATTGCGCGCGGGCGCAGACAGCGGCGCCCGCCAGCGTAAAGATGAGCAGGAGCAAATAGAGCGAGTTTTTCCACCACGAGCCTCGACACATGGCTAGCACCCTTTCGCCGGGGAAGTTTAAGAAACTCGCCCGAACCACCTCGGAATTTGCGTTACGTATAGTGTAGAGGCGAGGAAGAGTGGAGCCGTTTTTGTATCTCTTTGAGTGATGTAGCGGGTAAGGGGAGTATGGAAACGTCAAAACTGTCCGGCCGGGCTATTGACCACTTCCATTTCTTTCGAGATTAAAGTACCAAGTTGGCGAACGTTTCGCTGCCAGACGGCCAGCAACACAATTCCGATTAGAATTAGCGCAAGACTTAGGCCAGCCCAGAGGCCGAACGCGCCCCAGCCGCGGTGGAAGCAGAGCCATGCGCCGAGAGGCAGACCCACGACCCAATACGCGGTGAAGTGGCAGAACATCGGGGTGCGCGTGTCGCCCAGACCGCGTAAAGCGCCGGTGGCAACCGTTTGAATACCATCAAAAAGTTGAAAAGCAGCGCCAGCCGCTAGCAGAACTATCGTGCTGTGGATGATGGTTTCGTCCGGCGTGTAAGCGCGGGCAATCCATCGCGGAATGACAAGCAGGACGATGCTCATGCATGTCATAAAAGTAGCACCGAGAAAGATGGCGGTGCCTCCAGCGTCTCCCGCGCCTTGTGGATCTTTGCGGCCTATGGCCTGGCCAACGCGAACTGCGGCGGCGGAGGCGATACCCAGGGGAACCATATACGTAAACGCCACGGTGTTCAGCGCGATTTGGTGAGCGGCAAGAGGCACGGCCCCCAGGCGAGCGACCAAAGCAGTCGCGAGTGCAAAGACGCCGCTCTCGAACGTAAACTGCATGGCCGCAGGAAAGCCTAGTGCAATTAGACGACGGAGGCGCCGAAAATCGGGCTCGATCGGAGTCTTGAGGAGTTCCGTACGGTGGCGAATGTCGTACCAGAACAGGTATCCGACGAGGACAAGCGCCATGTAGGCTCGAGAAATGGACGTGGACCAGCCGGAACCGATCGCGCCCATTGCGGGCATCCCAAATTTTCCATAAATCAGGATCCAGTTGCCGAGCGCGTTTACGATGTTCGCGGTGACAAGAGCGAAAGCCACGGGTTTGGCCATGTTCATCGCCTGGATGCAACGGCGCACGGCGAAGTACAGGAGAAGGGGAAAGAGCCCTGCAAGGAGGGCTTTGGTGTACGGAATGGCGAGAGCGAGCACTCCCGCGTCTACGTGCATTGCGCGAAGGAGTGCGGGGAGAATCCAGACGGGAATCGCCAAAAGCGGCGTGAGGGCAATGCTTAGATAAACGCTGTTCACTAGTGAGCGATGGCAATCCTCCCGACGGCCAGCACCGAAAGCCTGGGACACAAGCGTATCCAAGCCCATAAGGAGACCGCCACCAAAGAGCGCAATGGCGGTAAAGAGATTTGAACCCAAGCTAACCGCGCCCATGGCCGTCGCGCTGTTGGGAAGGCGTCCGACCATCATGGTGTCCACGATGGTCATGCTCATCCAGCCGAGTTCGGCCAGGACCAGCGGTAACGCGAGCCGCAAAGTAGGCACTAGTTCTGCGCGGAGTGTGTTTAGGCGAGACATCTGCAAAATGTCGAAACGAAAAGTGTAAGCGGGACAGTGAAAGGGTGCAAACAGGCCTGGGAGGAGAAGTTGATCATAGGCCTGAATTGGAAAACCGCGATTTGTGCGTAGACTGTGGTGATCCAACCTGAACAAACCTCTACTCGCAGAGCCAGGCTTGACTCTCGGCGCGCCGAAGAGCGGGGGGGTGACTTTGCGGACGTTCTAGGCCCGAAGTCCCATTGACCGGGTCGGATGTGAATCGTAGTCTTCGCAAAGTGCTTCTTTTGCCCGTTTACAGGCGGGCGGGTTGATCTGGCTTCAATCTTAGAGACTGACGACGAATTGCTGGGACGCTTCGGATCCGGCAAGTACAGGAGATAACCGTGGGCGTGGGGAACATATCCAGCTTTGAAGCGCGAATGCAAAATAACAGGGCCGGGAGTCGCGTAAATTCTCGCGTGCCCGTGGCCGTGGAATGGGCGGAGTCGGGTTGCGCAATGCGCGCCGAAGGTTACACCGCTGACGTCAGCGCAAAGGGGTGTTTGGCGGTCATTCCACAAGGGTTCCCTGTTGGACAGCGCCTGCTCCTGGTCAATCTCATCAATAAAAATGCTTGCGAAGCGGTTTTGATTTGGCGTGGGCATGAAAGCCGGACGGGATGGGAACTGGGGCTTGAACTTCAAGAGGCTTCCATGGATTTCTGGGGCTTGGATCTTTAGCAAGCAGCCGCCACGGATGAGGCTCCACTGTTAGTAAGTCTCGGCGCGCATCCCTTGCCTTTTTGCGGTAGTGCCTAATTCGCCGCTCGCTATACCTATTCCAAAACAGAACAGCTAAGATTTCCACTGGCATTGCTGGGAATATCCACTTTTCCCTTGCGCTGGAATGGCTTCGGAACGTAGAGTGGGCCTAGGCCTAGGGGGCTTTCTGCAGGCAGCACCCACATATAGGGACCGAGTTGCCGGGTCGCGTCGGTGCGATTTACCTTGCGCATAGGCGGAGGCAGAAGCTTATGACTGCCATCATCACGGTTGCAAATCAAAAAGGTGGCGTCGGAAAGACGACGACGGCGATTAACTTGTCCGCCGCTCTGGCGCACCGCGGCAAGCGCACGCTTTTGATTGACCTCGATCCACAAGCGAACTCCACGATCGCATTTTACGATTCCGGCGAGATTGCCACATCAATGTTCGACGTGCTGAGCGAAAGCCGCGCGACTATGGCGGCGGTGATCAAGCCAACGAAAGATCAGATGCTTTTTCTAGGGCCTGGCCGTTTGGCATTGGCAAAGTTGGAGCAAGTGCTCGCGGGACAGTTCGATGCACCGTACCGATTGAAGGACGCGCTGGCCCCTGTTTTGAAGGAATACGATTACATCGTGCTGGACACGCCGCCGTCGCTGGGAATTTTGACGGTGAATGCGCTGGTGGCTTCCACTCATTTGCTGGTGCCGATCCAAGCCGCATATTTTGCGATCGAAGGAACGGACGATCTCCTCGAAACGTACGAAAGAATTCGCGCGCGTCCTAACCCCGGGCTGAAAGTTCTGGGAGTAGTCATCACTTTGTTCGACAAGCGGACGAATATTGCGCGCGACACGCAAGGACAGATCCGCACCGTATTCGGGGAAGTGCTGTTCAAGACAAAGATCAGCAAGAACGTACGGCTGGAAGAGAGTCCGGCTTACAAAGAAACGATCTTAACGTTTGCGCCGAAATCGCCCGGCGCCATCGAGTACAAGAAACTGGCTGCGGAGGTTATCCAACGTGTCGAAGAGGATCGGGTTACCCGTCACGCTGAAGATGCGGCATGACGCGCACTATGTCGAATCACTAACGAGTTACAGCGGAGCGGCGATCGGACGGATGATCCCTGTGGATCAGATCCGGCCCAATCCGGACCAGCCGCGTAAGGCGCTGGGAGATTTGCGCGAACTCTCGGAGTCCATCCGCGAAAAAGGCGTTCTTGAGCCGTTGCTGGTGCGGTTCGTGCCGCGGGAAGACTGCTACTACATCATTTCCGGAGAGCGGCGCTACCACGCCTCGCGTGCGGCCGGCTTGCGTGAGGTTCCCTGCATCGAGAAAATGGCGGACGATGCAGAGACGCTGGAAATCGCGCTCATTGAGAATATTCAGCGCAAAGACCTGACGCCGTTTGAGGAAGCGGACGGGCTACACCGTTTGGCGACGCAATTTGAATATACGCACGAAGATGTGGCCAGGAAAATTGGGCGCGCACGTTCTTCGGTGACGGAGACGTTGTCGCTCAGGAATATTCCCGAATCGTTGCGCAAAAAATGCGTCGAGCACGGAATCATCTCGAAGTCGCTCTTGCTGCAGATCGCGCGGCAGCCGACGGAGAAGAAGATGCTCGAGATGATGCACCGCATCCTGCAAGGCGGATTGACTCGGGACGAAGCGCGGCGCGAACGGCGCGAGGAGCAGGGCGGGCCGCAGAGGCCTCAGCCGTTCATTTTTCATTATGAGCCCGAGAATGAGAGTTTCAAATTCCGCATTCAGTTCAAGAAAAGCCATGTCTCGCGGGACGAGCTGATTGTGACGCTGCGCGCGATTCTTTCGCAGCTCGAAGGAACGTCGTCGGAAGCGGATTCGACGGCGGCTTGATCAAGTCTCGGGATACATCACTGCAGACAGACTGAAGTCTGTCCCACTAATCGCATGGTCGAGTTCACTCCTCAGCAGATGCAAACACTGGAGAGGTTGTTCGCGGCCGGATTTCGTCCGATCGTGATTCCACCTTATGAGAGTGCTTTATGCGTGCGGCGCAGGGATTGTGCTGCTGTTCTGTCACCGATACCTAACGGCGGACTAAAGCTGCTTGCGCCGCCGTCGTACCTCGTAGATGGAAACCTGAGCGTGCGAATCAAACGCGGCCCTGCTGAAGTCTTTGTGTGGAAGAAAACCGAACTGTCTGCCACGCCGGAACGCTTGCGAGAATTGGAATTATTCCGGCAGGAGCTGACTGACATACTGAAACTGCCAGAAACTCAATAAATCCCACGGTATTTGCAATTCCTCCGAACTCCCGGCAAACTAAAAATCTAATGGCCACCTACGACATCATTTGCATTGGCGCGGGACCTACCGGCTTGGCTTGTGCCATCGAGGCGAAGCGCGCCGGGATGAAGCCTTTGGTGATCGACAAGGGCTGCCTGTGCAACTCGATTTTCCATTACCCGGTCAACATGGTGTTTTTCACCACCCCCGAACTTCTCGAGATCGGCGACTTGCCGCTGGTTAGCGCAGCCGACAAGCCTGTGCGCACCGAGGCTCTCAAGTATTACCGCAAAGCGGCCGAGCATTACGGTTTGGAACTGCGGCTCTTTGAGCGCGTGCTGCGCGTCGAAGGGCACGACGGCAACTTTACGGTCGTAACGAGGACGGGGAAGGGAACGGAAGAGAGGTACACTGGGAAAAAGATTGGCGTTGCGACGGGCTACTACGATCTTCCAAACGAAATGGGCATTCCCGGTGAAGGCTTGCCGCACGTTTCGCACTACTACACCGAGCCGTACGAATTCTGGAACCACGACGTTGTGGTGATTGGCGGAAAGAATTCTGCCGCAGAAGCCGCCTTGGATCTGTACCGAAATGGCGCGCACGTCACCTTGGTGCATCGGAAGGCCGAGTTGGGTTCGACGATCAAGTATTGGGTGCGGCCTGACATCGAAAACCGGATCAAGGCGGGGCAGGTCAAAGCGCTGTTCGAGACGCGCGTAAAAGAGATCACGAGAGATGAGGTCGTGGTGCAGAATGGCGCCGGCGAAAAGCGCTTGCCCGCGAAACAAGTTTTCGCCCTGACTGGCTATCATCCTGATTTCGCCTTCATCGAGAGGCTGGGCGTGCAACTCGATCCGGAAACGCGAAAGCCGGCACTGGACCCCAACAACTTGGAAAGCAATGTCCACGGAATTCATCTGGCCGGCGTGGTAATAGGTGGCAGGCACACCGGCGAGATATTCATCGAAAATGGACGCTTTCACGGGAAGCAAATTATTGACTCCCTCAAGGTGTGAGCGGTTCGCTTCCCTGTTTGAATATCTCCATCGAACACCGCCATTTGCCGGAGCACCAGCCCTTTGCTAGACTCCTAGCTTATGGCATCCATTCTGCGAGAAGTTGGCGAGACCTTCATCACACTGGTTCAGGGATTCAGCGTAACTTTCCGAAATATGTTTCGTAAAACGGTTACGGAGAATTATCCCTTCGAACCAGTCCACTTTCAGCCGCGCTATCGCGGGATTCACGTGTTGCACCGCGACGAATCCGGGCTCGAGAAGTGCGTTGGATGCTTTCTGTGTGCCGCTGCCTGTCCCGCAAATTGCATTTATATTGAAGCCGCTGAAAACACCGATGCCAGCCGGATCTCTGCCGGAGAGCGCTACGCCAGCGTTTACAATATCGATTATTCGCGTTGTATTTTCTGTGGTTACTGCGTCGAGGCGTGCCCGACGGATGCGATTACCCACGGGCACGGTTTTGAACTCGCCACTTACGACATCAATTCCTTGATCTACCGCAAAGAACAGCTTCTCGAAAAACAACCGGTCGCGACTGCTACTGGCAGGTAATCCTCCGACTCCTAGTCCTTGCTTATCTCTTAGAGATTCAAGACGTTGGCTGTTCGTCTGCCCGCTCGCTTGGCACTCGCCTGCCTGCTCTCCAGTTATTGCGCCCGATAACTCCTAGAAAGTAGCCATGACGTAAGTCTGTGGCTGTTTGGGTTGGAGGTAGGCGCGATGGAGAACGGGGCGGGCGGGTGGACGCAGGGGTGGGAGGTAATTATCGGACGCGCAAGTGGAGGAGCAAGAGGAGGCCGAGAACGAGGCTGGCGATGAAGCGGCGGGCGACGAGGGCGCGAACGACGACGAGTTTCCTGCGAAAGAAGCATGAACAGCAGGGAAGGAGGCGATGCGGTGCGGAGGACGGCCGTGGAATGTTTCCGCCGCGCAAATATTTCGCGAGGCTGCTTAGCACTAGTATTTGAAATACCTGGACACCACGTCTACAACAAGAGTCGATCGCCGAGGCGAAGGAGTTTGTCGCATTCGGTGCTGGGGATGCGGGTGTTTACGGCGAGGCGGTAGAAGTGATCGAAACGCTCGGCGGGCGTCCATGCGGGGAGTTGCGCGCAGCGGAGTTCGGTGAAGCGTTTTTGGAAACGGTCGTTTGTGGCTCCGGTTTGTGATTCGCGAGAGGGAACTGGGCAGCGCGCGCAAGGGTTGCTGCCCTCGAAGGCGACATCGCCGATCTTGAAGCGCACGACGCTAGTT
>Ga0137360_10001417_pt1 | contig 14098 bp, 13 predicted proteins | sample Mad1_60_16metaG_FD_104924 | JGI IMG/M metagenome (GOLD analysis project Ga0137360, IMG submission 104924) | Vadose zone soil microbial communities from Angelo Coast Range Reserve, California, USA - Mad1_60_16 metaG | ecosystem: Environmental > Terrestrial > Soil > Vadose zone | place: USA... | reverse complement strand
GTGAAGGTGACGGCAAGGATCGATTCAGCGGGCACACCCTTGGAAATCAAGTTGGCCATGCGGAAGGTGATCGCACGGGTCTTGCCCGTTCCTGCTCCAGCAAGAATCAGAACGGGACCTTCTACTGTTTCTGCCGCCAGTCGCTGTTCCGGATTCAGTTCGTCGAGGAGATTCAACATTTACCTGCTGTGGTCAAAGATACGACGCCTTGTGATGGTAGCCGAGTGAGTGCACGCGCGCAAATTAACGGATTTTTCTTCAGCATTTGGTCAGAAATCGCCGGGAGAGAATCGCGATTTGAGTTCAGCGCTCGCCTTGCCGGCTTAGGTCAATCTCGAAGTACACAAGCGGGTGATTTTTCTCCAGCGCGCGAACGTCCGGGATGTAGAGATGCGCCGTGTTAAGCAGATCGAGTTGTCCCTGCAAATCGAAGTACAGCAGTCCTTGCACTGATCGATGGGGCGCAACGATGCTGCTCCCGATCGCGGCCTCGGCTGCAGCCTTTTGCATTTCTGTCCAGTGTTTATCGCGGCCCATTTTTGGACCGGTAGGTATGGGAATGGGAGATCTTCGCGTTGCCGACGGATCCCTTTTCTTCGACTCGGTGGCCACGTCGGCTACGTCGTCGGCCGTCAGAGAACGCAGCGCCTGGCGGTTGTCCTCAGACACTGCTACATTCAACCGGATTTGCTCGAGATCAACCTTCATGCTGTCGTCCGAATCGTTGCGGATGATCGTGTCAATGGCCACAATGCCAGCAGCAAGTGGCGATTTCTTCGGGAATTTCGCTTTGTAGTTGGCCGCATCCGTCCACGGTTGCGCCGAGATAGTCACACCCTCATGCGACTCGAGCGCTGCTGCCTTCAGCGTGGTCGGTGGTTGCTGTGCTATCGGAGCATCAGAAAAGACCGTGGCCGCAAGAAAGGGAACTATGATGGCTAGGTTTCGCATCGGGTTATAATAGTCCTTTCTCATCTCGACGCCTTCGATTCCTGGGGGAAGTGCAGGGTTGCCCGCACCGCCTGCTCGCGGCGGTGCGGACGAGAGACCGGAGCCACGTTTAGTGTATTTTATCTACAGCCTGCTCATGGGCTTTGCAGCCCTGCTGCTCACACCGCACTGGCTGGTGCAAAGGTTGCGCCACGGGAAGTATTTTTCGAATCTTGGCCAGCGGCTCGGTTTGTTGTTCCCGACGCTCAGCAAGCTGCCCGAAAACCGGGCTGGGGCTATCTGGGTTCATGCCGTTTCCGTGGGCGAGGCGCTTTCTGGCATCATGCTTGCCCGGCGATTGAAGCAAGCCTATCCAGACCGGCCACTCATGGTGTCTACAACCACTTTGACAGGCCAAGCGCTTGCCCGTGAACGCATGCCGTTTGCCGACGCGATTTTTTATTTTCCTTTGGATTGGGCGTTTTGCGTTCGCCGAGCATTGCGGGCGGTTCGGCCCTCGATCGTCATCGTTCTCGAGACGGAGATCTGGCCCAACTTCCTCCGCGAAGCGCGGCGGCGCAACCTGCCCGTCGTGTTTGTGAGTGGGCGCATTTCGGACCGTTCCTTCGCTCGTTATCAACGGTTCCTCGGCGTCTTCGGATTTTTCCTTCGGCCATTTCTCCGGAGTGCTCTTGCGAATGCCTCTGCATTTCTAATGCAGAGCGAAAAGGATGCGGAGCGGATTCGCGCTCTCGGCGCTTCGGCTGACCGCGTGCAGGTCAGCGGCAATCTGAAATACGATTTGGAACTTCCTGCGGCAACACCGATCTCAAACTGGCTTGCCACCGAAGCCAAGCGCCGTGGACGCTCACCCATCATTGTCGCAGGCAGCGTCGTCGCGACTGAAGAACCTCACGCCTTGATTGCCTTCGGCACGCTGCAAGGGGAATACCGCAAAGCGCTCTTGGTGTTGGCACCGCGCAAACCAGAGTGTTTTGAATCGGCGGCGGAGTTCATCGATGAGTCTCACCGCAAATTCATTCGCCGCTCGCAAGTTCCCGTCCCCGGGCCATCGCAGAATGGCACCGCACCCGGTGAATTTTCTATTCCCGACGATGTGACCGTCATTCTTCTCGATAGCATCGGCGAACTCGCCTCGCTTTACCGCGTGGCCGACGGCGCGTTTGTGGGCGGTTCGTTAGTGCCATCCGGCGGGCACAATATCCTTGAGCCTGCTGCGTTCGGAAAAATTCCAGTGTTTGGGCCGTCCATGGAAAATTTCGCGGAAATTGCCCGGCGATTCACGGCGGCCGGCGCGGCAGTCCAAGTGGAGAGTCCTGAGGACGCAGGCGTCGCCTGGATCGAATTCCTACGCAATCCCGAGCGCGCGGCACGGATGGGCGAGACCGCTCGCAATCTGGTCGAAAGCAGCCGCGGCGCTACCGATCGTGCTATCGCGGAGATTGCCCGGCACCTCGAAAACGCTAGGCGAGAGAAGGGATGAATCTTCCACCGCTGGTGCGAATCCTGCTCTGGCCGCTCTCAGTTGTGTATGGCGGATATGTTCGAACACGCGCTTGGCTCTATGAGAATGGCTGGCTGAAGCAAAGTCGACTGCGCGGCAAGGTGATTAGCGTTGGCAATCTGACCGTCGGAGGTACCGGCAAGACGCCCATGGTTTTGTGGCTCGCTGAAAAATTTCTCGCGGAAGGGAAACGCGTCGCTATTCTGAGTCGTGGTTATCGCGGTTCCGGGGGGACGAGCGACGAGATCGAGCTGATGAAGCATCGCCTGCAAGGACGGGTCACGTTTGGAGTCGGCAAAGATCGCTTTGCGGAGGGTCATCGCATCGAACAGCAAGAGCCCATCGACGTTTTTCTTCTCGACGATGGTTTTCAGCATCTCCCGCTTGCGCGCGATCTGGACATTCTGATGCTCGATGGTTCGCGCAAACTTAAGGATCAATGGCTTCTGCCCGCAGGATCGCTACGTGAGCCCATTTCCGCCTGCCGTCGGGCCGACATCCTGGTTGTCACGCGCAAGACCGAGCGCCCCGACATCGAAGCCGGCGACGCTCACAAATACTCCATCTTTTATGCGCAGACGCGCTTGTTGGGCTTTCGTCGTTACGGCGAGAACTGCGGCCTGCTTTATCTGAGCGAGATCAGCAATGGACCGTTCTTTGCTTTCTGCGGCATCGGCAATCCTCAAGCATTCTTCAACGATCTGAGCCACTGGCATGTATCCGTCGCCGGCCAAGGTATGTTTCGGGATCATCATCTTTATACAAGGGCTGATCTTCGGCGATTGGAGAAAGCGGCTCAAAGCGCGGGCGCCGTAGCATTTGTGACGACGGAAAAAGACGCCGAAAACCTGGATAAAGAAAGCACGGCGATCCCTATCTTCGTCGCGGTGATCGATTTCGTCCTCACTGGGGAGAGTGAATTCCGCGCCACTCTGGACCGAAAACTACAGTTGTCGGGCGGAGCGTCGGGGTGAAAATTCTTATTCGTGCCACGAACTGGGTCGGCGACGCCATCATGGCGCTGCCTGCGCTGCGCGCTGTGCGCTCGCGTTTTCCGGGAGCGGAGATAACGATTCTTGCGCGGCCCTATGTTGCAGCCATCTACAAAAATCAACAGGTATGCGACAACATGATGTTTGTGGATGACACGAACGACGTGGTGAGCCCGCTCCGGGCTCAGAAATTCGACACGGCCCTCTTGCTTCAGAATGCCTTTGAAGCCGCTTGGTTAGCTTGGCGAGCCGGAATTCCCGAGCGCATCGGCTATGCACGCGACGGCCGCAGCCTGCTCCTCACAAAGGCGATGCCCGTGCCCAAGCGCGGGGAGATTCCCCTTCATGAGCAATACTACTATCTGGAATTGCTTCGCCGCGCCGGTTGGCTCGAGTCTCTGCCGAACGAATCCTTCATCAAGCTCAATATTCCCGAAGAAAATCGCCGCCGCGCTGCGGAGTTTCTACTTTCCGCTGGCGTGAGGACTGACGGCTTGCGCGTTGCTATAGGCGCGGGCGCTTCCTATGGCTCAGCGAAATGCTGGCCCCCCGATCGCTTTGCAGAACTCGCGAATCGTCTTCAGGCCAAGGAAAAAGCGGACGTAATTCTATTTGGTACGCGCGCGGAAGAGGCTGTCTCGTCGGCCATTGCCGCGGGCATGCAGCGCGCCCCGATCGATCTGACCGGAAAAACGGTCATCGACGATTTACCAGCACTTCTTTCTCAGTGCCATCTGTTCATCGGCAATGACTCCGGCGCCATGCACGTCGCCGCCGCCGTAGGTCTTCCCGTCGTCGCTGTCTTCGGACCGACCGATCCCTTCGGCACGGCGCCCGTCACGCCGCGCTGCAGCATCGTGCAGGAAAAACCGTACTGCAGCCCGTGTTTTCTCCGCCGCTGCCCGACGGATCATCGCTGCATGACGCGCGTTACTCCTGACGCCATCGAAGCAGCCGCGCGGCACTGGATCTCATCGAGCGAGGTGCGCCCTGCCTGACACCAGCGCGCTCCGACCCGCGGTGTTTCTCGACCGTGATTGCACCGTCGCTGAAGAAGTCGGCTACTTGAATCACGTCAGCCGATTTCGTATCTTGCCGCATGTCGCGCAGGCCGTTCGCCGTTTGAATGAAGCCGGAAATCCCGTAATTGTGGTAACAAATCAATCTGGCGTTGGCCGAGGCTATTTTCCAGAATCGCTTGTACACACAATTCACGAACTCATGACCCAGCAACTCGAAGCCGCCGGCGCCCATCTTGACGCCATATACTATTGCCCGCATGCTGCGGCCGAGGGTTGCGATTGCCGCAAGCCGAAGACAGGAATGCTCGAGCGGGCCGCCCGCGAACACGCCATAGATTTGCATCGCTCCTTCGTCGTTGGCGATCGTCACGGCGACATTGAGCTGGCCCGCCGCGCGGGCGCTTACAGTATTCTGGTGCGCACTGGCTATGGTCAAGGCGAGTATCTCTGGAATGCGCCAAAGTGGGAGTTTCAGCCTGATTTTGTCGGCGCCGACCTCGCCGATGCGGTTCACTGGATCTTGAGGACAACGAAATGAAACGCTCCCCCAAGAAGAACTCGCCGTCGTCCTCCGTCGATCTTCTTGCCCTTGCGGATTACGTTGAGCAATTCTCATCGAAAACGGTTGTTCTCTTCGGCGATTTTGTCGCGGACGAATTTCAGTTCGGCGAGATTTCGCGCGTCTCACGTGAAGCGCCCGTCCTGATCCTCCGTCATCGCGAAACGCATCTCATTCCCGGCGGCGGCGCTAATGCAGCCAACAATTTTGTGGCTTTCGGATCGCGCGTCTTCCCGATGAGCGCGGTCGGCGACGATCCGGCCGGTGATGCGCTCATCGCTTATTTCCGCACCAAGGGCGTCGATGTCTCCAGCATCCTCCGCATCAAAGGCTGGACAACTCCCACCAAGACCCGCTTCCTAGCGGGGTGGGCGCACACCGTTGGCCAGCAGGTTCTGCGCGTCGACCGCGAGCCGCAATCGCCCCTACCCGAAGCCGTCCACAAAAAACTACAGGCAAAGTTGCGAGCGAAGCTTCGTTCCGCGCATGCCCTGGCCGTTTCCGATTACGGGTTTGGCGTTAGCGCGCCCGCTCTGGTCCGTCAAGCTATCTCTGAGCAAAAAAACGCCCCACCGGTCATGCTCGATGCGCGCCACAATCTTCACGCTTACGCCAAGGCCGGCATCACATCAGCCACTCCCAACGAAGCGGAGCTGGAAGCCGTTCATCACGTTTCCATCGGCCAGAATCTTTCTGAACTGACGCGCTGCGGCGCAGCTACGCTCGCCGAAATGAAACTGCGCGCCCTTCTAGTCACGCGGGGGCGCCATGGCATGGCGCTCTTCGAACCCGGAGACCGCGAAACGCATATATCTGTTTACGGAAGCGATCAAGCCGTCGACGTCACCGGTGCAGGGGACACGGTCCTTGCCGCGTACACGCTTGCGCTTGCTTGCGGCGCTTCTCCTCTCGAAGCCGCGCATATCGCCAACATCGCCGGCGGTCTCGTGGTCATGAAGCGTGGCACGGCCACAGTCACGCGCGATGAGCTTCTTACTGCCATTCGACACCAGGCCGGCGGGGGCGCTTCCTAGCTTATGCGCCGCGCTGAATCCAAGGTCGTTACGCGCGAACGGCTCCGCGGCAAATTGGCGGAGCACAAAAAGCGCGCTCAACGCATCGTTTTCGCCAACGGCTGCTTTGATACACTGCACGTCGGCCATATCCGTTATCTCGAAGGTGCCCGCAGCGAAGGTGACATTCTCGTCGTCGGCGTCAACGCGGACGCGATCGTCTGCGCTCTGAAAGGCACCGGCCGTCCTATCCTCGACGAAAATGCTCGCGCCCTCCTCGTGGCGGCTCTCCACGCCGTCGATTACGTCGTCGTCTTCAGCGAACCGACCGTCGAGTGTCTGCTCGAAGACCTTCGCCCGGACGTTCACGCCAAAGGTACCGACTACACGGCCGAGACGGTTCCAGAGCGAGCTACGGCCAAACGTCTCGGCATTAGAGTTGCCATTGTCGGCGATCCAAAAGATCATTCCACACGCGATCTTCTGGAATCCGTTCGCAAGGCTTCGCATGTCTGAGCCGCGTTTTTTGGTTGTGCGCCTTGGCTCTCTCGGAGACATCGTTCATACATTTCCTGCCGTATCCGCCTTGCGCGAAACGTTTCCAAACGCGGAAATCGTCTGGCTCACGCACCCACGCTGGAGACTATTAGTCGAGAGCAGCGCCCTGGCATCGCAAGTCCGGACAACCGAGACCCGCTCCTTTTCTTCACTTCGCAAGACCATTAATGATCTGCGAAGCGCTCACTGGGACGCGGCGATCGATTATCAAGGCCTCTGGAAATCCTCCGCATTGCCTTTTTTCGGCGGCATCAAGCGCAGAATTGGTTTTTCCTCGGAAACGATTCGCGAGTTTGGTGTTCCTCTGCTGTACACAGATCGCGTCCTCTGCTCGACAATGCACGTCGCCGATCAGAATGGAGAGTTGTCGACGCGCGCGGGAGCGCGCAATCCCGTTGCGCCTTTCAAATTGCACGCTCCCCAAGTAGATGACTGCGGCATCCGCGATTATCTTCAGAAACTCGGCCTGGAGCGCTACATCGTTTTGAGTCCCGGCGGCGGCTGGCGGTCAAAATGTTGGCCGCCCGAGCGCTTCGGTCAACTCAGCCGGTGGATTCGAGACTCCCTCGCCTTGCGTTGTATCGTGAACTACGGTCCTGGAGAAGATGACCTCGCCCTGGCCGTCCGCGAATGCAGCGGTGACGCCGACCCCTTGCCTTACAATGGTCCACTCGGTCCACTCATGGCTCTCTTGCGCAACGCAGCGTGCATCGTCGGCGGCGATACCGGCCCGCTGCATCTCGCGATCGCGCTTGGCGCTCCCGCTGTAGCTCTCTTCGGCCCCACGGATCCTGCGCGCAATGGCCCCTATCGCACAGACGATATTGTCTTGCGAGCGCCCAACGTCGTTACAACGCATCGCCGTAGTGATCAAGCCCATCCTTCGATGCTGCAAATCCAAGTACCCGAAGTCTTCGACGCTGTTCGCCGTCGCCTCGGAGTGGCTACTTGAATTCCGCCAGCGCTTTCTTTGCCCGGTGGCGCGTGCGCCTCAGCTATCCATGTGCCATTCTGGTCTTGTGGTTCGCGCGCCCGACTCCCCACAGCATTCTTTGGGGAGCGCCCATCGGCTTAGTCGGATTGTTCATTCGCGCCCGTGCTGCGGGCCATTTGCACAAGCAAGAAGTTCTCACAGTTAGCGGGCCTTATGCCTACACGCGCAACCCGCTCTATCTCGGCAGCGCCATCCTCTCTCTCTCCGCAGTCATTGCCACCTGGTCCTGGATATCAGCCGTCATTCTCTGCGCTTATTTTGCGTTGTTCTATTCCATCGTCATGCGCCGCGAAGAAGCCGAACTCCATAAGCACCACGGCGCCGCATTCGACGAGTATGCCAAGGCCGTGCCGTTGTTCTTTCCCCGGCTCACTCCTACGACACTCTCTTTTGCTGGCGCTGGTTCGTTTTCCTTTGCGCAGTACAAGAAAAACCACGAATACCGAGCAGCAATCGGTTTTCTCCTATTGTTAACGCTACTTATCTTGATCTGGTGGTTGCGACAGCGCTGAAGCGGTTCTGCCGGCAGCTTCCAGACCGCCCCTGGCCGAGTACGGCGCCGCACGCAAATACCAAGGCGATGGCGATGGCCGGCAATCTCATGAGACTCTTTTCAACCTCACAAGCGTTTCGAGGTGATACGTTTGCGGAAACAAATCGAACAAATGCATTTCGCTCAGCTCATACCGCACGCTCGGCCCCGCAATTTCCTTCGGTTTTCGCGGTGAGCTTGTCAGAACGGCCAAATCCCTCGCCAAAGTGGACGGATCGCACGACAAATACACGATTTCCGCGGCCCCCAACTCCGCAAGTTTCGCCGCGGTCTCCGCTCCCAATCCCGCTCGCGGAGGATCGAGCACGACAAACTCCGGCCGTTCTTTTGTCTTCTTCAGAAAATCTTCGGCATGTTCGTTGTGCGTGGTCACCGCGACGCCAGCCCCTTCGGCGTTTGCATAAAGATCGCGTGTAGCCGCAAGGTTTGCGTCTACACACACTACTCTTTCGAACGCCCGTGCCAGCGGCAATGTAAAGAATCCGACGCCCGAATACATATCCAGCGCCAGCTTGCCCTTCGCCCCCGCCGTGACCGTCTTCAGCAATTCCTCAATCAAAAACCGGTTCACCTGGAAAAACGAAAGGTGGCTCACGCGAAACTTGAACCCACCCGCTTCGTGCACCAAATACCCGGGGCCCGTCAGCTCGAACTTGTCTTTCTTCTGGTCCAGCAGCAGCAAACTATCGATCTGCGGAATCGCTTCTCTCAGCAGCGCAGCGAGTTCCGCCGCAGGCTTCGGAAATCGTTCGAACGCGACATTCAACGCAATCTTTTCATCTGCCGAGTCCGCAAACGCTTCGATCTCAAGAATTCCTTCGGGCAGCGCGCCGGACCTTGCCATTTCCTGCAAAGCATCAAACGTCTGCGCGAGCCGCTGCGAAAGCACCGGACACTCGTCAATCGGCACAATGAACGAACTCTCTGGCAAGAAATACCCCAGCGCCCGCGGCATTCCGCTGCGCACAGCCCACTGCGCGCGATTCCGGTAGCCGTAAGGCTCCGCGGTATGCTCCTGAATCGCACCATCCCACGAAATTCCGCCAAGCCGGGAAAGCGTTTCTCGCAAAATTTCTCTCTTTAGCCGCACTTGCTCCGCCGCCGTGATGTGCTGATAGTGGCACCCTCCGCACGTTTGAAAATGCGGGCAAGGTGGCGCAATGCGCTCTTTCGACGCCGAGGCCACCTCCAGCAAATTTGCCCAAACCACTTTCTTCTTCTTCGATTTCTCCGCCGCGCGCACCTCTTCTCCCGGCAGCACATACGGCACAAAAATCGTATTCCCGTCGGCGTGCCCCAGCCCATCGCCGCCATACACGAGCTTCTCAATCGATAATCGTAACTCGTCAGACATATTTGCAGACCCCATTCTGCGATTTTTCGCGTGGAAAGGAAAGGTAATTGCTTCCGGAAAGCGCGTTTCAGGAAAAGTAGTACAAACTCAGCCGCGGCAATCCAAACTCCTCCAGCAGCCGTTTCTGCAAATATTGTTTTTCCACCAATGCGATCTGCTCCGCTTTCATCTTCCGCCGGTACGCTGCAAGCTGCCCGTCCATTTCGCGCCGAATCTTCAGCATCGTCTCTTCGCTCGCCTGGCTGATCAACAACGCCTGCAGCTTGTCGTCCAAAATCGTCAACCGCCTCTCCAAGTCCTCGAGGTCCAGCGCACCCGGCGTGTCGAGCACCGTCGCTGCAGCGTTCAACGACTCCGCAATCTCGCGCAAGCGGTTGGCGAACTCCGTATTTGCCGATCCAGTATCGCTGGCCGCCTTGCCTATCTGCGCCGCATTTGTCGCGAAGTAGACTCTCAACTCATCCCGCGAAAACGGTTCTTTCGACCCAGCATTCCCATTCTTCGGCGCGCTCCCCGCCGCAGCTTCTAATTGCTCTTCCGCCGCCTCCAAAACCGCATCTGTACAGTACGCCAGGCTCTTCAGCGCCTTGCCCGCCCCGCGCCGCGACCGCTGATAACTGTCGAAGGCCTGATCGATCCCTTTCAACACCGCATCCAGCGGCACGCCCGCTTTTTGCCAGGTTTCCATGATCGCCCAGTCCAGCGGCGACACCAGCAAGTGTGCCCCGCGCTTCCTCCAGAAATAATTCTCAATTTCCGTGAAGTAGTTGAAGTAATTCCAGCTGCCCATGTGTTCTGCCAATTCGAAGGACGACGAGTGGATTCTGTCTGCTCCAGAGGCACGATGCCCTTCGGTGCCTACCTATCTCTGCGCCTTCTTCACGGGAACCGGTGTCGTCGCAGCGCGCGTCGCGCGATTCGCCGCCGCCCCTTTTCCCGCTTCCGCCGGCTGGTTCTTCTCCCAAATCAGTCGCAACCCCGTCAACGTCAAAGACTCATCCGTATCCTGAATCTGCTTCGAACCCTTCGCCACTAAGCGCGCCTGCCCGCCCGTCGCAACCACTTTCACATCGCCGCCCATCTCCGCCTTCATCCGTGTCAACATCCCATCCACCATATCCACCGCGCCATAATAAAGCCCCGCCTGCATATGCGTGACGGTATTCGTCCCAATCACTTTTCCCGGATCCTTAATCTCCACGCGCGGCAGCCTCGCCGCCCGAGCAAACAGCGCTTCCGACGCAATCCCAAGCCCCGGCGCAATCACTCCACCAAGATATTCCCCGCGCACCGAAATTGCATCGAACGTAATCGCCGTACCAAAATCGACCACAATGCACGGCCCGCCATACTTGTGAAATGCTGCCACTCCGTTCACAATCCGGTCCGCTCCAACCTCCAGCGGATTGTCCACTAACACTGCCATCCCCGTTTTCACGCCCAATTCCACAAACAACGCCTTCTGCCCAAAATAAATCCGCGACATTTCCGCCAGCGTCCAATTCACGGGTGGCACCACCGAGCTGATAATCACGCCGCCAATCGAGTCGCGGTCCAAGCCCGCCAAAGTAAACAAATTTCGAGTAAGCACGCCGTACTCGTCGATGGTCTGCTGCTTCGCCGTTGTCAACCGCCAATTGGCAATCAACTCCTCGCCACGAAAAACGCCCAGCACCGTATTCGTGTTCCCGACATCGATCGTCAGCAGCATCTACCGCGCCTCCGCCACATCCCCCGAAATCACCGTCACCACCTGCCCGTCGTCGCGCTTCACCATCAGCAATCCTTCCGGCCCGAGCCCCGCCGTCGTCCCCGCAAAACTCCCCGTCCCGTTCGTCACCCGCACGCGTTTCCCCCGCGCATAACTCGAAACCGCCTCGAATTTCTCCGTCACGCCGCCCGGCCCTTCGCGCAAAAAACGATTGTAATCATTCTCGAATTCCCGTAGCAACCGAACCAACAATTCCAGCCGCGAAACCTGCTTGCACGTCTCCAGCCGCAGCGACGAAGCCGTGGTCCCCAACTCCCCCGCAAACTTTTCCTGATTCACGTTCAATCCAATCCCCACAATCACAAATCGCACCAGCGACGGCTCCGCATGCATCTCCGTCAAAATTCCGCCCACTTTTTTCCCGCGCAGCAGCAAATCATTCGGCCATTTCAAGTCCGGCGCCAGTCCAGTCAGTACTTCGATGGCAGTACGCGCCGAAAGCCCTGCCATCATCGTCAAGAGCGGCGCCTGCACCGGTGCAAGCCGAGGCCGCAAAAGCAAAGTCACGTAAATTCCGGCGGCCCTGTCCGACTGCCAAGCACGCCCCGCGCGCCCCCTACCCGCCGTCTGTTCCTCTGCCAAAACCACGGCGCCTTCCGGCTCGCCCGCGTGCCCCAACTCCAGCGCCACGCGATTCGTCGAATCCGTCTTAAAAAAGTGATAGATATGCTTTCCGAAAAGACTTCCCTTCAACCGCTGCCGCAGCATGTCCGGCGTCAAAATATCCGGAACGCGCTCCAGAAAATATCCTTCACCAGCTTTTCCCTTCACCCTCACGCCAAGCCCGCGCAATTGCCGCACCCACTGCCACACCATCGACCGCGTCACGCCAATTTCCCGCGCAATCCGCGCCCCGCTGATGACAATCGTCGCGTTCTCTGCCAGTAGCGTCAGCAAAGCTGCAAGCCTTTTGTCAGTTATTCCCGGAAGGGTCTCTTGTGCCATCGACGTTGTGCCGCGCGCGCCCGCGCCGCCTAAGCTTACGTTCCCTCACGGCAAGCTACAAGCGCAAGGGGAAACTGCCCGGTCCCGCGAGAGTTCCGCGACACGGCTATATAGAACGATTGCCTTTTTCGAGTTGTGCTACCCGATCCATAAGCTTTCGCAGCTCCACACGCCGTTCTTCCAACGTAGCTTCCATCCCTTTGATAATCCTTTCCGGCGCTTTGCTTCGAAACGTCTCATTGCCCAGTTGCGCTTCCTTCGAAGCAATATCCTTCGCAAGTCCTTCTATGTCCTTTTTTGATCGCGCCATTTCAACCCGAGGATCGACGATTTCCTCAAATGGAATGCGAAGGTCGAACCGCGGTGTCGAGCGTATCGCTCCACCCGCACCAAGCCTCTCGGAAACCACCTGGAGGCCTGACAGGAATGCTAGCCGTTGTATCGTGTCGAGGTTTGTTTCGACGAGTTCTCTGATCGCTGAGTCCCGGGGCAAGAGTTCGGCCGCTATCTTTTTCTTTGGGTCGATCTTTTGTTCCGCACGAACGTTGCGCACGGATGTGATGAGATACTGAAGGACCTCAAACTGTTCGAGCGCTGCAGAATTCTTCCATCTCTGTAGCGCCTCTGGATACCTATCTAAAGCAATCGATTTCGCCCCGCTCTTCTGCGGCAGTTGGTGCCACAACTCCTCCGTCAAAAATGGCATGAAGGGATGGAGCAGCCTCAGCGCCGCATCAAATCCTGCAAACAAGTTCTTCCACGCCACAATCGCACGCTCGCGGTCGGCGTTCTGCAACTCCGGCTTCACCCACTCGATGTACCAGTCGCAAAAATCTCGCCAAAAAAACTGGTACACGCCCTGCGCCGCCTCGTGAAACCTGTAATTCGCCAGCGCGTCATTCACCTGCTCCGTGATGCTCGCCAGCCGCGAAAACAACCACGCATCCACGAGCGGGACGCTTCCCTGATAGGCATAAGGTGCTTTCCCGCGCACTTCCGGCGAAGCCAGCTCCTCCAGCCCCGTCCCGCCCTGCTCAAACTTATCCAAATTCACAAACAAAAACCGCGCCGCATTCCAAATCTTATTAGCGAAATTCCGCGCCCCACCGAGCCTGTCGTCGGACAAAACAATATCCGTCCCTGGCGCCGCCGTCGACGCCAGGCAAAACCGCATCGCATCCGTCCCATACTGCTGATTCAACACCACCGGGTCCAGCCCCGTCCCCTTCGATTTGGACATCTTCTCGCCGCTGCCCGTGCGCACCAGAGAATGCAAATACACCGCGCGAAACGGCGCCTTCCCCGTAAAGTGAATCCCCAGCATGGCCATCCGCGCCACCCAGAAAAATAAAATGTCATATCCCGTGATCATTAAACTCGTCGGATAGTACGTCCTGAAGTCCGCCGTATCTTCCGGCCATCCCAGCGTGGAGAACGGCCAAAGCCCCGAACTAAACCACGTATCCAGCACATCGGGATCCTGCGTCAGCTTCCCCGATCCGCACTTTGTGCACGTCGTCGGCGCCTCTTCCGCCACTACAATGTGCTCGCAATCCCCGCAATACCACGCCGGAATCCGATGTCCCCACCAAAGCTGCCGCGAAATCGTCCAATCGCGTATATTGTCGAGCCAATTCAAAAACTCCTGCCGCCTATTATCCGGAACAATTTGAATCGTATTTTCTTTTCTCGGCTCATATTCCCGCACCGACGCAATCGCAGGAGCCGCCAGCTCCTTCATCCTGCAGAACCACTGCGTCGATATCCGCGGTTCCACAATCGTCTTGCTTCGCTCGCAAATTCCGATCGAGTGCGCGTGCTCCGTCACCTTCTCCAGCAAACCTTGCGCCTTCAGATCCTCCACAATCCTCTTGCGCGCCTC
>Ga0137360_10001401_pt1 | contig 14166 bp, 15 predicted proteins | sample Mad1_60_16metaG_FD_104924 | JGI IMG/M metagenome (GOLD analysis project Ga0137360, IMG submission 104924) | Vadose zone soil microbial communities from Angelo Coast Range Reserve, California, USA - Mad1_60_16 metaG | ecosystem: Environmental > Terrestrial > Soil > Vadose zone | place: USA... | reverse complement strand
TCGCTTTCCGGCCCGGGCGCTTTCTCGAGGAGCTGCAGCGCTTCCGGCCCGGGATTCTGGCCGCGGCGCAGTCCGCGTGGGAAGCGAGCACGCGCGACCTCGATTTCCTCCGACTCGATCCGGCGGCATTTGCGGCATGTCCTTCGGACTCGGTCGATTACGCGGTGATGGAACGTACCTCTGCGAGCGCCGTGGTCCAGGCCGACATCGGCTGGAGCGATGTCGGCTCGTGGACGGCGCTCTGGGAGGCCGGTGAAAAGGATGTGAGCGGCAACGTCGCCCGGGGCGACGTGGACCTGCGCGAGGCGACGGGCTGCTACGTTCGCGCCGAGCGCCGCATGGTCGTGGCGCTCGGCGTGCGCGAGCTCGTCGTCGTCGAGACCGACGACGCGGTCCTCGTGGCCGACAAGTCGCGCGCGCAGGAGGTCAAGGAAGTGGTCGAGCGCCTCGACCGGCAGGCGCGTACCGAGCACGTTTCGCACCGCCGGGTCTACCGGCCCTGGGGGTATTACGAGAGCCTCGACTCGGGGGAGCGCTTTCAGGTCAAACGCATCATGGTGAAACCGGGCGGGGCGCTGTCGCTGCAGATGCACAAACATCGCGCGGAGCATTGGGTGGTGGTGTCAGGCGCCGCGAAAGTGACGCGCGGCGAGGAAGTCAGACTCCTCTCGGAGAACGAATCCACTTATATCCCGATCGGCACCAAGCATCGCCTCGAAAATCCGGGAAAGGAACCGCTCTACCTCATCGAAGTCCAGTCGGGCAGCTATCTGGGGGAGGATGACATCGTGCGCTTCGAAGACCGCTACGGTCGGGGGCCGGACACCCGGAGATAGTTGTCCGGGATTCCACTCAGGAGGTCGGGTTGCGATTCCCGAGCAGCCGCTCGTATTCTCCTAGTACGCGGCGGTTAACGATTCTCGAGTCGAACAGGTTTCGAGCGCGTTCCCTGGCCGCGTTTCCCATCTGCTTTCGCTTTGCGTCGTCCTTGAGCAGACTCGCGAGCGCGTCGGCAAGCGCCGCGGCATCTTTCGGCGGCACCAGCAGCCCGGTGACGCCGTCGTCGACGGCGTCGCGGAGACCGTTGATGCGCGTTCCTACGGTCGGCACGCCGAGCGCGCCGGCCTCGATGACCACGTTCCCGAAGCCCTCGCGGTAGCTCGGCAGACACAGCAGATCGGCCATGGCGAGGTATTTCTCCGGCTCGGGGTCGTAGCCGGTCATTCTGATCCGTCCGTCGGACTCCAGCGCCCGCAACAGAACAGCGGGCAACGGATCCCGCTTCGGCTCGGTCGGACCGACCACGACGAGATATGCCCCGGGATCGGAGGCCTTGACCCGGGAAAATGCATCGGCCAGTTCCACCAATCCTTTGTCCCGGGTCACGCGGCCGATGAACAGCACGACCCGGGCAGCGTGGGGGATCGCAAGCGTCTCGCGACACCTCCGGGCGCGTTCGGCGAGCGACTCCGGGTCGAAACGCGCCAGATCGACTCCCGCCAAGGACCCGCTCCCCAGCACCGAAATGGCATCGGCCCGGCACAGCCCTGCCGCTATCAGAAAATCGCGTTGCGAGGGACTGTCCGCGTAGCAGTGTGTGTTGAGGCGGACGATCAGCCAGTCGCTCGCCATGGAAAACCACCGTATCGGGCCGGAAAGCTCGAGCCAGGGCTGGCCGGTAAATGTGTGCAGCCGCACCAGTACGCGAGCAAGAAATCCGGCCACCGCGCACAGGAACCCCGCTTTGGGCGTGGTCGAATGCACGACGTCGGGTCGGAACGAGCGGAAAAGCCGGAACATCGACACGAGCGCGGCGAGATCGCGCAGAGGCGCGATACCTCTCGGTACGTCGATCGGAACAAAACGGATCCCGGCGATGCGTCCGAGCGCGTCCGCGCCCTCGACCGGGCTTGCGACCAACATCACCTCGTGCCCGGCTGCCGCCGTCGCGTCGATCTGGCTGCGCAGATGATGCAGCATGAAAAAGGGAACGGTGGCGAGCCTGACGATGCGCATTGCGGAGCGTTCAGCCGTCGGAACTGGGGCTGACCGATTCCCAGATGCGAACTGTCGATGATCCGATCACAACCAAACCTCAGGCGTGATATACCGCACTATGGCAGCGGGGCAATTCTATACGCCCCATCGAAGTCGGGCTGAGAAACACGACTATTTCGAACTCGACGATATCGCTGCTTGGGGGCTTGACCGCAGTGGTCGGCCACGGCATAGAGCTCAGGACGCATGTTCATATCCGCTCGAATAGTCGGGGCACTGGAGAACCGTCCGGGGCGTAGCGCGGGACCAACCGCCCAATCGGGTCATCTGCCATTCCTTACGAGCGTCCGCAGCCTGCGTCGCAAGAATTTCGTGAGGGAATACACCGACAGCAGACCCGCAGCCACCGCACCGATTCTCTGTTCTCGCCGCAGTTGCCAGTAGGTGGCCAGTTCGCCCTTTTCCATCAGCCAGAGGTCGCCGCTCAATCCGCCGCCGCCGTAGGAGGGCTTGAATATGGCCGCGAGCGACACGTCCAGATAGGCGGCCGGTATGCCGTCGGCGACAATTTGGACCCACAACAGGTAATCTTCGGCGTGACGCTTACCTTCGGTGAAGCGATGCGGCAGCGTGCGGCGTAACATCACCGTCGGTGTCGAAAATGGGTTCCTTAGCAAAACACTCACCTTGCTCAGCCAGTGAGCGCATACCGACGGCGCTGGGAGGGTCTGCGTCAAAGCCGTCTCGTATGGGAGCTCGTCTCGACCATGGCCGGTCACTCCGATGTTCGGGTGTGCCGTCATCCACGCGCATTGTAGTTCCAGCTTTTCCGGATACCATGCGTCATCCGCATCGAGGAAAGCGATGTACTCGCCGCGCGCACGTTCCCATCCTCGATTCCGCGCCGAGCCCGGCCCTCGATTTGCCGGCACGCGGATCACGACTGCCTCGCCCTCGCTGTAGCTCCGTGCGAATTGCTCGGCGATCTCCGCTGTACTATCGGTGCTGAGGTCGTCCACAATGATTACTTCTCGCGGCGCGGCGGTCTGGGCTCTGACGGACGCCAACGCTCGCGGCAAGGTCCGGTCCGCGTTGTACGCGGGCACGATTACGGACACGTCAACGGGTTCCTTCATTGACTGAGTTCGGGATCGTACTCGATCACAATGTACCTGCGGGTCATCATGAACCAAATTCGCGGCAGGAAAACTCAAGCAGCCCCGTATTCCGATCTTTTGGTGTGGGTACAGGTTGCAGAATCCGGGTTGAGCGGTTTAACATCCAAGAGTTTCTCAAAGGCGAAACACACGTTCAGACAACCCGCGCCTGATGTAGGTGGGCGCGAAACCGTGACCTTCCAACCGGAGTAGCGTTTGATTTTTTTTCTTGTGTCCTCGAAAGAAAAATCCCCCGGTAATTCTACGGTGGGACCTGTTTAAGGCAGAGCGACCGATGTCCGACGCACCGCAACGAGTCTACACCGGATTGGCTGCGTCCAGAGCGCTCGCGCACGCCGTGCAGGACGTTGCGGCCGGCGTTGCCGCGGTGCATGTGTGGGGACTACTCGGCTGGCACGACATCCGGCGACGTTACCGCCGCTCGGTGCTCGGACCATTCTGGCTGACGATCAGCACGGCGGTCATGGTTACGGCGATGGGATTCCTGTACTCTAAAATACTCAATCAGGATCTCTCCAGCTATCTGCCCTTTCTTGCTATCGGTCTCGTCGTCTGGCAAATGCTGGCATCGATGATCAACGACAGCTGCGAGGTATTTGGCCTCGCCGAGCACATGATCAAGCAGATCAGGCTGCCGCTGACAACGCATGTTTGCCGCATATTGTGGCGCAACGTCATCATATTCGCTCATAACGCCGTCATCATTGTCGGTGTAGCTCTTTTCTATTCGAAACTCTCAATCATTGGGATGTTGATGGCTTTCGTCGGCTTCGCCTGTGTGATACTCAACTGCCTGTGGGCGAGTCTGGTGCTGGGGGTTTTGTGCGCTCGGTTCCGCGACATACCGCCAACCATGACCAATTTCGTTCAGGTCGCTTTTTTTCTGACGCCGATCCTTTGGCATCCCGAGCTCCTGGGGGAACGAATAGCACTGGCCTACGGCAACCCTTTCTATCATCTGATCGAGGCAATCCGGGGGCCGATCATGGGCACGGACACTTACATCAGTTCCCTGGCAGTAGTGTTTCTGATGCTGCTGGTTGGCTTCCCGCTGACGCTGCTCTTCTTCTCAAGATATCGCGCACGCGTCCCCTATTGGCTGTAATTCGAGTGAGGCATGGCCTATATTCAAGCCCAAGACGTCGTAGTTGAGTTCCCGATCTACGATCTCGCGCAGGGCTCGCTGAAGCGGGCGGTCTTGCATGCGGCGACGGGAGGAAAGATCGCACGCGACTCCGCCAATAGAGTGGTTGTACGTGCGCTGGATGGAATCTCGTTCGAGATTCGCGAAGGCGACCGGGTCGGGCTGATCGGTGATAATGGGGCCGGGAAAACGAGCCTGCTGCGAACGCTGTCCGGAATTTACGAGCCCCTCGAAGGGCGACTTGAGACCCGGGGGCGGATCGTCACTCTGCTGGATTTCAGTTTCGGGATCGATCCGGAATCGACCGGCTACGACAACATCCTGCTGCGGGGAATCATGGCCGGACTGCACCCGAGGGAAATCCGGAGCAAAATCGAGGAGATCGCCGAATTCACGGAGCTGGGCGACTACCTGCAAATGCCGGTACGGACGTATTCGACCGGGATGCAGCTCAGGCTCGCGTTCGCCGCATCGACCAGCGTTGAGGCCGACATCCTACTCATGGACGAATGGCTCAGCGTGGGAGACGAGGCCTTCTCGGAAAAGGCTTCCAGACGACTGCACGACCTGGTACATCGTTCCTCCATACTCGTGATGGCGTCGCATTCCCTCAAGCTGATCGAAGCGGTCTGCAACCGGGTGTTCCGGCTGGAGCGCGGTCGGATCGTCGAGCAATCCGCGATTCGCCCAGAGCAGCGGCCGGAACATGCACCAGACTACCTGATGGCGCTCGCGCGGCGGGGATTCTGATACCGCCGGGTTTTCCGTTCGCCTGCTCCTCGTTTCCGCTCCAGCGCCGGGTAAGCGGCCAGAATCTCCGCTGCAGTCGGCAGGAGATTAGATGCGAGTCCAGAAAGGACCCTTTCCCCAGAGCGCCCGGCCCCAATCCAGCACACGCTTGGCCCGTTCCGCGCCGAGGAGCCGCCAGAGAACGATGCGGAGATACGCTTTTAACAGCCAGCCGATCCAGAGCACGCTCGGGAAGCGGATGCCGTTCATCCTCTGTGCCTTCCACACGGCCGACAAGACCGCCAGAGAGTTCTTGGGAACGCTGCTTTGGCCACCGAACTGGAAGCGCGCAACGACGACATCCGGCACGAAAAGCGCATCCCCCGTTCGTAATTCCCGCAGCAGCATTTCGTAGTCGCCGCCCACGTAAAGCGAGGGATCGAATAGCCCGTGCACGTCGAACAGGCTACGATGTTGCATCACCGCTTGGTGCGGCAGCATTCTTCCCTGGATGAACTGACGCTTGTACTGACTCCACGGCTCGCCGAGGTACTCGAGCACTTCGCCTTTATCGGATACGACGGCCAATCGGCCGTAGACGATCCTACATGGCGGATAGGCGTGACTCAAATGCGGGACTAGGCGCTCCAGAACAGAGCTGTCCCAGAGATAGTCGTCCGAGCCGAGAAAATAGAGCCACTGCCCCCGGGCCTTATGGATTGCTTTGTTGACTGCGTCGCACACGCTCTCGTCCGGTTCGGACTTCCAGTGCGCGATGCGATGAGCGTTCGCTTTGAGGATTTCGACGCTGCCGTCGGTCGAACCGCCATCCTGGACGATCAGTTCCCATCCGGAGTAGGTCTGGCCCGTAACGCTATCCAGGCATCGCTGGAGCGTACGTGAGCGGTTGAGCACGGCGACGATAATCGTTATGAAAGGCGTTCGCGTGTCCATTGCAGTCAGAAGGCGGTACGTAGGCGGTCGATAACGAGCTCTAGCTTCATTTGCAATGAGGTTCCTAACCTGATTCTAAAGCTTGCCCTGGGCCTCGAGGTATCGTTCGGGAGTTCCGATGTCGACCACCTCCGCATCCACCACGAATCCATAGCAGTTTTTCCTGCTGACAAGCTCCGGAAAGATGTCATTCTCGAGCGAAAAGGGATCGCTCTGGAGCCACAACGTGGGCAGGTCCCTGCGTAGGAGGTAGATTCCGGCGTTTATGTAAGTTAGTGCGGCGTTCCCGCCCGCCGCCTTTTCGCGGAATCGAACGACGCGCGCGTCATCAGCAAGCTCGACCGTACCGCCGTCCGAGCGGCCGCGCGCGGCGGCAACCACGATGGATGCCTTTGCACTTCTTTCGCGGTGAAACGCCAGGAAACGCCCGTAATCAATGCGGCACAGCGAGTCCCCGTTTAGAGCGAGGAAAGGGTCGCTGCGGATCAGGTGAGCAGCGTGGCGCAGAGCGCCACCGGTGCCCAGTGGTTTGCTCTCTTCCGAAAACACGAACTCAGCGTCACTGCGCGAGCGCAAGTGCGCAACGATCTGATCGCCCCGGTGGCCGATGCAAAGAATGAAACGCCGCACGCCCTGCCGCGCAAGATCATCGATCAGAATGTCGAGAAACGGCCGGCCGCGGATCATGGCCATGGGCTTCGGTCGATCAACGACTATGCCCCGCAGCCGCGTACCAAGTCCTCCGGCGAGGATTACCGCGTCAATCACCTGTCAATCAAAAACATTGCACTTCCGTCATTACGATCAGTAATAATCATCCTTGGAAAAATAGACGATCTGTGATCCAAGATGTTCGAGCCTGACCGGGACGTATAAAAGGTTACCTAGGCGCTCGCGCACGATTGCTTGCCGTTCGGGTTCAACGAAGAACAATATGAACCCACCGCCACCCGCACCCAGGAGTTTTCCTCCAAGCGCGCCCGCCTTCATGCCGGTTTCGTAGATGGTGTCTATGCCCGAATTCGTGATCTGCGGGGACATGCCCCGTTTGATCAGCCACTGCTCGTGGAGCAGGCGGCCGAAATCTGCCAGTCGGTCTGTTTTATCCAGCAGGATCTTCTCAGCTTCATCCACGACTCGCATCATTTGCCTCAGATCGTTCTTCTTGTTAGGAATATTCTCGATCTGAGCCTTGGCAACCTCTGTCGCAATACGGGATTGGCCAGTAAAGAACAGCATGATGAATTGCTGCAGCCGCTCCATCCTCTCCGGTGGAAGGATAAGCGGCTTCACGAGAATCTCGCTGGTGCCGCCGAAATCAATTCGATTCAGACCGCCGAACGCGGCGCTGGTTTGATCCTGTGAGCCCACGTTCTCCTTTATCAGATTTTGCTCGACATGGATGGCGTTGAGCGCGAGCTGCCGCTTCGTCGGCATTTCGTGCTTAAGCGCGTATAGGGCGTGTAGCAGCCCCACGGTAAACGTCGAGCTCGACCCGAGCCCGGATTGTGCAGGTACGTCCGCGTGATGAACGAGATCCACGCCCCCGTCGATCTCCATGAACTTGAGGCAGGCACGCACGGAGGGATGCTGTATTTCATGGACTGACCGCGTTTCCTCACGCTTGTAATAACGAATCAAGTACTTGTAACTGTGGAACGGTGGCAAATACCGGCAGGTGATGTAGCAAAACTTGTTGATGGCGGTGCCGATCACGGCGCCCCCATTATCACGGTACCAGGCCGGGTAGTCCGTTCCGCCGCCGAAGAATGAAACGCGGAACGGAGTTCGACTGATTATCATCTTTATGTTCCAGCACCACCCGATATTGAGGGCCCTCGGGTAGTGCGATACCAGGAGACGGCTCTTGCCAATCCGTCCCGCATTGACGTTGAGGCGCGAAAGCCGAGCGTGCGCTCGGCTTTCGTTGTATCGATCAGGCGCTTTGGAATCATCGTTGGCTTGGTGGCATCGTACACCACCTCGGCATCGCGGTAGTTGTCGATCTCCATGAGGACTGCCAATACGTCGCGCACCGTACAGGGCTTCCCCGCCGCGATATTGATCGGCTCAAAACCATCGAGCTTCTCCATGGCCATCAGCATGCCATCGATGAAATCCCCGACGTAGATGAACTCCTTTAGATCTGTTCCGTCGCCCCAGACCTCGATCGGGTCATGCCGCTCGACCACCTTGCGAATCAAGGCGGGGATCACATGTGAAGTTTCCCATTCGAAATCGTCGTACTCACCGTAGATGTTCGCCGGCCTTACCACGACCACCTTCATCGGGTTCCGAATTTTCGTGGCGTACATCTCGCAAACGATTTCAGTAAAGCGCTTCATCCATGCAACGATGAAATACTTTTCGAAAAACTCGTTGGTAACATCGTTTTCCTTGACTGGAAAATCGGTGACGGGATAGACCGTGTTGCTGCTGATAAACAGGAACTTCCGAACCCTGGCCTCGTAGGCCGCCTCCAGCATCAGCAGGTTCATCAACACGTTAGGCGTCAGGTGCACCAGTGGCGTCTTTTCCATCACCGCTGCGCCCGAGGTGTTAGCGGCGCACATGAACACGTAGTCGTTGCCTTGCACGGCGCGACGGCAGTCATCGGGATTGCGGAGGTCGCCACGGATGTAGGTAACGCGGTCGTCGATTAGCACTGGCTCCTTCGCGTGGAGCGTGGCGGTCACATTGGCGCCCAACGCGAGTAGGCGGCGGATCAGATTGACCCCAACAAAGCCGGTCCCACCGGCAACCAGCACTCTTGCGTTCCTAAACATTGGAAACCGGAGCGAACGATACGGCAGGACAGTGATAGCGCATCAAGTCAGTCGACAAAGCGGCCTTGCTCGTCCCGTCGTGACAAGATCGGTTTCTTTATCGGCCACCACATCTTGAATTGAGGATCATCCCACCTATACGTGAACTGGCTCTTGGGGTCGTAGTACGTGCTCTGTTTGTAGTAGAAGATTGCCTGATCGCTCAACACAACGTGGCCATTGCCGTATCTCGGTGGGATCAACACCTGGTGGCGGTTGGTCTCAGAGAGAACGAACGCCTGCCACTTGCCAAAGAATTTAGACTGCTGATCGCAGTTGATCACCATCAGGTAGAACTTGCCGTGGAGGCAGGACACCAGCTTCCAAGTCTCACTGTCACCGTGAATACCACGAAGCACATGCCGGGACGACACCGAGATGTCATCCTGCACGAACCTCACGGCGATCCCATGCTCTTCGTACAGCTTCTGGTTATAGGTTTCTACGTACTGGCCGCGGTGGTCCTCGAACACGTCAGGTTTGACCAGCAGTACCCCTTCCAAGTCGGTCTTGGTCACTTGCATGCTTGTTTCACCTCTAGCCGCCGGTTGGAAACGGCCCCGGAAACTCGGGTTATCGTCCGGCGAAGTAATTCTGCTTGTTTAGATACTCATTCTCGTGCTCGACGAACCATTCCCAGGTGGCCTTCAGCCCATCGAGCAGTGACGTTGTCGGATTGTAGTCAATCAGCTTGCGGGCGAGTGTAATGTCCATCACTCGCCGCGGGAAGCCCGAGGGCTTCGTTGCATCAAACGAAGGGTTGAATTCAAGAAACAGTCGCAGCGTCTCGACGAGTTCCCTGATAGCGTAACCGCGACCGCTGCCGAGATTGACGAACCCGCCTTTCGTGCCATGGTAAAGGGCGAGGATCGTTCCTTCGGCAACGTCTCGACTGTAGGCAAAATCCCGGATGGCCGATCCGTCACCCCATATGACAACCGGGTTATCGCCGCGTCGGATTCTGCACATCAGCGTAGGGATCACCATCGCATTGCTCGGATCGAAATTATCGCCAGGGCCATAAACATTGCAGGGCCGGACGATCGCGAAGTTCTGCATACCATACTGGAGTTGATACGCTGCGATCTGAAGCTCCGCCATGCGTTTCGCCCAACCCGGGAACATGTCCATTGGCGGGCCATCGAGATTTTCCGTCTCGCGGAACACCTCGGCGTTTGCGTAGGCGCCGATGGAGCTCGTGTAGACCACCTTCTTGACCTTGTTGTATCGGCAGGCCTCGAGTACGTTCGTGTTGAACATGAGAAGCGGGACGAAGAAGCTTGCCGGCTTGGATTTCGTGACCTCAATCGAACCCTTTATCCCTGCAACGTGGAAAACGAAATCCACGTCGCGAGTCAGCTCTCGGCAGAGTCCAAAATCAGTGAGATCCCCGAATATGTGCTCTGCGCGCGCATCCACCTCGAGTCGATCGAGGGACACGATCCTCAGACGTGCTCCAGCGTCGCAAAGAATATGAACGATTTCGCGTCCGATCAGGCCGGTCCCGCCGGTCACGAGGACGTTCCGTCCCGTGAAGCTGCGCAGGACTTCTTCCCTGATCATCTACTTGCCTCTTCGTTCATCGTGCTGCGAACGCTTATTCCATGACGAAATAGGATACCCGCGATGCGTGCGGGAAACGTTTCAGGCGAACGTTGTTCAGCCCGAAAGCCTCCATCAGCGCAATGGTCTCTCCGGGTGAATCGGGGTCGTTCAACTCGTCAAATCCGACCACGCTGCCCTTCACTAGACGCGGCCTGATCGCCTCGAGGCAATGACGTGTCGGCTCATAGAGGTCAAAGTCAAAATAGGCCAAAGCAACAATGGTTTCCGGGCTTTCCTTGAGAAACCGGCCGATTTCCGCAGTCGCGTCGCCTTTCCTGAGGGAATATTTCCTTATATGGCCAAGCGGGTTATCACGCTCCTGCAGTTCCATCACCTTTTCAAGGTATTCCAGGTAGTTTTCCGTAACGGCAAGCTCGCCGGGCTTCATCATGTCCGACGAGCCGTCCTTGGCAGAAATGCTGGGGAAACCCTCGAAAGTATCGAACCCTACGATCTTGCGATGACGATTAAACGGCTCATAAATGCCCCTCAGCGCCGCAAACAATGCCAGGTTCTGACCCCAGCGTGTGCCGAACTCCATGACGCAACCTTGGACAGGGACAATCTGCCGGTAGAGGTAATCCATGAAGAGAATGCGGGCGAGATTTTTCGAGTTGAGGAATAGTCCTAAGTTCGCCATAAGCTGATTGTCTGGAATCGGGCAGCGACGGAAGTGCCGAGCGAGATCCCCGCGGATGCCGTGCTCTTCGGGGCTTTCGTACGTCTTGATGCTTGAGGGATCAGATTTGGCCATAAGATTACCTTGCGCTTCGAATCAGAGCGGGAATCGGGCGCTCACCGTGGGCAATTACCCAGGCCCAGTATCGGATTCGGCCTTCGATGAGATCGTACTTATAGCGACCGGAGGCATCCCCGCTTGGAATCAACCGCACCGGCTTGATAGGCTCACCCGATTTCATGTCCTGCGCAAGCTCCCTGGGGCTCGGAACAAAATTCAGATTGTTGTCGAGAGCCTGCTGGAGCGTCTGGTAAACCTTTCGACTTCCTTCTCCTTCCAGGCTGACGCAGATCGCATCGGTCTCAATCAAGGCAGGCTCCGGTGAAAATTCGCGCCAGATTCGCACGACGTCTTGCTGCTCCAGATCGAAATCTGCTGCTGCAGCGTTTTCTCTCACATGCAACGGATTGGAAGCCTTCGGGATTGCGATTACCTGGGGTTGCTGAATAAGCCAATTCAGTACGATCTGCGCTTCGGTCTTCCCGTATTTGTCGGCTAGTTCTTTCAGAATCGTTTTTCCCTGACCTACACGACCTTTATCAAGCGGGCTATAGGCTATGACGGAAATGCGGTGCTCTATGCAGTAGGGCAGAATTCGCTTTTCGATAAACCGATCAAAGAGGTTGTACTCAACCTGGTTGGATGAAATGTCCAGATCCGAAAGTGCGCTTCGCGCCTTGTGCAACTCCGGAACGGAAAAATTACTAACGCCAATATGCCGAACCTTACCCTGACGTACAAGCAGGGACAAGGCTTTCATGGTCTCTTCAATAGGAATCGAGGGGTTCGTCCAGTGAACTTGATAGAGATCCAGGTATTCGGTTCCTAGGCGCCGCAGCGAACCTTCCGCGGCCTGCAGTACGCCGTGATAGCTGTTGTTTTTCGGTGAGAACTTGGTTGCAACAAAAACACCTTCACGCACTCCGCGAATCGCGAGCCGCACCAACTCCTCCGAGTGGCCACCGCCGTAAACTTCCGCAGTATCGATGAACGTCATACCAAGCTCGATGCCGAGTCGTAGTGCGTCGACTTGTTGTTGATTCTGGGCGGATTGTGCGGAGAGTTCGCCTCCAATGCCCATGCAGCCTTGGCCAATCGCGGCAATTTCGATGTCAGACTTGCCTAGCCTTTTCAGAATCATATATTGGCTTAATTTGCAGCGGCTTTGTTCAGGCGAGTATGTATGCGGGGATCAAGCGTTCCCAGCCGTACGCGATCACCCAAGCCCAATAGCGTAGATGCTCATCCACGAGCCTATACTGCTTCGGCGATGAATCATCGGAGTTCCTCACGACGCGAATTGGCTTCTCGATACCGTATCGTCGAATGTTCTCCGCAAGCTCGATCGGGTGCGGGACCAGATCCAGGGCGTTTTCTCTCGCCTCTTCCAAGCTGAGATAGACAGGTCGAATGCCGGGAGCGACCTGTACGTGGCTAGGTACAATATGGGCGGGTGTACAACGAGTCGCCTCCTCCAATGCGCTAACGTCCTCAGAGGATAGTCTGAAATCCGAAGCTGCCGCGCTCTCGGCAACATGTTCCAGTTTGGTCGTCATGGTGATCGCGACCACGGCGGGCGAAGAGATCACCCAATTAAGTACAATCTGCGACGGCGATCTTTCGTGTTTCGCTGCAATCTGCTGGACAATAGGCAGTTCCTGAACGCGCCGACTACGGTCGAGCGGGCTATAGGCAAGCAGCGTCATACCCTGCTGCTCGCAAAATTGAAGGACTTCGGATTCAATGCCCCGCTCAGTTAGGTTGTATTCCATCTGGAGTGAAGCGATATCGGCGATCCGGCAGGCTTTTTCAATCTCTGGCAAAGAGAAATTGCTGAGCCCGATGTAGCGTATCTTACCTTTCTCGACTAGGCGGGAAAGCCCACCAAATGTTTCCTCGAGTGGAACGAAAGGATTAGGCCAATGAAATTGATAAAGGTCGAGGTAATCAGTGCCTAGCCGCCTTAGGCTGCCCTCGAGCGCAAGCTCCATTGCTGGAGAAGTGCTATGAGAGGGATTGAATTTCGAGGAAAGGAACACTTGATGGCGAACCCCCGCTACCGCCTGCCCGGCAATTTCTTCGCCATGCCCACCTCCGTAGAGTTCCGCAGTGTCGATGAAATTCATTCCGAGCTCGATACCTCGGCGCAGCACGCGAACGCGGTGGCGGTCCCTCTCTATATCTCTGGAGGACAACGGGCCTGTCCCGGTGGTGCCTTGCCCGATGGCCGGCAAAAAAACACCCGTCCGGCCAAGTTGTTTGCGTTCCACTTCAGCGCCGCTCTCCCAGCAGGCTGATAGTCCAACCCTCTAGCCCGTAGGTATTGAAGTTGGTTCGCTGTGCCGATTTCCCACGGTCACCTACCTCCTCGAGAAGGAGGTTCTTGATCTGGTTGCGTAGTCCATTGAGCTGATGGGCGAGCTTGAGCAACTCAAGATACTTCTCCGGCGTCTCCTGCATACGATCCTTGTTGTACCAAATGTGGACATTCATCTGGGCAATCACGATGATCATGCGCAAGAGCCGCGCTGAGAGCTTGAGCTCTCGCTCGTCGATCAGCACATCGAGATCGTGCGAGATTTTCGCCATCTTCTCTGCACAGGCCATCGCTTGGGATGGAATCAGGACTTCCTTGATCTGGTCGACGGTCACAGGATCAATCAGCTCCGCGAATGGAGGCACATATTGTTTTCAGCGCAATCCTAAGCGCCCGGCCAGTCCCTTAATTTCTTGCCATGTCTTCGCGCTAACCAGGGGCCTTACTCGCGAGCGAGCCAGATCTCGCAAAGCCGGCCGCAAAACATCCAGTATCGTTCTCGGGTCCCGGTTCTGGGAAATCACCTTCAGATATTCCGAATAGTTCAATCGGCGGCCCCGGAAAGAAGGCGTCAGAAGGTCCAAAATTTTGTCAACGTCGCAAATCTCCTTGACCACGTCTTCAAAGCGCAAGGCCAATTCAACCGAGCAATCGGAATAACATAGCAATTCAAACAG
>Ga0137360_10001400_pt1 | contig 14171 bp, 10 predicted proteins | sample Mad1_60_16metaG_FD_104924 | JGI IMG/M metagenome (GOLD analysis project Ga0137360, IMG submission 104924) | Vadose zone soil microbial communities from Angelo Coast Range Reserve, California, USA - Mad1_60_16 metaG | ecosystem: Environmental > Terrestrial > Soil > Vadose zone | place: USA... | reverse complement strand
TCCATGGGTCTGAAGCGAATCGGAGATTTCGCGCTTCATCGTTCGATGCAGTCCGCCGAGCAGGACTCGCTCGTCCTCACCTTTGCAGCCATGGATAGCAAGGACAAAGTCGCAAGCCGACAGAATTTCGAGGCATGACTGCTCGTCGAAACGCGAACTCGTAACGTGAAGGCCCGCGTTGCCCTTTGCCTTGATGCCTTCGAAGAGGTACAAGTTGAAATCCTCGCCGGCAATGGCCCGAGCGATGTCCGACGTACCGTGCTCGATGCCGCCGCCATGCGGAGCGAGGATCAAACATGTTGATGCCGCTCGGCGTACCGTCGTTATCGCGAAATCGCGGCCCTGCTCCTCGTGCTGCCTCAATTCATCGATGCAAGAATACCGATCGCCCGTCATCGCTATTACCTGCAAATCCGTTGGTACCGAGGGTGCTTTTTCCTCTGACACTGGTCACGACCAAAACGTGACCAAACGTGGTCATTCCACGCATATTTTTGGTCACGGATAAAAACCACGGCCTAATGAAATCAATTACTTAGGCCGTTAAACTGGTGGAGGCGGCGGGAATCGAACCCGCGTCCGCAAACGGTCCGCAGGCGGCTCTACATGCGTAGCCGGCCTATTTGAGTCTCGCCGTGCGCTTGGCCAGCCGGCAGGCCGACGCACAGCCAGTCACTCGATCTCGAGCCGGGAGCCGTGACATCGCCCGGATCCAGCCACTGAAAATGGCGCTGCTGCCGGTTGCCCGGCCTAGCCCAGTGGCCGGCTAGTGCAGCGTCCCACCGGTTTTATGCGGCGAGAGCGAAACGCTCGTTGTTGGCGTTTGTATGGCTTCCAGTGGATTTACGAGGTGACTGGTCCTCGGCATGCACCGCGCTGTTTCTCTATCTGCGTCGAAACCAGGTCGCCCCCAGTGCTCGACGTTCGTATTCTAATCCCCCATATGTGGACGCACCCGGCTGTCGCAAGATACCCGGCGCGGCGGTCCGCATGGGACCACAATCGGCATCTTCGAGCCGGACCCGGCGGAGTATCCGGGCCGGCCACGGCACAGGGAGACGAAAATGACATTCCGGATGCGCTCGATACGACCGATCCTGGCGTGGTTGGTTCTGCTGCTGGCCGTGACGTTTTCGGCTGCGGTTGCAGCCGACGAGACCTGCAATTCCCCGTATATGACCGGATTGATCAAGGGGCAGGAAGACTTCGTGCACGTGTGGACGCTCGGAGTCGAAGGCTGGGGGGATGGGTCCGACAAGCTGGTGACGGTCGATGCCAATCCGCGCTCGAAAAAATACGGCAAAGTCGTGAGCACCGTGTCCGTGGGCGGACACGGCGAGGCGCACCACATGGGTTTCACGGACGATCGGCGCTTCCTCTGGGCCGGCCGCCTGGATGACGGCAAGATCTTCGTGTTCGACGTCGGCACCGATCCGTCCAAGCCGAAGCTCGTGAAGACGATTTCCGATCTGCACGATCGCAGTGGTCTGGTCGGGCCGCACACCTTCTATGCGATGCCGGGTCGGATGCTGATCGGCACCCTGTCGAACACCGGGGACAACGGCGGCGTCACAGGGCTCGCCGTCTACAACAACAAAGGCGAGTTCGTGCAGAAGTACATGCTGCCGACCGGCCTGCTGAACGGCGTCCAGGGCGACGGCTACGGCTACGACGTTGCGATCGATCCGGCCAAGAACGTATTGCTCACTTCCAGCTTCACGGGCCGGGACAACTACCTGCGCGACCTCGGATCGCTGATCAAGGACGAGGCCGCGATGAAGCACTTCGGCAATACGATGGTGCTGTGGGACCTGAAGGCGATGCAGCCGCGCCGGATTTTCAGCGTGCCGGGCGCCCCGCTGGAGATCCGCTGGTCGCTGAATCCGAAGGACAACTGGGCGATCACCGCCACCGCGCTCACGTCCAAGCTCTGGCTGATCCGGCCCGACGCCAGCGCCGTGTGGCGCGGCACGGAGGTGGCCACGATCGGTGATCCAGCCAAGGTTCCGCTGCCGGTCGACATCTCGATCCGGGCCGACGGCAAGGGGCTGTGGGTCAACACCTTCATGGACGGCATGACCCGCTACTTCGACCTGAGCAATCCGGAAGCGCCCAAGCAGACTTACGCGAAGCAGACCGGCCGTCAGGTGAACATGATCAGCCAGTCCTGGGACGGAAAGCGCGTTTACATCACCTCGAGTCTGCTGGAGCACTGGGACAAAGCCGGTGCCGACAACGAGCAATTCCTGCGCGCGTTCAACTGGGACGGCAAGGAGTTGAAGCCTGCGTTCGAAGTCGATTTCGCGAAGGAAAAGCTCGGACGGGCTCACCATATGAAGTTCTCCGCGCGAGCAACGGGCGTGGCGCAGGCCGATGACACGGCGGTATCGACGCCCGGATACTGAGCACGCCGGGCGGCTGCGCCTCGCCGGGGCGCGCGGCGGTGCCGCGCTGTGGGCTGCGCTGTTGAGTTGCGCCGCAGCAATGGCTGCACCGGATCCCGGGCTGCCCCGCGCGCCGCGAATGCAGTTCGTGCCCACGCCGGCCGGCACGTATCAGCTGCAGCGCATCCAGGAGTGTCCCGATGCGCAGTTGCTGGACTCGGCTGGGCGTGCGCGCCAGCTGTCGGCGCTGACCCGCGGCAAGATCACGCTGCTGACGTTCTTCTACACGCACTGCACCGATCCGCTCGGCTGTCCGTACGCGTTCGGGTTGATGGCCGCTCTGAGCGGCCGCATCGTGGCCGATCCCGACCTGCGCGCGAACGTGCGCTTCGTCAGCATCAGCTTCGACCCGACCCACGACTCCCCGGCGCAGCTGCGCAGCTACGCGCGCGGCTTTTCGGCCCATGCGCGGTTCGAGTGGGACTTCCTGACGGCACCGTCGATCGCGATGCTGCAGCCGTTGCTGGACGATTTCGGGCAGGACGTGCGGATCGAGCAGAACCGCGCAGGCGGCCCGGTGCGCGCGATCAACCATATGCTGAAGCTTTTCCTGATCGACCCGGCGGGCTCGGTGCGCGAGATCTACGCGCTCGATTTCCTGCAGCCCGAGGTGATGCTGAACGACATCCTGACGTTGAGGATGGAAGCGCAGCGGCGCCCACCCGAGAGTGACGTGCACCCGCTCCACGAGGGACGATCAGCGTCCTCTCTCCCCTTTAGGAAGGAGTCGGTGGCCTCCCCTCTCCCTTTAGGGAGAGGGGCTGTGGGTGAGGGTCCTCCGTGATCTTTTCTACCTGACTTAATGGGCCAGGGGGTCCGGCCGCATCTGGAATTTGTAGACCTTCGGATAGGCGCCCTTGCCGCCTTCGCCGTGGAAATTGGCCCGCGTGCCGGACGTCGTCCATAGCCCGCGGCCTTTCCAGCCGGCCTTCGGATCGTCGATCCGGCCGTCGACGTTCTTGGTGAAGAAGACCCTCGGATAGGGCACGCGCAGACTCACCAGGCTGCCGTCGACCAGGGCCAGCAGGGCCTCGCCGCCGTTCGTCGTCGCGATCGGGACGTTCGCTCCCAGCCCCAGCGTGTCGTAGCGGTCGACCCAGACGTAGTAGGCGTGGTCGGCGCTGCCGCTGTTGCTGACGCCCTTAAACTGCGGGCCGGGGAACCGGTACAGCGTCCAGCCTTCCGGGCACTGCTTGCCCTCGGCGGTGCCCGGCCCGTTCAGGGGCCCGGTGCACCGGCGTCGATCGAAACTGGCCAGGTGGCCGCTCGACAGCGCCGTCCACGCGACGCCGTTCAGATCCACGTCGAGGCCACGCGGACCGAAGGCTCCCGCTGGCGGCTGATAGATCTCGGCGAGCGCCGTCCTGGCCGGATCGCTGCCCGGCGTCAGCCGGACCAGGTAGCCGGGCTGGCCGACGCCGGAGAACCCGGCGTCCATCGACTGGCCCCAGATCGAATCGTCCACCGGGCTGGGCATCACGCCGTAAAAGGCGGCCATCACGCGCATGTCTTTTTCCGGATCGAGCGGCTGGCCGGCCTGCACGTATTCGTCGCGTTGTCCGTTCCCGTTGGTATCGACGACGAGCGGTGTCCAGCCCTGTGCTTTGGCCTCGTCGTGGGTCTGAAGGTACAGCCGGGTGTTCAGCCAGCCGACCACGCCGCTGACCGGGGAGCCCGCGCTGGTCCAGAGCGTCTGGTCGGCGTCGTGTCCGAAGTAAAGGTGGTGCGTGGTGAAGCAGGTGTCGATCAGGTGCCATTGCTTTGCAGCCGGGTCGTACATCGAAAGCTGGCGCGCGGACTCGGCGAGTGGCGCGACCTGTGCCGAGGCAAGGCCCGAGGCGGCTTTGCAGAAGTCGGGGTTGGCGGCGGGTCGGATGCGAGCCGTGAACCAGACCCGGCCGGCTTCGTCCATCATCAGGTTGTGAATGCTGGTGTGCCCGTCCCAGATCGCCTGCGTGCCCCAGTACGCCGATTCTGCGTGGGGAAGATCCACGGCCGAGGGCGTGTGCGGATCCCGATAGGGGTGTCGGACGGTAGCGGCGACGTTTTTAACCGGGTCCAGCGTCGGAATCAGATCGGTGCTCTCTTCGGTCGAACCCCAGATCAGACCGTTGGCGTTGACGGTCGGATGGCGCTTGTCGGTCGAAATGGCGTCGTGCAGGTAGTACGTAGGCGAGGACCAGTCCCAGACCGAGACCACCACATTGCGCTCCACGCCCTTGGGGCGCTCGGGCCTGGCAAACGGCAATTCGCCCGCCGCGATCCGGTCGGTCCAATCGGCGAAAAGCTTCAGCGCTTTCTCGGCGCCGAACCGGCCCAGTACCCGGGCCATGTATTCCATCGCCTGGCCGGCCTGGGTCCGCCGCGCCCAGGCGGCGAAGGAGCTGCCCGACTTCCGGAACGCCTCGGGAATTTCCCGAATTCCCCTCGAGCCCAGTGCGTGGCACGACTGGCATCCGTTCTTCAGGGTGTCGATCCAGTAGTGCTGATCCTTCATCGTCTCGGCGATGCCGTTGCCCTTTTCGCCTGTTCCGGGAAATTCGCCCGCGTTGGGGATCTGGAGCATCGAGTACCAGTACACGCCCGGGTAGTACGCGGCGGCGGCCTTTTCGGATGGGGCCGTGACCGCCTTCAGGCTCAGTCGCCGGCCGGGCTCGGAGCCGACTTTCGGCGAATCGACCAGGCCATAGCCGCGGACCCAGACCTGGTAGCTCGCGTGCGGCAGATCCGGAATCACGAATCGGCCCAGCTCGTCGGTGACGACGATCTTCGCGAATCGGGTCGGCAGATCCGTGGTCTCGGCGATTACCCAGACGCCGGCCTCGGGACCGCGGTCTCCGGTCACGACGCCGCCCAGATCGCGGGCGGAGACGGCGATCTCGCTCGCGCCGGCGCCATCTGCTCCAAAGAGGGCGACGAGGAGGGCGAGCAGTCGGGTTGCCGGACGCAACGTCGTTACGGCGGCAGGATCCAGAGCAGCAGATCCTGCGGGCGATCGATCACAAGATCCGCGTTCCAATTGCTGACGTCTTCGATGCTGGCGGAATAGCCGTATGCTGCCACCACTGTTCCCACGCCCGCAGCACGGCCGGCCTGAACGTCGCGCAGGTCGTCGCCCACGTACAGGCTCGCGCTCGCTTCGCAGCGGCACTCGGCCAGGGCGCGCAGGATCGGCGCCGGGTCCGGCTTGGGCCGCGCGGCCGTGTCGCCGCTGACCACGCACGCCGCACGCCGCTCCAGGCCCAACGCACGCAGCAGCGGGCGCGTGAAGCGAGCCGGCTTGTTCGTGACCACGCCCCAGCGACGGTCCGAGGCCTCGATCGCCGCCAGCGTCTGCTCGATTCCATCGTACAGGCGCGAGTGCACGCACAGCGCCTGCTCGTAGTGGTCCAGGAACTCGGCGCGCAGGTCCTCGTAACCCGCATCGGCGGGCTCGAGCCCGAAGCCGCGCTGGATCAGCCCGCGCGCGCCATGGCTGGTCCAAGGCCGCAGCTCCTGCGGCGGCGTCGGCGGCAGGCCCCGCAGGCTCTGGCAGCGGTTCAGCGCGGCGGCGAGGTCATCCGCGGTATCGACCAGCGTTCCGTCCAGATCGAACAGGACCAGCCGGGTGGCCGCCGCAGCGGCAGGTGTCACGACGCCTTCCTGCACGCCATCAGGTAATTCACGCGGGTGTCGGTCCCTAGCAGGTAGGTTCGACCCAACGGCCGGTACGACATCCCGCGCAGTTCATCGACTTCCAGGTCTGCCGTCCGGGCCGATCGCGCCAGCTCACTGGGCCGGATGAAGCGGGCGTACTCGTGGGTGCCGCGCGGCAGCAGGCCCAGCACGTACTCGGCGCCGACGATCGCCATCAGGAAGGCCCGCGCATTGCGATTGATCGTCGAGAAGAACACCCAGCCTTGCGGCCGCACCAGCGTCGCGCAGGCCGCCACGGTCGAATCCGGATCCGGCACGTGCTCCAGCAATTCCATGCACGTGACGATATCGAACGAGGCGGCGGCCTCCAGGGCCAGCTCCTCGGCGCTGATCGCGCGGTAGCGGACCCGCGCTCCGCTTTCCAGTGCATGAAGCTGCGCCACCCGCAGCGGCTTGTCGGCCAGGTCGATTCCGAGGACGTCGGCACCGCGCGCGCTCATCGATTCGGACAGGATGCCGCCGCCGCAGCCGACATCGAGCACCCGCTTGCCGGCCAGCGCGGCCCGCTGGTCGATCCAGTCGAGCCGCAACGGATTGATCTCGTGCAACGGACGAAACGATCCGGCCGGATCCCACCACCGGTGGGACAGTTCGCTGAACTTCTGCAGCTCGGCCGGATCGACATTCATCGCTTGCGGGCGATCCTCAACGCACGATCGTGCGCGAGCCGTCGACTTCGACCTCGACCCGCCGGTTCTGCGCACGCCCTTCTTTGGTCGCATTGCTGGCAATCGGATCGCGCTTGCCACGCCCCGCGACGTCCATCAGCGAGGGGTCTACGCCCTTGCTGATCAGGTAGTCGCGCACCGAGGAGGCGCGGTGCTGGGACAGCATGTCGTTATAGGAGTCCGTGCCGACGCTGTCGGTGTAACCGATTATGTGGATCGCCTTCAGGTCGGCGCCCTGGAGCTTCACGACCAGCGCATCGAGCTTGGCACGCGCCGGCGCTTTCAGCTCCGCCCGATCGAAGTCGAATAGTTCGTCGGAACCGAACGTGATCTTTTCCACGAACGCGACCACCTGCGGCGGCGGAGGCGGCGGCGGCGGAGGCGGCGGCGGTGGTGGGGGTGGCGGCGGCGGCGGCGGCGGCGGTGGAGGCGGCGGCGGCGGTGGTGGCGGCGGCGGAGGCGGCGGAACCAGCGACGGGTCGCACTCGGGCAACGCCAGGTCCTTGCTGAAATAACCCGTGCGCCAGCACAGTCCGTATGGATCGACCACGACGGTACCGCGCTGATCCAGCCAATAGCCGGTGTTCTTCTGGTTGCCCTCGATGTCCTTGCCCGCCGCGGAAACCGAGACCGCGGACAGTGCCGAAAGGAACAGGTACCGATATCTCGCCGGAAGTTTCATCGCCGTGCCCCCTTTTGATTGTTGATCGGATCGACGCCCGGATGGTCCGGGTCCAGTGGCTGCAGAATCGAGCGGCCCAATATACCCCAGCGCGATCCTCGAAAATCCCCTCCGATGCGAGGCGATCGCAGCGGCGGCGCGAGGGTGGCGGACGGCTCAGTCGGGCCGCACGGACAGCTGCTTCTGTATCCGCGCCTGCCACGAGGCCCCGGCGGCCGCGATCGATCCGACGTCGATCTCGTGCGCGCCACGCACCAGCCGGCGGTCCGCAACGACGCGGCTGCCGGCCACCCAGACGCTGCAGACGTGCTCGCGCCCGGCGCAGTAGACCAGTTGCGATACGACGTCAAAGCACGGCTGGGTCTCCAGTTCCGACAGGTCGATCGCGATCAGATCGGCCTCCTTGCCGACCTCGATCGATCCGATCCGATCCTGCAGGCCCAGCGCGCCGGCCGAAGCGATCGTCGCGCACTCCAGTGCCTGCCAGGCCGGCAGAGCGGATGCGTCGAGCGAGGCGCCCTTGGCCAGCAATGCCGCCAATCGCATTTCCTCGAACAGGTCCAGGCGGTTATTGCTGGCCGCACCGTCGGTCCCGAATGCGACTCCGACGCCCTGGCGCAGCAGAGCCGCCACCGGCGCAACCCCGCTCGCCAGCTTCAGGTTGGACGCCGGGCAGTGCGCGACGCTCGCCCCGCGCTGCGCCAGCAGCGCAATTTCGTCGGGCTGAAGGTGCACCGCGTGAACCGCCAGCAGGCGCTCGGTGACCAGTCCCAGCCGGTCCAGCCGCGCCAGCGGCCGTGTGCCGTGCTGCTGGACCGACTGTGCGATCTCGGCGTCGGTTTCGTGCAAGTGCGTGTGCACCGGCAGATCGAGCTCCTCGGCCAGCATCGCGATGCGCGACAGCGTCGCGTCGGCCACCGTGTACGGCGCATGCGGCGCCAGCGTGAAGCTCACCAGCGGCTCCTCGCGCAGCGCATCGCGCGTGCGCAGGCCCTTGCGCAGGTAGTCGTCGGCGTCGGTCGCGTAGGAGCTCGGAAACTCCAGCGCGATGATCCCCACCACGCAGCGCATGCCCAGGTCGATGAATGCGCGCGCCGCCTCCTCGGGATAGAAATACATGTCGTTGCAGCAGGTGATGCCGGCCCGCAGCATCTCGGCAGCGGCGTGGCGGGTGCCGTCGTAGACGAATCGCTCGTTCACCAGCGCCCGCTCCAGAGGCCAGATCCGCTCGGCCAGCCAGCGGGCGAGCGGCAGGTCATCGCCCGTGCCGCGCAGCAGGTTCATCGCGGCGTGGGCGTGCGCGTTCACCAGGCCGGGGGCCAGCGCGTGCTGTGCGAGCTGCACGTGGTGGGCCGGCTGGAACTGGGAGCGCGCCAACGCGGTCGGAAGCACGGCCGCGATACGCCCGCCGTCGATCGCGACCGAATGATCGGGCAGCACGGTGGCGCGCGGCACGATGGGCACCACCCAGCGGGCGCTGATCAGGGTGTCGACGGGTCTCATCCCGGGGTCCGCTCGGAAGTGGGCGAGTGCGCCGTTTATACCAAGGCGGCGGCGAAGCAGGCGAGGGCGCTGCTAAAATTAACCGTTTGCCCGTTGCCGTATGGACCCATTCGCCAAGGAAACCCTGCCGGTCTCGCTCGAAGAGGAGATGCGGCGCTCGTATCTCGATTACGCGATGAGCGTGATCGTGGGCCGCGCCTTGCCCGACGTGCGCGACGGTCTGAAACCGGTGCACCGGCGCGTGCTGTTCGCGATGTACGAGGCGGGCAACCTGTGGAATCGCCCCTACGTGAAATGCGCGCGCGTGGTCGGCGAGGTACTGGGCAAGTATCACCCGCACGGCGACACGACGACCTACGACGCGCTGGTGCGGATGGCGCAGGATTTTTCGCTGCGTTACCCGCTGATCGACGGCCAGGGCAACTTCGGCTCGATCGACGGCGACAACCCTGCCGCCTACCGCTACACCGAGTGCCGGCTGGACCGCATCGCATCCGAGTTGCTGGCCGACATCGACAAGGAGACGGTCGACTTCGTTCCCAACTACGACGGCAAGGAACGCGAGCCCACCGTGCTGCCGACGCGGCTGCCGAACCTGCTGGTGAACGGCTCCGGCGGCATCGCCGTCGGCATGGCGACCAACATTCCGCCGCACAACCTGAGCGAAGTGGTCGAGGCCTGCCTGCTGTTGCTGTCCAACCCGGCGGCCACGGTCGACGATCTGATCGCGTGCGTGCCGGCGCCCGATTTTCCAACCGCCGGGATCATCCACGGGCTCGACGGCGTCCGTGAAGGCTACCGCACCGGGCGCGGCCGCGTCGTGATCCGCGCCAAGACGCACACCGAGGATATCGACCGTGGCGCGCGCACCGCAATCATCGTGGACGAGCTTCCGTATCAGGTGAACAAGCGCGCGCTGCTCGAGCGCGTGGGCGAGCTGGTCAACGACAAGAAGATCGAGGGCATCTCGGATATTCGCGACGAGTCGGACAAGTCCGGCATGCGCGTGGTGTTCGAGCTCAAGCGCGGCGAGCTGCCCGACGTCGTGCTGAACAACCTGTACAAGCTGACCCAGCTGCAGGACACGTTCGGCATGAACATGGTGGCGCTGGTCGAGGGACAGCCACGGCTGCTCGATCTGAAGCAGATGCTGGAGGCGTTCCTGGCGCACCGGCGCGAAGTCGTGATGCGGCGCACCGGCTTCGAGCTGCGCCAGGCGCGCGCGCGCTGCCACGTGCTGGAGGGCCTGGCCGTCGCGCTGGCCAGCATCGACGAGTTCATCGCCATCATCCGGGCCGCGCCCACGCCGCCGGTGGCGAAGACCGAGCTGATGACGCGCCGCTGGGATTCTCCGATGGTGCGCGACCTGCTGGCGCGCTCCGGGGCCGATGCGATGAAATCGTATCGGCCCGAGGGCTTGCCGCCGCAGTTCGGAATCCAGGACGATGGTCTGTACCAGCTGTCCGAGGAACAGGCCGAGCAGATCCTGCAGATGCGCCTGCAGCGGCTCACGGGACTGGAGCAGGACAAGATCGTGGCCGAGTACCGCGAGGTGATCTCCCAGATCGGGGACCTGCTGGACGTGCTGGCCCGGCCCGAGCGGATCAACCGGATCATCCACGACGAACTCGTCGAGCTGCGGCGCGAGCACGGCCAGGCCGCCGGCGACGCGCGGCGCTCGCAGATCGTGCAGGACGGCGTGATCCTGCTCACGGAGGATCTGATCGCGCCGCAGGACATGGTGGTCACCTTGTCGCACGCCGGCTACATCAAGAGCCAGCCGGTGGCCGACTACCGATCGCAGCGGCGCGGCGGTCGCGGCAAGCAGGCTGCAGTCACGCGAGACGACGACTGGATCGATCAGCTCTTCATCGCGAACACGCACGACACGATCCTGTGTTTTTCGGACCGCGGACGCCTTTACTGGTTGAAGGTGTGGGAGGCCCCGCAGGGCTCGCGCGCGTCGCGCGGCAAGCCGATCGTGAACATGTTCCCGCTGGCCGAGGGCGAGAAGATCACCGTCGTGCTGCCGGTGCGCGCGTTCGACGGCGAACACTTTGTGTTCATGGCCACGGCCAACGGCACCGTGAAAAAGACGCCGCTGCCGGAATTCGCCAACCCGCGCAAGGCCGGTCTGATCGCGGTGGACCTGGACCCGGGCGATTTCCTGATCGGAGCTGCGATCACGGACGGCCGCCATGACGTGATGCTGTTTTCGGACGCGGGCAAGGCTGTCCGGTTCGACGAGAACGACGTGCGGCCGATGGGCCGCCAGGCGCGGGGCGTGCGCGGCATGCAGCTGGACAGCGGGCAGTCCGTGATCGCATTGCTGGTGGCGGGCGACGAACGGCAGGCCGTGCTGACGGCCACCGAGCACGGCTACGGCAAGCGCACGCCGATCACGGAGTACACGCGCCACAGCCGCGGCACCAAGGGGATGATTGCGATCGCCACCACCGAACGCAACGGGCGGGTCGTGGCCGCCACGCTGGTCAATCCGGACGACGAGATCATGCTGATCACGACCGGCGGCGTGCTGATCCGCACGCGCGTGGCGGAGATACGTGAGATGGGGCGGGCCACGCAGGGCGTGACGCTGATCGCGCTGGACGACGGCACGCGGCTGTCGGGCCTGCAGCGGGTGGTCGAGACCGACGCCGAGCATGCGGGCGCCAACGGCTCCGCGGGCAATGGCAGCGCAGGCACCACGCTGCCCTGAACGCACCGATGACCGACCTGGCGCACGACGACGATTCGACCGATCCGGATCTGACGCCGCTCAGACAGCAGATCGATGCGATCGACCGGGAGCTGGTCGAGCTGATCAGCCGGCGCGCGAAGCTGGCGACCGAGGTCGGCCGCCTGAAGCTCGCGGTCGGAACTGTGGTTTACCGGCCGGAGCGCGAAGCCGAGGTGCTGCGTGCGGTCGCCGCGCTGAACCGCGGGCCGCTGACGGTGGCCGCGATGGAGCCGATCTTCCGCGAGATCATTTCGGCCTGTCGCGCGATGGAGCGGCCGCTGGCGGTGGCTTTTCTGGGCCCGGCAGGGACTTTCTCCGAGCTGGCCGCGACTTGCCAGTTCGGCAGCGCCGTGAACCTGCAGCCGTGCGCCTCGATCGATGACGTATTCCGCAGCGCAGAGGCGGGCCGCGCCGACTACGCGGTGGTGCCGGTGGAGAATTCGACCGAGGGCGCGGTCAGCCGCTCGCTGGACCTGCTGCTGACCACGGGCCTGAAGATCGTGGCCGAGGTCTCGGTGCCGGTTCAGCACCACCTGCTGGCGCTGAACGGCTCGCTCGATGGCGTGCAACGCCTGTTCGCGCATCCACAGTCGCTCGCCCAGTGCCTGACCTGGCTGAACCAGAACGTGCCGGCGCTGGAGCGCATTCACGCCGCGAGCAACGCCGAGGCCGCGCGCCAGGCTGCGCTGGATCCGGCGGCGGCCGCAGTGGCCGGGGAAAACGCAGCAATGCGGTATGGGCTGCAGACCGTCGCGCGCCAGATCCAGGACGACCCGTCGAACCGCACGCGCTTCCTGGTGCTGGGCCAGCAGGAATGCGCGGCGACCGGGCACGACAAGACCTCGCTGGTCCTGTCGGTCCACAACCGGGCGGGCGCGGTCTGCCACATGCTGGCGCCTCTGGCCCGGCATGCGGTTTCGATGACGCGTTTCGAGTCGCGCCCGGCCCGCACCGGTGCCTGGGAGTATTACTTTTACGTCGACGTGGAAGGCCACGCGAGCGATCCGGCGCTGGCGGCGGCGCTCGAGGAACTCAGGGAGGTGTGCGCGTTCTTCCGGCACCTGGGCTCGTACCCGAGGGCGGCATGAAGAGCTTGGGCGCCGCCTCCGCCGCGGCGGAGGCGGCCGGCGCACAGGTGAACGCGCCGCACTACGTGCGGGCGATCGCGCCCTACCAGGGCGGCCGGCCGATCGAGGAAGTGGCGCTCGAGCTGGGCCTGGATCCCGGCTCGATCGTCAAGCTCGCCTCCAACGAGAACCCTCTGGGCATGCCGGCGGGCGCGCGCGAAGCCGCCGCTGCAGCGCTGGCCGATGTCGGCCGCTATCCGGACGGCAACGCCTCGGCCCTGAAATCGGCGCTGTCGCAACGGCTGAACGTGCCGCTCAGCTGGCTCACGCTGGGCAATGGCAGCAACGACATCCTGGAGCTGGCCGCCTCGCTGATGCTGGCGCCGGGCGCGAGCTGCGTGTACTCGCAGCACGCGTTTGCGGTGTACGCGCTGGCCACCCAGGCACGGGGCGCGCGCCCGATCGAGCCGCCGGCGCGCGAGCTCGGTCATGACCTGGCCGCGATGCGCGCGGCCATCGCCGCCGACACCCGGCTGATCTACATCGCCAACCCGAATAATCCGACCGGCACGCTGCTGTCGCCGGACGAGCTGCAGGATTTTCTCGATGCCGTTCCGCCGCAGGTGGTCGTCGTGCTGGACGAGGCGTACAACGAGTACCTGCCGGCGGGCGCGTGCTACGACAGTCTGGCCTGGGTGCGCCGCCATCCGAACCTGATCGTGGCGCGCACCTTCTCCAAGGTGTACGGCCTGGCCGGGCTGCGGGTCGGCTATGCGATCGCGCAGCAGGAGATGACCGATCTTCTGAACCGGATCCGCCATCCGTTCAACGTGAATTCGGTCGCGCAGGCCGCGGCGCTGGCCGCGCTTGCTGACGTCGAGTTCGTGCGCCGCAGTGTCGAGCTCAACGAGCTGGGACGTGAGCAACTGTGCCGGTCGATGAGCGCGATGGGACTGCAAGTGGCGCCTGCCAACGGCAACTTCGTGCTGGTGCGGGTCGGGCCCGCGGCCGCGGTCTACCAGCAATTGCTCAAGCGCGGGGTGATCGTGCGCCCGGTCGCCAGCTACGGATTGCCGCACTGGCTGCGGGTCACGGTCGGCCTGCCGGAAGAAAACGCCCGCTTCCTGCGCGAGCTTCCCGCGGCCCTGGCCGGCGCTGCTGACGTTTGAACGAATACGTGACCGACGCTACCGACATCGGCTGGCTTAGCACGATGGAGAGCGATTCATCCCTCGATGGCCAACTGCTCGCTACTGTGACGCCTGTGAATGCCGCGGGGGGTGCTCGAGGGGGGCGGAGGCGGGGTTTCGCGAAGCGCAGCTTCGCGCCGCCGGAGCCGGCGCGCCTTGCAAGGCGCGCCGTCCCGCAGCC